>Ga0307373_10005125_pt1 | contig 21658 bp, 25 predicted proteins | sample OX2MG_FD_202534 | JGI IMG/M metagenome (GOLD analysis project Ga0307373, IMG submission 202534) | Soil microbial communities from Risofladan, Vaasa, Finland - OX-2 | ecosystem: Environmental > Terrestrial > Soil > Coastal area > Acid sulfate soil | place: Finland: Risofladan, Vaasa | collected...
TCGACGCGTCCCACCAGGGACTCTCGTAGGATTTCGGAGCCAACACCGCGCCATGGCGCGACCAGAGCCGGCCCGCGGGCCAGAAGGAGAACCCGATGGTGGAAGCCAGCGGCACCCAGGGTGCGGCCTCCCAGTTCCCGATCACCACCGCCCTCGAATTCCCCGAATGGGCGGTGGAGCGAAGCCTCGGCATGACCTTCGGCGTCGTCGTGCGCTCGATGGGCGCGGCCAAGGGGATCACCGCCGGCTTCCGGGCCCTGGCCGGCGGTGAGGTCAAGCAGTACACCAAGCTGGTCGAGGACAGCCGGCGCCATGCGCTGGACCGGCTCATCGAGAACGCCCGCATCCTCGGAGCCAACGCCATCATCTCCATGCGGTTCGACTCGTCCGAAGTCGGCCAGGGTCTGACGGAGATCGTGGCGTACGGCACCGCCGTCGTCGTCGGGGACCGCACCTGATGCGGCCGTCCGACCGGCGCTTGGGGGAGGCCCGGTGGTCCTGATCCTGAGCCTGGTCGGTGTGGCCGTGGTCGTGGCGGTGGTGATCAGTTTCTTCGTCCGACGTCACGGGGAGTCCGACGCCCCACAGCCGGGGTGGACACCGACCGACGAGGTGTTCCGCGACCCCGGGACCGATCGGATGATGCGGGTATGGGTCGACCGTGGCGGAGAGCGCCACTACGTAGAGGACGCCCACTGAGGCCACGTGGGTGATCGAGCGGCCGAACGTCATCCGCGCATCGGCCGGGCCCATGGGCCCGGCCGATGCGTCACAACTGTGGGCGCCTGAGCGGCGCGTCCGGCTCCGGTGAGGAGCCGGAGCAGGGCTACATCATGCCGCCCATTCCACCCATGCCTCCCATGCCGCCGCCCATGGCTGCGGCGGCTGCCGCCGCTGCGGCGGGGTCAGCCTTTTCGGGCTTGTCAGCCACCAGTGCTTCGGTGGTCAGCAGCAGGCCGGCGATGGAAGCGGCGTTCTGCAGTGCGGACCGGGTGACCTTGGCCGGGTCGATGACACCGGCCTTGACCAGGTCCACCAGCTCACCGGTGTCAGCATTGAGACCGATGGAGCCGGTCTCGGACTCCACCTGGCGCACGTAGACCGAGCCTTCGAGGCCCGCATTGCTGGCGATGGCGTGGAGTGGGGCAGCCAGAGCCTTGGCCACGATGGAGGCCCCGGTGGCCTCGTCCCCGGTGAGGGACTCGACCACGGCGAGCACGGCGGCACGGGAGCGGACCAGCGCGGTCCCTCCGCCGGCCACGATGCCCTCCTCGACTGCGGCGCGGGTGGCGGAGAGGGCATCCTCGATGCGGTGCTTCTTCTCCTTGAGCTCCACCTCGGTGGCGGCACCCACTTTGACCACGGCAACACCGCCGGCCAGCTTGGCCAGACGTTCCTGCAGCTTCTCGCGATCCCAATCGGAGTCGGTGTCGTCGATCTCGCGCTTGATCTGCGCGATCCGACCCTTGACCTCGTCCTCGGAGCCTCCACCCTCGACGATGGTGGTCTCGTCCTTGGTCACGATGACCCGACGGGCCTTGCCCAACAGGTCCACGGTCGTGGTGTCCAGCTTGAGGCCGATCTCCTCGGAGATCACCTGAGCGCCGGTCAGCACCGCCATGTCCTGCAACATCGACTTGCGACGCTCACCGAAGCCGGGGGCCTTGACGGCCACCGACGTGAAGGTCCCACGGATCTTGTTGACCACCAGGGTGGCCAGCGCTTCGCCTTCGACGTCCTCGGCGATGATCAGCAGGGGCTTGCCGGTCTGCATGACCTTCTCGAGGACCGGCACGAGGTCGTGCACGGCGCTGATCTTCTGGTTGGCGAAGAGGATCACCGGATCGTCGAGCACGGCTTCCTGACGCTCGGCGTCGGTCACGAAGTACGGCGACAGGTAGCCCTTGTCGAACTGCATGCCCTCGGTGAATTCGAGGTCGATGCCGAAGGTGTTGGACTCCTCGACCGTCACCGTGCCGTCCTTGCCCACGCGGTCGATGGCGTCGGCCAGGACCTCGCCGATGGCTGAGTCGGCGGCGGAGATGGAGGCCACCTGGGCGATCTCCGTCTTCGAGTCGATGACCTTGGACTGCTCCTCGATGGACTTGACCGCGGCGGTGACCGCCTTGTCGATCCCCTTGCGGAGCCCGAGGGGGTTGGCGCCGGCGGCGACATTGCGCAGGCCTTCCTTGATCAGGGCCTGGGCCAGCACGGTTGCGGTGGTGGTCCCGTCACCAGCGACGTCGTTGGTCTTGGTGGCCACCTCCTTGACCAGCTGGGCGCCCATGTTCTCGAACACGTCCTCGAGCTCCACCTCGCGGGCGATGGACACGCCATCGTTGGTGATGGTGGGGGCGCCGAACTTCTTCTCGATGACCACGTTGCGGCCTTTGGGGCCGAGGGTCACCTTGACCGTGTCGGCCAGCTTGTTCACACCAGCTTCGAGACCGCGGCGGGCGGCTTCGTCGAACTTGAGGATCTTCGGCATTACTTGCCCACCTTGGCCAGCACATCGCGGCTGGAGAGGATCAGCAGGTCCTCTCCGGCAGAGGTGATTTCGGTGCCGCCGTACTTGGAGTACACCACGGTGTCACCGACGGCGAGGTCGAGGGGGACCAGGTCACCAGTGGCCTCGGCCCGGCGACCGGGGCCCACGGCCAGGACTTCGCCCTGCTGGGGCTTCTCCTTGGCGGTATCGGGGATGACCAGGCCGGAAGCGGTGGTCTCCTCGGATTCGTTCGGGCGGACGACGATGCGATCGTCAAGGGGATGCAGACTCATGGGTTTCGGGCCTCCTGTGGCACGGCGTTAGCAGTCGAGCGTTGAGAGTGCCAACGATAGCGACCTCCGCGGCGTTTGGCAACCGGCGGTCTCGAGTGCCAGCCGACAGCCGGCGACCACCCGTCCCCCACCGGCGCCGCCGGGGCCCGATCCGACGCGGTTCCGTACGTCGTGGCTCGGTCAGCCGGTCGACACCAGCCGCAGATTGGGGTCTGCGCCCAGGGTGAGGGGGCTGGCCTCCCCGTGGTGGAGCCGCCACCATCCCGCCGCAGCCACCATGGCGGCGTTGTCGGTGCAGAGCGCCCGGCTGGGGAGGAAGGCGCCGATCCCGTCCTCGGCGCACGCCTCCTCGATCCGTCGGCGCAGCAGCGCATTGGCCGCCACGCCACCGGCCAGGCAGAGGGCCTTGGCGCCGATGTCGGCCGCGGCGGCCCGGGCCCTGGCCACCAGCACATCCACCACGGCCAGGCGAAACGACGCCGCGACGTCGGCGGTCGACGAGTCGGGATGCTTCCGCACCGTGTTGACCACCGAGGTCTTGAGGCCGCTGAAGGAGAAGTCGTAGCCCCCGCCGGGCAGCGACCGCGGGAACGAGAACGCGTGAGGGTCACCCTCCTCGGCGATCTCGTCGATGGCCGGGCCACCGGGGTAGCCAAGACCCAGGAACCGGGCCACCTTGTCGAAGGCCTCGCCGGCCGCGTCATCGATGGTGCCCCCGAGCAGCCGGTAGCGACCGGGTTCGGACACCTCGATGAGCAGGGTGTGGCCGCCGGACACCAACAGGACGGCCAGCGGCCATCCGAGATCGGGCTGCTCGAGGAGCGAGGCGAACAGGTGGGCCTCGAGATGGTTGACCCCGACCAGGGGGACCCTCCAGGCGAGGGCCAGGGCCTTGGCCTCGGCCACACCCACGAGCAGCGAGCCGATCAGCCCGGGCCCGTTCGTGACTGCGATGGCGTCGATCCCCGACCCGGACGGGTCGGAGCCGGCCAGGGCCAGGGCCTCGGCGAGCACCGGGGTCAGCAGCTCGACGTGGGCCCGTCCGGCCAGCTCGGGCACCACCCCTCCGTAGCGGGCATGGAGATCGACCTGGCTGCTGACCACCGACGAGACGATCACCGAGCCGCCGTCCACCACCGAGGCCGCTGTCTCGTCACAGGAGGTCTCGATCCCGAGCACCCGGGTCACCGTGGATCGCGCCATGTGCGGGACCCTACCGAACCGGAGCACCGATCCGACCGGGCCCTACCAGGGCACGGTGCCCTGATCGTCCCTGAAGGTGCCCGTCGGCCCGTCGGCGTCGATCGTGGCCATGGCCACGATCGCTTCAGCTCCCGCCGCCACGGTCTTGGTGCCCGAGTTGCCGTTGAGATCCGTGGCGGTGTAGCCGGGGTCGACGACGTTGAACCGGTAGTGCGGGAAGGCCTTGGCGTACTGGGACGTCACCATGTTGAGCGCGGCCTTCGACGAGGCATAGGCCACACTGTGCAGGGTCGACTCCGGGCGATCGGGGTCGGTGGTCACCGCCAGTGACCCCATCCCGCTGCTGACGTTCACCACCACCGGCGATCCGGATCGATCGAGCAGCGCCAGCAGCGCGTGGGTCACCCGTACGACACCGAAGACGTTGGTGTCGTAGACCGTCTGGAGGTCGCCGGCGGTCACCTGGCGGGGCGGCGTGAACCCCCCGGAGATGCCGGCGTTGTTGACCAGCACGTCGAGGCGACCCTCCTCGTCCTCGAGTCGGGCGGCGGCCGACGCCACCGACGTGTCGTCCGTCACGTCGAGGGGAAGGAACCGGGCGCCGAGTTGGTCGGCAGCCTCCTGGCCCCGGACCGGATCGCGGGCCCCGATGTAGACCGTGTGGCCCAGGCCGACCAGCCGACGGGCCGTCTCCCGTCCCAGTCCCTTGTTGGCTCCGGTGATGAGTGTGATGGTCATGACTCCAGTGTGACGACGGCGGGAGCCGACAACCAGACTCTCCTCATCGGTAGGACCACCAGTACCAGGCACCGTCGTCGGGCGTGGGTCAGACTTGGGGGGTGGCCAACGGACGGAACGATCTGGGCTCGTGCATCCGGGTGTGGCGGGGCCGGTTGCAACCGGCCACGGCCGGTCTGGCCACCAACGGAACCAGACGGACCACCGGTCTCCGCCGCGAGGAGGTCGCCGCGCTGGCCGGACTCTCGGTCGACTACCTGGTCCGATTGGAGCAGGGTCGGGCCAGCAACCCCTCGGCCGAGGTGCTCGCCAGTCTCTCCCGCGCCCTCCGACTGACCACCGAGGAACGCGACCACCTGTTCGGTCTGGCCGGGAGGGCCGCGCCGAGCCCCCTGGTCATGCCCATGCAGATCACACCGGGGGTCGAGCGGTTGATGCAACGGCTCGAGGCCACGCCGATGGCCGTGTGCAGTGCATCGTGGACCATGATCTCGTGGAACCCGATGTGGGCCGCGCTGATGGGCGATCCCTCGGGGTTGGGCGGCCGTGACCGCAACATCGTGTGGCGCCATTTCACCGGTGCGGCCAGTCGGGTCGTGCGTACCGACGAGGAGAACGTCGAGTTCAAGCGGGCCATGGTGGCCGACCTGCGCAGTGCGACCACCCGGTTTCCGGACGACCTCTCACTGTCCGAGTTGATCGCCGACCTCCGCCACGCCAGCGATCAGTTCGAAGCGGCGTGGGAGGAGCGCCGGGTCGCCGCCCACCGCTCGGACCGCAAGACCATCGATCATCCCGTGGTCGGACCGCTCACGTTGGACTGCGACATCCTCTCCACCGAAGGTGGGGACCTCCGCATCATCGTCTACACGGCGGATCCGGCCAGTGACGACGGGGAGAAATTGGACCTGGTCCGGGTCATCGGGCTGCAGGATCTGGTCCACCACGAACCATGACCGCCGTCGCCCATCCGAGTCGGTGCGGGGGCTGGACGGGTCACGCCCGGGCGGTGACCTGCAGCTGGCTCCGACGTGCCGACTCGATGGCCGCAAGGCGTTCGGCGTAGGAGTCAGAGTCGATGTCCCTGGCCCACATGACCAGGGCGTCGTCGCCGGTGACCGGGTAGTAGTTGGTCCGGACCCCCACCGGGGCCATGCCGAACCGGGAGTAGAGGGCCAGGGCCGACTCGTTCCCCACCCGAACCTCGAGCGTCAGATGGCGGGCACCCCGACCGAGTGCGGTCCGGATGAGATCCAACAGCAGGACCGCCCCGAGGCCCCTACCCTGCCAGCCGGGGTCCACGGCGATGTTGTTCACGTGTGATTCGTCGTCGATGAACATCTGACCGGCGAACCCGACGATGGTCTTCCCCACCCACGCGGCGCGGTAGGCCCGCGACCTGCGCTGGGAGAGTTCGTCCACGAAGAGCCGGTGCGACCACGGCTGGGGGAACACCGCTTCCTCGATCCGCAGCACCCCTCGGAGGTCCTTGATGCGCATGGGGGCCACAACGATCTCGACCACGTCGTCGGAGGGACCGCGGAGGTCGGTCATGAGGCGCGGCCTCGACCCATATCGGGCGTGGGTGGCCGAGGTGTCCGCTGCTCCCAGTTGATCCGGGCATCGGCGGCGCGGCGGTACTCGGGCACGAGGACGTCGGCGGGGACGGTTGCCCACCCCCGGTCCAGCCGGACGCGGGCCAGGGCGGCCAGGGCCAACGGTGGTGGATACGAGTGCTCCTCGGCCAGGTCGAGATCGATCCACCGGTGCCCGGCGAGGAGTTGGCGGTACCGTACCGCCCCATCCCCGACCACGATGATCCGGCCCGCTTCGCTGCCGAGCTCATCCAGCCACGCCGACAGCGCCTCCGGTGAGATCGGCTCCAACCGATCGTGCCGGACCGACGCCGGATCGACCGGGCCACCGTGCCGGGCGTCGGATTGTTCGTCGGCGCCCAACGATCCCGTGGCCTGGTCGAATCGGTACGCGGCGGCGAACACCTCGCCCCGGCGGGCGTCCACCACCGATACGACGAGGCCCGGCCCGGTGGCACGTCCGGCCGCCGCCGACGCCAGCACGTCGAGACTGGTCACCGCCACCACCCCGACGCCCAACGCCTGGGCCAGCGCCTTGGCCGTGGCCACCCCGACCCGCAGCCCGGTGAACAGCCCGGGCCCGACATCGACGGCGATGGTGTCGACGTCGGCGACGGTGCACCCCGAGGCGGCACACACCTCCTCGATGGCCGGTACCAGCCGTTCGGCGTGGGCCCGTCCTCCGAGGTGGAGGCGCTCTGCTGACCCCCCGTCGTCGCGCACGAGGGCCACCCCCACCATGTCGGTGGCCGACTCGATGGCCAGCAACGTCATCGAGACACCCGCCATGGCTCGACGGCAGCCACCAACGCTTCCCAGCGCCCGGTCCAGACGCCGCCGCACTGGCGGACCCCGATGGAGCGGTGGTCGTCAGCGTCGGTCGACACCAGTCCGACGGCCAGGGAACCCTCGCCGAGAAGTCGAGCTGCGGCATCACCCCACTCGACCAGCGCCACGCCACCGTCCTCCACCAGCTCGCCGAGGCCGAGGTCGGCGATCTCCTGAAGGTGGTCGAGCCGGTAGACGTCGGCATGGATCAGCACGCGGACGCCGTGGGCGCGCGCTGAGCCCGCCGCCCCGGTGGTGTCGACCGGGTACTGACGGACGAGAGTGAAGGTGGGGCTGGTGACGACCTCGTCGATGCCCAAGCCGGCGGCGAACCCCTGGGCGAACGTGGTCTTGCCCGCACCGAGGTCGCCGGCCAGCAACACGATGTCGCCGGGCAGGCACAGGGGCGCCATCGCCCGGGCCAAGGCTCGGGTCTGGTCGGCACCGGAGGTGGCCAGCTCGAGTGCCGGTGTCACGAGCTCCATCCCATCAACTGCTTGGCCCGGACCAGATCGGCCCGCATCTCGGCCAGTACCACGCCACCCGATCGGAGCGCGGCGGCGGGATGGTAGGTGGGCACCAACTGCCAGGCACCCATCGGGTACGCCTTGCCGCGCACCTTGGTGATCCCGAGATCGGTCTCCAGGAGCAGCTTGGTGGCGAAGTTACCCAGGGTCACCACCACTGTGGGCCGGATCAGTTCGAGCTGGGCGGTGAGATAGGGCCGACACGACGCGATCTCATCCGGTTTGGGGTCGCGATTGTCCGGTGGCCGACACTTCACCATGTTGGCGATGTAGAAGCGGCTGCGATCCACCCCGAGCTCTTCGAGGACCAGGCGGTCGAGCAGCTTGCCGGATCGACCGACAAAGGGCTCACCCTGCAGATCCTCGTCCCGACCCGGCGCCTCCCCCACGAACATGAGGTCGGCCCCAGGGTCCCCGACGCCGAACACCACCTGGGTCCGGTGCTCGGACAGTGGACAACGGGTGCAGCCGGCAGCCTCCCGGGCGAGCTCGGCCAGTTCGGTGCCCGGTACCACCGCCGCATCGTACCGCCGGGGGTCAGGTGGCCCGGGCCGTCGGCTCGGACGGTGGGCCAGGACGCTCCCCTGTCACCAGCCGGGGCACCCGGGGCCCGATGTCGCAGAGAACCTCGTAGCTGATCGTGCCGAGCAGGTCGGCCCATTCGGTGGCGGCGATCGATTCGGACCCTTGCCGGCCGAGCAGCACCACCTCGTCCCCGACCGCAACCGGCGCTGATCCCACCGGCCCGCAGTCCACCATGATCTGGTCCATGGTGACAACGCCGGCCAGGGGTCGGCGGATCCCCCCGATCAACACCTCGCCGCCCACGTCGAAGAGGCGCCTGGGTACCCCGTCGGCGTACCCGACGGGTGCGGTGGCCACGGTCGAACGCTCCGCCAGCGGTCGCTGTCGGCCGTAGGAGGGACGCTCGCCGGCCTCGAGGTCACGGACGTACGTCACCTCGGTGCAGAGGGAGAGGGCCGGCCGGAGCTGTTGGCCGTCGGTGGCCTTCTCCAGCACATCGGCCAACGCCGGGGTCGGTGCCACGCCGTACAGCGCGATCCCGCACCGCACCAGGTCGCGACGCGCCTGCACCACCCCGATGGCACCGGCGGAGTTGGCAGTATGGGTCATCGGCGGACGATGGCCGGAAGCGGCCAGCGTGGCCACCGTGGCGTCGAACCGCTCGAGCTGCTCGACAGTGAACGCCCGGTCCCCCGGGCTGTCGCCGTCCGCCACGGCCAGGTGGGTCCACACGGCCCCCAGGTTCAGATGGGGATCGTCGGCGATCGAGCCGGCCAGCTGCAGGGCGTCGGCGAGGTCGGCCCCGACCCGGTGCATACCGGTGTCGATCTTCAGATGGACGTCGACCGGGGACGAGCACTGCCGACCGGCCGCGTGGCCGAGGGCCTCCACTCCCCCTTCGGTGTACACGGTCGGGACCAGTCGACGCGCCACCGCCTCGTCCATCGCTCGGGCAGGTGGCTCCGACAACAGGAGGATCGGCGCCTCGATGCCCGCGTCGCGCAGCGTGACCCCTTCCTCGACCAGCGCCACGGCCAACAAGGTGGCCCCTCCCTCCAGCGAGGCCCGGGCCACCGGCAGGGCGCCGTGACCGTAGCCGTCCGCCTTGACCACGGCGCACAGCTCGGCCGGGCCGACCAGCCGGCGAAGCAACGCGGCGTTGTGGCGGACGGCGTCGAGATCGATGCCGGCCCACGCCGGTCGCCACCGTTCAGCCATGCCTGCGCACCCGATCCTGCGCCAGGGTCGGTCGGAGCTCCGAGAGCACCGACGACACCAGGTCGGGGAGGTCTCCGGCCGTCGTGCCCTCCGCCCGGGCCCGGGACCCGGCCCGGCCATGCACGTGGGCGGCCAGGCCTGCCGCCTCGAACGGCGACAGGCCACGGGCGATGAACGCCCCGATGATGCCGGACAGCACGTCACCGGTACCGGCGGTGGCCAGCGCCGGGGTGCCGGTCATGCCGAGCAGGACGCGGCCGTCCTGGGCGGCCACGGCGGTGGTCGGTCCCTTGAGCAGTGCCACCGTCCCCGACGCCGCGGCCAACGCCCGGGCCGCGGCGATCCGGTCGGGACCGGGCTCGTTCCCGGTCAGCCGTCGGTACTCGCCGTCGTGGGGCGTCAACACCACGGTCGACCGGGTCCGGAGAGGACGGCCGGAGTCGAACGCGCCCAGGGAGAACAGGCCGTCGGCATCCACCAGCACGGGAACCGGTGACTGGCGGACCAGGCGACCCACCTCGTCAGCATGGGCAGGGTGACGACCGAGACCTGGCCCGACCACCACCGACGCGCACCGCGTGGCGGCCTCCAGTGCGGCGTCCGACCAACCCTCGGCGGGAAGCGGCACGCTGACCGCCTCCGAGGCGGGTGCGTCAGCCAGGGCGCCGCCGGGCACACCCAGACGGACCATGCCGGCCCCGGAGCGATAGGCCGACCGGGCGCACAGGGCCGCGGCGCCGGTCATGCCCGGTGAACCCGCCACCACCAGCACGGCCGCCGACCACTTGTTCCCCTCACGACGACGGGCGGGCAGGAGCGAGGCCACGTCCCCGTCGTCCATGGCCATGATCGCCGATCTGCCCGCCGGGAGCCCGATGTCGACCACCGAGACCTGCCCGGCCAACCGCACCCCGTCGCCTTGGACCAGACCGGGCTTGCGCGCCACGAAGGTCACGGTCCGGTCGGCCGCCAGGGGCTCACCCGACGCTCGACCGGTGTCGCCGTCGACGCCCGAAGGGATGTCGATGGCCAGCACGGGTGTGTCCGGATCCACCTTTGGCCCGTGGTACTCCCCCCGGAACCCGGTCCCGTAGGCCGCGTCGATCACCAGGTCGGCCGATCCGAAGGAATCAACCGTTCCCGCCTCGACCACCCGGACCCGCGCCCCGCGTCGCGCCAGGACCCCGGCCGCCACCCGTCCGTCGGCACCGTTGTTGCCCGGGCCGGCCACCACCACCACCCGGCGGCCGTAGGCACCGCCGAGCATGTCGAGGGCGACCAGGGCCACCGCCAGCCCGGCTCGTCCGACCAGCACGTCGAGGGGGGTCGACTGCATGGCCCGGGCATCGACGTCCTTCATCGCCGCCACCGTCAGTACCGGTTCCATCGACGACGACGCTACGTCTTCGGCGCCAGGTCGGCTGACCGGGCCCGAACCGTGCCCGTGCCTTCGGCTCCCCCATCGCGATCGCCTTCGGCTCCCCCATCGCGATCGCCTTCGGCGATGACCACGGCCATGGCCACCTCATCGGTGTGGGTCAGCGAGAGATGCCAGTGCTCGACGCCGGCGCTTCGGGCCATCGCCGCGGCCGTACCGTGGAGGATCAGCGTGGGGGCCTCCAGACCGGTCCGCACCACCTCAACGTCGGCGAACGGGAAAGCGCCGAGACCGACGCCCAGCGCCTTCATGGTGGCCTCCTTGGCGGCGAAGCGGGTCGACATCCGGGGTACCGGATCGGCTGCCGCCCGGGAGTACTCCTGTTCGCCCCTGGTGAAGAGCCGGTCGGCCAGGTGTACCCGACGGCCGAGAACCCGGCGGAACCGATGCAGGTCCACTGCGTCGATGCCGACGCCCACCACGGTGCCGATCAACGCATCCCGTTCCGTCAGATCGCGGAGGGCCCCGTCTCCCAGAGCGGCCAGAGGAGCGGCACGATCGCCCTCGCTCACTCGACGGTGACCACCTTGGCCAGATTGCGGGGACGGTCGACGTCGTGTCCGAGGAGGCGCGCCAACGAGTACGCGAACATCTGCATGGGCACGACATCGACGATGGGGGCGAACAGGTACTCGGTGCGGGGAACCCACAGGACGGCGTCGGCGTGGCGGGCGGTCTCCTCGTCCCCGTCGTTGGCCACCAGCACGATGGTCGCCCCGCGGCTCTTGACCTCGGCCACGTTGGCCATCATCTTCTCCCACACCGGGGTGCGGGTGGCCACACCGATGACCACGGTGCCCGGCTCCACCAGGGCGATCGGGCCGTGCTTCAGCTCACCACCCGGGAATCCCTCCGCCCGTAGGTAGGAGAGCTCCTTCAGCTTAAGCGCACCCTCGAGGGCGACGGGATACCCGACGTGACGCCCGAGGAAGATGAAGGACGGTGAGTCGGCGTAGGCCGCGGCGATCGCCTCGACGTCAGCGAACCGTTCGAGGACCAGGGCCACCTGGTCGGGCAGGCCACCCATGGCCCCCAACAGGGTCCGGGCATCGGCGGGAGACAGGGTCTCACGGGCCTGGGCCAGGTAGAGCGCCAGGATCTCCAGGGCGGTGATCTGAGCCAGGTGGGTCTTCGTGGCCGCCACGCCGACCTCCGGGCCGGCCCGGGTATAGAGCACAGCGTCGCTCTCGCGGGCCATGGAGGAGTCGACCACATTGGAGATGACCAGCACCTTGGCGCCCAGCCGGCCCGCCTCGCGGATGGCCTCGAAGGTGTCGACCGTCTCGCCGGACTGGCTGACCCCGATGACCAGTGTGTGCTCGTCGAGGACCGGTTGCCGATACCTGAACTCGCTGGAGATGTCGATCTCGACGGGCAGACGGGCCCAGTGCTCGATGGCATACTTGGCCATCAAACCGGCGTGATAGCTGCTGCCGCAGGCCACGATGAACACCTTGTTGATGGCCCGGAACTCGTCGTTGGTGATGTGGACCTCGTCGAGGACGAGCGTCCCGTCGGGGAGGAGCCGGTCGAGCAGGGTGTCGGCAACCGCTTTGGGCTGCTCGTGCATCTCCTTGCTCATGTAGTCGTCGTAGCCGTCCTTGCGGGCGGCCTCGAGATCCCAGTCGACGGTGATGCGGGAGGGCTCGACATCGACGCCGTCGACGGTGGTGACGCGCAGCGAGCCCGGCCGGAGCTCGGCGACCTGGTCGTCCTCCAGCACGAAGAACTCGCGGGTGAGCCCCAAGATGGCCGGGATGTCCGACGCCAGAAAGGTTGCCGATTCGGTGACGCCGAGCAACAGGGGGGACACCCGGCGGGATGCCACGATGAGATCAGGCGCATCGGCATGGATGACCGCCACGGAGAAGGTGCCTCGAATGCGTCGGATGGCCCGACGGACCGCCTCGGTGAGGCCGCCGCCCGGGTCGGACACCAGGTTCGATTCGATGACATGGGCCAACACCTCGGTGTCGGTCTCCGACACCAGACGATGGCCCGCCGCGATGAGCTCGTCGGTCAGTTCGACGTGGTTCTCGATGATCCCGTTGTGGATGAGCGCCAATCGACCGGAACAGTCCACGTGGGGGTGGGCGTTCTCCTCGGTCGGCCGGCCATGGGTCGCCCACCGGGTGTGACCGATCCCCGCGGTGGCGGCGGCTGGACCGGACTCGGCCCGCTTGGCCAGGTCGTCCAGCGACCGCGTCCCGTTGGCGGCCCGGGCCCGCCAGACTCCTTCGACGTCGGACTGCCCGACCAGCGCCACTCCCGCCGAGTCGTACCCCCGGTACTCGAGGCGGGCCAGCCCCTCGAGGAGGACCGCCAGCACCTCCGGGTCACCGGGAGCCGCTGGCGTCCGGGCGGAGCCGGTGGTGATCCCGATGATGCCGCACATGGCTCACGAGGCTACTTGCCCGGCACGCCCAACCCTCGCCTTGTCCGGAACCGTCGAACGCCCAAGGTCAGAGGCCGGACGCGCCGGTAGCGCGCCGTGAGCACCCTGGTCAGCCGTGCGTGGCTGCCGCGGCCTGCAGTTCGAACTCGACCAGCGTGCTCAGCCGTTGGGCGATCTCCTCGGCCACTCCCTCACCGCTGGCCTCCACCATCACCCTCACCAGCGGTTCGGTCCCGCTGGGTCGGAGGAGCACCCGCCCGGCGTCGCCGAGCCGAGCCTCCTCCTCGGCCACCGCCGACCAGACCGCCCGGGCGTCCGTCAGCAGCTCCGTGTTGGGGACCGGCACGTTGACCAGTACCTGGGGGACTCGTCGGACCAGGCCGGCCAGCAGGTCGGCCAACGGGGTGCCGGTCCTCGCCACCAGGTCAGCCAACACCAGGCCGGACAGGAGACCGTCGCCGGTTGTGGCCATACGCCGGAAGATGATGTGGCCGGACTGCTCGCCACCCAACGCGAAGCCGTCCTTGTCCAATGCCGCCAGCACGAAGCGGTCCCCGACCGCGGTCTCCTTCACGATGATGCCGCGTTCCTCCATGGCCAGCCGGAATCCGAGGTTGGTCATCACCGTCACCACCACGGTGTTGCCGGCCAGCTGACCGCGATCGGCCAGATCCAGCGCGAACAGGGCCAGCAGCTCATCACCGTTGGCCACCCTTCCGGTGGCGTCCACGGCCAGCATCCGGTCGGCATCTCCATCGAGCGCCAGACCCAGATCAGCCTGGTGCTCGACGACGGCATTGGACAGCGTGTCGGTGGCCGTGGACCCGCATCCGTCGTTGATGTTGGTCCCGTCCGGTTCGCACCCGATGGCCACCACGTCAGCCCCCAAGCGCTCATAGACCCTCGCCGCCAAGGCCGACGCCGCGCCGTTGGCGCTGTCGACCACCAATCGGAGGCCCTCGAGGGTGCGTCCTTCGATCAACGAGCCGAGGTGGTCGGCGTAGGGATCCCCGAGGCCGGACTCGGTCGACACGATGCCCACCCCGTGCCCTTCGAGCCGACGCGGACCCTTGACGGAGCGTCCGAGGATCCGCTCCAACTCGTCCTCGATGTCCGCTTCCATCTCCACACTGAGCTTGGCCCCACCCGCGGCGAAGACTTTGATGCCGTTGTCGGCAAACGGGTTGTGCGACGCCGAGATCACCACGGCGGGAACATCTCGGGTGGCCGACAACCACGCCAGGGCCGGCGTGGGGAGAACGCCGGCGTCGACCACGTCCGCTCCCTCGCTGGCCAGACCGGCCGACAGGGCTGCCTGGAGCATGGGCCCCGACCGTCGGGTGTCGCGGCCGACCACGAAGGTTGCGGCGGTGATGGTGCGGGCGATGGCCTGCCCCAGGGCCAGCGCCAGCTCTGGTGTCAGCTCGACATTGGCGACACCACGGATGCCATCGGTGCCGAACCGGGTCGTGACCACCGGCCTACCGCTTGGAGTACTGGGGAGCCTTGCGGGCCTTCTTCAGTCCGTACTTCTTCGATTCCTTCTCCCGTGCGTCACGGGTGAGGAACCCGGCCTTCTTGAGCGTGGCGCGGAGTTCGGGGTCCAGCTCGCACAGGGCCCGGGCGATGCCCAGCCGGAAGGCGCCGGCCTGTCCGGAGACCCCGCCGCCGTCGATGGTCACATCGATGTCCCACGACTCGGTGGTCTCGGTGAGCCGGAGGGGCTCCGTGACGATCATGCGGTGGGTGGCCGAGGTGAAGTAGTCCTCGAACTTGTGGGAGTTGACGGTGATGGCGCCCTCGCCGGGGCGGATCCTCACCCGCGCCACGGCCTGCTTGCGGCGTCCGGTGGTCTGACAGATGGGTGCGGCGTTGGCCACGGTGGTTCCTCGCGTTCGGTGTTCTAGGGATGCCTGGTCGGTCGTGCCTACGCACCGCTTCGGGCAGACGCGGTACGGCGCGCACCCGGGAGCTCCAGGGGTTCGGGGGACTGGGCGGCGTGGGGATGCTCAGGGCCCTTGTAGACCTTCAGCTTGGTGGCCATCTGGCGACCCAGCCGGTTCTTCGGCAGCATGCCGGTGATGGCGTTCCTGACCACCTCGTCGGAGCGGTCGATCATCAGATCGCTGTAGCTGGTGGCGGTCAGCCCGCCCGGATAGCCGCTGTGCCGGTAGGACATCTTGGACTCCGCCTTGCCCGACGTGAGCACCACCCTGTCGGCGTTGATCACGATGACGTGGTCACCCATGTCGGTATTGGGGGCGAAGGTGGGCTTGTGCTTGCCCCGCAGCACCGAGGCCACCTCGGTGGCCAGACGGCCGAGCACCAGGCCGTCGGCGTCGACGATCCGCCAGGCGCGGGTGATGTCGGCGGGTTTGGGGGTGTACGTGCGCACAAAGAGTCCTTGCTAGGTGAGGCTGGATGGTGAGGCACCGAGCGGCGCCGGGCATCGTCGCTTTCGGTCCGGACCACCGTTGAGCGGTTTCGCCACTCGTCGAATGGCGGACCAGGCCCAACTCGGCGACTGCCTACGATACGACCAAATGGGGCCGGCAGGCAAGCCGGTCACGGCCCGTAGCGTACCGCCACCAGGGTCAAGCCCTGGGAAGGCGCGGGCTGAGCGGCCTCCTGCCGGTCGGCGGACCGCAGGATCCACAACATGTCGGACGGGCGCTTGCGGCCCCGGCCCACGTCGACCAGCGTGCCGACCAGCGAACGCACCATCTGATGGCAGAAGGCGTTGGCCTCGATCTCGAAGGCCAGCAGGCGTCCGACGGCCGGCACCAGGCCCGGATCGCCCACCCGGGTGATCGAGCCTTCGGAACCGCTCGATCGGGGCATACCGCCCACATCCGACCAGCGGGCATCGACCACCCTCCGGTAGATCGGGTCGCCCGGTGACGTCCCCGGTACCCGGCGACAGAAGGCCCGGAAGTCGTGCTCGCCGAGGAGGGCGTCCGATGCCGCGGCCATCGACCGGAGGTCGAGGGGGTCCGCCACGTACCACGACAGTCCGGCCAGTATCGGGTCGGCGACCGGCGCATTGACCACCAGGTACCGGTAGCGGCGGGCGGTGGCCGAACGGCGGGCGTCGAACCCCTCCGGGGCCACCTCGGCGTGGCGTACGACGATGGTCGGCCCCAGTTGGCTGTTGCACGACTTGACCACCATGGCCGGATCGAGGGCGGCCGAGCGCCCGGCGGGAATGTCGAAGTGGACCACCTGGTCGAGGGCGTGCACGCCGGAGTCGGTCCGGCCGGCACAGGTCAGCGTGATCGGGGTTCGGATCACCCGCCCGAGGGCCTCGACGAGGGCCCCGGCGACCGTCCGCTGACCATCCTGGGCGGCGAAACCGTGGAAGCCCGACCCGTTGTAGGCCACCTTCAGGCGCCACCGGACCAGGCCGTCGTCCAACCCCCCGGATCGGGGGGGCGGGCTCACACCAATTCGATGCGGGCCATCGGGGCGTTGTCGCCCTGGCGATTGCCCAGCTTGAGGATGCGGGTGTACCCACCCTGTCGCTCGGCGTAGCGGGGGCCGATCTCATCGAACAGCTTGTGGGCCATGTCCCGGTCCCTGATGAAGGCCACGACATTGCGCTGGCGGGCCACACCGCCCTTGGCCGCCGCGGTGATCACCTTCTCGGCCACCGGGCGCAGCGCCTTGGCCTTGGCCTCGGTGGTCACCAGGTATTCGGCCGCCACGAGGGACGCCACCAGGTTGCCCATCATGGCCTTCTGGTGGGCGGAGCTCCCGCCGAAGCGGCGGCCCTTCTTCGGAGTGCCGAGCATGGCTTCGTCCTCAGTCCTTCACCCGCAGGGAGAGTCCCCGCTCGTCGAGCTTCTGGAGCACCTCGTCCAACGACTTCTGCCCGAAGTTGGTGATGTTGAGGAGATCGTCGAGGGTCCGGTCGACCAGCTCGCCGATGGTGTTGATCTGCGCCCGCTTCAGGCAGTTTCGGGGCCGCTCGGTGAGGTCGAGGTCCTCGATCCTGAGATCGAGGTCCGGGGAGCCGGTGCCGATGGTGCCGACCTCGCCCAGCTCGAGGCCCATCGGCTCGTCCTCGAGGTCGGCGACCAGCCCAACCAGGGTACGGAGGGTGTCACCGGCCGAGGCGAGCGCCTCGCGAGGGGTCAGCGACCCGTCGGTCTCGATGTCGAGCACCAGACGGTCGAAGTCGGTGGACTGCTCCACCCGTACCGGTTCGACGGTGAAGGCCACCCGCCGAACGGGGGAGAAGATGGCGTCGACCGGAATGACGCCGATGATGGTGGAGCGCTTGTTCTTGTCGGCCGAGAGGTAGCCACGGCCCCGCTCGACGGTCAGGTCGACCGCCAGGCGGCCCTTGCCGTTCAGCGAGGCGATGTGCTGGCTAGGGCTCAGGACCTCGACGTCGGCCGTGACCTGCAGGTCGCCGGCGGTGACATCGCCCGGCCCCCGCTTGTCGAGCCGGATGGTCACCGGCTCCTCGCTGTGCACCCGGAAGAGGAGGTCCTTCAGATTGAGGATGAGGTCGGTGACATCCTCTTTGACCCCCGGCAGGGTGGTGAACTCGTGCAGGGCGTCGTCGAAGCGCACCTGGGTGATCGATGCCCCGGGGATGGACGAGAGCAGGGTGCGGCGTAGGGAGTTGCCCAACGTGTGGCCGAAGCCCGGGTCCAGCGGACCGACGGCGAACTTCTGGCGGTTGTCTTCTTCTTCGCCGATGGACTCGACGGTGGGTCGTTGGATCATGAGCATGGGATCAGGGCTCCTCGGCAGTCTGCTGCGCGGTGTCGGTGGTGGTCGTGCGGATGGGTCGGTGGTGGGTGGTTCTGGCGGTCTGTCGACCGGCTACTTGGAGTAGAGCTCCACGATGAGCTGCTCCTGCACCGGCTCGTCGATGTGCTCGCGTAGGGGGAGGGAGAACACCCGTACCTCGAAGCGGTCGCCCACCGTCTCCAACCACGGCGGCAGTTGGCGGTCCAGGGTGTCCATGTTGCGCCGGACGTGGAACAGCTCTCGGGAGGACGGCTTGAGGGCCACCACGTCGCCTTGGCGGACCCGGTAGCTCGGAATGGTCACCCGCTTGCCGTTGACCAGCACGTGACCGTGCCGGACGAACTGGCGGGCCTGGGAACGGCTGGCGCCCCATCCGGCCCGGAAGGCGACGTTGTCGAGCCGCAGCTCGAGCATGCGGAGCAGGTTCTCACCGGTGATGCCCGGGGCCCGGCTGGCCTCGACGTACAGGTTGTGGAACTGGCGCTCCAGCAGGCCGTAGATGCGGCGGGCCTTCTGCTTCTCGCGGAGCTGGCCCAGGTACTCGGAGCCCTGGCGCATCCGGTCGCGGCCGTGCTCGCCGGGCGGGTAGGCCCGGCTGTGCCGGTCGGTCACCGCTTCGGAGACCGGGCACTTCATCGAGTAACAACGTTCGCCCTTCAAGAAGAGCTTGGTGCGCTCCCGCCGGCAGAGCCGGCAAACGGGTCCGGTATATCGAGCCATAGGTGTTCCCTTGCTTCCCTTCGTCCCCGGCCCTAGACCCGACGCCGCTTTTTGGGGCGGCAGCCATTGTGGGGAATGGGGGTCACGTCCTTGATGCCCGCCACTTCGATGCCGGCGGCAGCCAGTGACCGGATGGCCGTTTCGCGACCCGAGCCGGGCCCGCGGACCAGCACATCGACCCGGCGCACACCGTGCTCCATGGCCTTTTTGGCACACTGCTCGGCGGCCAGTTGGGCGGCGAAGGGCGTGGACTTCCGCGATCCCTTGAACCCGACGTTTCCGGCCGAGGCCCAGGCCAGCACGTTGCCTTCCGGGTCGGCGATGGAGACGATGGTGTTGTTGAACGAGCTCTTGATGTGCGCGACGCCGAAGGTGATGTTCTTCCGCTCCCGCTTGCGCGGGCGCCGGGTGGCAGCGGGCTTGGTGGTCTTGGCCATTTACTTGCGAACCTTCTTCTTTCCGGCGACGGTCTTCTTCGGTCCCTTGCGGGTGCGGGCGTTGGTGTGGGTGCGCTGACCGTGGACGGGCAGGCCCTTCCGGTGCCGGATGCCCTGGTAGCAGCCGATCTCCATCTTGCGCTTGATGTCCTGGGACACGTCGCGTCGGAGATCGCCTTCCACCTGGAGGTTGGCGTCGATGTAGTTCCGCAGGCGGGTCACCTCTTCGTCCGTGAGGTCGCGGACCCGGGTGTCGGGACTGGTCTCGGTGGCGGTACAGATCTGTTGGGACGTCGTCCGGCCGATGCCGAAGATGTAGGTGAGGGAGATCTCCAACCGCTTCTCGCGGGGGATGTCCACGCCTGAAATGCGGGCCACGTGCTCTTCTTTCTCTCTCTACGCCTGAACCGCGTACATCAACCCTGGCGCTGCTTGTGGCGCGGGTTCTCGCAGATGACGATGACCCGCCGGTGCCGGCGGAGTACCTTGCACTTCTCACACATCGGCTTGACGCTGGGTCGAACCTTCACGTTGTCATCCTTGTCTCGTACTGCTCAACTGTCTTCTTCCACCCGCACACTGCCATCGGCATGCGCCGGCCACACCGCCGCTCCACCTACTTGTACCGGTAGGTGATCCGGCCCCGAGCCAGGTCGTACGGGGTGATCTCCACTTGCACCTTGTCGCCGGGAAGGATCCGAATGCGGTGCATCCGCATCTTTCCGGAGCTGTGGGCCAGCACTTTGTGGCCGTTCTCGAGCTCCACGCGGAACATGGCGTTCGGGAGCGGCTCCACAACCGTCCCCTCCAGCACGATGGCATCTTCCTTGGGCTTGGGCAGGTGAATCTCCTCGATAGTCTGTCGTTCTGGTCCGCCCGGCCCTGGGGCCGACGTGCATCACGAACAACGGCGTCGTTGGTCGTCCGCACCGCATTCGGAGGCACGCACAAGGAGCACCACCAGGAGCGGGATCGGCATGCCACCACACACCCGTGGCCGGCCGAAGGACTAGTTTAGCCCGTTGGCGGCAAATTGCCAGTCCGACAGCCTTTTCGACCCTGGTGCAGCCGCTCAGGGGACGGTGAACACCTCCGGACCGTCCTCGGTGACGGCGATGGTGTGCTCGAAATGGGCCGACAGACGGCCGTCGGCGGTGACCACGCTCCACCCGTCGTCGAGCTGCACGGTGCCCGGCCCGCCGGCATTGACCATCGGTTCGACGGCGAAGACCATCCCCGACTTGAGCGTGGGACCGGGCGAGCCGGGCCAGTAGTTGGGGACCTGGGGCTCCTCGTGCATCGCCGTGCCGATGGCATGGCCCACGTACTCGCGGACCACCGTGAACCCGGCCCGCTCAGCCACCTCCTGGACCGCCCTCCCCACCTCGTGCAACCGGTTGCCGGGGCACAGCTGGTCGATGCCGGCGAAGAGGCTCTGCTCGGTCGCCTCCATCAGCCGGACCGCCTCGTCGGAGACCTGGCCCACGCCCGCGGTGTAGGCGGCATCGCCGTGGTAGCCCTCGATGATCGCCCCACAGTCCACCGACAGGATGTCCCCCTCCTCGAGGATCACCGTCTCGGAGGGTATCCCGTGCACGATCATCGAATTGGGTGATGTGCAGATCACCGCCGGAAACCCGTGGTAATTGAGGAAGTTCGATCCGGCCCCCCGCTTGTCGAGCACCTCGCGGGCCACCTGGTCGATGGCCGCGGTCGAGACTCCGGGCCGGATGGCGGCGCGGGTGGCTTCGTGCATCTCCGCCACCACCCGGCCGGCCTTGCGCATCTTGGCCAGCTCATCTGCGTTCCGTCTCATGTGAGCCTCCCGCCCTTCCGCTCACGGCGTTGCTCGATCACCTTGACCATCCGGCGGGTGACGGCGTCGGGTGATCCGGTACCCGGGACCGATTCCAGCTGGTTGCGGTCGCGGTACCACTCGATGAGCGGGGCGGTCTGGCGCTCGTACAGCTTCAACCGGCGCTCGATGGCATCCTCGGTGTCGTCCTCACGTTGCACCACCTCACCGCCACAGACGTCACAGGTCCAATTGATCAACGGAGGTGCCGACAGGGAGTAGTTGGCCCCGCAGTCCACGCACACCCGGCGGGCGGCCAGGCGTCGGAGCACCTGGCTGGTGTGGATCTCGATGTCGATGGCCAGGTCGAGGTCGAACGGAGCGAGCAGCGAGGCCAGCTGCTCGGCCTGGGCCACCGTACGCGGGCATCCGTCGAGAATGAATCCGCGGGCCCGCACATCGCTCTCGCCGAGGCGCTCCGCCACCATCTCCATGACCAGATCGTCGCCCAGCAGCTCACCCCGGTCCATCTGGTCCTTGGCCTTCAGGCCCATGGCCGTGCCCTGCTTGACCGCAGCGCGCAGCATGTCCCCGGTCGAGACGTGGGGCACCACGTAGTGGTGGGAGAGGCGCACGCACTGTGTCCCCTTGCCTGCCCCCTGTTTGCCGAGGACAACGAGCCTGGCTCCGGGTACCA
>Ga0307373_10005126_pt1 | contig 21656 bp, 19 predicted proteins | sample OX2MG_FD_202534 | JGI IMG/M metagenome (GOLD analysis project Ga0307373, IMG submission 202534) | Soil microbial communities from Risofladan, Vaasa, Finland - OX-2 | ecosystem: Environmental > Terrestrial > Soil > Coastal area > Acid sulfate soil | place: Finland: Risofladan, Vaasa | collected...
GAGGCCCTCACGCGCTTCGACGACAAGGGCAGTCCGCAGGGGCACTTCGAGCGGGCGGCCGCCGCCGACCTCGCCGTCCCCCTGGAACTGGCATGCGTCCGGGAGGCGATTTCCGCGGCCCGTCGCCTGCCCCGCGCCCACGGCTGGCTCAGCGTCAATGTGTCGCCGGCGGTGCTGCTGGAGGCGACCCGGCCGCTGGCGGCGGAGCTGAGGGGGGCGGAACGCCCGGTGGTGCTGGAGCTCACCGAGCACGTGGTGATCGACGACTACGCTCGGGTGCGCCGGGCGCTCTCCGAGCTGGGACCGTCGATCCGGCTCGCGGTCGACGACGCCGGGGCGGGGTTCGCCAGCCTGCGCCACATCCTGGAGCTGCGCCCCGCCTTCGTGAAGCTCGACCGCTCGCTGGTGCACGGGGTGGACGAGGACCTGGTCCGCCACGCCCTGGTCGCCGGGCTCATCGCCTTCGCCAGCCGGGCGGGGTGCCAGCTGATCGCCGAGGGGATCGAGTCCTCTGAGGAGCTGCAGGCGCTGGCCGAGCTGGGGGTGCCGCTGGGCCAGGGCTACCTCTTCGGCGCCGGAGCGGCGCCGGCCCTGGAGGCGGGGTCGGCCGGCCCGAGTGCAGTCAAAGCTCAGCGGTCCGGCTGACCCCCGACTCCACTGGCGTGGGCGGCCCGGCGGCGGACCGAGCGCGGGGCGGGCACCAGCGGCTCGTCCCCGTCGCTGTCGAGGTCGGGGAACCGCCGGCGCCGGTCGGGGACAACCAGGTCGAGGAGGTCCGACTGCCAGGCGAGCAGGGCGAGGTGGAGGTGGTAGCTGGAGGGGGCGTCCTGCACCGGCCCCGGGAGGGGGCCCTGGACCACCCAGGCGAGGCCGCGTACGATCGCCGCCAGCTCCAGTGGGGCGAGGTCGGCCTCCTCGCCCGGGGCGATGTGGCGAGTCTCCAACTGGTCCAGCACCCCGTCGATCCGGCGCAGGACCTCGCGGCGGCGACGCGCCCCGTCCGCCTGCCGATGGGCCTGGCGCGCGGCCCGCTGGATCGCCAGGCTGGCCGTCGCCAGGGGCTCCGGCCCGGCCGCCGGCACCCGTTCCCGCCCGGCCGATGCTCCCGGGCCGCCGACCGCTCTCATCCCGGTCTCCCCGAACCCCGTGTCCGGCACCACGACAATTGATCGCGCCAATTGTAAGGGGGCTGGCGAGTTTTCGCGCTCGTCGAGCCGGCCCGAGGCGACCGCGCCGGGCGCCGGATCGCGATCATGGGCCGGTGGCCACAGGGGAGCGAGCGGGCTGCATCGGGGCGCTGGACCAGGGCACCAGCAGCACCCGGTTCCTCATCGTTGACCGGCAGGCCCGGGTGGTCGCCCGGCACCAGCTCGAGCACCGCCAGATCACGCCCCGACCCGGCTGGGTCGAGCACGACCCGCTGGAGATCTGGGGGAACACGCAGCAGGTGATCCGCGGCGCGCTGGAGTCAGCCGGGATGGTGGCCGCCGACCTGAGCGCGGTCGGGATCGCGAACCAGCGCGAGACGGTGGTGCTCTGGGATCGGCGCACCGGCCGGCCGGTGCACAACGCGGTGGTCTGGCTGGACACGCGCACCGACGCCCTCTGCCGGCAGCTGGCCGCCGAGGGCGGCCCGGACCGCTTCCGCGCCGCCACCGGCCTGCCGCTGGCGACCTACTTCTCCGGCCCCAAGCTCCGCTGGCTGCTCGACCGGCTCCCCGGCATCCGCGCCCGCGCCGAGGCCGGCGAGGTCCTCGCCGGCACCATCGACAGCTGGCTGATCTGGAATCTCACGGGGGGCACCGAGGGCGGCCGCCACATCACCGATGTCAGCAATGCCAGTCGCACCCAGCTGATGAACCTGGCCTCGCTGGACTGGGACCCCGAGATCTGCGCGACCCTGGGCGTCCCGATCGCGATGCTGCCGGAGATCCACGCGTCGAGCGAGGTGTACGGGCGGGCGGTGGCCCCGCTGGCGGGCGTGCCGGTGGCGGGCGACCTCGGCGACCAGCAGGCGGCGCTGGTGGGGCAGGCGGGCTTCACGGTCGGCGCGACCAAATGCACCTACGGCACCGGCAGCTTTCTGCTGGTCAACACCGGCCCCCGCCCGGTCCCGTCCCGCCACGGCCTGCTCACCACCGTCGCCTACCGGATCGACGGCCACTCCGTGGTCTATGCGCTCGAGGGGTCGATCGCCGTCACCGGGGCGCTGGTCCAGTGGCTGCGCGACAACCTCGGCCTGATCCGCACCGCCGCCGAGGTCGAGACGGTGGCGGGCACGGTGGCCGACGCCGGCGGCGTCTGCATCGTGCCCGCCTTCTCGGGGCTGTTCGCGCCCCACTGGCGCAGCGACGCCCGCGGCGTGATCACCGGCCTCACCTCCCACACCCACCGCGGTCACATCGCCCGGGCGGCGCTGGACGCGGCCGCCTGGCAGACCCGCGAGGTGGTGGACGCGATGGCCGCCGACACCGGGGCATCCCTCACCGAGCTGCGGGTGGATGGTGGGATGGTCCGCAATGACCTGCTGATGCAGCTGCAGGCGGATGTGTTGGGGGTTCCGGTGGTGCGGCCGCAGGAGTGCGAGACCACCGCCCTGGGGGCGGCGTTCGCGGCCGGTCTCGCGGTTCGGGTCTGGTCGGACACGGCCGAGCTGGCCCAGAGCTGGCGGGCGGATCGCCGCTGGCTGCCTCGGATCGGCGCCGCCGAGCGCGCCGACGGCTATCGGCGCTGGCAGTGGGCGGTGACGCGCGCGCTCGGCTGGGGGGATCCCCCGTGAGCGGCACCGGCACGCCGGGCTCGCCGATCGGAGATCGGGGCGGTGCGCCCAACCCCGGCGTGGGCGCGCTCCGGTCCGGATGCGCGGGGTGCGCCGCCGATCTCCCGCCCTCGCACCCGCCTAACGCCGGGCGCCGCCCGCGGGTCCCCGCCTGGGGTCGGAGATCGCGGTCAGCTGGGGCCCCGGCCCGGGCCGGGGCTCTCCCGCAGCGGCAGGGCTGGGCCCGGGCGGCCCGGCTGCGGGCTCGGGGAGGTTCGCCGCCGCCGGTGCCGACGGACCCCGCCCGGCGCTCCCGCCGGCGGGGGTTCCACCCGGCGGGACCGGTCCCCGCGTCCCCGCGCCCGGGCGGAGACAGCGGGTCGCGCGCGCGGGCAGCGGCTGGAGACCCGGGCGGGGCGCGCCGGCCACGATCGGATCACGGCGGCCGCCCGGGGGTGTCGGTCGGCTTTGGCCGGTCGCGATCGACCGGTGGTATCGTGCGCGCCACCCGGCCCCGCTGGGGCTGATCGATCGCCGCGCACCCGCGCGCACTCGAAGGGGGTGTCCGATGACCGCCGACCGCTACTTCGACGCGTCGGGCCGCAGCGACGTGCTCGCGGGTGGGGTGACGATGATCACGATCGCCACCCCCGGCGGCCGCTTTCGGGTTTGGACCAAGCGGGTGGGTAACCACCCCACCTGCAAGCTGCTGCTGTTGCATGGGGGACCCGCCGCCACCCACGAGTACTTCGAGGCGTGCGACAGCTATCTGCCGAAGGCCGGCATCGAGTACTACTACTACGACCAGCTGGGATCCGCCTACAGTGACCAGCCGGACGATCCCAGCTTGTGGCAGCTCGACCGCTTCGTCGACGAGGTGGAGCAGGTTCGGGTGGCGCTCCAGCTCGAGCGGGAGAACTTCTACCTGCTGGGCCACTCGTGGGGCGGCATCCTGGCGATCGAGTACGCGCTGCGGTACCAGCAGCATCTCAAGGGCCTGATCATCTCCAACATGATGTCCAGCATCCCCGCCTACAACGACTACGCGCGCACGGTGCTGATGCCGGTCATGAACCAGGATGCGCTGCGCGAGATCCAGGCGCTGGAGCGCACCGGCGACACCGAAGGTCCCCGCTACATGGAGCTGCTGATGCAGCACCACTACATCCACCACGTGCTGCGGATGCCGGCGGCGGACTGGCCCGAGCCGGTCAGTCGCTCCTTCGACCGCACCAACCGGTCGGTATACGTGCGCATGCAGGGACCCAGCGAGCTGGGCGCGAGCGGCACCCTGGAGCACTGGGAGCGAACCTCCGAGCTGGGTCGCATCACCACCCCCACCTTGGTGATCGGCGCCCGCCACGACACGATGGACCCCGCCCACCTGGAGATGATGGCGGGCCGGCTGCCCCGGGGCCGCTATCTCCACTGTCCCGAGGGCAGTCACCTCGCGATGTACGATGACCAGGCGACCTATTTCCAGGGCCTGGTGGGGTTCCTGCGCGACGTCGAGGAGCAGCGGCCCGGTCCCGGCTAGCCGCGGGTGCCGTTGCCACCCCGAGGCGGGCCGCCCCCGCGGCTTGGCGTTCTCCCCCGGGTCGCGGTCGTCGCCGCGATGGCTCCGCCCGATCCCGCCGGCCTTCGCGGTCGAGGCGGGGGTCGACGGGGGCCGGCCTCGGTCACGGGCTGACGATGTGGGCGAGGTCGGCGAAATCGGCGGACTCGGCGGGGACCACGCAGAACAGCAGACCGGCGGGGTCGCGCAGCACCGTCCACTGCTGGTGCCGCTGCGCGATCGTCGCTCCCGCGGCGAGTAGCCGGGCGACCTCGGCGGCCGGGTCGTCGGTCTCGAGGTCGAGGTGGATCCGGCTGGCACCGGTGCCCAAGCGTTGCAGCACCACCGGTCCCACCGCCGCCGGATGCTCGACGACGTGGTATTCGGGATGCTCGGTTCCCCGGCGCAGCTCGCCGAGCAGGGCGACCCGCCAGAACTCCCCGGCGGCATCATGCACGTCGGGCGCGAAGTCCAGCACGACCGTTCGCAGCAGCACCCTGTGGATGGCCCCAGGGTACGTCGGCGGCGGGGCTCGCGGTCAAGCCCGCAGACGCCAACCCGGCTCCGGGCGGATCCGCCCGACCCCTACGATCCGCAGCGCCTCGGGGTCGGGGCATCGTGGCGGGGGGCAGCCCCCCCCCGCCGGGACCGGGATCGGGGAACGGGCGCGCCCCGGCGAGCCACGAGCGGGAGAGCGGGCGGCCGGCGCCGACCGTGGCCGCCCCGGGGCCCAGCCCGCCCTGGGAATCGCCGCCTGGGATACTGCCCCGATGGGGGCCATCGACCTGCGCTCCGACACGGTGACCCTCCCCTCCGCGGCGATGCGCGCGGTGATGGCGGCGGCCGCGGTCGGCGACGATCAGTTCGGCGAGGACCCCAGCGTCAACCGACTCCAGGACAGGGTCGCCGCGCTGCTGGGCAAGCCCGCCGCCCTCTGGCTCCCCACCGGGACGATGGCCACCCAGGTGGCGCTGCGCCTGCTGACCCGCCCCGGCGACGATGTGGTGGTCTCCCGTGAGAGCCACGCGGTCTGGTACGAGACCGGTGCAGCGGCGGCCAACGCGGGGATTCAGTTCACCGAGGTCGGCAGCGGCGGGACTTTCACGGCGGAGGAGTTCTGCGCCGCGGTGTGGCCGCGTGACCACCTGCTGAACCCTCCCACCACCTGCGTCGTCGTCGAGAACACCCACAACCGAGGCGGCGGGGTGGTGTTCCCCCCGGGCGAGCTCGAGCGGATCTGCCGCGCCTCCCACGAGCGGCAGATCTCCGCGTACTGCGATGGGGCGCGCCTGTGGAACGCGGCCGCCGCCAGCGGCCGCGCGCCCGCGGAGCTGGCCGCCCCCTTCGATCTGGTCGCGGTCGCCTTCTCCAAGGGGCTGGGCGCTCCCGGGGGCTCGGTGCTGGCGGGATCCGTGGAGCTGATCCGCCGGGCCACCCGGTACCGCCGGATGCAGGGAGGCGCGATGCGCCAGGTCGGGTTCTTCGCGGCGGCGGCGCTGCACGCTCTCGACCACAACCTGGAGCGTCTGCCCGAGGACCACGCCAATGCCCGCCAGCTCGCCGAGGCGCTGACCGCCAGCTCGCGCCTGCGCGTCGATCTCGACCGCGTCCAGACCAACATCGTGATGATCCATCTCCTGGCCGGTGCGCCCACCGCCGCCACGCTGGTGGCCCGGGCCGCGCAGCAGGGGGTGCTGCTGGTCCCCTTCGGGCCGCGCACCGTGCGTGCCGTCACCCACCTCGATGTGTCGACCATCGACTGCCGCCGGGCCGCCACGGTGGTGGCCAGCCTGGCCGACGCGGAGTAGCCGTCCTCGGCGGGGCGGCGATCGCCTTCGCGCCGGGCGGGCGGGCGGGCGGGTGTGACGCGCTCACGGGCGCCCTGACCGTCGTGGGTGCGGGGTCCGGCCGCCGCCGCCGGCGGTGCAGGTCGCGGCCCTCCCGGACCCGCCCACCCCGCGCGGGCGGGTGGCCCCGTCGCCCCGGCCGGGGGGCGGACATGCGCCCCGGACACCCGGGAGGTCTCTTGCTCGGCTGCCGCCCGGGCTCCCCTCGGACCGGGTTCGGGGGCGGGTCAGCCCCCCCAGCTGAAGAGCTGCGACCACCCCTGGTAGCCGTAGTACACATTGGGGAAGTCCGCCCGGGTTCCGGGTTGGGGGGTTGTGAGCGGGCCCGCGACCTGGACCGGAAGCTGGCCCGCGGTCCCCAGCAGGAAGAGGGCGTCGTCGTGCACATAGAGCAGTCCGGTCGGCGTCCAGGTGGGACGCAAGCTGCCCGCCCCCGTCGCGGCCAGGGCCCTGGCCGTGGCTCCGTCGGCGGCTGCCGTCCAGATCCGCTGGCTGGAGTCCCACGCTCGCAGGCGCGCCACCGTGACGTTAAAGTCATCGGGCCCGAAGGGCCCCGCAGCCCTCGCGCGCACAAAGCTCAAGCGGCCGTCCGGGGTCCAGGCCGGTTGATAGGCGATCACCCCGGCGGGCTGCGGGACCGCCCGGCAGGAGGCCTCGGGAATCCGGCAGAGGACGATCCGCTTGCCGTCCCAGAGCAGCCGGTTCCCCCCCGCCACGATCGCCAGGGTGCGGCCGTCGGGCGACCAGGTCAGCCAGGATGGGTGCACCAGCGTGAGCGCCAGACGGCGCGGCGCCCCCCCCGCCACCGCCAGGCTCTCGAGCGGCAGGCCGTCCGCGGCGATGGACTGCGAGAATCCCAGGTCCAGCCAGAAGACGACGCCGGCGCCGCTGGGCCACCAGCCCACGTCCTCGATCCCCGCACCCCGCTCTCGGTACACGACACGGAGCGGGCTCCCCGCCCGCGCGGTCACGATCGCGAGGCCGGCGCTGCGGGGGATCCCGGTGGGCCCGGTGGCCAGGACCCCCAGCGCGAGTCGGTTCGCCCGCGGTGCCCAGGCCGCCGGGCCCAGCTCAAGGTGGGCGGTGGCGCCGGAGGCGATCAGCTGCGGGTGGGACCGGGGGGCGGCCACCAAGTACAGGCTGCCGTCGCCGGCCTGGGTGGTGAACGCCAGCCGCTCCCCCTGGGGCGACCAGGTGAAGCTGGCCACGTCGCCGGCAATCCGCATCGGGTCCGCGCCGTCGGCCCGCACCACCCACAGGCTGGGGGGTGGGAGCGCGAACACGTTGCCCGGGGGTGCGGCCCCCTGGCGCAGGTACGCCACCCAGCCTCCGTTGGCGCAGACCACCGGGTGGCTGGCGGTGCCGCTCCCCGCCACCGGGTGCGCGGCCCCGCGGTTGTCCAGCAGCTCCAGCTGGCCCTGTGAGATCAGCGCCAGCGTCCCGTGTCCGCGCCAGGCGGTCCCGTCGACGCGGACCGCGGGCGCGACCGCGGGCGCGACCGTCGGCGCCGAGAGCACCGGCAGCGATCCCGCGGGAAGGCAGGCCAGCAGGAGCGCGCCGAGCGCGAGCCGCCCGCGGGACTGCCCGGGGAGAGGAGCCGTCCCGCGCTGGATCACGGGCGGGTCAACGTCGTCGGTCGCCGCGCGGTTACGCGGGGCCCCGCCCCGCCCGGTATCGTGGCGCGCACGCGCCGCGGACACCCGCCTGCGGGCGACCGGGAGCGGGCATGCCTGAGGCGGTCGATCCCGATGGGCCCCGCGGCTTTCCCGAGCCGGACGAGGGCATAACCGACCCCAGCGCGCTGCTCACAGCCTTCCTTGATTACGAGCGCGACGCGATCCTGCGCAAGTTCGCCGGTTTGACCGAGGCGGAAATGCGCCGCAGCCTGCTCCCCTCGGGCTGGAGCCCGCTCGGCCTGCTGAAGCATCTCGCCCACGTGGAGCGGCGCTGGCTCCAGTGGGGATTCGCCGGCGAGCGGCTGGCGGACCCCTGGGCCGACGCCGACCCCGAGGGCGGCTGGGCCGTCACCGAGGCGGAGACGAGCGCGGAGGTGCGGGCGTTCTTCGGCGAGACGTGTCGTCGCTCGCGCCGGATCGTGGCCGACTCTGACCTCCAGCAGCTCGCCCGCAGCGGGGGCCGCTTCAACCCGCCCGACCCGCACCCGACCCTGAACTGGATCCTGCTCCACCTGCTCCAGGAGTACGCCCGCCACGCGGGCCACCTCGACGTCGTCCGCGAGCTGATCGACGGTCGGGTGGGGGAGTAGGCGGGGTCAGGAGGCCGGCACCCGGCGGGGGCAGCCAGGGTTGAGGGATCGGGCGACCGCACGGCACCGACGCACCCGGGGCACGGGGTCGCTGTCGCGTTCCCGCTCGCGGATCCACGCCCGGGTCCCCGCCGCACCTTTCCGCCCCGCCGCCGGCGGGACGGGTCGGGCTCCGGCGGCCGGTCAGCCGGGCGGGTCCGAGCGGGGCGTCAGCCGCACCCGGGGTGGGCCACGGGCAGGCGCGCCGGTCCGCCCCGCTGGCCGCAGGACACCGCCGCCGCGCGCATCGCCGCCTCGAGGTGGACCGGCCAGGTGAGACCGGCCAGCGGTGGCCGGCGTCCCCCGTCGCCTCCCCGTCCCATGCTCTCCCCAAGCGCGCTCATCACGAACGCGGAGAGGGCTGAGTCACCCGCCCCCACGGTGTCCACGATGGCGTCGCACCGTCCCGCCGGCGCCGCCAGGTGGTCCCCCCGGGCGGTGTGGACCTCCGCTCCCCGCGCGCCCTTGGTCAAGAACACCACGGCGGCCCCGCCGCGCAGCAGCCGGTCGACGGAGTAGCGATCGCCGGGTCCGCCCAGCAGGCCCAGGTCCTCGTCGCTGACCTTGAGGATGTCGGTCACCTGAAGCAGCGACTCAATCTGGCGCGCCAGCAGCTGAGGGTCGACGATCAGCCCGGGGCGGAGGTTGGGATCGATCACCCGCCAGCCCGGCGCGCGCAGCAACAGGCGCCGCAGGCCCGCGACCTGCGCGGGGCTCTCGTAGTTGAAGGCGTTGACCACGGTGACAGCGGATCCCTGGACCAGCTCCCCCAGCTCACGGTCGAACGAGAACGCCAGATAGGCGCGCTGGCTGAACTCGTAGTGGGGCTCCGCCCGCTCCAGGTGGATGATGGCCCGCGCGGTCACCTCCGGCCCCGGCTGCGGGGCGAGTGCGATCCGGTAACGGTCCAGGGTCGCTCGCAGCATCCGGCCCGCACAATCCGGCGCCACCGCCGCCACCAAGGTCACCTGCGCCCCCAGGGTGGCCAGCCCTGCCCCCAAGTTGAGCCCGGCCCCGCCCGGGTGGGCGAAACGACCCTCCCCGGTGACGATCTCATCCACCAGGGCATTGCCCAGGACGGTCGCGTGGACGCGCTCCCCGGGCGGTCGACTCGGCGGGCTCACTGCAGGTTGGCGTGCCGTCGCGCCAGCCCGCCGTGCGGGTCCTCCAGTCGCTGTGCCAGGGTGGTGACGATCCCATCGAGCACCAGCAGCGCCGCCTGCTCGAACAGACTTCCGCCCAGCTGGGTCGAGGGCTGGGCCGGCAGGCGCAGGACGACATCCGCCAGCTGCACGATCGGGGAGGGGTCCGTGTGGGTCACTGCGGCGACCGTCGCTCCCTCCGCCCGCGCTCGGCTGGCCCAGCTGACGCTGGCCGGGGTGCTCCCCGACCCGGAGATGACCAGCAAGCCGTCGCCCGCTCGCACCGCCGGGGCGGTCGCCTCCCCGACCACGTGGCTCCGCCAGCCCAGGTGCATGAAGCGCATGGCCACCATCGCGGCGACCAGGCCCGACCGGCCCTGACCCGCGAAGAACCAGCGGCGATCGGGATCCTGCAGCGCGCCTGCGAGCGCGTCGACGCTCGCGTCGCTCAGGTGCGCGGCGAGCGCGGCGAGCTCATCGAAGGCGGCCATCCACGGCCGCGGTCGGTCAGCTGCGACGACATCCATCGTGCCACCTCCGCAGGGTTGTCCGCAGTCGTGATGGCCGATCCGACCACCACGATATCGGGGCCGGCCTGCACCGCCTCGATCAGGGTGTGTCGGTTCAGCCCGCCCGCCAGGGCCACGTGGTAGCCCAGCTCCCGCATCGAGCGCGCCTGCTGGATGGATGCGGCGGCCGACCCCCCCGCGAGGCGCACGTCGGTGGCGGTGTGCAAAGCCAGGTACGCGAACCGGTCCGGGTACTGTGAGGGCCGATCGGGGAGCTCGGCGCTGCAGATGCTGTCGACCATGATGAAGCCCTGACACTCGCCGGCGACGCGGTTCACGGCCGCGTGGGTGGCGCTCGAAGCGACCTCCAGGACCGTCATGAAGGTGGCTCCGGCGCCGAACAGCATCCGCGCCTCGTCGGCCCCGCCATCGACGGTCTTGGAGTCCGCCAGGATGGGGCGACCCTCCGCCAGCTCTCTCAGGGTGGCGACTCCGGCGAGCCCAAAGCGCTTCAGCACGGGGGTGCCCACCTCGACGATGTCCACGAACTCGATCACCGCGGGCACCACCGCAAAGTGCCGGGGATTGTCGATCGCGAGCTGGAGCAGCATGGCGGTGCCCTTCGACCCTAGCTCGGCCGCGCACCCGGGCCTCGGGTCACTTGACCCCGCCCCGGGTCGACCCGGTCATGTCGCTCACCAGCTGGTCGGTGGTGACCTGCGAGGCGGCGTACTGGGACACGATCCGTCCCAGGCGCATGGTCACGATCCGGTCACTCACCTCGATGACGTAGGGGAGCGTGTGCGAGATGAAGAGCACGCAGATGCCGCGCCGCCGGACATCCTCGACCAGTCTCAGCACCTCGGCCACCTCGGTGACGCCGAGGTGGTTGGTCGGCTCATCGAGGATCAGGATCTTGCGTCCCCAGATCACCGCTCGGGCGACGGCCACCGCCTGCCGCTGGCCTCCGGAGAGCCGCGCCACCGCGGCTCGAGGTGACACCCGGGTCATGCCGATGTGACTCAAAGCGAGCTCGGTCTCGCGCTCCATCTTGGCCCGGTCCAGGAATCCGAGCCGGCCCAGCCAGTTGGAGCGGAAGACCTCGCGTCCCAGGAAGAGGTTGGCGGCCACGCTGAGAGGCGCGGCCAGGCCGCCATCTTGGAAGACCGTCTCGATGCCGGCGCTGAGGGCGGCCTGGGGCGAGGCCCATCGCCGCTCCACGCCTTCGACTGAGAGGGTGCCGGCCTCGGCCAGGGTGGTCCCGGCGATCACCTTGACCATGGTGGACTTGCCCGCGCCGTTGTCTCCCACCAGCCCGACGACCTCGCCGCGGCGGGCCTCGAAGCTGACATCGTCGAGAGCCCGCACCGCGCCGTAGCTCTTGCTCACGTGCTCCAGCCGCAGGACCACCGGGTCAGGGGGCGGGAGCGGCCCCGGGGCGGCGGGGACGGCCCGCCCCCCCGGATCCTCGAGGGGACCCGACACCTCGCCCCCGAGCGCGGTCACGGGGGCGGCATCCCATGCCGGGCCTGTCGGTTCCCCATCTCAGCGACCCGAGCGGAGTAGCTGTTGGATGGCGACCGTCCCGGCGATCAGGGCGCCGGTGACGACGGTTTCCCAAAAGGGCTGCAGCCCGGTCAGCACCAGGCCGCTCAGGACCACCGAGAGCAGCAGGGTGCCCAGCACCGTCCCCGTCATCGTCGCGACTCCGCCGAAGAGGCTCGCCCCCCCGATCACGACCGCGGCGATGGCGGTCAGCTCGGAGTTCTCTCCGCTGAGCGGCGAGGCGGTCCCCAGCCGCATCAGGTCGATCACGCCGGCGAGGGCGGAGATGGTGCCGGCCAGCACGTACACCTTGATCAGGTGCCGCCCGACCGGGATGCCGACCTCGCTGGCGGCATTTCGATTGGCTCCGATCGCGAATGCCCACCGCCCGAAGCGCGAGTAGTGCAGGTACATCGCCCCGATCATGAAGGCGACGATGGTGATGATGATCGGAATCGTGAGGTAGCCGAGATACACCTGGTTCCCCAGGGTGGCGACCACCCCGGGCGTGCCGCCGACGGTGAGGCCATCGGTCAGGACCAGGGTCAGGCCCCCGGCGATCCCGAGCATGGCGAGGGTGGCCACGAACGGGGTGAGACGGGTCTTGACCACCATCAGGCCGTTGGCCAACCCGGCCGCCGCCCCGGTCAGGAGCGCGGCCACGATTCCCGCGGCAATGGCGAGGTCGACCCCGCCGCCGAACCGGAGCGCCATCACCTTGGCCCCCACCACCCCGGCCAGCCCCAAGATCGCCCCGACCGACAGGTCGATCCCGCCGGTGACGATCACGTAGGTCTCGGCGATCGCGAGCAGGCCGGTCTCGGTCGCCGACTGGCCGATTCCGGTGATGTTGATCTGACTGAGGAACCCCGGACCGAAGACCGAGAAGACGATGACCAGGGCGATCAGGGTGCCGCCTAGGAGTACCTCCTGGGCGTACTTCCCGAGGACGGGTCGGGCGGCCGTGATCCCCTTCATCGGCGGGCGGGCAGCTGCGGCTCGGCTCCCGCTCGAGGTCGCTCCGCGCCGCCCGGGGCGCGGTCGATGGGGCGGGCCGCCCCCCAGGGGGCGGCCCGCCCGAATCCGTCGTGTCCCCGCCCTGGGGGACGCAGCCAGCAGTCATTCGCCAGCGGATCGCGTCCCCGGCGCGGCCCGGGGGGTGATCCCAGATCGGGCGGGACGACCGCGCCGGCCCGCCCTCGCTGGATCGGCCGCGAGCGCTGGAGTCTCACGCTGGGCTGGTCGCGGTCCTGGCGGCGGGACGATCCCGGTCAGTGAGCCGCGTAGAAGTACTGCTCATTGTGCTTGTAGTTGGCAAAGGTGATCGTGATGTTGGGCACCTGGATGACCTTGGGGATGCCCGCGGTCTTGCCCTCAGCCGCCTTGACCGCGTACATGACCGAGAGCTTGCCTTCCAAGGCCGGCTGCTGCGCGATCAGACCCACCAGCTTGTCCGCCTTCAACGCCGCCACCTGGGCGGGCTCCGCATCGTAGGAGATCACCTTGACGTGTCCCAGCTTGTGGAGCGCCTTCAGCTCCGCGATCGTGCCCTCGGCGGTGACGTCGTCGACCGCAAAGATCCCCTTGAGGTTGGGGTAGCGTGATAGCTCCTGCTGGACGATCGTCTGGGCGTTGGTCGCCACATCCTGGCTGTACTGCGTTCCCACCAGGGTGATGTGCCGGAAGGTCTTGAGGGTGGCCACGAAGGCGTGCGACCGGAGGTCGTCTGAGGTCACGCCCGCGGAGCTGTCGAGCAGCAGCACCTGGCCGCGATCACCGATCGCCCCCGCCAGGAGCTTGGCTGCCTGGGTGCCGCCGGCGGGGTTGTTGCCGGCGATCCGGGTCACCAGCAGCGAGGTGGCATTGACGTAGGTGTCGACGTTGAGCACCGGGATGTGCAAGTTGCGGGCCTGCCGCACCGAGGGGATCAGGGCCTGGGCGTTGGTCGGCGAGAGCACCAGGGCGTTCGGATGCTTGGCCAGCACGGCGGTGACGTAGGGGATCTCCGTGGTCGGCGAGTAGGTCGTGGTGGATCCCTCCCAGTAGAGGGTCACGCCCAGCTTCTTGGCTTCGGCCTCCGCCCCATGCTGCATCGTGATGAAGTAGGGATCGGAGGTGATTCCGACCACGAAGCCGATCGAGATCTTCTGGGCGGCATGGGTGGCGGTGAGCCCCGCGGTGGCCAGCACCGCCCCCACCCCGACCAGGCCGGCCGCGCTCTGTAGCAGTCGTTTGCCGTTCATGATCGTTGCTTCCTCCGCGTGATTGTCCGACGACGTGATCCGTGGCGCGACCCGAGTGGACGCCGCCGCGAGCGGCCGCTCAGGCTGTCCCCGAGCGAGCGGCTGATCCTGCCTGGGGGGGTCACCCTACCCGGGGACGGGCAGCGGCGAGCGCGCTCGATCAAGGTGGCAGGGTTCCGCCGGCGGGGCGATCCCGACCACGGCCCCGTCGGATGTCGGCCGGCCTCGCTGGCCGCCGCAGCCTTCCCCCCCGGCATCTCTCCCCACCTCCCCGCTGGAAATCGGTTGCCGATAATTTCGGCACGCTAGCATCAACCCCGCCCCCTGTCAACGTGATTCGGCGGGAGGCGAGGTCTTGGCGCCGCCGCGGGTCCGACTCGCAGAGGACCGCCGCAGCTTTCGCGAGGTGGAGTCCACCCCGGCACGATCCGGTGGCGTTTCCTGGTGTCGCGATCTCAATGGGAGCGGTTCCCGGGGTGATCCAGACGGCCGCCGCCGGATGCCGAGCGGGTCGGCGCACGACCCGGCGGGGACCCTGTCCGGCCCGGCGCGGGTCACCGGATGGCACTGGATTTGACCAGGGGTGGGGTCCTGTGCCAGTCTGTGGCAACGATTTCATGAACCGCTCCTCCAAGCCGCTTCACATCGTCGACATCGCGAGGCTCTCGGGGGTGTCGCCGGCGACGGTCTCACGGGTGATGACCGGCTCGCGGCCGGTCTCGCCGCCGCTCCGCGAGCGCGTCCTCGCCACCGCCCGCCGCTTCGACTATCAGCCCAGCCAGCTGGCCCGCAATCTTCGGCGGGGACGCACGGCGACGGTGGGGGTGCTGGTGTCCGACATCGAGAATCCTCATTTCTCAAAGATGGTCCGGTTCATCGAGGAAGCGCTCTACGCCCGCGGGATCCGGGTCCTCTTCTGCAACAGCGCGGAGGACAGCCGCAAGCAGTCGGCCTATCTCGAGGTGATGGCCGCCGAGCGCGTGATGGGGGTGGTGATCTCACCCACGGCCGAGGGTGATGCGGCGGTCTCGAACCTGATGGACCTGGGCACGCCCGTCGTCGCGATCGACCGTCCAGTGGCTGACCCGCGAGCCGATGTGGTGGTGGCGGACCATGCCCACGCGATGGCCGCCGGCACCCAGCTGCTGATCGATTCGGGCCGCCGCCACATCGGCTGGATCGGAGGTCGTGAGGGGATCTGGACCACAACCGAGCGGCTGGCCGGGTACAGCTCCACGATTCGCCGGGCAGGGCTAGAGCCCGTCAGCCAGCTCGGCGAGTTCACAGCCGAGATGGGGTACCGGGCCGCCGAGAGGCTGCTGGATGGCCATCCCGAACTCGACGGTCTCATGATCGCCAACAACCTGATGGTGATCGGGGTGCTGCAGGCGCTGCGGCAGCGGGCGGTGCGGGTCCCTGACCAGCTCGGGATCGTCGCCTTCGACGATCCCCCCTGGGCGAACCTGGTCGAGCCTCCCCTCACGACGATCGCCCAACCGATCCGAGAGATGTCGGAGGCGGCGGTCGACCGGCTCTTTCTGCGCCTCGATGACCCGTCCCTCCCGCCGCGCCGGATCTGCCTCGAGTGTCATCTCGAGATCCGGGCGTCGTCGCGGCACCCGTCACAGTAGGCGGCCGACGCTGCGAGGGTGATCTGCACCCCGGGGGTCGGACTCCGACTCGGCGCAAGCCCGCAAGCCGTGGTGATGCGGGCGAGCTCGGGGTCGCCTGCGCGCGGCGGTCGGCTCCACGATGCTGTCACCGGCGGATCCCACGATCGCGATCGCCCCGGTGCCCGGTCCGACCCACAGGTGGTGCGGATGCTCGGTGCGGGGGACACCGGGACGGCGGTCGCCGACCGTGTGGCTGCGGTGCGATCGGCCGGTGCTTGCGTGATCGGCGTCGTGGCGATCAGACCGCTCCCCGTTCGCAGCCAGGCGGCTCGGTCGTCCGCTGCTGACCAGCGACCCGGACTTCCGCACCGCGGAGCCTGAGGTCGTGGAGGGTGAATGGCTGTCGGCCGGTCGGTCCTGATCGCCGCCGCCCTCGCCGCCGACGAGGGCGGCCGGGGGGCGCCGCGCCGGACCCGAGACAGGATCGCGGGAGCGGGAGCAGGTCCCTTGCGGCGATCGGATCCCGTGTGCGACGAGTCGGCCTCGCTGGGGTGGTGGATATCATCCACACGCCTGCCGCCGCGTGGTGCCGACCGGGAGCATGGCGAGGCCCGCCGAGTGGCGCCGGGTCCTGGGGGACCCTCCCGCCGGCTCGAGTCGTGGGGCTGGGAGACCGCGGTTGGGAAAGGCGGATTCCGCCCAAACTCACTCGCGATTTCTCAGTGGTTCTCAACCAGCCCCAGAAAACCTGAGCTTTGCGGAAGGGAGTGGCTCAGGGGTTCTCGCCATTGCTCTGCGCGTTGTCGTCAGCTACTGTCGTCAGTCTCTTGTTCTGGCGTTGCGCACGCTGGACGCAAGTGTTGCCGCAGAAGCGACGGGTGGTGTGGGTGGGGTAGAAGGGCCGATGGCACCCGTCGCAGGCCCGGCGGTGCAGCCGCCCGCGGAATAGGGCCTAGGCCACCCCCAGGTAGAGAGCGCCATGCAGTGCGACCGGCGTCAGCTCTGGCGCACCCTTCAGCTCCGCCGGGAACGCCACCCGCAGCGCGGGTCGCCCCTGATACTGGCGCAAGACATGGACAGCGGCCAGCTCCTTCTCGACGACTGCGCCGACGAAGAGGCGGGCCACGTCGGCCAACTTGTCGCGTGGCATGAGGTCGGGCGAGAGGCCGCAGCCCCGGTTCGCCTCGGCGGCCCACCATGACTTGCGCCCCGAGCCGCACGTGTAGATCAGCGCACCTTCGCCCGCCACGTCCAGCCGCCACTCGAATCGGGCCGGATATATCGCAGCTGGCTTGAGTTGGGTTGCGACGCCCGGATGTCGGTCTTGCTAACCTGAAAGTAGAGTACTGGATAGTTGGCAGCAGATCGACTGTACTTCGTCCATGACGCGACCAGTGGCAACTCGGATCGCGCGGCGGACGCTCGAGGACACACGGCACCAGGTGATTCGGCTGCTCGAGCGCGGCTGCATCCCGAGGATGCAGCCGTCGCCGTGGCCTGCGGGCGCTCGACCGTGTACGGGTGGGGGCGAGCCTATCACGCGGGCGGATGGGTGGTGCTGCGGGTGCGGCAGGCGCCCGGCGCGCGGCCCAAGCTCACGCCCCGGCAGCAGGCCCAACTGCGGCGGCGGATCATCGGCAAGGATCCGCGGCAGCTGCAGTTCGAGGTTGCCCTGTGGACGCGGGATCTGGTGCGCACCCTCATCGCCGAGCGCTTCGGGGTCGAGATGTCCGCCCCGGGCGTGGGCAACCTGCTGCCCCGGCTGGGGCTGTCCCCGCAGCGGCCCCTGGTCCGCACCTATGAGCAGGACCCGGAGCGGGTGCGGCGCTGGCAGGCGGTGGAGTTCCCGCGGATCCGCGCTGCCGCCAAAGCGGCCGGCGCCCACGTCTTCTTCTGCGACGAGGCGGGCGTCCGGACGGATCATTACGCCGGCACGACCTGGGGGGCGGGGGGACAGACACCAGTCGTGCGGGGCACGGGGCAGCGCCACTCGCTCAACATGATCTCCGCGATCTCGACCCGGGGCAAGCTCCACTTCGCGTTCATCGACGGGCGTACCACCGCCGACAGCTTCATCGCCTACCTGCAGAAGCGGCTCCACGACATCCGCGGCCCCATCTTCGTGATCGTCGACGGCCACTCGGCTCACACCGCGAGCACGACCAAAGCCTTCGTCCAGGCGCACCCGCGTCGGCTCCGCCTCTTCTTCCTCCCGCCCTACTCCCCGGCGCTGAACCCGGATGAGTGGGTCGGGAAGAACCTGACGCACGATCGCGTCGGCCGCTCCGCCGCGCGCACGGTCGACGAGATGAGGGCGGTCATCGAGTCGGGGGTCGCTCGCCTCCAGGCCACACGCGACCTCGTGCTCGGGTTCTTTTGCGCTCCCGATCTCCGCTACATCAACTCGCGTAGAGTCCCGTAACCCACTGGCGGCTTAGTAACCGTGGTTGCGGCTCGACGGCTGTCATTGCAAGCGGGGGCAGCAGGGTCGCTGCCCCCGCCGGTCTGGCAGCGACGGGTAGGCGAAGACCCCCAGCCCGATCTGCCTGGCAGCCCGTTGTGGTCACGCCGTCTGACGATCGCGGCCACGGACGCAGACGATCCCCGTGGCCTCTACGGCTACCTGCACGGGTTCCCGTGCTGTGGTGCCGTCTTGGAGCCGCACCGAGGCAGCTGGCGGCTGGCACGGGCCATAGACCCCAGTGAGAGAGTGTCGATCTGGCATAGCCGGGAGAGCTGGGACCGTGACTGCTCCGAGTGGCTACGACCACACGTCGCCAGGCTCTGCGAGCTGCTTGCCCAGGTCCCCAGGACCTCTGCACGCCCAGGTCTGCCGGCCGACGTGTGAGTTGGTGGCACCTGCGCCACCCATGTCTTACTTTCGGTACGTCGTGTTCCTCGACAGGGAAGGTGCGGTCGCCAATCCGGGACCCTGGGTCCCGGCCAGCGAGCACCCGGATGGTTCGCTGCCCCAGTAAGGGGACACCGCGGAGCCAAGGTATTGAACACTGACCCGGTCGGACGACCACAAGGCCGTGGTCGACCCCCCAAGCAGCAGCCACGGTCACGACCCGGACACCCAACCCACCCCCGGCTCACCGAGGCGGTGGAGGAGATGATCGTGCAGGTAGTGCGCGGGTGGATTTTTGAGGACGGCCGCTTAGGGCGCGGGCGTACACCGGGAGACGATCCGACGATGGAGGAAAAGGGGGGAGCCCGATCTCCAGAGGAGCAACGAGAGCCACTATGCGGCTTGCGCGCGCGCGCTCGCGAGATCCGAGGCCCAGGCCGTAGCCACTCGAGTGCTGCGGATCCTAGCGGCCGGGGAGAACGACTGGCGAGCGAACGCTTGGTACCTTGAGCGCCGATATCCTGAACGATGGGGCGCACGGGACGGTGAACTCCGCCGTCGAGGTCTATGCTCGGATCCCGCGCAGTCTAGTGTTGGGCCCTCGAGTAGCTCAAGTCGCAGACGCGCTCCTCGACGAGCTTGCCCGTGATGGACCGCCCGGACTCGCCGGCGGAAGGGGTGACGGTGAAGTCCCGTAGGCTGTCCTCATGACGCGCCGACGTCGAATCGAACCGCAGACGCTCGAAGAGGCTCGGAGCTCACTGAACTGGTTTCTTGACGCCATAGCCCGTGGAGAGTTGACGGCGGGTCCTGGCTTGGGGGCAAGGCTCGCGGGCGCCGTCGCCGCTCTCGGTGCATTGATCACCCTGACTCCGGAAAGGCCGGGGGGAGGGTTGTGGTCTGGCATTCTCAGCCAACCTGATGCGGTGATCCACAGTCGCGACGGCCTGCAGCGGTTGTTGGAAGCCATCCGCAAGGGCGACCTGATCGCTGGTCCAGGCTACGTGGCCAGGTTGGAGGGATCCATCGCCGCGTTGGGCGCCTTGCTGGAGAAGACGGAAGCGTCCGCGACGCGGACGGGGTGACCCTGGTGCTCCGAGCTGGCGTTCCAATAGGTGCGCGATACCGCCCGGAGATTCTGACTCCTCTCGGCTTTCCTCTCTTCGCCAGGCCAACCTCGATGGGATCCCCGATGCCGTGTCGACGCTGTCCCGCCAGGTCGGGCGGATGCCGTAGCCGGGCAGGTGGCCCGATCGAAGCTACGTTTGCTGGTCGCTGTCGAGCTACTAGGGGCGCGCCCGCTCATCGGCCTTCGACCCCCGCTGGAGGCAACTTCCTTGCCATCTTGCACCCGCGCCGAGCCGGGGCGACTGGCTCGCGGCTCCAACCAGTCTTCTGGCCCTTAACACGCCTACGACCGGAGCCTCGCCACCTCCCGGGACCAGCCCGCCTCACTCACCTCAACGCGGCCACTTCAGGCACCCCTCTGCAGACTTGGAAGTTGTCCCAGCCGAGGAGCGGCGACGGATAGACGATTGCAAAGATATAAGCTATCATGAACGGTGGTCGAAGGACCAACTCCACAAGGTTCGGAGGTATCGATCATGGGACTCGGAGTCGGCATCGTCTTGCTGGCGCTAGGCGCAATACTCGCCTTTGCCATCCACGCCAACCCCACCAACGGTGCCGTTGACATCAACACCATCGGATGGATCCTTATGGGCGCCGGCGCCCTTGGCATCGTGCTGTCCATGGTGTTTTGGTCGTCGTGGGCAGGCCCCGGACGCTTCACGCGCCGTACGACGGATGTCGGGCCGACCGGCGAGACCAGCACCAGGACGATAGATCAGAAGTAGCCAGAGCCACCTTCACCAGACTGCTTCTTCGCACCGACGGGGAGGCGATCTTCTGGATCAGTTCGACCACTCACGAGGTGCCGCAGGATAATTCTCGGAATCATCCTGCTAGTCATCGGGTTCGTCGCAAGTGTCCCTATCCTCTGGACAATCGGGGTCATCCTGCTAGTCATCGGGGTCATCCTCGAACTCATGGGGATGCTCGGGCACGCAGTGGGCGGCCGGCGCCACTACTACTGAGGCGTCGCCGTCGACCTGCAAACGGGCTGGCCGTCGTGACGTGAGTGCGTGTGACCACTCAAACTCGGGATCCTCAGCCAGCCCGCCAAGGGCGCGGCGGCCAGCGATGTCGTGCCAGCCAGGTGGCTGATATCGACCCATCGGGCTGGGCAGTCCGAGCTTCTCCCTACGATCGCTTGCAGCACCCGGCGAGGACGAATCACCGTCGGCGGAGGATCAACTACACCTTCATATCTGCTGACGCCTGCGGAAGCGCTCCAGGGCAACCTCCAGCGACAGCAGGTAGGCAAGCTGGAAGGAGCAGACGAGCACCACGACGGCGATCAGGGGATGGCCAGTGGCCCAGAGGACTCCCGGCACCGCAATCAGAAGTAGGTTCCAGACGAACGCTGCCCACTCACCGCGATCGCCGACGCAGAGCACCCGGTGGAGCCGCCGTCAACTCCCGGAGGTCATCGTGGGACCTGGGGTTGCCCGGGATGCCCAACAGCGGATCCCCCGAGGCTGACCAACGGGGTGATCCCGGAAGTCACCGTCGGGACTCGGTTTTGGTCCCAACGTGTGACCTTGGGTAATAGGCGGAGGCGAGCGAGCGGCCCGTCAGATGTTGAGGGTGATCTTGGTGCCGAGGAGGACAAGGGGCCAGAGCAGGATCGCCAGTAGCGCCGACAGGACGCCGCCAAGGGTCTTGAGGCTGCCAAAGTAGTGATTGTTGTAGGCCACGATCACGCCAATGACCACCCACACCACGAAAACGAGTGGTACAGACCTGCGACCGCCCATGGCCACTCCTCCCGGCAGAGCGCTTATCGAACGGAGACGATCTTACAGGCGCAGCACCCCAGCCGCCGACCTGCGGGTCGACGCTGGTGCCGTTTTTGGGATGTGAAGTCTCGGTACCCGTGTCTCGGAATGGCTCCGGCAGCTAAGCCCGGATCCACTCGGCATCAGCCCGAACCGCTGAGGCAAGCGTTGGACGGCTTCGTCGAAGCGGACAGGGGGTGAACTCTTGGGCTGGCTCCAGCCGCAAGTGATCGAGTCGGCTGATGCGTTGCGCCCGACCGGCAGGGTGACCAGAAGCAGGGAACCCGCATGGCGAAGCGCAGCGACGGTTACGCGGGCGTGGCCGCTGGCATCACGAGTGAGGCTAGGCTCTCCCGCGCAGCCAGGAAGGCGTCCTGCCCGGGCCAGC
>Ga0307373_10005127_pt1 | contig 21655 bp, 25 predicted proteins | sample OX2MG_FD_202534 | JGI IMG/M metagenome (GOLD analysis project Ga0307373, IMG submission 202534) | Soil microbial communities from Risofladan, Vaasa, Finland - OX-2 | ecosystem: Environmental > Terrestrial > Soil > Coastal area > Acid sulfate soil | place: Finland: Risofladan, Vaasa | collected...
CAGCCCGGCGAGTTCAGGATGACGGGTACTTGGCCAGGATCTGCTTCAGCCGGGCGACGAAGCGCAACGTCTCGCCATGCTCGCGCTGCCAGATGTTGCGGCCGAAGATCAGGCCGGTCGCTCCGGCTTCCATCGACATGCGCGCCTTCTCCAGCATCGCCTCATCCCCTGACCGCTCGCCGCCGGAGACCAGCAGCAGCGTCCGGTTGGCCGAGCGCACGACGGAGCCGATCGCCTGCTGCGGGGAGAACTCTGCCTGGTAGGCGGCCGGCACCCCGGCCTGCTTGTCCGGATGGGGGAAGTTGACCTTCACCAGGTCGGCGCCGAGTTCGCTGGCGATGCGAGCCGCGTAGTCCACGGCATAGAAGCTGTCCTTGCCGCCCTTGGCGTCGACGGCGCTGCCCCGCGGATAGGACCAGACGATCAGCGGCATGCCGAGCCGCTCGGCATCCTTGCGCACCTGGAGGTACTGGGCGAAGTCCCGCTCCTGAGCGGGCGAGCCGACGTAGAGGGTGTAACCGACGGCGTCCGCGCCAAGCCGGACTGCCTCCTCGACGCTCGCGTTGACCGGCGAGAGCGGGTCGATCGCCGACGGGATGTCCGTCTTGCCGTTCAGCTTGAGTACCAGCGGCACCTCACCCGCGTAGTCCCAGTAGAACTTCTGGGCGAGGCCGATCTGGATGGCGATGCCGTTGAATTCGCCCTCGATGGCCAGCTTGATGATGTACTTCGGGTCATTTGCGGCCGGGCTGTCGGCGAAGTCTCTCGGGCCATGCTCGAGCCCGTGGTCGTAGGGCAGGAAGATCGCGGTCCCGTTGCTGAGGCCGTTCTGGTGGAGTATGCGGTGCAGCCTGGCCTTCTTCCCGGCACCGAGGCCGAGGTCGGCGAGGGCAGGGCGTGTGTTCATCGTCTTCCCTTTCCAGGTGATAGCACCAGGCTGCGGGACGGCGTACCCGGGCGGGCAGGGCCATTAGCCCCTTTCCGGGCGACCAGGGTCCCCTTCTGGCCAGCCGGCGCCCGGCTGGCCAGCCCGGGAAAGTCGTTAGGCGGGTACCAGGCTCGGCACCATAATTCGGTAATGGCCGACAAACCGGAGCCGACGGAGGATCCCGTGACCCGGCTCCGGGTGCCCTGGTGTCCGGCGGAGTCCGCCGCGGCGAGCTTCGCCGTGGCAGCCGCGTGCTGCGGTGGATCGAGGCCGGTTCCGGCGCGCCGAGCGTCGTGCTGGAGACCGGGGCCGAGTCGCCGGCGACGACGTGGGCTCCGATTCTGGGACCGCTGGCCGACCGGTTCCGGGTCGTCGTGTACGACCGCGCCGGATATGGCCTGAGTGACCCGGCCGCTGAGCTCACGCTCGACCCGCAGATCGGCGACCTCGAGGCGCTCGCGGCCGAGATCGGCGGAGCATGTGTCGTGGTCGGGCACAGCTGGGGCGGCCTGCCTGGCCGAGGAGAGTGCGCGGGCCGCCACCGAAGATTCGCGGCTCCGATCGCTGCTGGTCGACGCGCACCTGTCGTACCTCGGGACCGAGCGGCAGATCGGAACGTTGCTCGGGGAACTGCCGCCGATGCAGGGCACTATGTCCATTTCGGCCGGCCCCACCTCGTCCTTCAGGCCATCGACGACGTCATTGCCGAAAGCAGGCGGCCGTGACGTCACCCCTCGTCTTACAGCGGGACGCTGAAGCCGTTGTAGTACCAGAGCGCCGAGCTGTACCAGAGCACGGCGATGAGAACGGCGAGGATGCCGCCGGCCACCGGAAGTGCCCAGCCCGGCAGCCGCTTGGTATGGACGAGCAGCACCTTGGCCAGGAAAGCGCCGTAGAAGAAGCAGCCGGCGATGGAGTGGATGCCCACGCGGAGGCTGGTGACTTGCACGCCATATGCAACCGCGCAATGGATGGCAACCGGCAGCGTGACGATCACCGCGACGATGCCGACCGTCCGGTGCGTGATACCGACCCGCTTCGGCGGCCGGCCGGCCAGCGGCAGCTTGTTATAGATCCACAGGGCCAGTCCGACCTGCACCACGGCCAGCCCGAGCGCGACGGTCGCCAGGAGGGATTTGAGGGAGAAGACGCCCAGCCCTGTCTGCCCGAAAAAGCCAACGGACGAGTACACGGAGGTGTGAGCGATTGCCCGGCCGATGATGTACAAGATCCCGGCCGTTATGAGCCCGATCAGGCCGATGATCGCCGCACGCCCGGTGGCGACCTTCCGGTCGGCGCCATCGACTGTCATGGCACCGCACTATGCCAGATGGCCAGCCATATGTCTTTAGCTGCGCGGCCTTTCGCGTGCCGCGCTCGGAGTCCGAATTACCCGATTAGCATCTGATGGATAAATATCTCTCTTCACGATCGTGGTCGCCTGTCTGCGGTATGCACTGAAACCCGTCCAGATGCTGAGAATCGTCCGGGATAATGGCCCGGCCACTGGCCAGCATCATGGCCCGGCCACTGGCCAGCATCATGGACCGGCGGCTGGCTAGGATCCGGTCCCGGCGGGCCGGACCGGCGTGGACGCCGCTCTCCCCTGAGCAGCGCGGCCAGGGCGAATCCCTCGCTCGCCGCGTGGACGACAAGCGCTGCGATCACGGCGACCGAGCCGGTGACGACCAGAGCCGCGCCCTCCAGCCCGCGGTGCAGGCCGAATGCCGTGGCGGTCGCCCCGCCTCGGGCCGCCTCCCCGCCTCGGACCGCGGTTCACCTGGACGACGAAGGAGACTGCCCCGGCTGGACAGCGACCATGCGCCCGGTGCCCTGATCAGCCCGCAGACCGCTGAGCAACTGGTCGAGCAGATCGACCTGGCGGTCCGGCGGCACCCGGTCGGGGTAGAGGACGCGCTCGGCGCTCACCCCGTCAATCAGCACGACCAGCTGATGTGTGGCCAGGTCGAGGTCGACCTGCTGCCCGATCTGGCCCAGCCCGGCGGCCTCGGTCAGATGGGCGCGCAGCCGTTTCCTCAGCCGGTCGAACTCGCTGTGCTGAAGGTCGCGCAGCGCGGGGTTGCCGAGCGCGCGTCCCCAGAAGCTGATCTCGATCTGCGCCTCGAGGTCACGCAGCTCGTCGATCGGCAGCGCCTCGAGCATCACGATCCGCAGTGCGTCAAGCCCGCTGCGCCCGGCGGCGCTGGCGTCCATTCTGGCGGCCACCCGGCGATGCGACATCACCAGGGCCGAGCCGAGTATGTCCGCCTTGTCGTCGAAGTAGTGCGCGAGGATGCCCCGCGAGCAGCCGGCCTCCCGGGCGATGGCCCTGATGGTGGCCTTCGCGATACCATCGCGCGCGATAACTCGCCAGGTTGCCGACAGGATCTCGTCCCGCCTGGCGTCCCAGTCCACGATCTTCGGCATGTCAGCTGATACCAGAGAGAGTGCAGGGCAGCCTGGGGCTGGACATCAGGAGAGTTTGATGTGCGGCTAAGGCTGTTTTTTGACCGGACGTCCGTCTAACATCCCAGGTAGTGTATAGCCCGGACGCTGGCGAGCTGCACGCGGCCCGCGAGCAGCTCGTCACCTACAGCGCACGCTTGCTTGCCGACGGGCTGGCTGTCGGCAGCGCAGGCAATCTGAGCATGCGGTGCGGCGACCTGGTCGCTATCACCCCGTCGGGCATCAGCTACGACGAGATGCGCCCGGCCGACATCGCGGTGGTCGACCTGGCCGGGGCCGAGGTGGATGCCACCGAAGTTCCCTCCACTGAGACGCCGATGCACCTGGCGGTCTACGCCGGGACCAGCGCCGGCGCGGTGGTGCACACGCACTCGCCCGAGGTGATCGCTCTGTCCGCGGCCCGCGACGAGCTCCCCGCGATCCACTACGCGATCACGAACCTGGGCGGCCCGGTCCGGGTAGCTCCGTACGTGCGGTTCGGCTCCGACGGGCTCGCGGCCGCCGCGACCAAGGCGCTGGCCGGGCGGCGGGCCGCGATCCTGCGCAACCATGGCGCGATCTGCTACGGCCGCAGCCTCGACGAGGCCTACGGCTGCGCGCTGCTGCTCGAGTGGCTCGCGCACGTCTACCGGCTCGCGCAGGCCTACGGCGAGCCGAAGACCCTGTCGGCGGCCGAGCTAGCCGAGGTGACAGCGGAGGCGAAACGGCGCGGCTACGGCACCAGGCGCAGCGGCGAGACCGGACGCAGCGGCGAAGCCGGCGCGGGCCGGTGAGTCACGGCGAGCAGGCGAGCCAGCAGCCGGCCGGCCGGGTCGCCGTGCTCGGTGCGCACATCGTCGACGTGCTCGGCTGGCCGGTCGAGACGATCCCGCCTGGCCAGGGCAGCGCCCGGCTGAACGAGATCCGGGCCACCGTGGCCGGCACCGCCGCCGGTACCGGCGTGGACCTGGCCAAGCTGGGCGCGGACGTGCTCGCCATCGGCGCGATCGGCGATGACCTGCTCGCCGACGTGCTGATCGGCGAGATGCGCCGGCACGGCATCGACACCGGCGGCCTGGTGCGCAAGCACGGCGTCCAGACCTCGGCGACGATCCTGCCGATCCGGCCGAACGGCGAGCGCCCCGCGCTGCACGTGCCGGGGGCGACCGCCCTGCTGGACCGCGGTGACATCGACCTGGCCGGGCTGAGCGGCGTCCGCGCGCTGCTGATCGGAGCTCCCGACGCGCTCGGCGGGATGGTCGAGGACGGGCTGGCCGAGGTGGTCTCGGCGGCCAGGGCGGGCGGCGCGGTGGTCGCCGTCGACGTGCTGCGTCAGGGCAGCCCGCGCGACTTCGGGAGGATTGCCGCCCTGCTGGCGAGCGCCGACTGGTTCGCGCCGAACGCTGATCAGCTAGCCGCACTCACCGGCGAGGACGATATTTTCGCCGCCATCGACAAGGTGCTCTCGCTCGGCACCGGCGGCGTCGCGGTGACGCTCGGCGCGCAGGGCGCCCTGGTGGCCAGCCGCGACGGCGGCGCCCCCGTAGCTGTGCCGGCGATCGCCGTGGACGTTGTGGACACCACGGGCTGCGGCGACGGCTTCACCGCGGGCCTGCTCACCGCGCTGCTGCTCGGCGCGAGTCCCGTCGACGCCGCCTGGCTCGGCGTCGCGTGCGGCGCGCTGGTCGCCACTGGCCTCGGATCCGATGCCGGGATCACCGATCTGGAGCAGGTGCTCGGCTTCCTCGGCGCCGTGGCGCCCGCGCCGGCTGAGCGGCTCCGGGCGGCGCTGGCCAGCCATGGAGTACCGGCCGGGACAAGCCTTTAGCTGAAACGGAGGCAGCATGACTGATCACGTGACCCTGGCCGGCGTGGATCCCCGTCAGCGGACAGCCGACCGCGAGCTGAGGCAGCGGGCCGCCGCGGTCATCCCGGGCGGGATGTACGGCCATCAGTCGGCTGGTCCGCTGCCGCCCGAGTACCCGCAGTTCATGCGCAGCGGCCGCGGTGCGCGGGTCTGGGATGCCGACGGCAACTGCTATGTCTCGACCTGATGCGGCACGCGGACTGGGCAATGCTGGCCAAGAACGGCACCGACGCCACCACGATGTGCTGCACGATCGCGCGAGCGCAGACCGGGCGCAAGCGCATCCTGGTCGCGCGCGGTGCCTACCACGGCGCCGCACCGTGGTGCACCCCCCGGCTGGCCGGGACGACCGCGGCGGACCGGGTCAACCTCGGCCACTACACCTACAACGACCTGGCCAGCGCGCGGGCCGCGGCTGCCGAGGCCGGCGATGACCTGGCGGCCATCGTGGTCAGCCCGTTCAAGCACGACGCCGGCTACGACCAGGAACTGGTCGACCCCGCGTTCGCCCGCGGCCTGCGCGAGCTGTGCGACGCGACCGGCGCGGCCCTGATCCTGGACGACGTGCGCTGCGGGTTCCGGCTGCACCTCGGCTCGAGCTGGGAGCCGGTCGGCGCGGATCCCGACCTGTCGGCGTGGAGCAAGGCGATCGCGAACGGGCACCCGCTCGCCGCGGTCCTGGGCAGCGACCGGTTCCGGGCCGGCGCGAGCAGCGTGTTCGTCACCGGGTCGTTCTGGTTCTCCGCCGTGCCGACGGCATCGCCGGCCAGGCGGCGGCCTGGGGGATCGACGTGAACTACACCGGCCAGGTGCAGATGCCGTACCTCACCTTCGCCGCCGATACCGACCACGCCCTGGCGAGCCTGTTCGCCGCCGAAGCCGTCCGCCGCGGTGCCTACATCCATCCGCGGCGCAACTGGTTCGTCTCAGCGGCCATGACGGACGAGGACATCGACCTGGTGCTGGCCGCGACCGACGAGGCGTTCGCCGCCGTCCGCAAGCACGTCGGCCAGAACGGCCCGTGAGCGTGAGATCAACCGCACATTGGAATGAATAAGGAGGGACAGTATGGCAAGTACCACAGGTGATCCGGCCGGCATGGCCACCGTCACCGAGGCAGGCGACGTAGCCGAGGCCGAGGCGATCGTCGAGCGGGCCGGATACCAGCCCGAGCTGAGGCGCTCGCTGAAGTTCTTCTCGATGTTCGCGATCGCGTTCTCGATCATCTCGATCACGACCGGCATCTTCCTCAACTACGGCTTCGGCCTGTCGTACTGGGGTCCGGCGTCGATCTGGACGTGGCCTATCGTCGGCGCGGGCAACCTGATGATCGCGTTCGTCGTCGCCGAGCTGGGCACGCGCATCCCGCTGGCCGGCTACGCCTACCAGTGGAGCGCCCGGCTGGTGAACTCCACCTACGGCTGGTTCGTCGGCTTCGCCGGGCTGCTCTACATGGCGGTCGGCGGCGGCGCGATCATGCTCGGCGTCGCGTCCCCGCTGCTGCTCAGCGAGTTCAACGTCAACACGCCGAGCCCGCGGCTGGTCCTGTCGGTGGCGGTCATCCTGATGCTGCTGCCGACGATGATCAACATCATCAGCATGCAGGTGGCGGCGCGGGTCAACAACATCGCGGTGTTCACCGAGATCATCGGGACGGTCGTGTTCGGGATCCTGCTGCTCGTGCTGTGGGGGCTGCAGACCAAGCCGGCTCCTTACGGTGTGAGCATCCTGACCAACACGACGTCCGTCTACCACAACCCGACCTGGTACGCGTTCGCGCTGGCCGGCCTGCTCGGCGCGTTCACGCTCGTCGGGTTCGAGCTCGCCGCGGACATGTCGGAGGACGCGGTCAACCCGGTGCGCAGCGTGCCGCGCGGCGTGATCTGGGCCGTCGTGCTCTCCGCCGTCCTGGGCATGATCGCGCTGATCGGGTTCACCCTGGCCATCCCGAGCCTGAAGGCGGTCGAGCAGCCGGGGCTGCCGCTGCTGGTGATCGCGGGGTACTGGCTGCCGTCCTGGCTCGTGAAGGTGTTCATCGCGTTCGTCATCTTCTCGATGTTCGCGATCCTGGTCGTCGGCGCCGGCGCGCAGGCGCGCCTGTGCTACTCGCTCGCCCGTGACAACATGCTGCCGTTCTCCAAGCACCTGCGGAAGGTGAATCAGCGCAGCCAGACTCCGATCGTCGGCCTGCTGGTCTTCGGCGTGATCGACCTCGGTGTGATGTGGTACGGCTACCTGCAGGCCAGCGCGTTCGCCACCCTGGTCGGGGCGACCGCGATCATCCCGTACATCATCTACTTCCTGATCACCGTCGCCTACGCCGTCAAGCGCAGGACCACCGACAGCATCCCGGGCGCGTTCACGCTCGGCCGGTGGGCCTGGCCGGTGATCATCTTCGTTCTCGTGTACACACTCGTGATCATGGCCTCGCTGGCGCTGCCCGCCCCGTTCCACAGCGCGGACAAGGTGATCGGCTACGGTGCCGCGCTGGCCTTGCTGTGGTACGTGGGCGCCCTGTTCTGGCGGCTGCGGAGCGGAACCGCAGGGGTTAAGCCCGTCGACGAGCTCGTCGAGTAGGTGTTGCGTGCGCTGGCTCCCCGGGGGCAAGAAGGGGAGCCAGCGCACGCGCGGGGGGTTGGTGCCTAATGGCCCCCTGACTGGTGACCAGGAGCCCTGCCCGGTCTGGCCCGGGCGATTTAGCGTCAGGGTCAGGAGGTGGCGATGATGTCTGCTACCACGTACCCGGTCAGGGTTGATGCCGCACTTGACACCCAGCTGTCGCGGCTGGGGCGCAGGCCGCGTCATCTCGGTGGTGATCGGGGCACTGCTCCTGCTGATCGCGTCCGGCCTGCTCGCCGGCAGTGCGGGAGTGCTCTGGGCCGACCAGGCCGCTCGGCAGGGCGGGTTCGTCACGTCATCGACCACCACGTACACGACCGCCGGGCACGCCCTGGTCAGCGGCACCTTCACGATCCCGGAATCCGGCCTGAACCAGCTCGGGCGGCAGCTGATCGGCAAGGTGCGGATCCGCGCGACGGCATCCGACCCGACCAGCCCGGTATTCGTCGGCATCGCGCCGGCTCATGCCGTGACCGACTACCTGGCTGGGGTCGAGTACACGACGGTGCAGGACATCGGCACTGCCAGCGCCGGGATCACGACTCCGGGAACCGGGGTGCCTGCCGCCCCGGCGAGCCAGGCGTTCTGGACGGCCAGGTCGGCCGGTCCTGGCACGCGGTCCGTTGTCTGGCCGGTTTCCGCCGGAAACTGGGAGGTTGTCGTGATGAACGCTGACGCCTCCGGCGGGCTGACCGTGAACGCGAACGCCGGCGCGACCGTGCCGGTGCTGCCGTGGATCGCGGGCGGGCTGCTGGCCGGCGGTGCGCTGGCCCTGATCGGCGGCGTGCTGCTCATCGTGATCCCGGCCAGGCGAGTGTCGGCCACCAGGAAGCCGGCCGCGATGCTCGTGACCGGCCCGGCGGACCTGACCGCAGGAAGGTGACTCCAGATGGGTGACTTCTTCGGCGTGCTCGCAGCCGGGCCGTTCTTCTTCGTCAGTTCCTGGGTGCTGATGCTCTTCGCCGGCATCACCGGCGCTGACGTGGGGATCCGGCCGTTCGGCTACCTCACCTCGATGATCGTGACAATTGGCCTGTGGCTGACGCTGGCGCCCGCGATCGGCGCCATCGCCCGGGTCAGGAGGAAGGGCGGAGCGTCGAGCTGACGAACCCAAGGCAGCACACAGATAACGCTCGCGGCTGCCCAGGGCGCGAGCGCTCAGGCCTGCGGCGGGGAGTCGAAGGCTGCCTTCCGCAGTGGCGCCTTGAGTACCTTGCCGCTGGGGTTGCGCGGCAGCGGGTCGGTCCTGACGGCGATGAACTGCGGGACCTTGAAGTCAGCGAGACGCTCGCGCGCGTAGCCGAGCACGACCCGCGGGTCGACAGAAGCGCCGGGCAGGGGGACGATCACGGCGCCGACCTTCTCGCCCATCATCGAGTCGGGAACGCCGACGACGGCCACCTCGCCCACGCCGGGTGCGCCGATCAGGGCGTTCTCCACTTCGACGCAGTACACGTTCTCGCCGCCCCTGTTGATCATGTCCTTGATCCGGTCGAGTACGTAGACCAGCCCGCTGTCGTCCACCCGCCCGACGTCGCCGGTACGCAGCCAGTGATCGGCGAACGTCTGCGCGGTCGCGTCCGGCTTATTCCAGTACCCCGCGCAGACGCTCTGGCCGCGGATCAGCACCTCGCCCATGCCCGCGTCGGAACCGAAGCTGGCCTCGTCGATCGCCACCTCGGCATGCGGCGCGGCGAACCCGACGGAATCGGCATAATCGGCCGCCCATTCGTGTGGCAGCAGCGTCGCGATCGACGTGCACTCGGTGAGCCCGAACCCGTTGGCCAGCCGCGCCCCGGCGAACCGGTCGCCGATCTGGTGCACGAGGGCGGGCGCGATCGGGGCGCCGCCGTAGGAGGCCCACCGCACGCCGGCGACCTTCGCCTGGGTGAAGTCCGGATGGTTGAGTATGTAGTAGTAGATCGCGGGGACAGCGGTACAGGCGGTAATCCGCTCCCGTTCGAGCGTCTCGATCATGCGGCGGCCCTCGAACGCGGAATCGAGCACGGCGGCCCCGCCGATCCGCAGCGCGGGCAGCATCTGGCTATGGCAGCCGGTCACGTGGAACAGCGGCACGACCACGAGGGTCCGCATCTCGCGCCCGGCGTCACGCGGAATGTCGCTGACCCGGTACACGGTCTCCACGTTCGCGAGGATGTTCTCGTGGGTGTGCATCGCGCCCTTGGGGAACCCGGTGGTGCCACTGGTGTAGAAGATCGCCGCGACATCCGACCTGCTCGCGCCGTCGTGGATCAGTGGCGTGCCGTCCGGCAGCGCCGCACCCGCGGCGAAGACATACGAGCTGCCTGAGTCGTCGATCACGTAGGCGGCCTCGGGTTCGGTGAACCTGGTATTCACCGGAACCACGATCGCCCCGGCCATCAGGGCGCCGAAGAAGGCGAGTACCCAGTCGATGGAGTTCGGCAGCCTGATCGCCACCCGGTCTCCCGGGCGGATCCCGCTCTCGTGCAGGCCGCCGCTCACCCTGGCCGCGCGGTCCCACAGCTCGGCATACCTGACCCGGCCGCCGCCGACCTCGACCAGCGCCTCGGCGGAGGGGTCGGCCCGCACGCTGTCATCGAGCATCTCGGTCAGCGACTCGTGCAGGTGCTGATAGCGGCGGACCCCGTCGCGGCCGGCCTGCACGCCGGAGTCGTCGAACGGGTTCGCGCCTCTGGGCGCGGGTGTGATCGTCACTGTGCCGGCCCTTCGGGCGCCGCTGACCCGCCGGCCGCGGCCGCCGCCCCGGCGAAGAAATCCCGCGGATTGCTGACCAGCATCTGCCTGATCTGCTCCTCGGTGACCCCGCGCTCGCGCAGGCCGGGCAGTACCCCGCCGTGAATGTAGGTGTACCGCCAGTCGGGCACGAACGGGTCGACCTCGGCCGCCGAGAACCAGTCCATGAACGAGGCCTTGTCGTGGGACAGCATGATCCGGCCCGCGTAGCCGCGCTCGACCAGGGCGGCCAGGGTGTCCAGCTGAGCGTCGAGCGGCACCGTCAGGTGCAGCCCGCACCGGTCCCAGCCGAGGTAGGACCCGGCGTCGATGACCTGCTCGAGATAGCCCAGGTCGGTCGACTCGTTCGAGTGACCGATCATCACCCGGCCCAGGTCAACGCCCCGCGAGGCCAGGATCCGCTGCTGGTCAAGCCCGCGCTTGCTCGGCGCGTGCGCGTGCGTGCAGATCGGGACGCCGGTGCGCAGGTGGACACTGGCCACGGCGAGCGCCACCCGCTCCACGTCCGGCGTCATGCCCGGCTCGTCGGTGACCACTTTCAGCACCGCGGCGCGCAGCCCGGTGTCGCCGATCCCCACCGTCAGGTCGCGCTCGAACAGCGACTCGAGCACCCGGTCATCGCCGTCCAGGATCTTGCCGGGGCCGCGATACTGGAACGGAAACGGCAGGTTGTCGTAGGTGTAGTAGCCGGTCGCGAACATGATCTTCAGGCCGGTGCCCGCCACGGTCCTGGCCACCAGGGCAGCGTCGCGGCCGAGCCCGGGCACCGTCATGTCGAGGATCGTGCCCACCCCGGCCGCCGCGAGCCCGCGCAGCCGCTCGCGGGCTGACGCCACCTCCGCCTCGGTGTCCCAGCCGCTGAACCCGGGCCAGCCCCATTGCAGCGGCTCGGTGCGGATGAAGACATGCTCGTGCATGTAGACGACGCCGAGGTCGCCGATGTCGGTATCGCCGGAAGTGGTGGGAACGATTGGCATGGCCCTAGCCTGCATTGCCGGCTCGCTCATGTCACTAGCCGCGGCCGGCCGCAAAAGTCACAACTCGGGCATCGCATGGCGGCCCGGAGTACCGGGAGAATCGGGCTGGCCCGGCCGCAGAACCAGGTTGAGGAGCCAGGCAGCGGTCGCCACCAGCAGGAAGCAGTCGAGATAGTGGCATGCCATGGCACCCAGGTAGGTCGGGCCGCCCCAGGCGCTGACGGTCATGTTCGGGTCAAGGCCGCCCAGAACCTGCAGCCCAGCCCGCCAGAAGCAGTACAGGATCAGCGCGGCGAGTCCGGCCGCGAGCAGGGTGCGGCCCACTCCGCCTTCGCCGCGGGCGGCGGATCGTGCCGTCCTGGCGATCCGGCTGGCGGCTGGCCTGCCGACCGGGGCGAGCAGCCAGAGCCGACCGGGGCGGCCGTGCTCCCGCGGTCGCCGCCAGCGCGCATAGCCGAAGATGAGGCAGGCGACCAGGGCCAGGGCGCCTTGCTGCCACCAGGCCGCGGTTCCCTGAACATACTTCTGCCGGTCAGGCGAGCGGCCCAGATAGGAGAACCAGCCGGAGGCGAGCCCGCTGGCGAACGCCGCGGCTACCGCGGCGACCAGGAGTAGCGACAGCTGCTGACAAGCGATTCGGATTCTGGAGGTCATGACCTCAGCCTGGCCGGGCGATCCAGCCGGCGCGTCAGGCGAGCGTCTAGACCAGGCATCAGCTCCTGGGCTTGGTCGCAGGCCGGGTCAGCCTGGCGACTGACGCCAGGATCGGCCTGGCGGCTGATCCTGGCGGCTTCGGGACCGGGTTAACGTCAGGTCATGGTGATCCAGCACCCGACAGCGCCTGAGACCGAATCGGCCCGGTGGTCGTGGTTGGCCCGGTGGTCGTGCTCGGCCCCGTGGTCGTGGTCGGCCTGGTACTCCGGCCGGCTGCGGACGCGCCCGGTTCCCGACGTCATCGACATAGCGATCGCCACGGCGTGCTTTGCCGGATTCACCATGCCCACCCTGACCGGGCTGGCATCGCGGATCGGATCGCCGGCCGCGGTCGCCGGATTCGGGGTGGCGACTGCCGCGCCGTTGATCTTCCGGCGGAAATGGCCGGTCGCCGTGGTCGCCGTGGTCGCTGCCTGCTATCTCGCGGCGACCATCGCGGGCGTGCGGTTCACTCCGCTCGTCAGCAACGCCGGTCCCAACCTCGCGATCGCGGTCTTCACCGCCGCTGACCGCTGCGGCCGGCGGACCTCGCTGGCGGCGGCGATCGCGGCGGCCGCCGCCACCTGGGCCGTCCTGGTGCTCGGCATTCGGCTGTATCCCGGCCAGGGCCAGGATGCCGTGCTGGCGCTGGCCGTGATTCCAGCCTGGCTGGCGGGCGATGTGGTTCGCGCCCGGCGCGGCTACCAGCACCGGCTCGAGGTCCAGTCCAGGCGGGAGGCAGCGGAGCATGACCTGCGGGTACGGGCTGAAGAGCGCCTGCGCCTGTCCAGGGACGTGCACGATGTGCTGTCGCACAGCCTGAGCATGATCGCGGTGCGGTCGGGTGTCGCCAGGCTGGTGCTCGACGAGCAGCCGGAGGAGGCACGGGTCGCGCTCTCCGCGATCGAGACGGCCAGCCGCTCAGCGCTCGATGACCTGAGACAGCTGCTGCGTCAGATACGAGAGCCCGCTCCGGATCGCGAGCCGGCCACGCCGGCCCTCGCCGACCTTCCCGGGCTCGTCGAACGGGTCAGGCAGAGCGGTCTTGACGTCCGCCATCTCCGCGCGGGGGAGCCGGCCGCGTACGGCGCCGCACTCGAGCTTTCGGCCTACCGCATCGTCCAGGAGGCACTGACCAACGTTGTGAAACACGCCAGCGCCACGTCCGCGTTGGTGGAAGTGGCCCACGCCGGGTCCTGCCTCACCATCACCGTGACCGACGACGGATCAGGAGACTCGCGGCCGCCCGGCCCGCCTGGCCTCGGAGTCGCGGGCATGCGGGAGCGCGCAGCCTTGCTCGGCGGCGAGCTCACGGCGGGAGCCAGGCCGCAAGGCGGCTTCGCGGTGGTGGCGCAGCTGCCCGTGAAGAGCGCCGGCCAGTGAGCGGCGACCGTGGCCACCAGCCGGGTGGCCGCCAGCCGGGCGGCCGCGCTGAGATAACCGTGCTCATCGCCGACGACGAGGCGCTCATCCGGGCCGGGTTCAGGATCCTCGTAGGCTCCGCTGCCGACCTTCGCGTCGTGGGCGAGGCCAGCGACGGGGTTCAGGCGGTCCGTCAGGCGAAGGCGCTGCGGCCTGATGTCGTGCTGATGGACATCCGCATGCCAGTCATGGACGGGCTGGAGGCCACCAAGATCATGCTCGACGGCGACGGACCGGCGCCCAGGGTGCTCGTCGTGACCACCTTCGACGAGGACGAGCACGTCTTCGAGGCTCTTCGCAGCGGCGCCAGCGGGTTCGTGCTCAAGGACACCCAGCCCGAGCAGCTGCTCGACGCCATCAGGATCGTCGCCGACGGCGAAGCTCTCCTTGCTCCCAGCATCACCAGGCGCCTGATCGCCGAGTTCGTCAGGACGCCCCGCGCCCGGCGGCCAGCGGACGAGCTGGTCGCACGGCTCACCGAGCGGGAGCACGAGGTGCTCGAGCGGGTGGCGGCCGGACTGTCCAACGCCGAGATCGCGGCGAGCATGCACGTGAGCGTCGCGACCGTCAAGACGCACGTCAGCCGCCTCCTGGCCAAGCTGGACGGGCGCGATCGGGTCCAGCTAGTCGTGCTGGCCTACGAGACCGGCATAGCTATCCCCCGTGAGCATCCGTAATCAGGGATTCGGGACATGATCCGGTTCGCCGTCCGGCCACGAGGCGGTGGTTACCCGCCCGCCAGCGACCTCGACCTTAAGCGCCGGAGTGGCCGCGTCGCGCCAGACGATGTACTCGCCGGCGCTCAGCTCCGGGTAGACGGCCGCGTACTGCATGCTGGCCGCCAGCAGCCGCTGCCTGACCTGAGCGTGCGTCCGAGGACCGGCCACCAGGCCCGGCGGGCTGACCTCGATTTCGAGACCATCCAGCGCCCGCGGCGTGTACAGGATCAGGGCGCCGGTATCGGGGCCGAGTTCGAGCACGACGCTGCCGGCACCGGACGGCCCAGGCATCTGTTCATGCATCCCGGTGCTCAGTGGGCCGGGTGGTCGTAGCCGTCATAGGGAACGCCGAGGTAGGGGAAGCTGCTCAGGTACGGCGTCCCCAGGTCCGACGGCGTCAGGCCGTCGGACAGCTCGCCGGCGGCGGCATCGACGGTGTAGCCGGAGTCAATGAGCTTGAAGGTCACGCCGGCGATGGCTCGAAGCTCCACCGAGACGACGTCATCGAAAACTCGGCGCCCGTTGGGGAAGCCGGCTGCGTCCCCGCCGAGCAGCCCCAGGATGTTCGGACTGGTGACGGTGGGCGGAATCGAGGTATTCAGCCGCAGCATGTCGGCTGGCACCGGCCCGGTGAAGTTGGTGAAGCCGGCCACGATTCCGTTGGGAATTCCGGTGCGCAGGATGGCCTCGAGGTCGGCGCGGGCGGTCTTCGCCTTGGCCAGGGTGGCCAGGTTCGGGAAGACGCCCGGGTACAGGACGGGAAGCAGCCCGGCCAGTTCCGGATGGGCGACGTAGTGAGCGAACTGCTTGTCGTGAACCGGGTGCTGGGTGTTCCAGAGGTCCTTCATGCCGATCGGGATGAGAACCTCGTTCACGAGCGGGTTGCCGAGCCGCGAGACCTGCTGAAACGGGCCGGCCTGGACGTTCGGGCCGCCCTCGGCGCTGTGCAGCCGGACGCGCTGCCTCGACGCGGTGGTCCAGACGCCGACGACCGGTCGTCCGGGCGCCGTGACCCGGGATATCGGCACCTGGATGGCGATGGAGTGCACGTTCAGGAATGTGGTGGCGTTGACGCCCGCCGCGGCCTTGCGTCCGCCGGCGAAGACGTTGAGGTTCTGGAATGGCCGCAGGTTGCCCAGGTCGAAGATCGAGCCGAGGTCCACGTAGAAGCCCTCCGCGCGCTGGCCGGCGAAGACCCGGCTGCCGTCAGACAGGGTGTGCACGGCGGGCCGGGCCAGTGCCTTGTCGTAGTCAGGCGTGGACAGCGGGCCGATGTTGCAGGGCGGGCAGATAAGGCCCGTGCCGAGAACGTGGCGCCCCTTGCTGTCCACGCGGGTGACCGAGTACCTCTGCTTGCGGTTCCAGCTCGAGCTGTTCAGTGACGTGATCGGGCCGGTGTTGGACAGGAACGTTGCCGGATCGGCCAGGTCGGTCTTGAAGTCGAACTCGTAGGTGATGTTGGCCTCGCTTTGGCCATGCGTGTCGATGTGTATGGCGTAACGGACGTCGTCACCGAACTGGTAGAAGTTGGGGCCGCCCGCCGGGCCTTGCAGCGGGATGTAATTGGCGATCAGCGTCACGGTGTGCGGACGGTCGGGGCTGACGAATGCGTAGACATCGGTACTGTCGGCGACGGGGTCGGCGGAGATCTCGGGAGCCTCGCGATGAGATGACATCTCAACTTCCTCTTTCAGGCTTGTCGGCTGGGCGGTGCGGCGGTTCGGCGGCCTAGCGGCTGGCGAGGACTATCCGGGTGGCCAGGTCCCGGTCGTGCAGCCGGGTGTGGGTCGTGCCGCGGAACACGTCGATTTCCCCGGCCGCGGCGTCGCGGACATGCAGGACCAGGGGCTCGGTCCCGGCGGATTCATCCGGTGCTGCGTGCGGCAGCCGGGCGCTGGCGGCGGCGCTGGCCGGGGCGATCACCCCGCCCAGCGCGGTCGCGGCGATGCCCGCGGCGCCCGCGGCGGCGGCTACGCGCAGTACGGAACGCCTGGACGGGACGCTGGATCTCGTTGCTGTCCGATTCGTGGCAACATCCGGGTCGCCGAGAGCTGGCATGCCCAATCCCTTTCTGCGGGCGCGTGACGCGGCCTAGCCGCAGGCACGGCCAAGGGACGGTGCCATTCGCGCGTTGCGGACCGATCTAACGCCTGCTTTCGTTCCAGGAGGCGGCGCGGATTGGTCCGCCGAGCCCGCTCTCGAATTCCCGGCTCCGCGCCGTCGTGCCGAGGGATCAGGCGCGCAGCGGCAGGACGAGGATCGGCGTCGTCGTCGGCCGGCTCGTGCCGCCGGCGGGCTCGACTGTCAGGCCTAGCTGGTCGCCGCTGACCAGGCCGGCCATGAGCACAGGAGCTGACCGGCCGCGAGTCCCGGCCGGCAGCAGCCCGGCCGGCCGCACCCGCGGCGGCCCGAGCAGCCACAGCTCGTAGACCTTCCCCGCGGGCGGTGACGGCAGCTGGGCCAAGGTGACGATCAGAGAGTGCTTCTTCAGCGAGTAGACGACAGTAGCCGTGCCGCCCGCCGAGGTTGCCCGGGTGACAGCGCGCGCGTCAGGAGCAGCCAGGACGGCGGCCAGAGCCGCCTGCTGCGACCTGGCCCGATCGAGCCGGCCCTGGGTCTGAAGCAGGGCCGTCGTGAGCCCGATAATCACGACCAGGCTGACAGCCGCCACCACCCAGCCCAGCCGCGGCATCCGGCCTGGTCGAGGGGGGGGCGTGCGAGCGGGGGTGGTCAATGGCTGGGGAAAGCTGCCGGGTCCGTCCGACCGACGCCAGAACCCGGTCGCGCAGCGCTGGGGGTGCGGGCTGGGAGGCTGCGAAACCGAGCCTGGTAGCGATCTCGGTCATGGCCCGCACCTCGCTGACGCATTGCTGGCACCGCCGCATGTGCCGTTCGAAGCGCCCGAGCTCAGCCTGGTCGTCGATGGCGTCCACGGCATATGCGCCGGTCAGGACGTGCAGGGCGGTCCGCAGGGGTCTCACCAGGTCACCCCCATGCAATCCCGCAGCCTGATCAGGCCATCACGTATGCGTGTCTTGATCGTGCCAAGCGAGGCACCGGCGCACCCGCTCCCTTTCCAAGGCGGCCTCGACCGCCTCGGCGACCTCGTCGGTGGCGGTGAGCAGCACGGAAGTCCGCTTTTCCCGCTCGGCTGCGGCCGTAGCTGACCGTACCCGGTCGACGGCGCGCCGGTGAGCGATCGTCATCACCCAGGTCGCCGCGCTTCCCTTGGCTGGGTCGAAGCGCGTGGCAGCACGCCATACCTCGAGCAGAACCTCCTGGGCTACCTCCTCCGACTGCGCGGGATCGCGGACCACCCGCCTGATGAGGCCGTACACCGGCCCGGATAGCTGGTCATACAGGCTCGCGAACGCGCTATCGTCGCCCCTGGCCACCCTGGAAAGAAGCCCGTCCAGGTCCCGGTCCCTCCCCTCCGGCAGACCAGGACCTGCACCGGCCGGGCGCATGTCATGCGCGTCCATGGCCGGCATCCTGCGGCAGCGATGGGCAGGAATAGGTTCGGGCAGCCGGATTAGCCGGGCCTGGCGATGCTGTTCAGGATTGCCTGAGCCCGTTCGCGGGCGGCGCCGGCGAGTTCAGGCAGCGCCAGTCGGCGGTACACGTCCGCGAACGCGGCCGTTACGTCCTCGCGCGCCGGGGCGTGCCGGGAGTCGTCGGGGATCAGGAACGTCTGCCGCAGGCCCACTCCGAGGGTCCCAGCCGCCGCGGCGCCGTCGGCGAGCCTGAGCAGCTCGGCGATGGCCTGGGCAACCTCGTCGGCGGGCTCGCCGGCCGAGCCGCGCAGCGCCTCGGTGAGCCGGCGCTCGTCGCTCGTCGCCGACTCCGCCGACTCCGGGCCGCCTGACACCGGCCCGGCCGGCCCCGTCTCGGGCAGCCTTGTGCCCGCGTCATCGCCGACGAGCGCGGCCACGACACCCAGGCGCAGCTGATCAGCGTGACTGCTGTGCTCGCTCACCTGCGGATCCCCCGCCCGCGCCCACCGGCTTGTGCCGGACCTTGATCATCGCCTTCTCAGCCGCCGGAGGACCAGGTAGCCGAGGACCAGTACGCCGACGGCTGCCGCGAGCGGCACGCGGCGCTGCCGGGCGCTGCTCGCTCCCTTGGCGACGGCCTGCCGCACCGGCTCGGGCGCGGCGTCCCACACCGGAGCTACCTGCTTCTGGATCTGCCCCTTGCCCGCCTCGCCAGCCGACTGGGCTTTCTGCCGCGCCGTCGCGGTCTTGTCCGCGAGCTGGCCGAGTACGGCTTCCGCCTTCGCGACCGCTTCCTGCCGGGCCTGTTCAGCCTTGCTCTTCACCTGTCCTGACACCTCCGCCGCCTTGTCCCGTGCCCTGCCCCTGACGTCTGCCCTGGCGGCCAGCTGCTCGACGGTCTCGCCGAGCTGCTCGCGCGTCCGCTCGATCTCCCGCTGAAGTTGCTCAGCGTCGTCGCGGGCGGCCGGCCCGGTGCCGGCTTGTGACGCTGCTTCGGCGGGATCTCCCGCCTGGCTGCTGGTGCTCATCGCCGCGCCTTCCCGCCGTGGTCCGGATGAATGCCTGCCCTACCCAGCCGTCACCGCGCCTAACGTGACACGGGCGGCGGACCTAGCCGGCGACAATGCGGGCGTCGTGGGCGGGCAGTCCGGCCTGGGTGCGGTTCGCGCATTCGAGCTTGCCGATGGTCCGTGGCACGTAGCCCTTGGAAGAACTTCGGCGTACTGGCCGCCTGGGGCATTGCGGGCGCGATCATCGGAATTTGCCGCTTCCGGCGGAACCCGCGGCCGGAATGATCACCCGCCGGCTTGGACCTTGATCACCCGGGTAGGGAAATTCCGCTGACCTGAGCACACGCCGGGCAGCCGCAGTGCCGCAGCGAGCCGGCAAGTCAGAAATCAGGGAGTGAGCATGGCTGAATCCACGATCGATTACCGGGCTGTCTTCCAGACACTTCCGGGCGTCCTGGCGCTGCTGACGCCAGACGGTGTGATCCTCGACGTGAACGAGGGCTTCCTCGAAGCGGCCGGCCGTGAGGTCGAGCAGGTGCTCGGCCGCAGCCTCTTCGACGCGTTCCCCGAGAACCCCGATGATCCAGGGGATCACGGCCCGGCCGAGCTGCGGTGCTCCTTCGAGCGGGTGGTTGCCTCGGGCGAGCCGGACATCATGCCGCCGATCAGGTACGACGTCGAGGATCCGGGTCGGCCAGGGGAGTTCGAGGAGCGTTACTGGGCCATCATCAACACGCCGATGCGGTGCGAGGACGGCCGGGTCAAGCTCATCACGCACAAGGCCGATGAGGTTACGCACATCGTCAACCAGATCAGGAACCGGCTCGCGGATCACGGGTAGCGCGATCAGGCATCCTGCTTGGTCCCCGGCTGGCGGAGGGATGCCTGCACAATGGTTCTCGGCCGCAACGAGGATCAGCACGGAGTGAGCACATGGCTACCAGCCGCGGGTCGATCGTCATCGACGCGCGGGTGAACGCGCTCCCCGGGGCACATGGCATCGCCCGGTCGGTCATGAAGCTCACCGCGCACCTGGGGCAGGCCGACGGCCTGGGCCTTCGAGTGCTCGTCAACTCCGCCCGGACCCAGCTGTTCCCGCTATCAGAGATACCGGCGCACGCCGACGTCATCGACACCGGCGTCCGGCTGGGCGCGGCGCACCGATGCGGGGAGCTTGCCCGGCTGATCCGTTCGGTCGGCGCGACCGTGCTGTACGTCCCGTACCCCACGTCCACCCCGCTCATCCGGCCGTGCCCGGTGGTGGTGACCGTCCACGACTGCACCATCGAGAGCTCGGCCGCCTTCGCAGGCGGCTGGCACCGGCAGGCCTGGCTGGCGCTCGCGTTCAGGGCCGTGCTCCGGCGCGCGGCGGCGGTCACGGCACCGACCATGGCCAGCCTGGCTGACATCCGCCGGCACTACCCGTACGCGCAGCGGCTCACTCTCGTGCCGAACGGGGTGGATGCCACCCGGTTCGGCGCCGTGACCGAGGCTGATGTCGCTGCCGCCAGGGCTCGGTACCAGCTTCCCGAGCAGTTCATCCTCACCGTCGGCGCGCACCGGCCGCACAAGAATCACCAGACGCTGGTCCGGGCGCTGGCCGCTCTGCCGGAGGCCGTGCCGCTGGTCATCGTGGGCCAGCCTGACCCGACGTTCCCTGCTCGCCTGCCCCGGCTGATCCGCGAGCTCGGGCTGGATTCCCGGGTGATCGTGGTGCCGGACGTGGCCGACAACTGGCTGCCCGCCGTGTACCGGGCCGCCTCGGTGTTCGCCTTCCCGTCGCTGGCCGAGGGATTCGGGCTGCCGGTGCTCGAAGCCATGGCCGCCGGCGTTCCCGTCGTCGCGAGCGACATACCGGCGCTGGCCGAGGTGGCGGGACCGGCGGCGCTGCCGGTGGCACCGCTCGACGTCGAGGGCTGGACGTCAGCCCTGGCGAAAGTCCTCGGTGATCAGGGAACGTCGCAAGCCCTCGCGCAGGCCGGTGCTGATGTCGCCGCAGGAGCCACTTGGGAGCGCGGGGCAGGCGTGCTCCTGGACGTGCTGTCCGCGGTGGCCAGGCAGAGCCTGCCCGCGTCACCCCGTGACCCGTGCTGACCCGGCGTACGCCAGGGCGGGCGGCTCAGCCCGCGCCAGGGCCGGTGGCTCAGCGCGCTCCAGCCGCGGTCGCGTCCGCCGGGGCCAGGACCGACCGGCCGGCCGTCACCGGGCTCATCGTCCTTGCGACTTCGCTCAGCTTCATCGCGCTCCGGCTCTGGGTGGCGGCTGGCGGCAACATCACCGAGTTCGTCCGGGCCGCCCGGCCGTACTCGCACCGCGCTCACCTGCCGCCAGGCCTGTTCGTCTTCACGACAGACGGCTACGACGGTCAGTTCTACTACCGGCTCGCCCTCGATCCGGCCGACCTGCGTCACACGGCGTTCGGGATCACGATGGATGCCCCTTTCCGCCTGCAGCGGATCGGATATCCCGCGCTGACCTGGCTGGTCGCGCTCGGCCACCACTCCTGGGTGCCGGTCGCCCTCGTCGTCGTCAACGTCGCGGCGCTGACCGCCATCGGCGTGCTCGGCGGGATGCTGGCCCGCGAATCGGGCCGCCACGCGCTCTGGGGCCTGCTGCTGGCCGGCTACTTCGGCTTCTTCATCAGCCTGGGCTGCGACCTCACCGAGCCTGTTGCGGCCGCCTGCCTGCTCGGCGGAGTCCTGGCCTATCGCTGCGGCAGCCCGGCAGCCGCCGGGCTGCTGCTGG
>Ga0307373_10005128_pt1 | contig 21649 bp, 11 predicted proteins | sample OX2MG_FD_202534 | JGI IMG/M metagenome (GOLD analysis project Ga0307373, IMG submission 202534) | Soil microbial communities from Risofladan, Vaasa, Finland - OX-2 | ecosystem: Environmental > Terrestrial > Soil > Coastal area > Acid sulfate soil | place: Finland: Risofladan, Vaasa | collected...
TCCGCCTGGGTCTCGACCATCGACGCCGCGAAAGGTCCTGGCGTTGGAGCATTCGACCCAAATGACCCCCGCTCGCTCCTCAACGCAATTTGGTTTCATTGGCAAGACACGCTCGGGAAAACGCTCGGCCTGGCCGAAAAAAATTACGTCGCCGAGCTGCGCCTCACTGGCAACCGCTGGGCCCATCCTGGCGAGAAGCCGTTCACCGGGGACGACATCTATCGCGCTCACGACACCGCGGAGCGCCTACTACGTTCGGTCGCCGCGCCGGAGGCAGACGCTCTCGCCAAATCGAAGGCTGCGATCTTGATGGAAAACGCAGTTGCTCAGCAGAAGGAGAGACAGAAGGCGACGACTGCCGCACCGGTTGCTGCAGAACCACTAAAAGGTCTAGCGCCGTGGCGAAGTCTTGCTACGCCACATCCCGATGTCGCCAGCGGCCGGTACCGTCAGGCCGAGTTCGCCGCCGACCTCGCTCAGGTCGCTCGGGGTGAGGGGGCGAAAGAGTATGTCGACGCGCGAGAGTTCTTCGCCCGAACGTACCTCACGGAAGGGCTAAGCCTTCTCCTTACGGGCGCGCTACGGCGTCTAACGCGGACCGGCGGCGAGTCTGTAGTCGATCTCCAAACCACATTCGGCGGCGGAAAAACGCACTCGATGCTTGCGCTCTGGCACTTGTGTGACCCTGGCGTGCAAGTTGCGAGCATGCCTGGACTGGAAGACATCCTTACCCTGGCTAAAGTTACGGCGCTTCCCAAGGTCGCGCGCGCGGCCATTGTCGGAACCGCCCTCTCGCCGATCACTCCGCGGCCCGTCCAGGGTGCCGAAATCCGCACACTCTGGGGCGAGCTCGCGTGGCGCCTTGGCGGTGCGAAGGGTTTTGCGATGGTCGCAGAGGCCGACCGGACAGGCGTACCGCCCGGCGCCGATACCCTACGTGAGCTACTGGGTGCGTATGCGCCGGTAGTAGTCCTGATCGACGAATGGGTCACCTACGCCCGCCTTCAATGGGGCAAGGACGACCTCCCCGGCGGGACCTTCGATGCGGCGCTCTCGTTCGCTCAGCAATTGACTGGAGCTGTCGATCAAGTCGAGGGTGCCTTACTCGTGGTTTCGCTGCCATCGTCCGCCATAGAGGTTGGCGGTGAAGGTGGCCGCCGGGCGCTTGAGTCGCTCAAGCACGTTGTCCACCGAGTGGATGCCCCTTGGCGTCCGGCGGCGGCCCAAGAGTCATTCGAGATCGTTCGTAGGCGGCTGTTCGAGCCCTTATCAGCGGACTCAGCGAAGGGGCGCGATGAGGTCGTGCAGCGCTTTGGCGAATTCTATGCCCAGCATCAGGGCAGCTTCCCGGCCGAGACGAAGGAGAAGGTGTACCTGGATCGTCTGCGAAACTGCTACCCGATCCATCCTGAGCTCTTCGATCGATTGTTCGACGTCTGGTCGACGCTAGAGCGGTTCCAGCGAACCCGCGGAGTGCTGAAACTGATGGCAGCTGTCGTCCACGCTCTCTGGGAGCGTCAGGATGCGAACCTTCTGATTCTGCCGGCCGCGGTCCCTCTTGACGACGCGTTGGTCCTTCCGCAGCTCACTCAATACCTCGACGACGTCTGGCAGCCGATCATCGAGAGCGATATCGACGGCGGAAACTCCCTCCCTCTCCGGTTGGATCGGGAGAACGCGGGCACGTACGGTCGATACTCAGCTACCCGCCGCGTTGCGCGCACGGTCTTCCTTGGCTCGGCTCCATTGCCTGCTGCAGCGAACCGAGGGATTGATGAACGACGAATACTCCTGGGGGCTGTGCAACCCGGGGAGACGCCGGGGACTTTCGCCGACGCTCTGCGAAAGCTGGCGGGCCAGGCGACATATCTGTATGAGGACAGCGGTCGATACTGGTATGCGACTCAGCCCTCGGTCAACCAGCTTGCTCGGGATCGAGCAGAGCAACAGCCGAAGGACCGCGTGGATTTGGAGATTGAGCGAAGGCTGAAGTCAGAGCTCGCCGATCGCGGCCCCTTCGCCCGGGTTCATCCTTCACCTAAGTCGGGGTCGGACGTACCCGATGAAGACGAGGTTGCGCTAGTTGTGCTCAGCCCGCAGCATCCACACGACCCCAAGGCGGCATTGTCGGATGGGGTCACGGCGGCTGGCGAGATCCTCGCCTCAAGGGGAGCCGGCGCGCGCCTCAACCAGAACATGGTCGTCTTCCTCGCGGCGGACCAACTCCGGCTCGCCGAGCTAGCTCAGGCTGTCCGGGCGTACCTCGCGTGGAGCTCGATCGAGGAGGACGGAGAAGCCGGCCGGCTCAACCTCGATTCGTTCCAGCGAAATCAGGCGAAGACGCAGCGCGTGGGTGCAGACGAAACCGTTCGGAGCCGCATCCCGGAAGCCTACCAATGGCTGTTGGTTCCAGAACAGGCCGACCCGCTCGCTAAGGTCGAGCTTCGCGTAGTCAAGGTCTCAGGCTCCGACCGGCTGGCCGTCCGTGCTGGTGCGAAGCTCCGAAACGAGGAGCACCTGATCACGAAGTTCGGGGGCGTGAACCTCCGGCTCGTCCTCGATGGGGCACTAAATGAGAGGTGGACTGCCGACCACGCGTTTGGCTTGAAGCAGCTTTGGAGTTGGTTCGCTCAGTACCCGTACCTACCACGCTTGCGAGACGTGTCTGTTCTGGAAGGGGCAGTACGAGATGGATCGTCGAGCCTGGTCTGGCGATCTGAGACCTTCGCCTATGCGGCAGCTCGGGAGGGTGGCGAGTACCGGGGTATCGTGGCGGGCCGCCTTGCTGACACCCCGGTGACTTCTACGAGTCTGATTGTGGATGGCTCTGTACTGCCGGACCCGCTGCCCGGAGTGGAACCGCCGAAAATACCGCCACCTGGCCCAGGGTCTGGAAAAGGACAGGTTCAGCGGACCAGGCGGTTCCGTGGGGAAGTTAGCCTTGCCGATCCCCGGCGCCCAATTCCAGAGCTAACCAAGATAGTGGACGCGGTCATTGATCGCCTTGCCCAGCAGAAAGACGTGCAACTCCACGTCTCTCTCCAAATCGAAGCTGAGCACTTGGCCGTAGATGGTTTCGCTGAGGACACGGTTCGCACGATCTCGGAGAACGCTCAGACCCTTCACCTAAAGTTCGATTGGGGGAAGGATTAGTCTCGGCTTTCTGGGTTGCCGTCAGCCTAAATCAATTTCGCGCAGACCCCAGATCAACGAACTGCGGCGCTACGCGGTGACATAATCGCCGCGCCATGAGCCGGGTCGGGTTTGAGAAGCAAGATCGCGTGCTTCGCCTCCTTCGCGAAGTCACTCTTTTCCAAGCCGTTCCCTACGGTCTGACTAGCGGTCAGGTGGCCGAGCGAATGGAAATCAACCAGCGCACCGCCCAGAGAGACATCGCTGCCTTGGAGTCCGAGCTGCGGGTGCCGTTCATCAAGCACGGAGCCCGGTGGCAAATCGTGCCGGATTACTGGCTCCCTCCAGTCAATCTCAACGTCCAGGAGATGGTCAGCCTACTGCTCGCAGCGAGGCTCATGCTTCGCTTCGCCGACCGGGCCAATCCGTTCGCCGTTGCAGCATTCGAGAAGCTGTCCGCGGCGCTTCCCAAAGCCATGCGGCCGGCGCTGATGGAAATTGGCAATGAGATGGCTGAGAAGGCGATCGATCCCACGTACACGATGGTGCTCGCCGGCCTGACGACGGCGTGGGCTGAACGTCGCCAGGTCGTGATCACATACACCATGAAGGACACATTTGAGCGTCGGCTCTGGCCGCTGTTTCTCGAGCCGAGCGCCACTGGCCACACCTGCTACCTGATGGCCTGGGATCCGAAGCCCAGGGAGGTCCGCATATATAAGGTCGAGCGGATCTCAGCGGTCACGGTGCTCGACGAGCGCTTCAGTCCTCCGTTGGGCTTCTCGGTTCGCGATCATCTCGCCGGGGCGTGGGGAATATGGTCGTCCGCGGAGCCCGTCGAGGTTGAACTCCTATTCAAGCGAGACGCTGTGCGGCGCGCGAAAGAGACGATCTGGCATGCAAGCCAACGCACTGAGACTTTGCCGGACGGACGCCTGCGCGTGACGTTAGGAGTGGGATCGATCCTCGAGATCCGCCATTGGGTGCTTGGTTGGGGAGGCGATTGCGAGGTTGTGCGTCCTGTGGAGCTGCGCCGCGATATCCAGGCGGAAATTCGTGCAATGTCGCGAACTTATGACATGGATGGCGCCAGGGAATCGGCACGACTGGCGCTGACGAAAATCCCCAAGCCGGTGGAGATGATTCAGGACCGCCGCGCGCGCCGAGAAAAGACTCCCGTGCGAGAACGAGTGAGCTCGTAGCGAGAACGACAGTCAGCTGTCGTCAGGGGGGCCCAAGCTCGCCCTATGAAGCAACGACTTGAGCTCACCATCCGGCCATCCAGGAAAGCCATCGCGCGGGTCGGTGGCGCCCTGCACCTGCTCGTTCGCGTCGAGCCGCCGGCCCAGCCGGTCCAGCCCAACCGCCAGGCGGTGGCGCTGGCATTGATCATCGACCGCTCAGGCTCGATGGCCGGGCCCGCTGCGGCCTCCATCACGGCCGCTGAACCCGTCGCCGGTGGCGATGACACCGGCCAGCCGAGCAAGCTGGGCTTCGTCAAGGCCGCCACTCTCAGGCTGCTCGACCTCATGCATGACGGTGACGCGGTCACGCTCGTGGTCTTCGACGACACGATTCAGGTGGTCAAACCATTGACGGTTCTTAGCGCCAGGTCGCGGGTTGAACTCGCATTAGCCGTTAAGGGCCTGGAGACGGGTGGGTCCACGAACATCGAGGGTGCTCTCAAGTCCGGGCTTGGGCAGTTCTCAAAGGCTGTGCGCAAGCAGTTCGGATGCAAGCTTGTGCTGCTCTCGGATGGCGAGGCCAACGTTGGCGAGCAACGGCCGGCTGTCCTCGCCGAGCACGCTGCGGGCGCCGCCCACAACGGCGTGACGGTGGCCACGCTCGGCTTTGGGTTTGACTACAACATCGCGCTCATGAGCCAGCTAGCGGAAGCCGGCAACGGAGACTTCACGCACATCGAATCGCTGGAATCGCTGGACGCGGTGCTCCGCGAGGAGTTCACGGCCGCAGCTGAGGTAACTGCTCGAAATGTCGAAGTGACGGTCGACCTACCGGAAAGGCTTTCGGCAGGCACCAACCTGAATGCCTACCGACAGGAGCCGAACGGGAACGGATTCAAGGTTTTCCTGGGCGATCTCGTGCGCCCGAAGGAGTTCATTTTTGAAGTCACGACCCCGGTAGCCGTGGCCGGCGAAGACCTAACGATCAATGCCAGCGCCGGTTTCAGGGATGAGTCCGATAAGGAGGTTCAGGTAGTCGCCTCGGCAACAGTCGCGATTTGCGAACCGGACCAGGTCGAGCAGCACCCGATTGACGAGCCGATCGTCGCCAAGGTCCTGGCCCAGCTTCCGGCCCTGACGGAGATGGAAACGGTGCTCGCCTACGAGGCTGGCGACATCGATGCGACTGATCTGAGCGTGAAGTTAGGCCGAGCTGCTTACGAGCGTGCTCTGGAAACCTACCTGGCCACTGGGGATATGCCCGAGGCGGCGGCTGGTGAGGCGAAACTTAACGAGCTCGACGCCCGGACGAAGGCGAGGTCGCTCTCGGCCAGTGATCTCAAGCGTCGCTACGGGGCGAGCCGCCGGGCGAGCCGGAGCCGCCGGACCGATCCGGACGCGGACGCGGACGCGAAGTAGCGGCGTTTCCGACCGCTAAAACAGATTTGAGCATCGGTTGACGTGCCTCCGCGAAACTCTTGGGGGCCGCGACAAAGAGCTGTCGCGGCCCTCTGTCACTCTCCAACCATGAAGCGTGATTTGCGGTTGCATATGTACGAGAAGGAGCTACGCCGGCTGATGCTCGACCTCCAGGACCATGACTACGTCGTCTTCGAGGACTCACGTGACGACAGCCGCTACGTCCAGTACCTGGTTCACGATGCCGCGGTCTATGGCGAGGTTGGATCGCGCCACTGGCTTCCGAAGTCAGAGGGCCTGCGCAAAGAGTCGGTCACAGCTCTGGGCTGCCTCGGCTTTGAGGGTGGCGCATCGCGCCGCAACTTCTCGCGAGACCACCTCCCGCACGACGCGCGGCGCCTGGCCTGCCTTACCGAGCTTCTTTTCGGCGCCGCATATGGTGAGACCGGCGACATGATGCCGCTGGTCAGGACTCGCGCATCACGCGAGGCCGAGAGCCCGCGGCCGGCGATAGAGTTCGACGCGTGATAGGTGGATCGGCCGCTCTTCCGACCGCAGATGTGAAGCTGGTTCGCGTACACCCAGGAAGGCAGTCCCTCGCCTGGTTAAAAGGCAGAATCGCCGAGCTCAAGGGAAACGATCCGTTGGCACCTGTGACCGTGGTCGTCTCCTCGAATCACATCGGGCTCGCGGCGCGTCGCGGTCTTGCTCGGGATGGCTACGCAAACGTGCGCTTTGGGGTGATGGGCCGCCTCGTGGAGCCGCTTGGCGCCCCCGCGCTGGCCGCTGCTGGCAAATCCCCTTTAACGCTGCCCTCCGAGGAGGCCTCGATCCGCGAGGCCGTTCGCCTGAAAGGACAGGGTTTCGGAGATGTAGGCGAGCACCCGGCGCTTGTGCGGGCTTTGGCCGAACTGTTCCGCGAGCTCGGACAGGCGGAAGTCGACGCAAACCGGCTCCACGAACTTGCAGCTTGGGGCCTCATGGCCGCTGCTGCGCTGGCGGTCTACCGCGAATACCTGAGCGTTATCGAGACAGCAGGTCTCTATGACGACCAGGACTTGCTGGCCGCTGCGACGGCGGCATTGTCGGGCCCCTCCGCCAAGCGGATGGTCGGGGAAATCGGCGCCGTAGTTGTGTATCTGCCCTCGGGTACAACGCCGGCCGAGATCCGTTTTCTGAAGGCTCTCTCCGGTATTTGCCCTCTAGAAATCGCGTTGAGCGCGCTCGACGACGCTCTGGCAGACGTCCCATCCGCGTCTATCGCCGCAGCGTTCGGCGTGGCCTGGTCAGATCTTCCAGTCGCCGACGTGGCGGCACCGGAAGTCAATCTGCTCGCTGCTCCGGATGCCACCGAGGAAGTCCGCAGCGTCGTGCGCCAACTGCTCAGCGAGCTGGACAAAGGGACGGAGCTGCGACGAATTGCGATTGTCTACCGAGACCAGGAACCGTACGGCCCCCTGGTCAGGGATACGCTCGACGCGGCCGGAGTGCCGTGGGCCGGGATCGACGGCCGGCCGCTGTCAGAAAGCTGGGCCGGCCGCGGTCTGCTCGGACTACTCCGGCTGCGCGAAAACGACTTCGCGAGGGTCGATGTGCTGGCCTGGCTGGGCGCCTTGCCGATCGCGGATCCGGGGCGCGTGTCGCTTGGAGACTGGGACCGGCTGTCGCGTCGCGCCGCGGTGGTCCACGGGGCTCGGCAGTGGCAGGACCGCGTCCGCCTTCTCGCGAAGGACATCAACGCTGAGGCGGATGGGATGGAGCACGAGGGCGGTAGCGAAGGTGCCATCCGTTATCGGCGCCGCGAGGCCGGCGTCCTCGACAGGATGGCCAGATTCATCGAGACAGCGGAGACCGATACGCGAGCCCCGGCAGACCAGACCTGGGCAGGATTTGCAGCCTGGGCTGAGAGGGTGCGCCGTCACTACGCTCCGGTCGCCGAGACATGGCCCGAGCGCGAGCGACAGGGAGACGAGATGGTCGGTGAGCTGCTCATCCAGATGGCGTCAGCCAGCGCTGTCGAAAAGGATGTGGACCTCGATCGATTCATCGAAGCAGCTGATGCGACGCTCGAAGGCCGGCGCCAGGCGGAGGGTCGTCTCGGTTCCGGAGTCGCCGTTAGCCCGATCGGCGCGTTGTGCGGGATGGAGTTCGACCTCGTTTTCGTAGTGGGCGCCACCGAGCGTGCGCTGCCCCATCCAGCCCCACCCGACCCAGTCTTTCCACCCGACGGAGGTCCAGACCCTCTCGGCAGGACCGAGCGCCGGCGGTCTGAGGAGCGTCGTGATTTTCTGGCCGCACTTGCGTCTGGTGAATCCGTCTGCGTTTCTTTCGCCGCGTGGGACGCGGACCTTAGACCCAGCTATCCATCGCCATGGGTAGTCGACCTGGCGCGGCCGAGTGGGGAGCGATCCGTGACCGCGAGCGGCCTCCGCCTGGGCAAGGGCGCCATCAACCTCGTCTCAATCTCGTCGCCGGATGCCGGCCTCGTCTTGGCGAAGTCTTATCTGAACGTTGCTGAGTGGCGCGCAGTGATAGCCAGGCACGATGGTCAGGTTCAGTCTCTCTCCCGCTCAGGGTTGGCAGCTCGCACGGACCTACCACTGCACCGCCACCTGGAGGTGCGTGCGGCGCGCATGTCGGACGCCTTCACCGAGTTCGACGGCAACCTCGAGTCCGAGGTGGCCGGTCTCCCTTTGCTCGCGTCGGGACTGGATAGCCGGGGCCACTCACCTTCGAGCATTGAGGAGTGGGCATCCTGCCCGTTCAGCTACCTGCTTGACCGCGTCATCAGGGTCGAGCCAACCGAGCGGCCGGAGCAGGAGGTTGCCTGGGCAATCGGCTCGCTCGCCAGGGGCACGCTGGTCCACGAGATTCTCAGCCGCTTCTTCGATGAGCTCGCGGATACGGGCAGGCCGCGTCCTCGCGAGATCTATGACGCGGCGGATCGCAAGCGAATCGAAGAGATCGCCCGCGAAGAGTTCAAGTTGCTCAAAGAAGCCGGCGCCATCGGCCATAAGCTGGCGTGGGACAACGAGCGGCAGGCCATCCTCACCGACTTGCAGACGTTCCTCCGCGAGGATGAGGAGCTCCGCTCCGACGGGTTGATTCCTCAGTTCTTCGAGCAGGGTTTCGGGACTAAAGGCACCAATTCGTGGGACGAGCTGGTGGTCGAGCTGAGTCCTGGGCGAGTAGCGCGGTTGCGCGGCCGGATCGACCGTATCGACCTGGGCCCGAAACCGTCCGCGCCCCTGGAAGCCAGGCTCATCGACTACAAGACCGGGAGCGGGAAGGGCTACAGCGAGAAGGATCTTGAGGTCGACCCGGTCGCGGCGGGGACCAAGGTTCAGCCGTCGATCTACGCAGCCGTGATTCGGACCAGGTATCCGGGCATTAACGTGAAGAGCGGCTATTGGTTCGTCAGCGCTAAGGGAAGTTTCAAGTTCATCAAGGTGAGAGACGACCCTGAGCGCCTGAAGCACGTGCTGGACGTGGTGGATCGCGGACTGCGGGTAGGAGCATTTCCGCAGGTGCCGGGACCAGACGATCAGCGGCCGGGCCGCATGAGCTGGACAAATTGCATGTACTGCGCGTTCGATCGGATCTGCCCCACAGGCCGCGATCAGATGCGCGAGCGAAAACGAGATAGGCCGGGGCCGCTTATCCAACTCGAGCTGAGTGCCGAACATGAATCCTGAGCTGCTTGCGGCCGACGCGCGCGCGCGAGGGACACTGCGTAACGATTTCGAAAGCACGCTATTTGTCGACGCCGGCGCGGGCACCGGGAAAACTACCGCGATCGTCGAACGCATCGCGGAACTGGTTGCAAATGGCCGAATCAACATGGCGCAACTGGTCGCCATCACTTTCACCGAAGCCGCTGCAGCAGAGTTGCGAACGCGGGTCCGCGAAGCGCTGCAAGATGTCGCCCTTAGTACTTCGCGCGACAACGAAGAACGCGCACGTTGTGCGCGAGCCAGCGACGAGATCGGCGACGCCGCCATCGACACCATTCACGCGTTCGCTGGTGATTTGCTCCGAACGTATCCGTTGCACGCCGGCCTTCCGCCGGACTTCACCACGATGGATGAGATCGAGGCCGAGCTGGACTTCAACGAGCGCTTTCGTAACTGGTTTGAGGCGGTGGCTGACGACGAAGTTCACAGGGACACGGTGCGTCAGGCTCTCCTCTTGGGCCTCGGGCCCGACAGGATGCAGAACCTCGCCCGGGCGTTACACGAGAACTACGACCTCCTGTCGGAAAGTAGCACCTGGGAGTGTCCGGCGGCCGCTGATCCCGTTGGTAGCGCCCGCGCCGCCGCCGGCGGCATCCGCGAAGCCCAGCGCCTGTTGAAATACGCGCCTCAGGGTCACGTCGCGGTCCCTGTGGTCGAGGCGCTGTCATTCGCCCGTGACCGTTTGGCGGAAGGGAAGACTGCCAGTGAAGCGCTGCTGGCGCTAGAAGAGGTTGAGGACATCAAGTCGCCTAAGGGCAGCCAGGAAGGTTGGGCTGACGCCGACGGCGTAAATGCCTTCAAGACGCTGAAGAAGACCCTGAAGACGGTCGCAGCGGAGGCGAGCGATGCCCTGGACGCGCAGCGAACCGTCCTGTTTTGCGGATTGTTGGATGTGCTCCGCGACTTCGTTCTTTCTTATGCGGTCGATCGGAAGCGGCTTGGCATTGCCACCTTCCAGGACCTGCTTGCCTGGTCGCGCGACCTGCTGCGAGACAGCGAGGAAGTGCGCTCTCGAGTGCAGTCCCGCTGGACTCGGGTTTTCATCGACGAGTTCCAGGACACCGACCCGCTGCAAGCGGAAATCGCGTTCTACCTCTGCGCCGAGCCGAATACCGCCCTGCCCAAGGACTGGCGGAAGATCAAGTTGCAGCCTGGCAAGCTATGCCTGGTTGGCGATCCGAAACAATCGATCTATAGATTCCGCCGCGCGGACATCGCTCTCTATCAAACGATTCGCAATTTGGTGGCGGAGCCGCTGGTCCTAAGCCGAAACTTCCGGTCGGTGCCTGCGGTCATCGACTTCGTGAACCGTTACTTCCAGGGCGCTATGACCTATGTCGCCGGCGCCCAGCCCGAGTACCAGCCGCTGGCGGCGGACGCCGCAGCTGCCGGCCCAGCTCTCTGGCGATTTGGCGAGCCGGTGGATGGTAAACAGCCAGAGGTATGGGAGCGCGAAGCAGACGCTGTGGCTGGCAGCATCTGCCGGATCAAGGAGGAAGCCTGGTCGGTCTCAGACCGTGGACCGAATGGCAGGACCAGTCGGCCAGTCCAATGGGAAGACGTCTGCGTGTTGACCCCGAGCCGGACCAACCTGCGTCGCCTGGAGCGGGCGTTCGAAGTTCGCGACATCCCGTATCGAATCGAGAGCGGTGAGATCGTCGTCGGCACGCAAGAGGTGAAAGACCTCCTCTCCGCCCTGCGAGCGATCGATGATCCGTCAGACGAAGTTGCTGTTGTGGCGGCGCTACGCTCTCCGATCTACGGCTGCAGCGATCCAGAGCTGGTCCGCTGGGGTGCCGAAGGCGGCCGCCTGGATTACGAGTGGATGGGTGAAGGCAAGGTCAAACGAGTACGCGCTTCGCTGGAGCACCTGGCTTCGTTCCACGCAGAGCGCAACCGGACCTCGGTGGCAGCGCTGGTCGACCGATTCGTCGACGACCGAATGCTCGTGGCGGCGGCGTTCGGAGAGAGGCGGCCACGGGAATCCTGGAGACGCTTTCGATATGTGTCGGCGCGGGCTCGAGCCTTCGCGTCGACGGGCCGGATGACGTTGCGGGAATTTGTCGAATGGATGGAGGGACTGGGACGTAGCCAGGCTCGCGATGTGTCGGGATCGATCGTCGAGACCGACGAGTCTGCGGTACGAGTCCTCACCGTCCATCGTGCTAAGGGGCTCGAGTTTCCGATTGTGATCATGACAGGCCTCGGATCATCTCGATCGTTTCCAAGCCCCGACGTTATCGGAGATCGGGTGACAGATGTCGTTCAAGCCTCGGTCAGTGACTCTCGTGGACATTCGTGGTCAACGCCGGGATACGAGGACGCATCCGAGCTCGAGAAGGCTCTTGAGGATGCCGAGGAAATTCGACTCGCGTACGTCGCGTCGACGCGAGCCCGAGACCACCTGGTGCTCGGCCTGCACCACAAACGTGGAGCGAAGTCCACGATCCCGGCAGTTGCCTTTACGGCGACGTTGGCTCAGATGGGTGCCGAGGTCCGCGAGATCGAGCCGATGAAGCCCGACGTAACCCGACCCGCGCCAGCTGAGAGCCCCGCGACCACGTCGCAGCAAGTTCTCGCCGACGAAGAAGCCTGGGTGGAGGCACGACGTGCAACTCTGACCAAAGCGTTGGGCATTACCTTCACGACCGCGACATCACGCGATGCGGGGGTCGAGGGCGAGGAGCCCAAGGCGGAGCCAGACGGGGCCCGCTTCAGACACGGTCGAGGAGGCACGTCGGTCGGCCGCGCAGTTCACTCGGTATTGCAGGCGGTCGACCTGGCCACGATGAAAGGCATCGAGACGCTTGCGCAGGCGCAGTCGGCGGCCGAAGGCATAGCCCAGCGGGCGGAGGAAGTGGCCCGCTTGGCGAAACGAGCGTGCGAAAGCGAGGTGGTTCGACGAGCTGTTGCGAGCGGGCGGATGTGGCGCGAGGTACCAATCGGTGCTCCCAGCGGTGACGTGGTCCTAGAAGGGTTCATCGACCTCCTGTTCGAGACGCCCGAAGGCTACGAAATCGTCGATTACAAAACGGACGACGTCCGGCCGAACGAAATCGCGGGCCGTATGGACCACTATCGCGGGCAGGGAGAGGCATACGCGGAGCTGGTGCGGGCGATCACTGGCAAGTCGCCGGTCGCAGTTTCGTTCGTATTCGTCTCGTCGAACCAGATTGTCCGAATCGTCCCACCTGAGACATCGGCGGCTGTGTTGCGTAAGGCAGATTGATGGGGGCTCGAAGGTCTTGGGCGGGTGGCTACGCTCGGGATGCAACTTTGGGCCGACATGTGCCACGCGTGGTTTTGGCGTTTGTTCTGGCGTCAAACCCAGAGTCGCCTCATATGTTGCCCTTACGCCTAGGCGCATAGGGTGGGATCGTTCATCAGGTGGTTAGACCACTCAGAAGAGGACCAGCGTCGAGTCCGTGAGATGCTGCAACTCTTCTCCGATAAGGGTACTGTCGATGACCTTGGCATCGGTACCGTACGAGATGCGATCAGCAACGCCTTATTTCCAGGCACGTCGATTATCCAGACTCGCGCTCGGTACTTCCTGTTCCTTCCATGGATATTTCAGCGTGCCGAGCGCGAGTATCCGCAGCGGCTCGTTGCTAAAGCCGCAGACATGGAGCGAAATCTCATCGAGGCGCTGCGGTCTGGCGAGGATTTAGACGGCCTAATAGGCCGCGACGCGGGCAAAAACGTCCGGACTCTCCCATCTGCCATTTTCTGGGGCGGCCTCATTCGCTACGGCATCTTCCAGGTCCCATCTTTAAGCATCCGCCAATATGGGCGTCACATAGCTCGTGGCTTGTCGACCACCGACGCTGAAGGCGAGGTTGGCGACAGAGATCCCACGTTCTGGCGGCGTGACGTGCCCGCACCGCCTAGCGACTTCTTCCAATTTCACACTGCCACCTTTGATCTGACGCTGGACGAAGCCGGGTGGTTGTGCGAGCGCATCATCTCATCCGATCGCCCGTACCACGAGGCGAGCATGCTAGCAACGTGCGCCCGGGACCTTGGTCGCGGCCACGGCCCATGGGAGGTCAACGCCATTTGGGATGCCGCCCTTCCGACTGATACGCCGGCGCGTGCCGTTGAATTGGTACACCATGCGGAGAGGTTTTCCTCCGCCGCTCAGGGCGCGGCCCTTCTCTACAACCTCATTCTTGCTGAAGAGCGGTCGAAGATCATCCCATCGACTGACGGCACATCGGTCGACACGTATGGCCTCCTGCTTGATGAATGGACTGCCGGCACCACTCGGGTGGCACTGGCCGAGTGGGCTGCCCATATAGGTGACTTCTGGAGCTGCCTTCTTACTTTTGGCGCGCGCATTCCCGAACCCACTCGGCGTTTCATCGACGACTGGGCGCAAGTACTTGCGGCCGATCCGCGCGGCATTGCGTCGTCAACTAAAGCACGTGAACTTGTATCTGCCAGAGAGCTCCACCACAAGCGAGGCCAAGCACGCCTTGCAAACAAGAAGCGTTTGGCCGAATGGTCCGGGTATGCAGGAACTACTCAGTTGGCGTTCCGTTGGCCTCAGGTTCAACGGATGCTGCGCGATATCGCAGCGGGACTTGCACCGCCTTTGGCAGAGGCAAAGCATGTTGTCGCTTGACGACCGAACGCTTTTGGTGGACCTATTGGCGCCGCCAGATGCCGGCTACCGGCTCAAACACGCAGTAGCAACCACTTTTACACTGGATTTCGAGGCTCTCCTGCCCGTGCCTCTGGGCTTGGCCGGCGCCGATCTGGCGTCGTCCACCGATCCGCTCACGATCCTTCAGGCAGTGCGTAACTACAGGGACCGGATTGACGTCTTCTGCCAAGCGGGACACGTCTCGGTTCCAGCCCGCGGCAACGATCTCATGGCCTTCCTTGAGCCCATGATCCACCAAGTAAAAGCACCTCGTCCGGGCCATCTCTTTCACCCAAAGCTCTGGGCACTCCGGTATTCGAACGATGACGGTGAGGAACGTTTCCGCCTTGTTTGTGGATCGCGCAATCTCACGACGGACCGAGCATGGGACGTCGTCATTAACCTCGAAGGTAGAGCCACCGGGCGGCCCCGTGCCGTGAACCGACCGATCGCCGATTTCCTTACATCGCTTGCCGATCGCGTTCCCGCAGGACTCGCACCCGAGCGCCGGGCGTCGATTACTGAATTGGCTCACGCGCTTCGTTACGTCGAGTGGGAACGACCTGACGATGTGGTCGCCGACGATTGGCTGACCTTTCACGTATTTGGTCCTGGCAATCGAGTCAAACCGAACATGGATGGCTATAGCCGCCTCGTGGTCTCTCCGTTCCTCAACGACGCAGGTCTTGAAGACGCATGGCCCAGCCGTTCGGGGGACTGTGTTGTGGTCTCGCGCGCCGAAGAGCTAGATGTCGTCGGTTCCGAACGCCGCGGATCATTAGACGGAGCCAGCCTACGCGTCCTTGACGAAACTGCGGCCATCCCCGACCCCGAATCTGATGAAGCCGGCTTGCGTTGGACCCTGTCCGGTCTACACGCCAAGTTCTATGTAGTTGAACGGAGCAAAAAGGCGCATGTATTCATCGGCTCCGCCAACATGACGGACGCCGCTTGGGGCGGAAATGACGAGCTGTTGGTTGAGATCGTTGGCAGGGTAGCCACGTACGGAGTCCTGGCCACCCTTGGTGAAGATGGCGGAGGAGCGGGCTCAAGCGGGTTCGGTCGAATTCTTCTACCCCACATCTTGGGGGAGGCGGCCGCCGAATCCGATGAGTTGGTTTTGAGGCGGACACTTGAAAATGCGCTGCGAGACCTGGCCTCCGTTACGTATACGGCAACGGTCGAGGGTGATGAAGTGCCAGTTCTAGGGGTTCGCTCCGACGATCCATTGCGTGCTTCGTCAAACCTTCCGACACACGTCGAACTCACCTTCGGACTCCTGACAATGGCGACCCAACTCCATCGAGTGTCGTTTGGTGTGCGCCTCGACCATCGCTGGCAGTTGTCGAGGATCGAAGAGATCACGCCGTTTCTGGTGATTCGACTCGCCAGTGGCTCGGGCGCAAAAAGGGTGGAGGTCAGCGCGATCGCGTTGGCCCGCCTTATCGGCGATCCTCCGGACCGGCTGGACCGCGTTCTGGCCCGCCGCATCGGGACGCCAAGCGAGTTTTTGCGGTTCTTGCTCCTATTGCTACAACTCGGGGGCCGTGAAGGATGGCTCCCTGAGGGCCAAGGCGGCGGTGCCTTCGGTGCCTTTGCGATGGGGGCGGGTGGGTCGGGTCTGTTAGAGGGAGTCCTTAGCGCACTTGCTTCAGCGCCGAACGCAATAGATGACATTGACCGCCTCGCCACACGGTTGAGCTCTACAAACGAGGGGCGCAAGGTTCTTCCCCTCGGTTGGCAAGAGTTCTGGGGTCCGGTAATGGTTGCGCGCTCACGTCTCAAGCTGCGCCGATGACCGTACGATCCGCGGACACCGCATTTGCAAATCTGAAGGACTTTCAGGTTGACACCGTCGAGTACGTCCTTCGGCGGTTCTATGACGACCCTGATCCAACCGATCGATTCCTTGTCGCGGACGATGCCGGGATGGGCAAAACCCTCGTGGCTCGCGGCGTCATCGCAGGCACGATCGATCGGCTGAAGGACGATCCTGCTGTTCCCCGTATCGACATCGTCTACATCTGTTCAAACGCTGACATCGCCCGGCAGAACATCTCGACTCTCAATGTGAGCGGTGACGACACCAAGCCACTCTCGACGAGGATCACGATGTTGGCCACGCAATTGCGTGACCTTAGCCGCCAGATGCCCGACGGCAGCAAGACCGTGAACCTCGTTGCCTTCACTCCTGGCACGTCTTTTGATAACGGCCAACGTGGTGGTCGTATCGAGGAACGTGCCCTCCTGAGCTGGCTTCTCAAGCCAGTAATGGGCGGGAGCCGTGCCGAACGAAACGCTCTGCAGCGGATCCTTCGCATGGGTGTGATTGAGGCGAATTGGCAATGGCAATGTAATCGACTAGACCTGGATGACCAGGAACCAGATGCGACTGTAGCGACCAGGTTCCGTGCCGCAGTCGGGGCCGAGCCCGTGATGGCTGAACTGCGCCAACTGGTGCAAGACATATGCGGCCGCTACAACTTCACCGCGGACCAAGACCGACGAAGGAGGACCATCGTTGCCTCGCTTCGACGCGTGCTGGCAGAAGTCAGCGTCGGCTGCCTCCAGCCCGATCTGGTCATCCTTGACGAGTTTCAGCGTTTCAAGCATTTGCTGGAACGCCCGGAAGAAGACGCTGAGCGCGAAGTGAGCCAGCTGGCTCACGACCTTTTCACCGCGGACGATGTAAGAGTACTGCTGCTGTCTGCGACTCCATACAAGATGTTCACCCTCGCGGAAGAGCGCGATCTAACGGGCGATGATCACTATGTCGATTTCCTGAGCACCGTTGATTTCCTAGAAGGTCCCGGCCACGGAGGAATAACTCAAAGCCTGAAGTCAGCGCTGGGCGAGTTCAGGCGTCAAGCTGTCACCGGCCAGGATCCACGGATGGCTAAGGACGACATCGAACACTTGCTTCGCCGGGTGATGTGCAGAACGGAGCGCCCTGTGTCTGGCGAAGCGGACATGCTCATCTCCAAGATCGGCCAGCCTAACCCGCCGACCGCTGAAGACCTGTTGGGATTCGTCGCAATGAAGGACATTGCCAATGAAGTAGGTGGCGCGCTATCTGTTGAATACTGGAAGTCGGCGCCCTACTTTCTCAACTTCATGGATGGCTACCAGCTTTCAGCGAAGTTCCGGCAGTACGAATTCGACGCCGGGAGGCGCGAGGCCCTGCTGAAGAACGCTCAACTAATACGTCGAGCGCAATTGAGCGGCACTTCCGATATCGAGCCCGCCAACGCCAGACTCCGCCAGCTTATCGGCGAGACGCTCGACTCCGGAATTTGGCGTCTCCTGTGGCTGCCTCCCTCAATGCCATATCACCAGCCGGCCGGGGTCTACGCAGGATTCGACTCTAAGCTCGCTACCAAGCGGCTCATCTTCTCAAGCTGGGCGGCTGCCCCATCCGCAATCGCGTCGCTCATAAGTTGGACTGCTACCAAGCGCATGCAGGGATTGGCTTTTAGCGATGGCCCGATCCGCCCGCGTCTGACGTACCGAATGGAAGAGGGGCGCCCGGCCGGCATGACGGCGCTCGCTCTGTTCGTGCCCACCCCCGCGCTGGCCGAGCTGACGGACCCGTTTGCATTTGCGCGTCAATTTCCTAGCGAAATCCTCCCATCGCAACAAGTCTTGTCATTGGCCGAGGCGCAGGTCGACGGCCACGTGGGACCAGCTCGAGAGGCTTCGTCGGCGCTAAGCCGGGAGACGTGGTTCTGGGCCGCACCGTTTGCGATGGATGGCGCAGATCGCCATTTTGAGCTGGCTGAGGACATCTCCGAGAAAGAGACAGCGGCGGACGACCTCGGGCTGGCAGCTCACCTTGAGGCCTCGGACCAAGCAGCCAGAGGGGAGGTTGAACTTGGCGCGCAACCTCCGGACCTGCGCCGCTGGGTCGCGCTGGTTGGGCTCGCAGGCCCTGCCAACGTCGCTTGGCGCTCCTTGCGGCGAGTGACTGCCGGTGCGCCAGCGCTGACTGAAATCGGGGTGTTCCGTGCTGCGGCGGTGATCGCGGCGGGGTTTCGGTCATTGTTCAACCGACCTGAGGTTATGGCCCTTCTCGATAGCCAGGCATCCGAGCTCGCCTACTGGCAGGTGGTGTTGGAATACTGCCATTCAGGCAATCTGCAAGCGGTCGTTGATGAGTATCTCCATCACCTTGTTGGAAACACTAGCCCTGCCACCGACGACGAACTACTGGCGATGGCCGACGATGTACGTGCAGCGCTCGCTCTTCGCGTCGCAGCCCTTCAGGGCTTCGACCCATTTCACAAGGAAACCCCGTTACGTTTTAATACGCGATTCGCCCTTCGCTACGGCTCCGCCAAGGGCACTGCGAAGTCCGATGACAAGTCAGTTGAGCGGATGTCAGACGTCAAGGCAGCATTCAACTCGCCATTCTGGCCAATGATTCTGGCGTCAACATCAATCGGGCAGGAAGGAGTCGACTTCCATTGGTGGTGCCACTCGCTCGTCCACTGGAATCTGCCATCCAACCCCGTTGACTTTGAACAGCGTGAAGGGCGGATTCATCGCTTCAAGGGCCACGCCGTTAGAAAGAACGTCGGAGCAGCGCATCGTGAGGAGGCCCTGAGATCGGATCACGCTGATCCATGGGTGGCCGCGTTCGAAGCAGCCGAGCGCCGACGGCCAGCTGACATGAACGACATTTGGCCCTGGTGGGTTTATCCCGGTGAGGCGAAGATCGAACGGTGGATACCTTCATTCCCGCTGAGTAAGGACCAACAACGCGAACAGCGACTCAAGCGTGATCGGGCGCTGTACCGCCTCGCCTTCGGACAGCCGCGCCAAGAGGACCTCCTGAGTATTCTCGACCAGCAGGGATACGTTGGCGACGACAAGCGTCTCGGGGAGCTTCGAATCGACCTGCGGCCGCCAAGGCAGCCTGCGGAACAGCAGACCAGAGCGAAAGATGACCCCGCACAAGCAATTGGGAAATCACCGGTGGCTGTCTGAGTACGACTCAATTGGGAACGGCGATGATGTCAGGGATTAGCCTAAGAGGACTGCTTTAACAGTCAGTGATGATTACCGCCTGCGAGATCGAGCTGATTCAAGCGCATGGTCCAAGCGCGAGGGATCTAACCGCCCATCGCGCAGAACTCGAAGGTGCACTTCAAGCATTTGACGATGGCAAATCGGGTCGCCAGCCGCCGGACTCGTAACGCTCCGAATCACACACTATCTGACGTTGCGCTTATCGAAGGTGGCGATAAGGCGAGGTTCTCGTCAGGACCAGCGCTGGTGACGCATGCTTTGTGGTTGAAACCGTGCGAAAGGTAGATATCGCGCATTCTGGCCAGACGGTTTCTGAGGCGCTGGAGCAACTGAATACCGAGGTTAAGAATGCTCGGCGCGGCCGGGAAACCGTCGTGCTAGTTGTTCATGGCTTTGGGGCGTCAGGTGTGGGTGGCGCGATCAAGGATGCGTTGTCGACAGAGCTGCCTAGATTGGCAAGACAATATGGGTTTAAGGCCTATGGCTATGCAGACAAGGACCGCATTCCTCAAGAGCAAAACGTCGACCCCCGAAACCTTAGCCCAGGGTCGACGTTGATCATTTTCCGCGAAGCCCAACCGGATAAGGAGTCGAAGCGAGACTTCCGTCCTAACTTCCGGAATCTACGGTCGAAAGTTACGGTTCGTGCCCGTACGCTCGCTCCTACCCAAGGTGCAGAACGTTGTCAACATGTCGAACGGCAGCTGGTGTCGGTCGGACCGGGCGGTAGTAGCTACAAGTGTCGGCGTTGCGGCAAGACATTCGTTGTCCCGAGCCCTGTATCCAAGTGATTCACCGGCGCTCGAGAGTCGGGGGGCACCCTGAAGTCGTCGAGTCAGCTGCGCGAGGCTACCTGGCGCATCTCCGGGGGGTTGAGGCTGAAGCGCGCCCTGAAGGCAGGCTAGGCTTGGCCGTCAAGCACCTAATCGAAACCCACGAAGCCGCCCTTAGTCGCGGCGATCAATTGGACGGCTCTGAGGTAGCGTTCACTCGGTCAGATTTGTCGGGCCTGGACGAGTGGCAACTCAAAGCTGTTCTCGATCAGCACGGTCTCGGCTTGGGCCGCGACGATGCCTCAATCATCTTCATGGGCACTGAAGAGGCGTACGACATCGAGGACGGCGGCGATTTGGCACTCGCATGCTCTCTATCGGTCCTCTGGTTGTGTGGTTCGCGCCCAGACGTGCTCGATGCGATTGACCCAACGGTGTTGAAGAGCGCTAAGAGTCCTCAGCCGCGCCAGTACCACTTGCACCCAAACGATTACTACCGAGTGGAACTTAGTCGGGGTCGCGGCACATGGGAGTGCATCGCCCGAGTACTCCGTCCCGGTGATCCCCTGTCTCTGCTAACGCCTCCGGCGAGCGTCAGCCCTGGACCCAGCCTCGGTGATCTTTGTTACCAGATCGATGTCAGTGCGGTTCCATCTCTGCGGGCGTCGAGCGGCAAAGCACCAGACGCGATCCGCGCCGACTTCCTAGGCAACTTGGTGGCGGCCTTTACGTCGGCCTCCGCCTTGGTATTTCATGGCGGTCCCTCGGACGAAGCTCGCGAGCTCATCGCCAGCTCATTTTTGAAACGGCCCGTGAAGTGGACAAGCAACTCAGTCAAGCGCGAATGGCTCGCATGGGACGCCATCGAAAACGGCCGGGCAGTCCTCCACACGTACGCCCTCAACGGACGCGTGAGGCACAGCTACCTGGATTCGGTCCGCGCCAAGCTCCTCGAGTTAGCACCCGCATCGGTGCCTGAATGAAATGTCGATGCCTCTCGTTCCCAACATGAGGGCGTCTCGCGAGCCCGTGATCCGGGTACTCAAAATGGAAGGTCACCCCGCCTGTTGGATCAGCCCCAGGTCGATGAGGTCGGCTGGGTCAATCCACCAACCCAGCTCGGCCGATCCAGCGGGGATGTCAATTCGGTGCGTATCGGCATCAATGGATCCGATCTCGACGACCTCGCGTGCATCCACATCCTCGCGGGCGCGAGTTGGATACCCCGAAGGATAGTGGAAGAGCATCCTGCCGGCTGCTTGGACCGCTCTGTCGCGGAATCGCTTCAGATTCTCCGCGCCAATGGCGTTGCCTTCGTAGTAGATGCGGACGCGACCGCTGGCGAGCGGAAGCCCGACTATTGCCGAGCCGTGCACCAGATCGGTGCAAAGCCGCGACTCTGGATGCGGCAGGTACAGCGTCAGCCGCTCTGGTGCTAAATCGGGCAGTTCCACGATCCTGAGGATAGTGCACCCCGGTCAGCCCTCATGGTCGAGGACCCAATTCACGTAGAACAGGAAGTACTGCGGGGCAGTGACCTTGTAGAAGTTCGGATTCTCCCGGCCCTCCTGGAAGACTGAAAGGGCGTCGTTGTACAACTCGATATGCACGAGCTTGGGCAGCTGAGTAACAACCGACTTGAGTTTTCCAATGAAGGCAATTCGCATGTTGGTGAGCACGAGGGTTCCCTGGTCGACGTCGGTGATGGAGCTGCTCTGAACCGGGTGGCCG
>Ga0307373_10005129_pt1 | contig 21647 bp, 25 predicted proteins | sample OX2MG_FD_202534 | JGI IMG/M metagenome (GOLD analysis project Ga0307373, IMG submission 202534) | Soil microbial communities from Risofladan, Vaasa, Finland - OX-2 | ecosystem: Environmental > Terrestrial > Soil > Coastal area > Acid sulfate soil | place: Finland: Risofladan, Vaasa | collected...
CCATTGCGGCGAGCGCACCGACATCTTCAGCCACGGCGGCGCGCGCAAGGAGGCGGAGAAGCTCGGCACCGAATTCTTGGGCGAGCTGCCGCTCGACGTCGCGATCCGCGAGACATCGGACAGCGGCAGGCCGATCGTGGTGAGCGACCCCGACAGCCCGCACGCGAAGGTCTACAAACAGATGGCGACGCGGATTTGGGAGAAGCTCAGCGGCGCGGAGAAGCGGGCACCGAGAATTGTAGTGCAGTAGCGATTACGGAGACGGAGGGGGAGCTTGGCGACACGTTCACCGATCATTCGAGCGGCCGGCCGCGGCGTGCTGTTCGCGCTCGTCGCACTGACGCTGACGGGCTGCGGCGTCAACGCCATCCCGCGCCAGGACGAAGCCGTTAAAGCCGCCTGGAGCGAAGTGCTCAACCAGTATCAGCGGCGCGCCGATCTCATTCCGAACTTGGTCGAGACGGTCAAGGGCTACGCCCAGCAAGAGCAGCGCGTGCTGACTGAAGTCACGGAAGCCCGCGCCAAGGCGACACAAACCACGATCACCCTGCCGCCCAACGTGCTGAGCAATCCGCAGGCGTTTCGCCAATTCGAGCAGAGCCAGGCCAGCCTGACCGGCGCCTTGTCGCGCTTGCTAGCGGTGACGGAATCCTATCCCAACCTCAAGTCGAACCAGAACTTCCTCGCCTTGCAGTCGCAGCTCGAAGGCACGGAGAACCGGATCGCGGTCGCGCGGCGCGACTACATCCAGGCGGTCCAGACCTACAACACGACGCTGCGGACGATCCCCAGTCGCTGGATCGCGGCGTGGCTCTATCCGGACGCCAAGGTGAAGGAAACCTTCACGATTACGGACGCGGCAACCCAGGTTCCCAAAGTCAAATTCTGATGCGGTTCGCCGGGCACACTCCTTCGGCCGTGCGCATCGCGCTCGGCGTGGCAATCCTGCTCTGCGCGTTCCTGACGCGCAGCGTCGCCGATCCAACCTTTCCACCGCTGACCGGCCGCGTGGTGGACGATGCCGGCATCTTGTCGCCGGCGACGCGCGACCGGCTCACGGCGATGCTCGCGCAGGAGGAGCAAAAGACCGGCGACCAGGTCGTCGTCGTCATACTCAAGTCGCTTCAGGGCTATACGATCGAGGACTACGGCTATCAGCTCGGCCGCCATTGGGGCATCGGTCAGAAGAGCAAAGACAATGGCGCGCTGCTGTTGATTGCGCCCCATGAGCGCCGCGTCCGGATCGAAGTCGGCTATGGGCTCGAAGGCCAACTGACCGACGCGCAAAGCCGCGTCATCATCGAGCGCGCGATCCTGCCCGCCTTCCGACGCGGCGATTATGACGCCGGCGTGCTCGCGGGCACCGCGGCGATCCTCGATGTGCTCGGCGGCGTAGACGTGACGCAAGCCGTGCCGCCTGCACAGCGCAGCGGCGGCGCGCCACCGCTCGGCTTCCTGATCTATCTCGCGTTCTTCGTCATCTTCATCCTGTTTCGCGGATTCTTCTGGCCGCTGTTCTTCATGCCAATGGGCCTACTGGGAGGGCGCGGCGGATTTTATGGCGGCAGCGGCGTTGGCGGCGGATTTTCCGGTGGCGGATTTTCCGGCGGCGGCGGTTCCTTTGGCGGCGGCGGCGCTTCGGGCGGATGGTAAGCGCGATGCGACAGCTCACGCCGGACGAGCAGAAGCGGATCGAGACGGTGACCGCTGCCGTGGTAACACGGACCCACGCGCATTTCGCGCTCGCGATTGTTCCGGTGAGCGATCGATATCGCCTCTATCCGGTCCTTTTAGCCGCGATCGTCACGCTGGTCGCCGCCGGCATTACAGCGGCGGCACTGCCAAACTTGCCGTTTGCGACCGGGGCCATCGGCGAAGGCGCCCTTTTCGCAGTGCTGTCGCTCGTTCTCGAATGGTTGCCGCTCCGGCTGATGTTGGTGCCGCGCCGCGTCAAGCACGCGCGCGCGCGTCAGCTCGCCCATCTCGAATTCGCCGCGCGCATCCTCGCGCAAAAAGAACATCCGCACGGCATGCTGTTCTTCGTATCGCTGGGCGAGCGATACGTGGAAATCCTGGCCGACGCCGCGATCCATGCGCGCGTCGGCGAGGCAGAATGGCAGGCGATCGTCGACCGATTCATTGCGGCGGCCAAAGCCGGCTCACTCGCCGACGGCTTCGTCGCCGCCATCGAATCCTGCGCGGCGCATCTGGAGCGCCACTTCCCGCGCGCCGGCTAACACCTCTCGCGAGCCACCACGCCCGAGTCTTTAAGCAGATCGCGACGCGGCTGTAGGAGAAGCTCAGCGGCGCAGAAAAGCGGGCGCCGAGAATTGTGGGGCAATGACTTTAATCGCGTGATGTTCGGAATCTCACCTTATCCGAACCCTTGATTAGGAACGCGTCGTATCCGCCCAATCGCCATGCCTCTCGCTGGCTATGTCGGATTGATCTGGTGTTCGCCCACCACTGAGATTTTGCAGCGCTCGGTGGGAGTTTTCTGCCCAGAATTTTTTCGATCTCTTCGAACGTAAGAACAATCTCACTCTGAGTTTGCTGGCGGAGATAGTTGCGAAGCGGGTCGTATATTGAAGCGCCCCGCAGATGAGGCTTGGCGGCCGGCTGAGCGCTTGGGTGCGTTTTCCCACTGGCGTTTCGCGCATCGGATTCGGACCTCACAAAAAGGTGAATAGTTCTCAACGTGTCATCAGTGAAATACGATCGCTGCTCTCTGAACTGGTTCGCAATTTCCTGAACCAACGTGCGGAAATCCCATAGCTCAATGTTCTCGAGATCGGCCGCTTTCTTCGCTGCCTCATCAAATCCCCAAGTCACAATGATCCGTCGATATTTGCCGGCCTCAAACCCGTACTCGCGCAGTTTCTGTATAACAGCCGGCTTTCGGAATTTATGCTCCGCAAAATAGCCAACGGCCCTGCGCGTGCCTGCAATCTTGCCTCGAATTTTGAGGTTGGCAGGTACGAATGGTTTGGCAGTCAATTTACTGTATGCTTGTGAAACAGAAATTCCGCTTTCAATATGAAAGCGCGTGCCGGACCGTGGGTCGATCGCGATTAGATCAATTTCCGCTTGTCCGTCGCATTTGATGTTCGGGATTGTTGCCCAGCCCTTCACATAACGGACATAGGCCTCAACAATTTTTTCGGTAGTTTCCATGTTGCCCCCTCCGCAAATGGATATGCGTTTACTTCCCCAACGCCTCCATCAGCTCCGACCACTCCCGCTTCGACAGGCCGCTTGTTTCCTGCGTCACCTTTTCGCCGGCGAGCAGCTTCTTCACCACGGCGAGCGCGTTGGCCGAAAGATGCGCGCCGCCGAGCCGGTACTGGCGGAAGGCCTCGGCGGTGATCGGAACCCATTTCTCGAGCGTGCCGATCATCGCCTCGGCATAGACGCGAATCTCGTATTGCGCGTGGGCGTCGGCGCGCAGGCTTAAGAAATTGAGCAGGTTGTGCAGGTCGGTCTTCCAGTACCATTGGGTATAGAAATTCAAGGATAGGTTCATGCGCGCGAGCTCGCGCGCGAGGCCGGTGCGCTTCGGATCGATCGGTTTGCCGCCGTCGTCCTCGTTCAGCATCTCGGCATAGCCGCGATAGGCTTCGGCTGCATCGCGGCGTAAGAGATCGAGCACGTGCGCCGCCTGGGCCGGCGGCAGTACCTCGCCCCGTCCCTGCCGGTTGCTGGTCGATTGCGCCGCCAGATGCTCGGGCGCCGGCACGTAGAACTCGTTGTCGAGGATCGAATAGCGCGCCGAATATTCGTTCACGTTGGCGGTGCGGTGGCGAATCCACTGGCGCGCGACGAAGATCGGCAGCTTGACGTGGTACTTGATCTCGCACATCTCGAACGGCGTCGTGTGCCGGTGGCGCATCAGGTAATGGATGAGGCCGCGATCCTCGTTCACCTTCTTCGTCCCCTTGCCGTAGGAGACGCGCGCCGCCTGGACCACCGCGGCGTCGTCGCCCATGTAGTCGATGACGCGGACAAAGCCGTGATCGAGCACCGGGATGGCTTGGTAAAGAATCTCTTCGAGTCCGGGCGAGACCGCGCGCCGCGTCGGCTGCGTCTCGGCGCGCTGGCGGTCGATTTCGGCCTGCTGTTCGGGCGTAAGCGGCATGGGCGGCGACTCTAGCCGCGCGCGAAAGGCGCGCAAAGGCCGACTCGCCGCCCCTTTTGAGCCGATGCGAAAGCGCCTATATTAAGTGTGCCGGGAAACCGGCTATGGCGATAAACAGCGTATGGAATAAGCGTTGCGGACCCGGGGGCAGTACCCGGCGCCTCCACCAGTTTCGCGGAGCCGACGGCTCCGCGCGTTATGGGGGCGAATCAGGATCGACGCGCGCGGTAAAGGTACGTCTTTTGCTCGGCATGGTACCGCCGTTATCGGGCCAAAACCTAAGTGCGAACGATAACTCTGTCGCACTCGCTGCTTAGTCTCTAAGCAAGCGCGGTTCGGGGGGCACCGGGCAACAGAAGCCCCCCACTGGTTTTGCGGGAGCGCGCATGAAGGACCTTCTACGTTACGACAAGATGGTCGAAGCCGCGCTCCGCGGCGTGGTGCGCGAGGCCCTTGCCCGTACCGCCGCCAACGGCCTGCCGGGCGCGCATCACTTCTACATCACCTTCAAGACCGAGTTTCCTGGCGTCGAGATACCGGCGAGCCTGCGGGCCAAGCATCCCGAGGACATGACCGTGGTGCTCGAGCACCAGTTCTGGGAGCTCGACGTCGAGGAGGAGCGCTTTGGCGTGACGCTGAGCTTCGCCGGCCGGCCGGAGCGGCTGGTGATCCCGTTCGAGGCGATCCTGTCCTTCGCCGATCCGGCGGTGAAGTTCGGCCTCCAGTTCCAGCAGGTCGCGCCCGCCAACGAGCAGCCGACCGACGAACAGGTGACCGACGAGCCGCCGGCACGCACGGAGAAGCCGCGCGCCGCCAAGTCCGACAAGACGGGCAAGTCTGGCGAGAAGGCTGCGGAAAAGGGCGCCGAGGTTGTCACCCTCGACCAGTTCCGGAAAAAGTAATTGCCGTTTTAGACTTTTGGCCTTGCGGCGGCGCGGCGGCGAAGTTCGGCGGCGACAGCCTCCTTGTTGCCCGCCGGCGTCCCGTAGATGCCGGGACTCCAATGATCATCGGCGAGTTGCGCACAATCAGCCAAGGCCGCCGCTTCATTTCCCATCTTGGCGTGCGTATCGGCTCTAAAGAGCGGCCCCCAAGTGAACGGCCATTCGTCGGGACCGGCTTTCTCCGCCTGATCGAATGCCGCGATCGCCTCGCGATAGCGGCCCATATCGCGCAACACGAACGCTTTCGATTCGAAATTCGCCCAATGCGGATGCAAGCTGATGGCTTTGTCGATGTCCGCGAGGGCTTCTTCCTTGCGGCCGAGATATGACAATGCATGGTGGCGCGCGCTGTATGCGTGAGAACTGTTCGGATTGTTTTTGACCTCCTGCTCCGCAAGAGCGAGATATTTTTCCGGCTCGCGATGGAGGAACTTGAAATCCTCCAGCGGTGTCGATGGGGTCAGTTTTGGCATTCAACCCTCAATCCGTCGGATTGCCGCCGCAGTCCGCGGAAACCTGGCCAAGGACACATCGATTGAAGTCCTTTCCAAATCCGGGCCCGCCAAATCCGGGCGGCGCGGGCTTGAGTTTACCGCGTTTCATCTGATCCTTGCAAAATTCGCGAGCGGCGGCCCACTCCTCCACGCATTCGGGCCGATCAGGATACGGATTGGTGGGCGTCGGTTCAAAAAATTGGGGTAGGTGTAAATCCGGAAAAGGAATATTTGGAATGTTATACGGATTTGGAACTCCGGGTATCGGGATGGGTGGAGGCGGAAACGGGATCGCCTGAGCTGTCTGAGGGAGATGAGCCTGACCACTGGCAGAATCGCCATCGCCGGTCCACTCGCCCCCGTCGGGATTACCGGCGGGGACGCGCGGTTCATCCGGATTGTACGCCTTCAGTAACTTTGCCAATGCTGTGATGCGCTTCAGTGCGCCAGGGCCAAATTCAGGCACACGCATTTGGACGGCGATGATCGCTGCAAGACAGGGATTGCCTGCGTTCAACGCGTGTGCGATCGCGTTCAGCCTTGCTTCGATGCGGTTAATCTCAGAGGCTTCGGTGGCGCCAAACGCAGCCTTGAATGCCGCCGCTAGGCCGAGTGGATCAACGACTGCATACGAGAGCCCAGAGTTGGTTTTATTGCGCTTGACGAGCGTAATGGGGCCCAGTTTTGCGCCATTTTCGTCGCAAGACAGCCCAGGTCCGTCCTGGCCGGCAAGCCGGTAAAATCTCCCGAACAACTCAAGCATTGAAAATCACCGCTTCGGTGTACGCATTGTATACACTATTTGCGTACAGATGTCAATCCCCGTTTTTTTTAGGAGGGTCGCTTGACCCCTTTGCGGATTAGCCTGATTCTCGCCCGCGTTTTGGCATAGCGGGCAGGTCCATGGCCGACGCATTCCACGAGATGTTTCCGCTGGGCGAGGACGACACGCCCTATCGCAAGCTGACCGCCGACCACGTCGGCAGCGCCGCCTTCAACGGCCAGCGCGTCGTTACTGTCGGTCTGCCGGCGCTGACCGAGCTGACGCGTCAGGCCTTCGTCGACTGCCAGCATCTGCTGCGGCCAGGGCACCTGAAGCAGCTCCGCGCCATCCTCGACGATCCCGAGGCCTCGGCGAACGACAAGTTCGTCGCCTTCGACATGCTGAAGAACGCCAACATCGCCGCCGGCAAGGTGCTGCCGATGTGCCAAGATACCGGCACGGCGATCGTCATGGGCAAGAAGGGCCAGCGCGTCTGGACCGGTGGCGGCGACGAGGCGGCGATCTCGGCCGGCGTGCGGCGCACCTATACCGAAACCAACCTGCGCTACAGCCAGGTGGCGCCGCTCGGCATGTACAACGAGGTCAACACCGGCGACAACCTGCCGGCGCAGATCGAGATCTATGCCGCCGACGGTGACGCCTACAAGTTCCTGTTCATCGCCAAGGGCGGCGGCTCGGCCAACAAGGCCTTCCTCTATCAGCAGACGCCGGCGACGCTCAATCCCAAGGCGCTGCTCAAGTTCCTCGACGAGAAAATCCGCACCCTCGGCACCGCCGCCTGTCCGCCCTATCACCTGGCGATCGTCATCGGCGGCACCTCGGCCGAGCTCAATCTGAAGACGGTGAAGCTCGCAAGCTGCCGCTATCTCGACGCGCTGCCGACGCAGGGCAACAAGTTCGGCCAGGCCTTCCGCGACACCGGATTTGAGCAGGAGGTCCTCGGCCTGACGCGCGCGATGGGCATCGGCGCGCAGTTCGGCGGCAAGTATTTCTGCCACGACGTGCGCGTGATCCGCCTGCCGCGCCATGGCGCCAGCCTGCCCATCGGCATCGGCGTGTCGTGCGCCGCCGACCGCCAGATCCTCGGCAAGATCACCGCCGACGGCGTGTTCCTCGAGCAGCTCGAGGCGAACCCGGCGCAGTACCTACCGGAAATCGACGAGAAAAAGCTTGGCGGCGCGGTCGTGCAGGTCGACCTCAAGCAGCCGATGGCGCAAATCCGCAAAACGCTGTCGCAATATCCGATCAAGACGCGGCTGTCGCTCAGCGGGCCGCTCATCGTGGCGCGCGACATCGCGCACGCGAAGCTCAAGGAGCGGATCGAGCGCGGCGAAGGCCTGCCGCAATATGCCAAGGACCATCCGATCTATTACGCCGGGCCCGCCAAGACGCCGCAGGGCTACGCCTCGGGATCGTTCGGTCCGACCACGGCCGGCCGCATGGATTCCTACGTCGACGAATTCATGGCAGCAGGCGGCAGCTTCGTGACGCTCGCCAAAGGCAATCGCGGCGCCGAGGTGCGCGAAGCCTGCAAGAAGCACGGCGGGTTCTATCTCGGATCGATCGGCGGTCCCGCGGCACGGCTGGCGCAAGACTGCATCAAGAAGGTCGAAGTGCTGGAGTATCCCGAACTCGGCATGGAAGCGGTGTGGCGGATCGAGGTCGTGGACTTCCCAGCCTTCATCGTCATCGACGACAAGGGCAACGATTTCTTCGCCAAGCTGACCTGAACCCGGATGGCGGCGCGTCGCACCAGCCGAAAGTCCGGGCCGGCCGAGAGCATCGCGCACATCGTCGATCTGCTGCGCGGCTGGTCGCCGGTCGACGCCCGGCGCATGTTCAGCGGCTACCGCCTGTTTCGCGGCGGCTTGATGTTCGGAATCATCATTCGCGACGTGCTCCATTTCAAGACCGACGACGACAACCGCGGCGAGTACGAGGCCGCAGGCATGGCGCCGTTCCAATACAGCCGCGGCAACAAGCGCGTCGCACTCGGCTATCACGCCGTGCCGGCCGAAGCGCTGGATGACGGCGATATGCTGGTTGCGTGGGCCGACAAGGCCTACGCCGCCGCCGTGAGAAAAGCGGCGCGCGGCCGCAAGCGCACGTTGGCGCGCGGCAAAAGGACGGCGCGTGGCCGACACCATTGATCTCGCCGCGCTGATTCGCGGCAACAAGGCGCAGTGGGACGCTTTTGTCCGGCGTTATGCCGGGCTGATCGTTTCGGCGGTGCGGACGCAGGCGCGCGATACGGCCGATGTCGAAGACCTGCTGCAGGAGGTGTTCGTCCGGCTGTGCAAGGACGATTACCGCCTGCTCAGGACCTACGATGCGGCGCGCGCCGGACTGTCGACCTGGCTGACCATCGTGGCGCGCTCCACGGCGCGCGACGTGCTGCGCCGGCGCCAGCCGCTGACCACACCCTATGAGGCGGTGCCGGAGGCGGCACTCGCCGTGACCGCCGAGCCGACGGAGCGGATCAAGCTACCGGAGGGCCTGCTGTCGCCCCGGCAAAAGCTGATCCTGACCATGCTCTACGACCGCGACATGGACGTGACCGAAGTGGCGACCGCCCTCAAGGTCGATCCGCAAACCATCCGCAGCACCCACCACAAGGCGATGCTGAAGCTGCGGGAGCATTTCGCCCCGGGAAACCCGGCAAAATCCGGCTCCGGAGGGGGATGAATTGGTGCAATCATGCCTAAATTGAGCAGGAGATGACCATGACCGAACCGGGGGATATGAAATCGGCCGATTCGGCCGCCCTCTGGCGGCGTTTTCGCACGCTTGATCGCGCGGCCCAGCCGGCCAAGGCTACGGACGGCGCGCCCGCGGCGCTGGACCTTGCCGCCTACGCCGAGGACCGACTGGACGAGGCCGCGGCCGAGCAGATCGAGGCTTGGCTGGCCGTCCATCCGGAGGCACTCGACGACGTCATCGCCGCACGCGGTGACCGCGACGCGGCTGTTTCCCCGCCGATGATTGACCGCGCCGTGGCGCTGGTGACGGCGGAGCCGGCGAGCGTCCGGATCATCCCCTTCCGCCGCCCGGCGGCGCATTACGCGTGGCGCGTGCACGTGGCGCGGGTCGCCGTGGCGGCCAGCCTGGTGCTGACCGGCCTGATTGGGTTCACCCTTGGCACCGAGAGCTATTCCAACCTCTTCGGCACGGTTGAGTCGATCACCGGCGGGCTCTTCGACCAGTCCACCGGCGTCTTCACGTCCGGAGATGCCGCGACATGACCGCCGCCGAGTCGAGTGACCGCGCTCCACGCAGGAGCCGCGGCCTGATCGTCGCGCTTGCGCTGTCGCTGACGCTCAATGTCTTCGTCGCCGGCGGCCTGATCTGGGCGCACGTCCATTTCCGCCATCCGTTGCCGCCGATCCAGCGTTTTATCGTCATCAGCCGCCACCTCGACCTGAATGACGCGCAGCACGTCGCTTTCCAGCACATGATTGTCGCGATGCGCCAGCGCGGCCGGGCGCAGTTCCAGGAGAACCATCCGATCTTCGACCAGGTCTGGGATCTGCTGGCGAAGCCGCAGCCCGACCAGAAGGCGATCGACGGCCTGATCGACCGCGTCGATGCGAACCATCGCGCCTTCCAGAAGGACATGACGGCGAGGCTCGAGGAGTTCCTCGCGACGCTGACGCCAGAGCAGCGCGCACAATTCGCCAACCTTGCCAAGTATCACCGCCCACCACCGCCGCCGTGATCGGCTGACGTCGCCTTGACCGCCTTAGCTCGCCTGTCTATGCCCTAGGGCCAGGCGAGGAGGCAGGCCATGGCCAAGGGTCCAACCCGGACCGAGCGCGACAGCATGGGCCCGGTCGAGGTGCCGGCGGCGCGGCTCTGGGGCGCGCAGACGCAACGCTCGCTCGAGAATTTCAAGATCGGCGGCGAGCGTATGCCATTGGCGCTCATCCATGCCTTCGGCCTCCAGAAGCGGGCCGCGGCCGAGGCGAACATGGACATCGGCGCGATCGAGAAGAAGCGTGGACGCGCCATTGCTGCCGCGGCGTCAGCCGTCGCGCAGGGGCGGCACGATGATGAATTTCCGCTGGTGGTCTGGCAGACCGGCTCGGGCACCCAGACCAATATGAACGCCAACGAGGTGATCGCGGCGCTCGCCAACGAGGCGCTCGGCGGCAAGCGCGGCGCCAAGGCGCCGATCCACCCCAACGACCAGGTCAATCTCAGCCAGTCATCGAACGACAGCTTTCCGACGGCGATGCACATCGCCGCCGCGCTCGAGATCCGCGATCGACTGATGTCGGGCCTCGCGCGGCTGGAGCGCGCGCTGGCCGCCAAGGCACGCGACTTCGCCCGCATCGTCAAGATCGGCCGCACGCACCTGCAAGACGCCACGCCGCTGCCGCTCGGCGCGGAGTTCGGCGCCTATGCGCACCAGGTGGCGCTTGGCATCGCGCGCGTCGAAGCCTGCCTGCCGCGGCTTTATGCCGTGGCGCAGGGTGGCACCGCGGTCGGCACCGGCCTCAACGCGCCCAAGGCGTTCGCCGGCGCCTTCGTCAAGCGGCTCCGGGCGGCCACCCGCCTCCCCTTCACCTCGGCAACCGACAAATTCGAGGCGCTCGCGGCGCACGATGCGCTGGTCGAGCTGTCTGGCGCACTCAACGTCGTCGCGGCGTCGCTGATGAAGATCGCCAACGACATCCGGCTGATGGGCTCGGGGCCGCGCTGCGGCCTGGGCGAGCTACATCTGCCCGAAAACGAGCCCGGCTCGTCGATCATGCCGGGCAAGGTCAATCCGACCCAATGCGAGGCGGTGACCATGGTTGCCGCCCAGGTGATGGGCAATCACGTGACCATCACGGTCGCCGGCAGTCAGGGGCATTTCGAGCTCAACGTCTTCAAGCCAGTGATCATCTACAACCTGCTGCAATCGATCCAACTGATCGGCGACGCGGCGGCGAGCTTCGCCAAGCACTGCGTCGAGGGCATCGAGGCCGATGTCGCGCGCATCGAGGAGCTGCTCGGCCGCTCGCTCATGCTGGTCACGGCCCTGAGCCCCCACATCGGCTACGACAAGGCGGCCGAGGTGGCGAAGAAGGCGCTCAAGGACGGCACGACGCTGCGCGAGGCGGCGATTGCGCTCGGCTATGTCAGCGGCCGCGACTTCGACCGCTGGGTCGATCCCAAAGCGATGGTCGGGCCAAGCTGATGGCCGGCGTCCTCCGCAAACGTTCGGTGACGATCGCCGGCCATTCGACCAGCCTGACACTCGAGGAGCCATTCTGGCGCGATCTCCGCGCCTTGGCGAAGAAGCGCGGCCTGTCGATCAACGCGCTGGTCGCCGAGATCGACGCCAAGCGCGCCGGCAACCTGTCGAGCGCGTTGCGGCTGCTGGTGCTCGAAAGCTACCGCAACGGCGAGTTGGGCCATGGCTGATCCGGTCAATCTCAATCGTTTCCGCAAGGCGAAGCAGCGGCAGGCCGCGAAGAAGCAGGCGGTGGAGAACCGCGTCGCCTTCGGCCGCACCAAGGCCGAGCGCGAGGTTGAGCGGCGCAATGCCGAACAGGCGGCGCGCGAACTCGAACGCAAGAAGCTCGAACGCGACGACGATGACTAGGCCGGCCGCCGGCTGATAGGGTCCGCTGCGGAGACTGCGATGTACCTACCGGATAACTTCAAAGAAGCCGACGTCGGCGTGCTGCACGAGACGATCCGGCGGATCAAGCTCGGCACGTTGGTCACGCTCGGTTCTACGGGGCTGGTCGCGAGCCACGTGCCGATGCTGATCGACGCCGAGCCCGCGCCCTTCGGCACCCTGAGCGGCCACGTCGCGCGGGCCAATCCGCACTGGCGCGAGGCGTCGCCCGATGCCGCGGCACTGGCGATCTTCCTCGGGCCCAACACCTACATGTCGCCCGCCTGGTATGCGACCAAGCGCCAGACCGGCAAGGTCGTACCGACGTGGAACTACGTCGCGGTGCACGCCTACGGCCCGGTGACGTTCTACGACGACGCTGATCGCCTCCTGAACCTGGTGACGCGGCTCACCGACACGCACGAGGCCGGCCGGCCGGACCGCTGGCACGTCAGCGACGCCCCGGCGGATTACACGCGCGGCATGCTCAAGGCGATCGTCGGCTTCGAGCTGCCGATCGCACGGCTCGAAGGCAAGTGGAAGATGAGCCAGAACCGGCCGGCCGAAGACGTGCCCGGCATCGTCGAAGCGCTGTCGCGCGAAGGCGATGCCGCCGCCGAGGTCGGACGCATCGTCGCCGAGCGGAACAAGGACCGCCGCTAGGGCACGATGGCTCACATTGAACCACACCCCTCACCCAGCTTTGGGTAAGGCTCGGCTGCGCCTCACCAACCCAAAGCAACCCTCTCCCCCAAATTGGGGGAGAGGGAAGGGTGAGGGGGTGTAACTCGATCTCAACCCATCATGCTTTGGCGCGGCTATTCCCCGAGCTCGACGCGATAGAGTGCCAGGGTCTCGTCATCGAAGCAGCAGAACACCACGCGCACGAGTGCGGCCGAGCGCATCGTGAACTGGCGCGTCTCGGTCACGGCGATGCGGCACGCGCGCTCGCGCGGAAAGCGATAGATGCCGGTCGAGATCGCGGGGAACGCGATCGAGCGCACGCCGTACCCTGCCGCCAGCGCGAAACTCGCGCGATAGCAACCGGCGAGCAGCTCGTCCTCGCCGCGCGCGCCGCCGTGCCAGACGGGGCCGACCGCATGGATGACGTGGCGCGCCTTCAGCCGGTGGCCGCCGGTGATCCGCGCCTCGCCGGTTGGGCAGCCGCCGAGCGTCTTGCACTCTGCGAGCAAGCCGGGCCCGGCGGCGCGGTGGATGGCGCCGTCGACGCCGCCGCCGCCGAGCAGTGTCGAATTGGCGGCATTGACGATGGCGTCGAGCTCCAGCGCCGTGATGTCGCCCTGGAAGGCCTCGATGACCGCCGCCATCGCCGTCAGTCCATATGCAGGATCTTGCCCGGATTCATGATGTTGCCGGGATCGAGCGCCCGCTTGACCGCGCGCATCACCGAAACCGCCTCGCCGTGCTCGGCGATCAGGAATTCTGTCTTGCCCAGGCCGATGCCGTGCTCGCCGGTGCACGTGCCATCCATCGCCAGCGCCCGCGCCACCATCCGGCCATTGAGCCGGTTGGCCTCCTCGAATTCCTCGGGCCGCGCCGGATCGAGGATGAAGAGGAGATGGAAATTGCCGTCGCCGACATGGCCGACAATCGGCGCCAGCAATCCTGACTTGGCGATATCGGCGGTGGTCTCGGCGATGCATTGCGGCAGGCGCGAGATCGGCACGCAGACGTCGGTCGCCCAGCCGACCGAGCCCGGCCGCAGCGCGAGCGCGGCGAAATAGGCGTCGTGCCGCGCCTGCCACAGCTTGTTGCGCGCTTCCGTCGATTCGGCCCAACGGAACGCGCTGCCGCCGCTCTCAGCGGCCAGAGCGGCGACCGTCTCGACCTGCTCGGCAACGCCCGCGGTGCTGCCGTGGAATTCGAAGAACAGGGTCGGTGCCACGGCGTAGTCGAGCTTGGAATAGCGATTCACGGCATCCATCTGCACGGCGTCGAGCAGCTCGATGCGCGCCACCGGCACGCCCGCCTGGATGGTGGCGACCACGGTCGCCACCGCCGCCTCGACTGACGGGAAACCACAGACCGCGGACCGGATCGCCTCCGGAATCGGATAAAGCCGGAGGCTGATCTCGGTGATGACGCCGAGCGTGCCCTCGGAGCCGACGAACAACCGCGTCAGGTCGTAGCCGGCGGCCGATTTGCGCGCCCGGTGCGCCGTGCGGATGACGCGGCCGTCAGCGAGCACGACGGTGAGCGACAGCACGTTCTCGCGCATGGTGCCGTAGCGCACCGCGTTCGTGCCCGAGGCGCGCATTGCCGCCATGCCGCCGAGCGACGCGTCGGCGCCGGGATCGATTGGAAAGAACAATCCCGTGTCGCGCAGATGCTGATTGAGCTGCTTGCGCGTGACGCCGGCCTCGACGGTGCAGTCGAGGTCATCGACCGAGACGCGCAGGATGCGGTTCATCTGCGACAGGTCGATGCAGAGGCCGCCGTGGATGGCCGCGACATTGCCTTCGAGACCGGTGCCGGTGCCGAAGGCGATGACCGGCAGCTTGGCGGCGGCGCACAGGCGCACCGCCTCGGCCACTTCCTCGGTCGTGCGCGCGTAAAGAACGGCATCCGGCGGCACGAGCTCGTGATACGAGGCGTCCTTGCCGTGATGCTCGCGCACCGCGGCGGCGGTCGAGAAGCGCTCGCCGAAGCGCGCGCGCAGCGCGTCGAAGAGCTTGCTTGAAACCGGTCGGACGGAGGCGGCCAATGTCATGCGCGGATGCTACCTCTCGGCTTTGTCATCGCATAGATCGACGCTCATAAAAGTCAACTCTGCACGCATAATGCAGCCGTCGTGAGCTGGGTTTCGGCGGCATTCGCGGAATCCGCGCCGGTGACCTCAGCCCGCCCAAATTGGGTTCGTTTCGCAGATTTTAACTTTTGACTCGAAGCTGGCTGTGTGGCCGCCATTCCTGCTGCCCTGACCGGTAAACGTAATATGCGTACACTAAGCGACGGCCGAGCCGATCGTCAAGAGGTCAAAATTGCCGGTAGTGTCTCAGCTTGAATTTCGGCTTTGGGTGGATTGCGGTCCGTCCGCTTCACACGGCGAGACGGGCAATGATTGCTGAAGCTTTCCCCCGAGGCCTTGACCGTGGGAACCGTTGTCGAATCCGCGCTGCTTCAATTTTACTTCGTTAAGAACGTTGAATGGCATGCACAGCTCCAGTTTGTAGACGATCGCCACCCGATAACCTATGGTTGTGGTCGTGTGCGCGGCAATCAATCTTTCGATTTATTTGCTTCGGCGCGGGCGCGAGGCCGACTATGAGAACGAGCTCGATGAGGCGAACCGGATCGGCCTTGTTTCGCCGTTCGAAGGTTACTTCTACCCTATTCCATCTGAACTTCGGACGCCGACCTGGGTCTCGGCTGTCGGGGGCCTATTGCCGCCGCCTTCGCTGCCAAACCTTCAATCACAGAGCCCGGCCGGCTTGCTCACTGTCCGCCGACGCGGCCGTACTTTCGTACTCACGTTTGGCCATGCCTGGACGAAGCTCGAACCGCGCTGGCTCGAGCACGATTTCGGCCGCAGGGTCGCGCTTAATCTGATTCGCGAAAACGATCTCGTCGAAATACGTGCCGAACAAGTGTTCGCGCGCTGGCATGTTGCCAGTGAGCGTGCGCCACGAGCGACCTCGGTCGATGAGTTCGGTGTCGAGTTCGAGCGCGATCTCGTCGCGGCTGTGGAGGGCCTATCGTCGGAGTCGATCTTCGGCAAAATTGTCAGAGGTGCTACGAGCTTTCGATGCTCCGCTGATATCTCAAAGTTGCCCTCCCTCTTGGACCGGTCGCTAACGTTGTTCGCTAGCAACGCGTACACGAAGCGCTGGCCCGACATCGACAACCTGAGCCCAGTGACGGACCCGATAAAGGTAGCGGCGCTCGAACAGAAACTTGACGCCGATCTGGCGGCGGGTCATGGCACAAGGCTCGTCGTGTTGTCGACACCATCTCAAAGACGGGGCGAGGCTTTGACAGCAGCCTCGTACGTTTTTGGCCGCCTCGCGAAAAACCCTGCAACGACGCCGTACCTTACATTCCCGGGTTGGGAAGGATACGCTCAACGTCACAACATCCCGCTGACAGTTGAAGGTGCGCGAAAGACACCGATCCATTTGCTCGACGAGGACGCAAATGAGGCGGGCGAATGCACGGCGTATGATTGCTTCGGCTACGAAGCGGATTTCAACAATCAGCCGCATATTCTATCCTCGGGCATTTGGTACGAAGCGGTTCCCAATTTCGTGGCAAAGATTAACCGCATCATCGGTCAGCTCGGGCCACCGGCGAGAGGGCTCGCGGCGTGGAATGGCACCGATGAAGAGGGTGTCTACAACGCCGGCTGCGCGAATGGTGACAAGTCGTTTTTGCATTTCGACGCCAAAAATGTCTGGTACGGCGGTGCCGGGAGCCGCTTCGAATTCTGCGACCTGATGCACCTGCGGTCAAAAACGCTGTACTTCGCGAAGATTCCGCTGCGGTCTTCGCACATGAGCCATCTGGTCGAGCAGGTCCGTCGTACCGTCGGCTTGTTCTTCAATCCCGATGCAAGCTTCCGCAAGGCTTTGCACAAGAAAGTTAAAGCGCACTACGCGAACCAGGCCGAGGATTGGCTAAATTCCCGCCCACAAACGGGCGAATGGACTTTGTGCTTTGTTTCACTTGGCCGGACAGCGAAGAGCCTCCCATTTTTCGCGAAGTGTTCGCTTGCCAACGCCTGCAATGATCTCCGTCGCAGCGGGCACAAAGTAGCGTTTCTCAAAGTTTAGGGCGTGATCATCTGAAGCTGGGGGCCAGCCGCCTTTCGCCCGGCTCACCTTCAGGAGTTGAGAACTTTGTAACGAGCTGAAAGGCAGTCGGTTGAAAGTCTGTTACGTGGATGAGGGCGGAAATGCAGACGATCCCTGCCTCGTAATGGTCGGGATTGGCAACGTTCACTTTCGGCACATAGTTCCGGGATCACCCGATCGGTGATGTGGCGACTGGGGGTCGAGACCGGAAAGTGTGCCTCTGACCAAATCCCTCCCCCGATTTGAACCTCAGTGGCGCCCGCCACCATGAGCGTCTGCTTTTGGGATCGCGTAATCCGCCGGCCCATGACAGGCATGGGTCGAAACCCGAAATCAACCCGAGCCACTGTCATAAATTGCCCGAGCGTCACAAAGCAGCGCTCGCGCCGTCTGAACGCAGTGCGAGCTACCCCGCCGCGCGCTTCTTCGCGTCGGCGCCGGTCATGCCGAGCGCAGCCATGTAGGTCTCGAGCAGCGCCTCCTGCTCGTCGCGCTCGGTGTCGTCGAGTTTCCGGATGCGCACGATCTGGCGCATGACCTTGACGTCGAAGCCGGCGCCCTTGGCCTCGGAATAGACCTCGCGGATATCCTCGCTGAGCGCGCGGCGCTCGTCCTCGAGCCGCTCGATCCGCTCGATGAAGGAGCGCAGCCGATCCCCCGCGATGCCGCCGACATTCGCCATGAAAAATCCCCTAACCTTGAACGTTCAGTGCTTGTGCGCCGCGGCCATCTTGGCCTTCTGATCCGATGACGCTTCTTTCTGGTGCTTCGCCTTCCACTCGTCGTAGGGCATGCCGTAGACGATTTGGCGCGCCTCCGGATCCGGAATCGTCACGCCCTTCTCCGCCGCCGCCTCGCGATACCAGCGCGATAGGCAATTACGGCAGAAACCAGCGAGATTCATCATGTCGATGTTCTGAACGTCGGTGCGCTCGCGCAGATGCGCGACCAGGCGGCGGAACGTCGCGGCTTCGAGCTCGGTACGGGTTTTGTCATCCATATGTGTCTCCATTCGGATTTAATTCATTGTGGGGCCGCGCCCTCATTTTTGCCAGAGGCGATAGAGTGAATCGTCCGCCAGGATCGGTTTCAGCGCGCTCGCAAGCCGACTGGCCCACGCGTGCGCGCCGGCCGCTTCGGCGATTTCGTCCTGGCGAATCTCGATCGCGACGTGCGGCAAGCCGCGCGCCAGCGCGTGGTGGCGCACGGTATAGCCCGCCGGCTGGCGTGCCGAATAAGGCTCGTTGTCGCCCACCACCAGCGCCGCATCGTCGCGTAGCGCCGCCAACAACGGCGTCGGAATACGGCCGTCGCCGTCCCACAGAATCCCGACGTGCCACGGCCGCGGCCGGCCGCCCAGCAACGGCGTGAAGCTGTGGATCGAAACCAGCGCCGGCGCCACGCCGCGCGCCAGCACCGCGTCGATCAGCCGTGCGATCGCCGCATGATAGGGCGCGAAGATTGCGGCACGCCGCACGCTGCGGGCTCCGTCGGTCAGGTCGCGATTGCCGGGAACGACGATGTCGTCGCTCGCCGCCGGGATCGACGACGGATCGTCGGGGTCGCGGTTGCAATCGATCACTAGCCGCGAATAGCCGGCGAGCACGGCGGACGCGCCGAGCGTGGCGGCCAAGTGGCGCGTCACGGCGGCGGCGCCGATGTCCCAGCCGATATGCCGTGCGAGCGCATCGTCACTCAAACCGAGCTGCGCCAGCGCACGCGGCACGCGGTTGCTGGCGTGATCGCAGGTCAGGATCACGCGCGCGTCGGCGGTGGCCGCATGCGATTCGACGGGGTCGCGATCCGTGGCCGTGAGCACTTCAGATGAAACGAATTCAGTCAAGCGGCGGTTCATCGCACCGACGGGGGGTTGAGCCGGTCTCGGTCGCCATCCTATCTTGTCCGGTCTTGTCGGGCGAAAGGTTGCAGACTTGTCACCTCCGCGAAAGCCGCGCGAATTCCTGCGCTTCCTGCTCGATGCCGCCATCGCCGCGTCCGATCCGGCGCGCGTGTTGCCGCCGCATCTGCCGAAGCCGCCCAAGGGCCGCACCATCGTGATCGGTGCCGGCAAGGCGGCGGCGGCAATGGCCAAGGCTGTCGAGGATCACTGGCGCGGCGAAATCTCCGGCCTGGTCGTGACGCGCTATGGTTACGGCCTGCGCTGCAAGCGGATCGAAGTGGTCGAGGCCAGCCATCCGGTGCCCGACGCGGCAGGTCGTGCGGCGGCCGAACGCATCTTGAAGAGCGTCGAGGGCCTGACGCGCGACGACCTGGTCCTCTGCCTGATCTCGGGCGGCGCATCGGCGCTCCTCGCATTGCCCGCTCCCGGCATCACGCTCGAGGACAAGCGTGCGTTGACCCAACAGCTGCTTCGCTGCGGCGCATCGATCTTCGAGCTCAATGCCGTGCGCAAGCACCTGTCGGCCATCAAGGGCGGGCGATTGGCGGCCGCCGCCACGCCGGCGCGGGTCGTCACGCTCGCCATCTCGGACGTGCCGGGCGACGACCCGGCCGTGATCGGCTCGGGACCGACGGTGGCCGATCCGTCGACCTTCGCCGAGGTGCGCGCCATTCTGGCCAAATACAAGATCACGCCGCCGCCGCCGATCGTCCGTCATCTCGCAGCCGCGCGCGACGAAAGTCCGAAGCCGGGCGACAAGCGGCTGGCTGCTGCGCGCTACGTGATGATCGCCACACCGCAAGCCGCATTGCAGGCGGCGGCCGACGCGGCGCGCAAGCGCGGGGTCACGCCCATCATTCTGGGCGATGCGCTGGAAGGCGAAGCGCGCGACGCGGCCATCGTCCACGCCGGGATCGCGCAAGCCGCCGCGCTCGGCCATCTGCGGATCGGCAAGGCGGCGCCGCGGTTGCCGCTGGTGCTGCTGTCCGGCGGCGAGACCACCGTCACCGTGACGCATGACGGCCGCGGCGGCCGCAACAGCGTGTTCGTGCTGGCGCTGGCTTTGGCGCTCAAGGGCGCGGCGGGAATTTATGGACTTGCCTGCGATACCGACGGCACAGATGGCACCGAGGACAACGCTGGCGCCGTCGTTACGCCTGACACGTTGACGCGCGCGGCCAAACGCGGCGTTGATCTCAAGGCGCTCTTGGCAGCGGACGATTCATGGGCGGCATTCGATGCGCTCGATGACCTGATTGTGACAGGCCCGACACGAACGAATGTCAACGACTTCCGCGCTATCCTGGTGCTAAAGGAAGCATGAGATGCGACGCCGACGCTCGACAAAAATTGTCGCCACGCTGGGACCGGCAACCGCGACGCCCGAAAAGATTGCGGCGCTGTTCGACGCCGGCGTCGACGTCTTTCGCCTGAACTTCAGCCACGGCGAGCAGGCCGACCACAAGGCGCGGCTCGACACCGTGCGCGCGCTCGAGCAGACGACGGGACGGCCGATCGGCGTGATGGCCGATTTGCAAGGCCCAAAGCTGCGCGTCGGCACATTCGCTGGCGGCCGTGTGCGGCTCGCCGAGGGCGCGGCCTTCCGGCTCGATCTCGATAAGACGCCCGGCGATGCTCAACGCGCCAGCCTGCCGCACCCCGAGGTCTTCGCGGCGCTGTCGCCCGAAACCGACCTTCTGCTCGATGACGGCAATATCCGATTGCGGGTCGAGAAATGCGGCAAGGATTTCGCGCAGACCCGCGTGATCAACGGCGGCAATCTCTCCGACCGCAAAGGCGTCAACGTGCCCAACGCCGTGTTGCCGCTGTCCCCGCTGACCGCCAAGGACCGGTCCGATCTGGCCTTTGCGCTCGACATGGGCGCCGACTGGGTCGCGCTGTCCTTCGTGCAACGCCCGGAAGACGTGGCCGAGGCGCGCAAGCTCATCGCCGGTCGCGCCGGCGTGATGGTGAAGCTCGAGAAGCCGGCGGCGATCACCAAGCTCGACGAGATCATCGAGTTGAGCGAAGCCGTTATGGTGGCGCGCGGCGATCTCGGCGTCGAAATGCCGCCCGAGGACGTTCCGCCGCTCCAACGCCGCATCATCGGCGCCTGTCGCGTCGTCGGCAAACCCGTGGTGGTGGCGACCCAGATGCTCGAGTCGATGATCCGTGCGCCGGTACCGACGCGAGCGGAAGCCTCCGACGTCGCGACGGCGGTCTACGAGGGTGCCGACGCCGTGATGCTCTCGGCCGAAACCGCGTCCGGCGAATATCCCGTCGACGCCGTGAAGATGATGGACCGCATCATCCGGCGTGTGCAGGCGGATCCGGGATATTTCCCGTCGCTGCACGCCAGCGCGGCGGCGAGCGACCACTCGCCGTCCGACGCGATCAGTGCCGCGGCCGGGCTGGTGGCGCACACGATCGGTGCCGCTGCGATCATGTCCTATACGACTTCGGGCACGACCGCCCTGCGCGCGGCGCGCGAGCGGCCCGACGTGCCGATCATCGCGCTGACATCCAGTCTGCTCACGGCGCGCCGGCTGGCGATCGCTTGGGGCCTGCACTGCGTGCACACCGCCGACGTCAACAACTTCACCGACATGGTGCAAAAAGCGACGCAGACCGCGCACGGCGAAGGTTTCGCCGAGAAGGGCGAACGCGTCGTGATCACTGCCGGCGTGCCGTTCGGCACACCTGGCGCGACCAACGTGCTCCGGATCGCCTGGGTCGAGGGCTAGGCCGTGTACTCATAAATAGAGATGGGTGCGTAACGGTGGGTCGATATCCGCTTTTTAGCGCTTTGCGGACTCAAGTCAGACGTAGTGCCCAGTCCGAGAAGTGCCAAAAGCGGAAGTGGTGCGTTCATAGTGCAGACATTGGGTAGCGGCATTAGATCGGCAAATCGGGCGATACGGAGCCTTGAGCGAGGCCAGAGACGCGGCTGAGAACGGGAAAAGCCGGAGTT
>Ga0307373_10005130_pt1 | contig 21646 bp, 17 predicted proteins | sample OX2MG_FD_202534 | JGI IMG/M metagenome (GOLD analysis project Ga0307373, IMG submission 202534) | Soil microbial communities from Risofladan, Vaasa, Finland - OX-2 | ecosystem: Environmental > Terrestrial > Soil > Coastal area > Acid sulfate soil | place: Finland: Risofladan, Vaasa | collected...
GACTTGGCGATTTGCAACAGCCGCTATACCGCGGAGACCCTCGGCCAAATCTTTCCGCGGACGCCGTCGCAAGTGTTGCATTATCCGGTCGCACCGGCGCCGGCGCGATTAAGCGCGGCGGCGCGGACGGCGATGCGCGCGGAGCTTAAGACCGCGCCCGACGCGATCGTGATTATCCAGACCAGCCGGATGGAGTCATGGAAGGGCCATCGGATGCATCTGGAAGCGCTCGCGCGGCTCGCCGACCTGCCCGGATGGGTCTGCTGGCAGGCTGGTGGCGCGCAACGGCCGCGGGAGCGGCAGTACCTGACATCGCTCGAGCGGATGGCGCGTGAGCTGGGCATCAGCGATCGGGTAAAGTTTCTCGGCCAGCGCGACGACGTGGCGCGGCTGCTCGGTGCCGCGGATATCCATTGCCAGCCCAACGCGGGAGCGGAACCGTTCGGGATTGTATTTATCGAGGCGCTCGGCGCCGGGCTTCCGGTGGTCTCGGTCGCGCTGGGCGGCGCGCTGGAAATAATCGACGAGAGCTGTGGAATACTGGTTGCGCCCGGCGCAACGGCCGCGCTGGCCACGGCTCTGCGGCGATTGATCCTGGATGGCGCCGAACGCGCGCGACTCGGTGCCGCGGGGCCCGCGCGGGCGGCGCAATTGTGCGACACGGCGACCCAGATGGCGCGGCTCGAGGCGACGATCGTCGGGCTCACCGGCGGCGCCGAGCAAGCCGATCGGGTAGGCGAGGCGCGAGTATGATCGAACCGACGGGTGCGAGTTTGCAGGCCGTGCTGGAGCTGGATACGGGGCCGGACGCGAGCGTGGCGCCATGATTGCGTTAGCGCTCTGCGTATTTTCGTTGGTCGTCTGCTTCATCGCGGGACGGCGATCGGTCACGGCGGGCTTTATCGCGACGATGGTGGTGGGCTACGCCTACGGCATCGTGCGCGCCAATGTGCCGGCGACCTTTTCGCATTTCATCTTCGATGCCGCGTGCATGGGCTTCTATCTCGCGCTGGTGACCCGGCGCTACACGTCGGTCGAGCGGTACAAGATCCGCGCAGTGATGCCGTGGCTGGCGGTGCTGATCGTATGGCCGACGCTGCTCCTGCTGGTGCCGCTACAGTCCCCGCTGATCCAGTTGGTCGGATGGCGCGCGCAAATCTATTTTTTGCCGTTCATCCTGGTGGGCGCGATGCTGGACGGGATTCAGTACCGCAAGATCGCGATCGGCTTCGCGGTTCTGAACTTCATCGAGATCGCCTTCGCGGTAGCGGAAGTGAAATTGGGGGTGCCGAGGTTTTACCCGTTCAACGAGGTCACCCAGATCATTTACAAAAGTACCGACGTGACCATCGGCAACACTTCCACCTTTCGCATCCCGGGGACCTTCGTACAGGCGGCGGTCATGGGCGCGATGATGGTGTCGACGATCCCGGTGCTGCTCGGCGCGCTGGTGCAGCAATGGCGATCGAGCTGGCGGCGCAACCTGCTGCTGGCGGCGATCGGCGCGTCGGCGATTTGCGTATTTCTGTCGGCGTCGCGCAGCCATGCGGTGTTTTTGTTCGTGCTGGTGCTAGCGGCGATGGTCTCCGGGCGGATTAGCAATCTGCCGTGGTACGGATGGCTTTTGATGGTCACCGGCGTGGTGCTGTTGGTCTCGAGCTCGCAGCGGATGCAGCGCTTCATTCAACTCGACGACACCACGTACGTCAAAACCCGCCTCTCGTCCAGCATCAACGAGAGCTTCATCGACCTGGCCGAGGAGTATCCGCTGGGCAACGGATTAGGCGGCGGTGGCACCAGTTTGCCGTACTTCCTGGCCGCCGAGCTGCGCAATCCGGTCGCGATCGAGAACGAGTACGGGCGTATCATGCTCGAGCAGGGCTTGCCCGGGCTGGCGATCTGGCTGGCCTTTATCGTGTGGACGCTGTCCCGTCCGCTGCCGCCTAAAGGGGATCCGTGGTATTTGGGCAAGTGGCTCGCGCGGATCGCTGTCGCCTTCTCGTTTCTTGCGGCGCAGACCGGCTCTGGCCTGATGACCTCGATACCGGGCGCACCGCTGCTCCTGATGTTTATGGGCTGGGTCGCCGCGCCGGCGCTGATTCCGGCGGCCAAGCCCGCCGCCCTGCGCCCGGTAGAGAAGAGCAAACCCGCGTCCTCCGCGATGCGCACGGCGTGACGCCGTCGAACGCGCCGGACACCCGTCCCGAGCCGTGGGTGCTGGTCTGCGGCGGATTCCATCGCGAGGGCGGGATGGACCGTGCCAACGCCGAGCTGGCGGCCTGTCTGGCCGACGGCGGCCATCCGGTGCATCTGGTGGGCTATCGCGTCGAGGCTGAGCTTGCGGCGCATCCCGGCGTCCAGGTGCATCGCGCGGCCAAGGCCGCCGGTTCATTTTTTCTCGCGCAGCGCGCGCTGGATCGGATGGGCCGCGCGGTGGCCGCCGCGGTCTGCGCGGCCACGCCGGGCGCGCGGGTTCTGGTCAACGGCGTCAACTGCGACTGGCCCGATATCAATTGGGTGCATTACGTCCATCGCGCGGCATCGGCGCTGCCGGCCGGCGCGCCGCGATGGTTTCGGCTCAAGCATGGCATCGAAGATCACTTTAACGCCCGCCGCGAGGGCCGGCTGATTCAGCGCGCGCGTATCGTGCTGGCAAATTCCAATCGCACGCGGCACGACCTGATCGAGCGCGCGGGAGTGGCGCCGGATCGGGTGCGCACGGTGTACCTGGGATGCGAAGCGGTCCGCGCCGCGACGCCGGCGCGGCGGGCGGCCGCGCGCGCGTGGCTCGACCTTCCCGGCGACCGGCCGGTGGTCGCGTTTGTCGGCGCGCTCGGGCACGATCGGCGTAAGGGTTTCGATACTTTGTGGCGGGCCTGGCGTGCGCTCTGCGGCGAACCTTCATGGGACGGCATCCTGGTGGTCGCCGGCGGCGGGCGCGGCCTGGCGGCCTGGCGCGGCGAGGTCACGCGCGCCGGACTCGAGCAACGCGTGCGGATGATTGGATTCACCTTGCGGGTCGACGACCTGCTGGCGGCGGCCGACCTGCTGGTCAGTCCCGTGCGATACGAATCGTACGGGCTAAACGTACACGAGGCGCTGTGCCGCGGGGTACCGGCCATCGTCAGCGCCGCGGCGGGCATCGCCGAGCGCTATCCGCCGGAACTGGGCGAACTGCTCTTGCCCGATCCGGACGACGCGCGGGATTTGGCGGCGCGGATCAAGCGTTGGCGTGGCGAGATCGCCGCAACCCGCGAACGGGTCGCCCCGCTGGCGGCGCGGCTCAGCGCCTGGAGCTGGCGCGCGATGGCGATGCGGATCGTCGCCGAAGTGCATGGTGCGCCAGATGCCGCCGGTACGATTGGCGCGGGCGGCGCGATTAGCTTTGACGAGAGCGCGCGATGACGGGTTGGGCGCAAGTTCGGAGGATTGGTTGAAGTCTGGCGACAACGCATTGTTAGCCGCGGACGCGGATGGCGCGACGGCGCCGGCCCGCGCGCCCGGCGCCGCGCCGATCGGGCAGCCGCGCCAGCCCGTGCTCATTATCGAGAGCGCGGGGCGCTGGAGTGGACTCGACCTGGGCGGCCTGTGGGCGCATCGCGATTTGCTCTATTTTCTGATCTGGCGCGACGTCAAAGTGCGCTACAAGCAGACCGCGCTCGGCGTTGCGTGGGCGGTTCTGCAACCGTTGCTGACGATGCTCATCTTCACCGCGATTTTCGGCCGGCTGGCGGGCGTGCCGTCGGACGGCGAGCCGTATTCGATATTCGTTTACGCCGGCCTGCTGCCGTGGAACTTTTTCAACCAGGCCGTGACCACCAGCAGCAACAGCCTGGTCGGCAATGCGGCGTTGATCACCAAGGTCTATTTCCCGCGCCTGGTGATTCCGGGCGCGGCGGTCGGCGCGGGACTGGTCGACTTCGCGATCGCCGCCGTGATCATGTTCGCGATGATGTTCTACTACGGGGTCGCGCCGGGCGCCGGAATGCTCATGCTGGTGCCGTTGATGGCGCTGACGACGCTGTTTGCGGCGGGGGTCGGGATGTGGATGTCGGCGCTCAACGTGAAGTATCGCGACGTGCGCTACGCATTGCCGTTCCTGCTGCAAATCTGGATGTACGTGACGCCGATCATCTATCCGGTCAGCTTTATTCCCGCGCGCTGGCGCTGGGTGCTCGAGCTCAATCCGCTATGCGGAATAATTCAGGCCTTTCGGGCGGCGGTCTTTGGCCACGCCTTTGACTGGCGCGGCCTGGCGCTTTCGGCGCTGATCACGATGGTGGTGCTGGTGTATGCGGCGCTGGACTTCCGTCGCATGGAACGCGAATTCGCGGATATTATTTGAAGGCGACGGGGCCGCGGCGGCGCGCGTGATGGATCCGATAATCAAAGTCGAAAAGCTGGGCAAACGCTACGCGATCGGCCGGCGCGAACCGTACCGCACGATGCGCGACTCGCTTACCGGCGCGGTCACGGGACCGCTGCGCAAGCTGCGCGCGCGGCTGAGCCGCAACGGCGGCGGCGCGCCGGCGGCCGCTGCCAGCCATATCTGGGCGCTCGAGGACGTGAGCTTCGAGGTGGCACCGGGCGAAGTGCTCGGGGTGATCGGGCGCAACGGCGCCGGCAAGTCGACGCTGCTCAAGGTCCTCTCGCGCATCACCGAGCCGACCACCGGCCGCGTCGAGCTCTACGGCCGGGTGGCCAGCCTGCTCGAGATCGGCACCGGGTTCCATCAGGAGCTGACCGGGCGCGAGAACGTATATCTGAGCGGCGCGATCATGGGCATGCGGCGCGGCGAGATCGCCTGCAAGTTCGACGAAATCATCGCGTTTGCCGAAATTGAAGACTTCGTCGATACGCCCGTGAAGCGCTATTCGAGCGGGATGTACGTGCGGCTGGCGTTTGCCGTCGCGGCGCATCTGGAGCCCGAAATCCTGCTGGTCGACGAAGTGCTGGCGGTCGGCGACATCGCGTTTCAGAAAAAATGCCTGGGCAAGATGGGCGAGGTTGCGCGTTTCGGCCGCACGGTGCTGTTCGTCAGCCATAACATGGCGGCGATCGAATCGCTGTGCACGCGCTGTCTGCGGCTGAGCGGCGGGCGCCTGGCGGCGGCGGGCGATCCGCTGGCCGTAATGTCGGGTTACGTTGCCGAAGGCGCCGCGCCGGGTGACGGATCGGCCGCGCTACAGAGGCATCCGGGACGCCGGCCGGGCGACACGCCGGCGATGACCCGGATCGAGTTGCGCGACGGCTCGGGCACGCAGACCGGCGCGATCCGGATCGGCGATGCGATGGAAATCCGGGTGGCGTATCGCACCCCGCGGCCGGTCCGGCCAGTGCTCGGTTCGGTGATCAAGACCAGCTACGGCGCGGCGGTGTTTTGCGTCAGCGATCGCTTTTGCGGGCAGCTCGCCGAATGTGCGCCGCGCGCCGAGGCGATCGTCGTCTGCCGGGTCGAACGGCTGATGCTAATCCCGGGCAACTATTCGATCGATCTGTGGCTAGGCGAGACCGGCGCCGATTTGGATGTAATCTACGACGCGGTCACTTTCGAGGTGGTGCCGGCGGACTTGACCGGCACGGGTCGTCTCCCGCCATCAACCTTCGGCGCGATCTTCTGCGAAGCCCGATGGAGTATTTACGACGCATGATCGAACCTCCGCATTGCCCAATCCGAGTTTCGACAATAATTCCGGTCTATAACGGCGCGGCGACGATCGCCGCAGCGATCGACAGCGCGCTGGCCCAGGATTTCGCGGGTCAGGAGATTATCGTCGTCAACGACGGCTCGACCGACAATACTGCCGAAGTGCTGGCTGCGTATGGGGAACGGATTCGCGTGATCCATCAGCCAAACCGGGGCCTTTCGAAGGCGCACAACGCTGGAATCGCGATCGCACTGGGCAAATATATCGCCTTTCTCGATGCCGACGATTACTGGCTCGCTGGCCGGGTCTCGGAGATGGTGCGGGTGCTGGACAGTGATCCCTCGGTCGGGCTCGTCTTTAGCGATTATCTCATAAAAGACCCGGACACTGGCGAGATGATGGAGCCGGCGACCTTCGACGGGCCCCCCACTCTGGAGCAGATGCTGACGCAGTGGAACACTGCCGCTGTCCCCACCGCCACCACCATTCGTCGTTCGATCCTCGATCAGGTCGGCGGATTCGACGAGCGGATAAACTGGGGGGACGATATTTATTTGTGGCTACGTGCCCGTGAGGTCTCGAAGTTTGCCCATATCGCGACGCCGTTGGCGGTGTACCACAAGACCAGGGAACCGAAACGGCGCTATACGAGCAATCAACGCAGGACTTTCGAGCGAGTCTTGATTGAGCGATACGGGCGGTCGGCGCGTCCGCTGGTGTCCTTGTTGCGGGACGTCTGCGCCTCATTCCTTACGCGGTTGATGCTCAATCAGATTGATCAGCGGGAACCGCTCCAGGCCGCCAAAACCTTGGTCGAAGTGTTGCAGCTTCGACCTTCATATTTGCTCCGCCATGCGCGGGTTTCGCGACGCAATCTCCGGCGCGTTCTGGCGTTCACAAATATCATCCGGACACCCTTAGCATCCGCGCCGTCCGATCGGCCGTCGGAATAATCTTTCCATGCATCATTTACCTATTGCGAGATGGTGCGAAGGTGCCCGGCGAGAAGCGGGCTGCGGTTCAAGCGGATTGCGCCCGATTCGCGGTTCGAAATTCCCTCGCTGCAATGGCGTCCGCTGTATCACAAAGCCTGGAATCCGGGCGCAAGCGGATCGACAGTGCGCTGAATCTCGACATCAGTACCGGCCACGGCATCTGGTTGAGGTCGTAACCACGTCCGCGCCGACCTCGTGCGCGGCGGCCGGCCGATCGGGCCGGCGACGGCGACGACCTCGATGAGTGACCCTTCAGGTTGCGAGAGGAATGACTTTGACGCGGTGATCGCCATGAACCTCCTGATCAACCTGGCGCTAAGGCCGAACAAATTTTTTGCGCGATCAGCGGTGCGCTACGAGGGCGACGAGGATATCCTGCGGATCGAGTGCTACCGGCGCCGGCTCGAGGGCCTGCGCCGGCGCCCGCGGCGCTACACGCGAAATATGCGCGCCATCGCATGCGCTCAATGGCGCAACACAGGCCCTGGCGCGGCGCAATCGGCGGGGCTGGACGCAGCGCCGGCGGACGTGGTCGGCTGAAGCGGCGCCGTGCGGGTGGTCCACATCGTGCCGGCGACCTTCGGTGACGGGGGAATTTACGGCGGCGGCGAACGCTACGCGTTCGAGTTGGCGCGGTATATGGCGCGCACCGTCGACACGCGTCTGATCGCGTTCGGCGACCGCGATCGCCGCGAGCGGATCGACGGACTCGAGCTCCGCGTCATCGGCCATCCGTGGTACGTGCGCGGCCAGCGCGGCAATCCGTTTGCCTTCGCGATGATGCGTGAATTGCGCGGCGCCGACATCGTCCATTGCCATCAGCAGCATGTGGTCGCCAGCAGCGTCGCGGCAATCGCCTCGCGCCTGACGCGGCGGCGGGTCTTCGTGACCGATCTTGGCGGTGGCGGATGGGACGTGTCGGCTTACATTTCGACCGATCGATGGTACGACGGGCACCTGCATTTGAGCGAGTATAGCCGCCGCCTGAGCGGCCATGAGGGCATGCGCAATGCCCACGTGATCCTGGGCGGCGTGGATTGCGAAAAATTTTCGCCGGGCGACGGCGGCGCGCGGCGCGCCGGCGTGCTCTACGCCGGACGCATCCTGCCGCACAAGGGCATCAACGACCTGGTCGACGCGATCGCCCCGGAGCTCGAGTTGCGCATCGTCGGGCGGGTCGCCGACGAACGCTTCCTGGCCGATCTGCGCCGGCGCGCGGCCGGCAAGCGCGTGAGCTTCGAGCATGAAGCCGACGATGCGGCGCTGGTCGAGGCCTATCGCGGTGCGCTGTGCGTTGTGCTGCCGAGCGTCTATCGCACGATGTATGGCGAAGAGACCCGCGTGCCCGAGCTGCTCGGGCAGACTCTGCTCGAGGGCATGGCGTGCGGCGCGCCGGCCATCTGCACGCGGGTCGCGAGCTTGCCCGAGATCGTCGCGGACGGCGTTACGGGATTTATCGTGCCGCCCAACGATCCGCCGGCGCTCGCGGATCGAATCGGATGGCTCGCCGCGCATCCGGAGGAAGCCGCCGCGATGGGTGCGGCGGCGCGCCGGCGCGTGCTCGAGAAATTCACCTGGCCGTTGGTCGTGCGCCGCTGCCTCGAAATTTACGCGGGCGAGGGGCACGGCTGAGCGATGGCGATCGGGCAGGATCGCATCGGAGTCTCCGGTCCTAAACGCTGGCGGATAATCACCGGCGAATATCCGCCGCAGCCCGGCGGCGTCAGCGATTACACCCGGCTGGTCGCGTGCGGACTGGCGGCGGCCGGCGACGATGTAGAGATTTTTGCGCCACAATGTAGCGATCACGAGGCGGGCGATCCCGGTGTGACGATCCATCGCCTGCCCGGTCATTTTGGGCCGCGCGCGATCGCGGCACTGGCCCGCGCGCTCAGGCGCGGCGACCAAGCGCGCCTGCTGGTGCAGTACGTACCGCACGCCTTTGGCCTGCGCGCGATGAATCTGCCGTTCTGCGCGTGGCTCTATGCGCATGCGCGCCGCATCGGCGGCGCCGACGTGATGTTTCATGAGGTGAACTTTCCGTTCCGCCCCGGCCATCCGGCGCGCTATCGAATTCTGGCGGCGGCGACCTCGGCGATGGCGATGATGGTGGCGCGTGCGGCGCGGCGCACGTTCGTCGCGACGCCCTCATGGGAGCCGCGCCTGCGCCGCTATCTCGGACCGTCGACGCCGATTAGCTGGCTGCCGGTGCCGAGCAATATCGCGCCAATCGGCGACCGCGACCGCGTGATCGCTGCGCGCCGCCGCTACGCGCCCAATGGCGAATTGGTCATCGGCCACTTCGGCACGTATCCGGCCAATGTGGCGGCGATGCTCACGACCCTGCTACCGCCGATCCTCGCGGCGCGCGGCGACTCGACGATGCTGCTGATGGGAACCAACAGTGAAAGCTGGCGCGGCGCCCTGATCCGCGAATATCCCGGTCTCGCTCCGCGCGTCGTGGCGACCGGAACGCTCGCCGCCGACGAGCTTTCGCTCGCGCTCTCGTCCTGCGATGTGATGGCGCAACCGTTTCCCGACGGCATCACCACGCGGCGGGGCAGCATCATGGCGGCGCTCGCCCACGGCTCAGCGATCGTGGCGACGGCGGGCGAATTGACCGAGCCGCTGTGGGCCGAGAGCGGAGCGATCGCGCTGGCGGCGGTGGGCGACCATCAGGCTTTCGTGACGGCGGTGATCGATCTGATGGGTGACGACGCGCGCCGGCTGCGCCACGCCTGCGCGGCGCATGCGCTCTATGCGGAGCGCTTCGCCTTGCGCCACACGATCGAGGCGTTGCGCGCCGGTTGATGCGGATCGCGATTGTCACTGCCAATATGCGCGTCGCGGGCGGCGTCGAGCGCTATCTCGACGCGGTCATCCCGGCGCTGGCTGGCGCGGGCCATGCGCTTGCGATCCTCGCGGAGCGCGAGGGGCCGCGCGATCGTCCGCGGATTGCGGCGCCGGCCGCGGTTGAAGCGTGGTCCGTCGCCGACCACGGAGCGGGGCGCGCGCTCGAGGCGCTCGCGGCGTGGCGTCCCGAACTGATCTACGCGCACGGCCTCGAGGACGCGGCAGTTGAAGCGCGAGCGATGGCGACGGCGCCGGCGGTGGCATTTGCTCACGACTATCGCGCGACCTGTATCAGTGGCGCCAAGAGTTTCGCGCGGCCGGGGCCCGCGCCGTGCATGCGCGTCTTCGGTGCGGGATGCCTGGTGGAGTTTTATCCGCGCCGGTGCGGCGGGCTCAATCCGTACACCATGATCCGCGATTACCGCGCGCACGCGGCGCGCCTTGAGCTCCGGCGCCGGTTTCGGATGGTGCTGACCGCGTCGCAGTATATGCGCCGCGAATATCTGCGCCACGGTTTTGCGTCCGCGATGGTGCGCTGCGTGGGCCTGCCGATCGCCGATGGTCCGCGCGCCATCGGTGCGTCGCGCGGCGCGGGTAACGCGATCGATTCCGGCGGGCCGGCGCGGCTGCTATTCGCCGGGCGGATGGAGCCTGCCAAGGGCGGTCCGCTGATGTTCGATGCGATGCCGCTTGCCGCCACCGCGCTCGGTCGTCCGCTGACGCTGACCTGCGCAGGCGACGGCCGCGAACGCGCGCAGTGGCAAAGCCATGCGGCCGGGGTGACGCGAGCGCATCCGCAGGTGCAAATCGAATTTACTGGATGGATCGGCGATGGCGCGCTGGCGTCCCTGATCGACGCCGCCGATCTGCTGATCGTGCCGAGCGTATGGCCCGAGCCGTTTGGCCTGATTGGCGCGGAGGCCGCGCTGCGCGGCTTGCCGGCCGCCGCGTTTGCGGTCGGTGGAATTCCGGAATGGCTCGCCAACGGCGTAAACGGATGGCTGGCGCCGGGCGATGAGCCGACGGCGGCGGGCCTCGCCGTGGCGATCGCCAAATGCCTGCGGGACCCGCGCGAACATGCGCGGCTGCGCCGCGGTGCGATCGCCGAGGCGCGGCGTTTCGCGCCCGCGCTGCATCTCGCGGCGCTTACGGCGGTGTTCGACGAAGTGGCCGGGGCGGATTCGCGGACATGAGGAAACGGCCGCTGCGCCTGCTCTCGGTCGGCCATTCGTATTGCGTGGGGCTCAACCGGCGCCTGGCGCATGAAGTGGCGCGCGCGGGCGGCACCGCGTGGGAGGTCACGGCGGTGGCGCCGGCGCATTTTCCGGGCGACCTGCGGCCGATCGCGTGCGAGCGCTTTGACGGCGAACTCAGCCGGCTCGAAGCGGTTCCGGCGTATCTGACCAGCCAGGTTCATCTGTTCGTGTACGGGCGCCGCTTGCGCGAACTGGCGCGCGCGGAATGCGACCTGATCCATTGCTGGGAAGAGCCCTACATCATGGCCGGCGGCCAGGTCGCGTGGTGGACGCCGCGCCGCGTGCCGCTGGTCTTCTGGACGATGCAGAATCTAGCCAAGCGCTATCCGCCGCCGTTCGCGCAGATCGAAAAGTATACTTTCCGCCGCTGCGCCGGGTGGATGGGCAGCGGGCGCCTGGTGGTCGACGCGATGCAGGCGCGCGGGCATGGCGGCAAGCCGCATTGCGTGATGCCGATCGGCGTCGACGCCGAACAGTTTCGTCCCGACCCCGCCGCGCGTGACGCGATGCGCGTGCGGCTGGGATGGACTGCGAACGGTGCGCCGGTGGTCGGCTTCGTCGGCCGCTTTATCGAGGGCAAGGGCCTTGGGCTGCTGATGCGCGCGCTCGACCGGATCGACCTGCCGTGGCGCGCGTTGTTCGTCGGCGGCGGTCCGCTCGAAACAGTATTGCGCACGTGGGCCGAGCGCTACGGCGAGCGCGTGCGAATCGTCACCAGCGTGACCCACGACCAAGTCCCGGCGTACCTCAACGCGATCGATTTGTTATGCGCGCCGAGCCAGACCACGGCGCATTGGCGCGAGCAGTTCGGCCGCATGGTGGTCGAGGCTTTTGCCTGCGGCGTGCCGGTGGTGACCAGCGACAGCGGCGAATTGCCCTACGTGGTCGGCGACGCGGCGATGGTCGTCGGTGAGCGCGACGAGGACGGCTGGGTCGCGGCGATACGCGGGCTGATCGACGACGCCGCGCTGCGCCGCGAATGGGCCGGGCGGGGCCGCGAGCATGCGATTGCGAATTACGCGTGGCCGGTGGTCGCGCGCCGCCATCTGGATTTTTTCACCGAACTGATCGAGCGCGGCGCGCCGCGCAATTGATTCGGGCGCAAGCGTACGGTTGCCAGCGGATGCTCAATCTGTCGGTCGCAAAGCCGGGATAGGTCGCGAACCTGCACAGCGGCGGCGCGGTGCGCGTCGGTATCACAAAAACGGGCGGGAAGATTTGGCACAGACGAAACTGCGCGTCGCGGTAATTGCGGACCTGGTCGAAGAGGGTTGGCCGAGTATGGATCTGGTTGCCGAGATGCTTTGCGATCGATTGACCGTCGAGCATCGCGAGGAACTGGCGGCGACCATGGTGCGTCCGCGGATGGTCCGGCGCTTCACGCGGTTCGCACCCCGGCGTGGCGGCCGGGCGGCGATCAAGCTGCGCTTCAACGCCGACCGCCTGCTCAATCGTTTCGTCGATTACCCGCGCTATTTGCGCATGACGCGCGCGCGCTTCGACGTCTTTCACGTGACCGATCACAGCTACGCTCATCTGGTGCGTGACGCGGTGGCGTCGCGCACGGTGGTGACCTGCCACGATCTCGAGGCGTTTCATTCGTTGCTCGAACCGGCGATCGCGCCGCGGGCGAAGCCGTTTCGCCTGATGACGGGGCGGATTCTCGAAGGCTTCAAGGCGGCGGCGGCGATCGGATGCGACAGCGGGGTGACCCGCGGCGAGGTTTTACGTTATCGCCTGGCGGCGCCCGCGCGGGTGGCGATGATTCCCAACGGCGTGAGCGCGATCTTCTCGCCCGCGCCCGACGCCCCGGCCGATCGCGCGGCGGCGGAATTGATCGGGTCGGCGCGCGCCGGCGCAATCGAAATCCTGCATGTGGGCAGCACGATCGCGCGCAAGCGAATCGACGTTCTGATCCGCGTATTTGCGGCAATCCGGGAACATCGGCCGGCGGCGCGGCTGGTGCGGGTCGGCGGACCGTTCACCCCGGCGCAAGACGATCTGATTCGCCATTTGGGGGTCGAGGACACGATTGCGGTGATGCCGTTTGTCGATCGTGCAACGCTCGCGGCGATTTACCGGCGTGCGGCGATCGTGATGGTGACCTCCGAGCTCGAGGGCTTCGGCCTGCCGGTGATTGAAGCGCTGGCCTGCGGCGCTCCGGTGCTCGCGAGCGATCTCGCCGTGCTGCGCGAAGTCGGCGGCGACGCGGCACGCTATGCGCCGGTCGCCGATGTGCCGAGGTGGACTGCCGCGGCGCTCGAAATCTTGCGCACGCGGGCGGCCGCCCCGGCCGGCGTGACCGCACGGATGGGCGCGGCGGTGGCGCAGGCGGCGCGATTTTCATGGAGCGAATACGCCCGCCGCTACGTCGCAATCTATCGGGATCTGGGTCGTTGAAGCGGCGCGAAGTTGTGCGATTTATCGTGCGCGCGCGGCCGGGTTTGCGATCGGCCGCGTGCGGCCGGCCGGAAGCCCCCGGAGCTGATCGGGATGCGGAAACTCAAGTCAGTGGAGGAGTTGCAATGAAAGTCACGAACGCGGGAGAGGGCGGCGCGCCGGCGCGGAGTCCGGACGGCGGCGCCGAGCCGCGCATCCCGGCGCCGGCGGCGCTTGCCGATTCTCGGGAGGCTGCCGCGCGGCCGCCGCGCATCGCGGAAAACGGCCGCGGCGGCGCGCTGCGTGTACTGCATGTAGGAAAATATTACCCGCCCTATCGCGGGGGTATCGAGAGCCATCTGCATGCGCTCTGCCGCGAGCTCAAGAAGTCGGTCGTGGTCAACGTGATCGTCGCCAACGAGACGCGCCGCCTGATGGACGCGGAGTTCGAGGGAGTGCGCGTGCGGCGGTTGCCGCGGCTGTTCAACCTGGCGTCGGCCCCGGTGTGTCCGACGATGGCGGCGGAGATTCGCCGCACCGCGGCCGACATCGTGCATCTGCATCTGCCGAATCCGCTGGCCTCGCTGGCCTACCTCGCGAGCGGGCACCAGGGGCGCCTGGTGATCACGTGGCATAGCGATATTGTGCGCCAGCGGACCATCGCGCGCGTGCTGCGGCCGCTCGAGGAGGCAATCCTGCGGCGCGTCGGCGCGCTGATCGCGAGTTCGCCGAACTACGTCGAGAGCTCGCCGGTGCTCTCACGCAATCGTGCGCGTTGCCGGGTGATTCCGTTCGGGATCAACGCCGACGCGTTTCGATCGCGCGACGCCGAGACGGTCACCAAGATTCGCGATCGCTACGGTCCGCATCTCGTGCTGGCGGTGGGCCGGATGGTCTACTACAAGGGCTTCGAGCATCTGGTGAGTGCGATGACGCGGGTGAACGCCCATCTGCTGATCGTGGGTGACGGACCGCTCAGGCCGAAGCTCGAGCGCCAGGCCTTCGACGCCGGCGTGATGGATCGGATCACCTTTCTCGGACGGGTTTCGCAGGAGCAGGTGGTTGCGTACTACCACGCGACCGACGTGTTCGTGCTGCCGTCGGTCGCGCGCAGCGAAGCGTTTGGCATCGCGCAGCTCGAAGCGATGGCCTGCGGCAAGCCGGTGGTCAACACGCAGCTCGCCTCGGGCGTGCCGTTCGTCTCGGTGGACGGCGTCACGGGGCTGACAGTGGCGCCGGGCGACGCGGGCGAACTGGCGGCGGCGATGAACCGGCTGCTCGACGATCCTTATCTGCGCGGGAAATACGGCGCGGCGGCGGCGCGCCGCGTGCGCGACGAATTCAGCGTCGAGCGGATGGCCGAGCGGACGCTTGGCCTCTACCACGAAGTGATCGCCGACAGTGGCGAATATCCGGCGGTCGCCGCTGCGCGGGTCGCGGCGACTCCCGCCTGAGCGGCCATCGCGCGCGACGTTTAGTGCGCGGCGGCCGGTGAATTGGTGGCGGCCGGTTGATTTGTCACGCCAGGTATATTTTCGATGGGGAGCGCGCCGCAGGTTGTGCACGCGCCGGCCGCGATCATCGCGCAGAGCTGGTTGCCGATCAGGCGGCCTGCGATCGCATGTCCGTTGGCGTTCCAATGGCCGAAGCCCCGCGGCGTGTTCTTGAAGCCGTGCAGGAACAGATGCGTGCGTTGTGCGTACTGCTGGAGCGGCTGGGCGAGGTTGAGCACCGCGAAGCCGTCGCGCTTGCCGAGCGCCGCGATGCGCCGATCGGGATAGAAGAGGTCGGGCACGCCGAGCCGCGCGATGAATTTTGCGCGCACGGCCGGATCGGGCCACGCCTGGATGCCGGTCTCCTCGGTCACGGCGAGAAATGCGACATGGTGGCGGGCGGCCGCGTCGTGGGTTGCGGCGATGAGCTTCTCAGTGATGCGCCAGGCGTCCTGCCAGGCTTTTCCGACCGGCGGCGAATAGATGCTGTAGTTAATCGCGCGCTCGACCGGATGCTCGGCGGTCGGGGCGCCGGCGCCGCCCTTGACGATCTCCCAGGTATTGCTGAACAGATCGAGCAGGCGCAGATCGCGATAGTCGAACCGCGCCATGCACCAGAGCTTGAAGCTGGGTGAATCGATGAACGGTCCGGTGAGCTTCATCGCGCCGCCGTCGTCGGTCCAGAACGGGCGGCATTGGTCGCCTTCGAGCACGACTGAATTGTTGCGCACGTCGTTGCCGAGAAAGATCGCCAGGACCACGAAATCGGGGTCGTAATTCCAGACCTTGCGTTGCAGCGTGATCAGTTCCTGGGCGGTGCCATAGCCGTCGACGCCGAAGTTGAGCGCCTCGACGCGCTTGCCCTTCAGCGCGGGGCATTGCGCGAGTTCGCGGCCGGCGACGGCGGTGAAGGTCTGATCCTCGGCGACCTGGATCGCCTCGACGTAGGAATCGCCGATCACCGCGATGCGCACCGTACCGGCCGGCTTGGGGCGCGGATAGTCGGGCCCGCGAAAGCCGTCGTGGTTGATCCGCACATAGGACTCACCCTCGCGCCGGTACCATCCGTGCGCACCCGCATTCAGGCCCCATCCGCGATACTGGTCGTAACAGTAGAAATACGGGAACCATCGGTTCGCGACGCGGATGCCGAGGTCGGCGACGACCAGCGCGAGGCCGAAGCCGAACGCGATCAGAGCCAGGGTGCCGAGCAGTTTCCTCATTAGGCGGGTAACGGGCGGATCCAGAATTACGGACGGTGGCGCGGGCGGCGCGTGTGGCCGCACGGAAGTTTTATCGAGCGTCCACGCCAAGTCAACCTGACGCGCGACTTGACGGCCGGGAGTAAACGAAATCGCGCGGAGTGAATCCGGCGGCGGCCGGCATCGATGCCGGCCGCCGCATTGGTTTGCGCGGTAAATCCGCCGCGATCTTACGCCTGCAGGCGATACGCGCCCGGATCCGCGCTGGCTCCGACGCCGGCCGCGGCGAGCGCCTGCTCGTCGGCCGGAACGACTTTCTTGAGCTCGGGCATCACCTGGGTGGCGAACAGCCGCAGATTGTCCTCGGCGATATCGTAGGGCATCCCGGCGTAGCTGAAGATGCCGGTGAAGGCCTGCGCGTCAACGCGCATCTGGTTGGCGACGATCTTCTCGTAACACATCTCGGGTGTGCCCCAGATCTGCAGGCCCATGAAGTAGTCGACCATCTTGTCGACCCCGCCGGGCAAGCTCGCCCGCTCCTGCATCACCTTGTAGGCTTCGTAGCCCTTCATTTTGGTCAGATGGTCGCCGACGAATTCGTAGTGGCGGACCACCGAATGCCAATAGCCGCCGATGTACTTGCGCGCCAGCTCTTCGGCGCGGTCGCGGTTCTCGTCGCAGAAGGTCCAGCCGGCGACGATCGGGCGCGGCGCGTCGATGCCGTTGGACTTGCGGAAGATCGCGCGGTAGTCGGTGATCTCCTGTTCGACCTGCTCCCACGGCTTCTGCGGGATGATCAGCAGGCCGATGCCAAGCTCGGCCATGATCTGCGACGATTCGGGCGAGACCGCCGCGGCGAAAGTGCGGCCCTTGAAGGACTTGAACGGCGCCGGACGCAGCGTGCGGCGGGTCTGTTCGACGAACTTGCCCTGGAACTCGCACACGCCGGTCTCGAGTCCCCGCAGGATCATCTGCGCCGATTCGACGAACATGTCGCGGCTGGCTTCCTGGTTGAGGCCAAAGCCCTCGAACTCGACCCGGCCGAGACCGCGGCCCATGCCGAAGATGAAGCGGCCGTTGGAGAAATGATCGAGCATCACGACCTGCTCGGCGACGCGCAGCGGGTCATGCCACGGCAGCACGACGACCATCGAGCCAAGCTGCACGCGCGTGGTGCGGCCGGCGAAGTAGGTCAGGAACTGGAGCACGTCGGGGCACATCGTGTAGTCGGTGAAATGATGTTCGACGCCCCAGATCGAGTTGAAGCCGAGCGGTTCGGCCAAGTCGCCGAGGCGCAATTCGTTACGATAAACGTTGCGGTCAGTGCGTTCCTCGCCCTGTCCCTGGAAAATCACTGCCATACCGACGTGCATGCGAATAGTCTCCCTGAATTCGATTGATTGATTCACGCCCGGCGAATTGCCGATGCGCGTTCCAATCAAGGAAATATATCAGTAGAGCGCGCCGCCATGCCACGATCGCGCCGGGCGGGCGGTTTAATCCGGCGGGCGAATCGGCTAAAAGGCTTCAGCGGCGCGCCGCCGCCGCGATTCGATACGGCGAGCGGGATTCAATTTCGCGAGGCGGGATTTAAGTTCACGAGAGGTGATGCGATGATTTCAATTGGCTACATGCCCGACACTCACGGCGGGCCCTACGAGCAGCCCGAACCGAGCGCCGAGCGCAGTGCGGATTTTGCCGCGCAACTGCTCGACGAAGCGGCGCAGGCCGAGCGCTACGGCTTCGACGGGGTGTTCGTGCCGGAGCGCCACGCGCGCACCGAATGCATGTTTCCGAGTCCGCTCCCGCTGCTCGCCGCGATCGCTGCGCGGACCACGCGCGTGAAAATCGGCACCGACGTGCTGATGCCGCCGCTCTACAATCCGGTGCACCTGGCGCAATCGGCCGCGCTGATCGACGTGCTCTCGCGCGGGCGGCTGATCGTGGGCGCCGGGGTTGGCTATCATCCGCGCTACTTCGCCCATTTCGGCGTGCCGATTAAGCAGCGTGAAGGGCGATTTGAAGAATCACTTGAGATTATGAAACGCGCGTGGACGAGCACCGAGCCCTTCGCTTTCCATGGTAAATACTACAATTACGAAGCGATCCACCTGACGCCGAAGCCGTATCAGCGGCCCTATCCGCCATTGTGGATCGGCGCGTTCGGGCCGAAATCGATCGCTCGCGCGGGGCGCCTGGGCGACGCGTGGACGATGGCGCCGTTTTTCGACGGCGTCGATCAAATTAAAGCGCACCTTGATATTTATCGGGAGGCGGCGATCAAGGCAGGCAAGACGCCGCGGCTGGTGCTGCTGCGCGACGGCTGGCTGGCGTCGTCACGCGAGGAGGCCGAGCAGACCTTTGGCCGGCTGTGGCTGGAGGAATGCAAGTTTTACTTTAAGTGGGGGATGCTGGCGCCGACGCCCGAGTTCGCCAGCGAGGCGGATTTCACGCTCGACAAGATCCGTCCGCTCGGCTACCCGATCATGGGCACGGCGGACGACTGGCTCGAGCAACTGGACTTCTGGGACCGCGCGATGGGCGGGCTCGACTGGCTGATTCTGCGGGTCCGCATACCGCTCGGGCCGGCGCCGGAAAAGGTCATGGAATGTATTCAGCGGCTGGGTGAAGAGGTCTTGCCGAGATTTCGCCAAGCCTGAGCGTGGCGGGGAGTGCGCCGGCCGGCTATGAGGCGTGCGCGGCCGGTATCGCGTAGGGAGCCTGACCGGGCGCGATCGCGTTCGACGACGAATCGCCGGCGGTGGGCGGCCGCAGTCCGTAGCTCTCGGGGGGCTGGCGATGCCGTCCGCTCTGATAAAAATACAACCCGGCCACGATCAGCAGCGCGGCAACCACGAGTATCCCGCCGCGCCGGCCGCCGCGTTTGCGCACGTCGGCGTTGAGCGGCTGATCGAGGCGTGCCTGGGGCACGCTGTCGGCGCGCTGAACTTCACGCACGAAGCGCATCGCGATCTCTTCCGGGTCGAGATCGAGGTACGTTGCGTAGCGCCGGATGAACGGCACCATGTAGAGCTGATCGGCGATCATCGAGTAGTCGTTGCTCTCGATCATGCGCACGTAATGCGCTGGGACGTGGCTCTCGGCGGACATCTGTTCGCGGCTCACGCCGCGCTCTTCGCGTATCGCGGCGAGATAGTTGCCCAGCGTGGTCGGCGGTGCGCTGGCCGCGGCCGGGGTCTCGGATGAGCCGCGGCCCGAATCGGCGGGGGCCGCAGCCACAACGGTTTCACGCCGGCTGCCGGCGGCGGTTGTTTCCGCCGAGGTTCCGTCGCCAGTGGCCGAAGTCTTCGGCGCGGTCGCCGCCGTGCGCAGATCGATTGGCTGATTTTCTACCCGACCTTCCACCACATCCCCTCCATCTGCCTTGTTGTCGCTCACCGGATTGGGTCCTCGGGGCCGCCGCGCGATACGCTCATCGTTGCCGGAAGATTTGCGATGGGCCGCGGCACGCTATTCAGAATCAGGCAGCAGTATGCGGCGTAAGATCTGGAGGAAGAAGAGATGTTGCGGGTGGTCCGCGACGCCCGGCCGGCGCGCGGAGAATCCGCCGCGAATGCGTGGATGGCACAGGGGCGCATCCGCTTTCCGATCAATTCGTCGCCAGCCGCAAGCTGCCCGTTTGTCATCTGAATATCTCAATAAAACTATAGGTGACTGCGCCGCGATCCAAGCCCCTTTGATGACCTGACTTACGCACGACTGAACGCTGCCGCAGATCTCGCGGTCGATGCCGGCGGCGAAGTTGCGTGGACGTGCGCTCCAATTGCACGCGAGTCGGCGGATCGGATCCCCGTGGCGACATGCGGAGTCGCGCGTGCCGGTCGTCTTTAACTCGCATCGGGCGTTTGTCAGAATGAATCGATCGCGCTGGCACCGAATCGTCAGGCCAGTGCGCAGCGGCGGGATTTTTTCCCGCGCCGACGGCTATCCAATTGAACAGTGCAAGCAAAATAACCCCGCTCCACGACCATCTTGTCCATCCGGCGGAACTCGTCTCGATCGTCGTACCGGTCTACAACGAGTCGGCCAACCTGCGCGCGCTATGGGCGCGGCTGGCGCCGGTCGCGGGCGGACTTGGGCGCCCGTGCGAAGTGCTCTTTGTCGATGACGGGTCGAGCGACGACTCGCTGACGATCCTGCGCGAGTTCGCCGCGGCCGACGAGTCCGTGCGGGTGGTCGAACTGGCGCGTAATTTCGGCCAGCATTCGGCGCTGCTGGCTGGCTTTCGCCATTGCCGCGGCGAGATCATAGTCACGCTCGACGCCGACTTGCAGAATCCGCCCGAAGAGATTCCGAAGCTGATCGCGGCGATCGACGAAGGTAACGACGTGGTCGGGGGCTGGCGCGAGGAGCGGCAGGACCGCACCTATCGGCGGCTGGCGTCGCAGATGCATAACCGGCTGACCTCGGCGATCGTCGGGGTGCAGATGCATGACTACGGATGCATGCTGCGCGCCTATCGCCGGCATATCATCGACACGGTCGTCGAATGCGATGAGAAGGCGGCCTTTGTGCCGGCGCTCGCGAACACCTTCGCCAAGCGCGTCGCCGAGATTCCGGTCGGTCACGCCGAGCGCGCGGGCGGCGAATCGAAGTATAATTTTTTCAGCCTGGCGCATCTGAGCCTCAACCTGATAACCGGCTTTTCGCTGCTGCCGATGCGGGTGCTGAGCCTGACTGGCATGGGGATATTTATCCTCGATGCGTTCTTCGCGGTGGTTCTGTTCGGCCATCGCCTGATCTACGGTCCGCAGCAGGAGGGCGCGCTGTGGATGCTGTTCGCGGTGCTGTTCTTCCTGGTCGGGCTGATGTTTCTGGCGCTGGGGCTGCTGGGCGAATACGTCGGGCGAATCTATATCGAGGTACGGCGGCGGCCGAACTATATCGTGCGCGCGATCCACGGCGAGCGCGCGGCGATCGACGGGACCGATTCGCCGCGCCGCCCGGGATGAAGTCCGCCGACGAGCGTGCGCTGGCCGCGGCGGTGTGCGAGGCGCGCTGCGTGCTCTTCGCGTATCACGAGATGGGCTACGCGTGCATGACGGAACTGATCGCGATGGGCGCGCCGATCGCGGCCCTGTTCACCCATCGCGACACCCCGGGCGAGGAGATCTGGTGGCGATCGTGCATCGAACTGGCACGCATCCACGCGATCCCGGTGCATTATCCCGAGCGGCTTGGCGTGGAAGAGATCGCGCGGATTGCGGCGCTTCGTCCCGCGGCGATCTATTCGTTTTACTATCGCAACCTGATTCCGGTCGCGATCCTCGAGCAGGCGCCGCTCGGCGCCTACAATCTGCACGGTTCGCTTCTGCCGAAATATCGCGGACGCGCGCCGGTCAACTGGATGCTGGTCAACGGTGAGCGCGAGGCCGGCGTGACACTGCATCACATGGCCGCGCGGGCCGATGCGGGTGATATCGTGGCGCAGCGGCCGGTCGCGATCGCCGATGAGGACGATGCGCTTACGCTCTATCGCAAGATCGTCCCGATCGGCGCGGCGCTGATGCGCGAGTTTCATCCGCTGATCGTCGCCGGCAGCGCGCCACGCCGCCCGCAGGATCTGACGCAGGGCAGCTACTTCGGCCGCCGCCGCCCCGACGACGGACGCATCGATTGGCGTTGGCCGGCGCGGCGTATCCGCAATCTCGTGCGCGCCGTGACGCATCCTTATCCGGGCGCGTTCTGTACGATGGGCGGGCGCAAGCTTTATATCTGGGAGGCACGGATCGCGTCGGAAAGCGGCGTGCGCGGCGCGGCGGGTTCGATTATCGGCGAGGGTGCCGACGGCGCGGTCGA
>Ga0307373_10005131_pt1 | contig 21645 bp, 15 predicted proteins | sample OX2MG_FD_202534 | JGI IMG/M metagenome (GOLD analysis project Ga0307373, IMG submission 202534) | Soil microbial communities from Risofladan, Vaasa, Finland - OX-2 | ecosystem: Environmental > Terrestrial > Soil > Coastal area > Acid sulfate soil | place: Finland: Risofladan, Vaasa | collected...
TGAGGTTGGAGCTCGTGCCGCCGATGCCGCCGATGCCGCCGATGCCGCCGATGCCGCCGAAGCTGCTGACGATCGCTCCTTTGGGGTTGCCAATGGCGGTGTACAGCGTATTGGGGTGCGTCGGATCGATCACCAGGTCCGTATACGGGTCGGTCGTGTCGTTTTGGATGCCACCCGCCATCAGCGAGTTCGCGGTCATGTTGTTCCAGTTCTTGCCGCCGTCGATCGATTTCCAGACCCCGGTATCCGCCCTCGAGCTGCCTTCCAGAGAGTTGTCCGATACGGTCGCGTAGACGGTGTTCGGATTCGTGGGGTCAACGACGATCTTAGAAATCGTCTGCCGGTCGAAAGCGCCATTGGCGTCGGAAAGCGTCCACTTGATGGGATCCACGCCGTCGTCGATGCCGACCAGGATACCCCGGCCGTAAGTCGAGTCAGTTGTCCATGGCGATGGTGCTAATGTGGGAAACGCATCGGTTTCGTTGTTCGGGTCGCCGGTGCCGGCGTAGATCACCAGCGGGCTGGTGGGCTGTGCCGGGATTTCGTGCTCGATGGCGATGGAGCCCATGAACATGGGAATCGGATTGCCGCTGACGTCGACGAGATGGTCGGTCAACGGCGTCCAGTCGTTCCCGGCGTCGGTCGACTTCCAGACACCGCCGCCGGCCGCCGCGATATAAATCACATTGGCGTTGTCAGGGTCGGTGGCGATGCCGTTGATTGCCCCCGAAACGGGCTCGTTGCCGGGAGTTTGGCCGTTGAGGATCGGCGCCGGACCGATTGGAGTCCAGGAGTTCGGAACCACACTGAAACCGGAAAGCAAGCGGCGCTCTTCGAATTGCTCCAAACGCCCCAACGAAAGGGCATGACGGGGTGAATTCGAACGGCGGCGGAGGGCCGCCGCCCGCCGATATTGACGCTGCGAACGCTTGGGCTTTCGAAAACCCATCGATGACCTCCAATAAAGGGTACAAATCGTATATTAGGCAGCGATAACAACGGCCGCAACAAATTTCGCGGAATTCCGGGGGGTCGCCTGGAAATGGCGGCTTTGGCCGCGAGTGGCAGAGCGCGGGAACGAGCAAACGGGACATGGCAGGTTGGAAAGCTGCCCCACGGCTAGAACCCCAACACCTCGACTTCCGACAAACCGGATGAGCCGTCCACTCGCCAGACGCTTTTGGCTTGCAGCTTGACGTAGCGGCCACGGACAAACGGAACTTGGATGGCGGTGCCGTAATCCCCCGCGGCGGCCACGCCGGGGGCTGCTGAGATCACTCCCTGGGCAATAGGCTCCAACAGAGTGGGAGTGTCGCTGACGAAAACCTGGATCTCCTTCCAACCACGGTGCTGCCCTGCCGGTTCGTTGAAGTTCCAGATTCTTACCGCCGCCACCGTGAATTCGGCGCCCAGGTCCAAAACGATCGACCCGGGCGACACGCCGGGCTGCCGCCAGAGCTTGCCAAGTTCGATGGAGTCCCACACGCCATCGACCACCGCGGCGGCCGGCGACGCTGGATCTTCGCCGCTGGAGCGGACCACCTTGATCCCCGCGATCGGTGCGGGAGCGATTTGCCGCAGCGCCACTGCGAGCGACATCGCGGCGCGAGCCGGTTCTCCGGCGGCACCGGGGCCGGCCAGCGCCGCCAGGCGATCGGCCAGTCCCGCGAGCAGTGTCTCCTCGTCGCGCGTCAGTTCCAAGTCGAAGCCGCGCCTCGTGGTCAGGTCGTGCTGGTGATGGACTTCGACCGTGTGCAGCGCGGCGGCCAACGCGGCGGGCAATTCCGCACCGTCCGCGTAAATCAGCGGCAGCAGGGCCGACAGCGAACCCAACGGCGGATCGATGACACCGGCCAGCGCGGTAAGCGCCACCGAACGGACCTCGGGTGTCTCGCCGCGCAGGCCCAGCTCCAGAAGCAGCCCTCCGGCCCCGGGCTGTGCCGCCTTTTGGATCTCACGGATCGCCGCCGGCCAGCTCTCTCGTTGGCTGCCACGCGCAAGCACGCCGATCATTAGCGGGAAAGTCCGGTCCGGCTCGTTGAAAAGCCGCAGCAGCTCCAAGGCGTTGGCCACCAGCACGGCGTCGTCGCTGGAAAGGGCCTCGCACAAAAGCGGGAAGGCGTCCTTGGCATCGTCGCGCAGCCGGCTCTGCGCCGCGCGGACTTCGCTTCGCTTCGACGATGCCAGCATTTGCATGGCGCCCGCCAAATCGCGGCGGACTTTTTGACGCTCTTGTATCGCCAGTTTCACGGTGGCCGCCCGCTCACGCTGCGAAACCGTGGGCGCCGCGTTGAGCACCTGTCGCAGCGCCGTTTGCGCGGCTTCCAACCGCCGCTCGTCCAAAGCCGATTGGGCCTCGGCGAGCCAGCGCTCGCGTTCGGTGTCGGCGCGCGCCGCAAGTCGCTCTTCGAGCGCCGATTCGACTCGGGAAAGCCGCGTCGCCGGTTCGTCGTCCGCTGAGCGCGCGGCCTGTCGTAGCTCGGCAAGCCGCCGTCGGGCCTCGTCGAGTTCTCCTTGTTCGACCAACCCCTCGACGGCCGAGAGTCGATCGTTCCAGGATGGCGCCGGCTCGGATTCTGTAGTGAGCGACGCCGTCGTGTCGGATTTGGACGGGTCCGATTCGTCCACCGCGCCGGTGGCCGGCGCAGGCTGGTCGCCTGAGCGATTGCAGCCCAGCATCGCGGAAGCGACGAGCACGAGCAAACAGGCCAGGGGTTTGCCTGGCGCTTGACGCTGGTTTCTAGAACAAATGCCGCCCACCCCCCGTCGTCCGAGTCGCCTTGCGCTCGGTCGACGCCGGGGGGTTGGCCATCGGAAGGAAAAACCAGGCTTCGAAGCTTGCATTTGCGTGTCCTGCGAAGAGTTTCCGGCGGGATATTCGGTGGCGGGCACGTTTTCAGGATACTCCGGCCCGTACCGCCTCCGCAAGGAACCGCTGGCGGGGCCGCCTGTTGGTATTGACACCCGCTCGACGGGGGGCATACTGTTGCGAACGGCCAGCGCCAGGAAAGGATTCCGCCATGTCGACCACCGATCTCGCCGCGCTTCCGCCGCGCGGGCCGCAATTCCAAGCCCAGCCGGCGCCCACCCAGGAACGTGTCGTCGGCGCCGGACCACCATCGAACTCCCCAGCCGTCCCGTGCGGCCGCCCGCGGCAAGGCGCCGCGGACGCGGCGGACTGGCCCGCCCTGTCCTTGTCGCTGGCCGTGGTGATCGTACTGGTCAAGCTGTCGCTCTTGCCATTCCCCGTAACGACCGCGAGTGAGTTTGCCCGCTGGCTGCTGCGCCTCGATCTGGTGGCCTCGCCCGACCTGAACTTCGTCGCCGGACTGACCGCGCTTTGCGTGCTCGTGTCGCTTGGCCTGCGACGATGGCCGCGCGCGGCCGGGCGCGCCTGGCAGCCGGTAAGCACCGCGATCTACTCGCTGGCGGCCGTCTACGCGGTGGCCAGCATCCCGATGTACAAGATCACGATGGTCCCCTTCACGATCCGGCTGTTGTCGTTCGTCGGCGGACCGAGCGTGATGGTTTCGTCGGTCACGCCCTACCTGCCGCCGGGCATCTTGCTGGCTTTGGTCGCGGCGCCGGCGGCCGTGGCGCTGGCCCCCTGGGCCGCGCGGCGCCCACCGTTGGCGCGTCTGGCGTCGCGCTGCGGACCGAAGGTATTGGCCGGCGCGGCGGGCCTGGTCGCCGTGAACGGCGCGGTGTGCCATTACTACATGAGCGCCGCCTGGACCGACCCGAACCGCTGGGAGCGGAGGATCGCCCAGAGTCCGCATTGGGTGCTCGCGCGTTCCTGCGCGCAGGAGCTGGCGAAAGACCGGCCCTTCACGCACACCTATTCCTTCGACGAGATCGACGACGGCGACTTTCGCCGGCCGATGGACAAGCGAGGTCCGGTGCGGCCCTTGTTTCCCGAGGGCGCGCGCCCGAAGAACGTGCTCTTGATCGTGCTCGAATCGACGGCCGCCGAGTTTTTCGGCGTACAAGGCTCGCAATGGCCGACGACGCCGAACCTGGTGGGACTCGCGGCCCGGCATGGCGTGGTGTTCGAAAACGTCTATGCCCAGGCGGCGGCGAGTTGTAAGAGCCTCGTGGCCTTGAACCATAGCACGTACCCGCGCCCCGACTGGCTTTTGATCGTCCGTGACCATCCCGATTTCGACGTCCCGGCCCTGCCGTGGGTGCTCCGCGAGCGCGGCTATCGCACTTGCTACGCGCATTCGGGCTATTGGTCGTGGCAGGGGCGCGACCGGTTCCTGTTGGCGCGCGGCGTCGAGCGGCTCATCGACGCGTCGCAGATGCCTTCGGAGCGGATCAACTCCTGGGGCATCAACGACGAGGCGATGTACCAGGGAGTGCTGGATTGGATCGACGCCGAGCCGGACAGGCCCTTCTTCGCCTTCGCCTACACGAACGAAACGCACCACCCTTACGTCACGCCGCAAAAGCCCCACGATTTCGCGGTTGACGACGAGGAGTTCGGGCGCTACCTGAACTCGGTCCGCGGGGCCGACGAGAAGATCGCCTGGCTGCTGGGCGAGCTCGACCGCCGCGGTCTGCTCGACTCGACGTTGGTGGCGATCACCGCCGACCACGGTGAAAGCTTCGGGCAGCACAACCAATGGACGCACGCCTTCGGCGTCTACGAGCAAACGGTCCACGTGCCCTTGGTCCTGTTGCACCCGGCATTGGCCGAGTTGCCGCGTCGCAGCGCCATGATCGGCAGGCACATCGACATCGCGCCCACCCTGCTCGACGCCCTGGCGATCCCCGCGCCTGCCGAGTGGCAAGGGCGCAGCTTGTTGCGCCCTGACACGGGTGAGCCGGCCTACTTCATGTCCGTCGGAAACGAGGTGACGCTCGGTCTGCGCGACGGGCGGTTCAAGTACCACTACTACGTCGATACCGAGCGCGAGGAACTCTTCGACCTGACGACCGACCCCCAGGAGCTGGACGACCTCGCCGGCGAGCAGCCCGACCAGTGCGCCGCCTACCGCCGCCGCGTCGGCGGATGGATCACGTACCAACGGGAATTCCTGGCGGCGCACGGCGTGCGTTAAGGCGCTGTTCAGACCAAGGGCGGAACACCCTATTCTCTCGTCACGAACTCATCGAGGTTCAAGAGCACGCGCGCCAGCGCCGTCCAGGCGGCGGACTCGGCGGGCGCGGTTTCGGTGGGACGGTCGGCCGGGGCGACCGACGCGGCGTCGGCGCCGGCCGCGTTGAATGCGCGGCGCTGCAACTCGAGCAGTTGGCCCATCCGCGAGGCTTCCTTGGCCGACGGTTCGCGCGCGAAGCAGAGCCGGAACGCGTAATGAACTCGCTCGGCGTCGGCGACTGACGGCGCTTCACGAAGCACGCGCGAGGCAAGCGCCTGGGCCGCTTCGACGAAAACGCGATCGTTGGCCAAGGTCAGGGCTTGCAGCGGCGTGTTCGAGCGGACGCGCCGAGTGCAGGTCGTGTTGGCGTCGGGTGTGTCGAACGTCATCAGGAACGGGTAGGGACTCGAACGCCAGAAATAGGTGTACATCCCCCGGCGGTAACGGTCGGGCCCGGTGGTTTCGTTCCAGTACTTGACCTGTTGCGTGAAGCGATAGATGCCTTGCGGTTGCGGAGGGTAGACGCCCGGCCCGCCAATCTCGCCCGTCAACAGCCCCGCCACCGCCAAGGCCGTGTCGCGAATCACCTCGGCGTCGAGCCGCAAACGGGACATGCGGGCCAGGAGCTTGTTGTTCGCGTCGCGCTCGGCCACGTCCGCGCGATAGGCCGACGACTGACGGTACGTGGCCGAGGTCACGATGAGCTTGTGCATCGACTTCAAACTCCAGCCGCGCTCGATCAATTGCCCCGCCAACCAGTCGAGCAATTCCGGATGGGTCGGCGGACTACCTTGCGTGCCGAAGTCGTTTTCGGTATCGACAATCCCCTGGCCAAAGTACTCTTGCCAGAGGCGATTGACGGTCACTCGCGGCGTGAGCGGGTTGTTCGCCGCGACAAGCCAATGGGCCAGGTCGAGCCGAGTCGGTTCCAGACCCTCGCCGGCCGCCAGCGGCGGCAGCACGCGCGGCACGCCGGGCTTCACCTGTGCGCCTTTGCGCAGGAAGTCGCCGCGGATGTGGATGAAGTTCTCGCGCGGCTCGGTACGCTCCTTCATCACCAACGTCGAGGTAATCGACGCGGCCAGTTGCTTCTGCCGCTGTTTGAGATCCGCATAGGCGATGTTGAGCGGAACCCGCTCGGGATCGAACTGCTTGTACTCCTCGGCCAGGTCCTTTTTCTGCTGATCGCTCCGCTCGTCGACGGGCACCGCAAGGAGTTGGCGCACCTTTTCCGGCAGCGCCGGAAGGGCGCTGGGGGAGGCGGCGAGCTTCCTCTCCCATTCGTCCTGGCGAGCGGCGGCGCTGGTGTCGACATCCCGCAGGCGCTTTTCAACCTGCGCGATTTCGGCCAGCAGAGCCGGTTCCTCCTTGGCTTGCTGCGTTGTCGGCACGGGATACGCCGGCTCGTCCGCGTTGTTCAACAGGGCGAAGAACTCGTAGAACTCGCGCTGCGAGATGGGGTCGAACTTGTGGTCGTGGCAACGGGCGCAGCCGAGCGTCAGACCAAGGAACACGGCGCCGGTGGTGCTCACGCGGTCGACCACCGACTCGACACGGAACTGTTCCGGGTCGGTTCCTCCCTCTTCATTGACCAGCGTGTTGCGGTGGAAGCCGGTGGCGACGACCTGCTCGACGGTCGCGCCGGGCAGCATGTCGCCGGCCAGTTGCTCGACGGTGAACTGGTCGAAAGGCAAATCGCGGTTCAACGCGTCGATCACCCAGTCGCGGTATTTCCAGATCGAACGGCCGCCGTCGATCGTGTAGCCGTTGGAATCAGCGTAGCGGGCCTGGTCGAGCCAGTGCCGCCCCCAGCGTTCGCCATAGTGCGGCGAGATCAGCAACCGATCGACGAGCTGCTCGTAAGCGTCGGGCCGTTGGTTCGTGACGAACTGTTCGACCTCCGCCGGCGAAGGGGGCAACCCCAGCAGGTCGAGCGAAAGCCGCCGGATGAACGTCACGCGGTCGGCCTGGGGCGATGGCGCCAGCCCTTCCGCCTCCAACCGCGCCAAAATGAAGGCATCAATTGGGTTGCGCACCCAAACGGAATTGCCAACCGGGGGAATCGCCGGCGAGGCCAGCGGCCGAAACGACCAGTGCTTGGCGGCGCCGTCCTTCGAGGCCGCGGGCGCATCGTCGGCGGGCGCCGCGGCTCCTTGGTCGATCCAGACCCTGAGCAGGGCGATCTGGGCGTCGGAAAGCGGCGGGCGTTGTTCGGGCGGCATTTTTTGCACGTCGCCGGTACCTGTGACGGCGGCGATCAGCAGGCTTTCGCCGCTGTTGCCGGCGACGACGGCCGGGCCGTTGTAGCCGCCATCCCGGGCAGCCGCGACCGTGTCGAGGCGCAAGCCCGACTTCTGCGTATCGGGACCATGGCACTCGTAGCAGTGCTGCGCCAGGATCGGCCGAACGTCGTTGCGGTAGTCGATCTCGTCGGCCGCGAAAGCCGGCGCGGATAGCACCGTCAAACAGGCGAGGCAACGAGTTAGAGTGGATACCATCCAGACAGCTCCCGGTGGGGGGAACGGAGCGTTTTATGGCGGGCGGACGATTGGCTTCACGTGGAATTCTACCATAGTTCGGCCAATTTTGATAACTGTTCTTTTGCCCCGGTTCCCTATGAGTCGGGCAAAGTGATCTCCCATGACAACTCGTCATTTGGGCTGACCATCGAGCCGGGCATTTGCGGGGGGCTACGAGGTCATTGAAGGTTTCTGACGATACTGCCGATAGTAACGATGGTATGGTGGCGCTAACGTAGCGCCCTGGGCCGTGGTTCGGCCCGCTTGTGGCAGGGGGGGTCATGCGAGTCATCCGCGGCAAGAGGGCCCTGGTCACGGGGGCGGCCGGGGGCATCGGCCGCGAAGTCGCGCTGGCGCTGGCGGCCGAGGGCGCGAGACTGTTCCTGCTCGATATCGACGAGCCAGGCTTGGCCGGCGTGGTTGACCATTGTCGACAGCGAGGCAGCGATGCTCTTGGGCGAGTGTGCGACGTATCGAAAAGCCATGCGATTAGCGACGCGGTGGCCACGGTGCTCGACCATTGGGGCGGGCTCGACATTCTGGTCAACAACGCCGGCGTGGCCTATTACGGCCGCACCGAACTGATGGACCCCAAACAGTGGGACCGCCTGCTGGCGATCAATCTGCTGGCCCCGATTCAGTTTACCAGGGAATTGCTGCCGTCGCTTTTGGAGCAGGGGGAGGCGCACCTGGTCAACATGTGCAGTGTTGCCGGCCTGGTCCCGTTCCGCAAGCTGGCGGCATATCAAGCCACCAAGTTCGGGTTGGTCGGCTTTAGCTTGTCGCTGCACACCGAATATTGGCGGTACGGGTTGGGAGTGACGGCCCTTTGCCCGGGATTCGCTCGGACCGCCATATTCGACAATGCCATGCGTAGCCGGAGCGGACGTCCAATCAAGGCGCCTCCCCGGTGGGCGCTGTGCTCGGCGGAGAGTGTCGCCGCGCGTTGCGTACGGGCCATTCGACGTAACGAGCGACTGGTGACCGTTACTCCCTTCGCTCGCCTCCTCTGGGGTTTGCAGCGACTTTCGCCATCACTCATGAACCTGATGGTGCGAGGTCACCGTATTCCGTGGCAGCCCGCGGATACTCAGCCGCTTCCGCCGCACGTCACTGTTCGGCGCCCGAAGCAGCCGGCTTTTCATTAAACAGCAGGCATAGCCGCCAATCATCTTCCACGACGCGGCGGCAGCCCTACCGAGGTCGCTGCGGTCGGCTGGTTCCCAGCACAGCGTGCGAACGGTCGCGAAAACTCGGGAAACGGCCGTTGAGCCGGCAGCGCTCGAGCACTTGCTGGTTGAGCTCCGAAAGCCCACACAACCGCAGCAGGCCGTCGTGCTCGTGCAGCCGCCGCTCGAGGACGAGCAGTTGGGCGACCAAGGTGCTGTCGAGCCGGGCCAACTCGTCGCATTCCAACAACAGCCGGTAGGTGAAGTGACGCTCGACGAGCGACCAAAGTGTGTCGGCCAGATCGGTCCCGTCCAGAATGCCGTCTGGCGGCGGACAAATCCGGATGAACAACCAATCGGGACCACGTTCGACGTCGGCTACCCAGCCCTGTGCAAGTTCCGCCATGAGAGTTGTTCCTTCAACACATGCTACAAAAGAAGTGTTTCCAGGTCGGCCGCCACGTTCCTCCCGACCCAAACGATTATCATAAGTCCTACGAAGGGTCGTGCAAGCGCGGATCGAACTTTTTTTTCGGTTTTCCCGACGGTGTGCTAGCACCCGTAAATCCTCACCGGCCCCTTGAAGACGGCGACGAAAAGGCGATACTGTCGCTTACGCACCCCATTGACCCTTACAGTCCCAAACGAGGAGTTGAACCATGTCGCGCGTTGGAGCCGTAACATTCAAAGGCAGTCCCTTGACTTTGGCTGGCAAGGCCGTGACGGTGGGAGAACAGGCCCCCGATTTCAAACTGCACCGTTTCGCCGACGGCGCGATGCAGACGATCACGCCTGCCGATCTGAAGGGGAAGCCGACGATCTTGAGCGTCGTCCCCTCGCTCGATACGCCGGTCTGTCAAATACAGACCAAGAATTTCAACCAACAGTTGGCTTCCTACGGCGATCGAATCAACGCCCTGACCGTAAGCCTCGATTTGCCGTTTGCTATGAATCGCTTCTGCGGCGCTGAGGGGATCACCAGCCTGAAGAGTGCCAGCGACTACCAGGACCGCAGTTTTGGCAAGAATTGGGGAATGTTGATCGAGGAGCTCAAGATTCTTGCGCGCGGGACGTTCGTGCTCGACCCCCAAGGTAAGATCGTCTACGCCGAGCAGGTCAAGGAAGTCGCTGAACAGCCGAACTACGACGCGGCGCTGGCGGCGTTGAAGGGCCTGTTATAGCGCCGCCGCGTCGCGGCAGACCCCAAAGAACATGGCCCGTTGGCCCTACCATCGCTGGACGTGGGTTTTTACCTATGGCTCGGTGTTTGTACTGTTTCCGCTTTGCTGCCTGGCGGCTTACGCCTGGGTGCGCGGTTGGCGAATCGTGCCCTGGTAAGGCTCGGTCCCATTGACAAACGGGCCATTCACCGCTTAACTGATAGCTTAATGGACCCCCCCACCTGTTGCCATGCTGAGGGAGCGAATGTGGAAAACCAAACAACCACCGCGGCCAAACCGATGAACAAGACGGAACTCACCAACGCGTTGATCAACACCACCGGCCTGACCAAAGCTCAAGTGAGCGCGTTTTTCGATGAGCTGGCGAAGCTCATGGGACAACAACTGGGTGAGGGCGGGCCGGGCGAGTTCACACTGCCGGGCCTGGCCAAGATCAAGGTCGTTCGTAAGCCGGCGACCCCGGAACGAATGGGCATCAATCCGTTCACCAAGCAAGAGCAGTTGATGAAGGCCAAGCCCGCCCGAAACGTCGTTAAGATCAACGCGCTCAAGGGTTTGAAGGACATGGTCTGATCGGTGCGTCGGGTCTGATCGGCGCAGTTCTGACGGGCGCAATGGGTTCATGCGCATGGATCAAGACGCCGCAGTAGTGCGATTGGCGGCCGGAAGGCGTGTCGAGGAGCAAAGCGCCGTCGGGTGCGATTCCGGCGCACACGCCGGTCGTTTGCCGTTTCCCCGCTTCGATGGTGAGCGTTTTACCGTGTTGCAGACAAGCCACGTCGGCGCGGCGGCTGATGGACTTGGGGTGCTGCGCCAAGTGATCGAGCAGGACATCGAGCCGCGACAGCGCTTCGACGAGTATCAAGGTGCGGTCGTGAGGCCCAGGCGACAGATCGCAGAGCGACGTGACGATCTCGGCCAATTCCAGCGGCGCCTGGGACGATGAATTGTTCACGTTCCAGCCGATGCCCAGAATGTGCCGCCCGTCGGCCAAAGCCTCGACCAGGACTCCCGCCAGCTTACGGTCCGAAGCGAAGACGTCGTTGGGCCAATGCACTCCGAGGCGGACGTTGGGCGCCCGCGGCTCGCAGGTCTCGACGATGGCCAGGGCGGCTGCCAACGACATCAGCGGCAACCACGGGCGCTGGATACCGCGCGCGGCCGGATCGAACAGCAGGCTGAAGGCCAGGCTCCCAGTTCCGGTCCACCAGCGGTTCGTCCCCCTCCCCCGCCCGGCCGTTTGTTCATCGGCGATGACCAACACCGGCAACGAGCCGCTCCCTTCCTCCGCGATCCGCCGCGCCCGGTCGTTCGTCGATACCAGCGCCCGATGGTATTCGACCCGCGAGACGAACGTCTCGGTTCGCAGTCGGTGGAGTTGGAGGTCGTTCATGAGTGCTGGTACAAAAAAAGCCGGGCCAGCGACGAAACTGGCCCGGCAGCGAAAGGGATTCTACACGCCTGATTCAAGCGTTACCAGAGGTACGTGAACCGGGTGGTCAAACCGTCGAACGTGATGGTGCTGCTGTTATTGATCGAGCTGTTGTAGTTGCTGGTCTGCACGGTCTGGATGAAGTTGCCGGTCGAAACCGTGTTGAACCAGGCGCCGAAGTAGTAGCCCGCGGTGATCTGAACCCGGCCGTTGGCGCTCCGCCAGCCGCCGCCCACTTCGTACTCCAGGATCGGCACTGTGCGGAAGTCTCTCCAGGCGCTGGTCGACTGAACGCCCGCCAGGTTGTTGGTCTGCAAATAGCTGGCGCGGTTGTTGCCGGCCAGGATGCTGCCGAATGACTTTCCGTAGATCAGGAAGCCCCGATTGTTGGCTTGCCGCGCGCCTTGCAATCCGAAGCGGGCACCCACGCCTTCGAAATTGATGTTCGTCCCCACGTTGGTCGTGGAAAGGGCGCCGAGTTGCTCCGATCGGAACTGTTGGGTGAGGATCCCGTAGCGGGTGCCCATCGAGTAATTCACGTACCAGTTCCGCCCGCCGGCGAGCAAGCGGCGATAGTCAACGTCGGCGAATTGGAACCGTGTCGTATAGCGTGCGAAATCCGCCAGGCCGGTCGCCGGGCCAATGGGATTGGTCACGAGCGATTGGATCGCAAACGGCGCGGCCGTGAAGATCGACCCGTTCGCCTCGCTTTGGAAATTGGTGTACGCGAGCTGGATGCTCGCGGTCCGGCTCATCGCGAAGGTCGCGCCCAAGCGGTAGCCCCCCGAGTATTGGGGGTTGATCGTGCCCACGGCGCCGTTGGAGACGCCGCCGAGTTGCGGATCGCCGAACGCCACGGTGGCGCCACGCGGACGCAGATAGAGCGCCTCGGCGAAGGCACCGGTTCGGTGCGCCCAGAAGGGCTCGACGTAACTGGTGTAACCCGAGTACGTACCGCGGTTGCTGCTGGCGCCGGCGGTACCATCGACCGCCGTCGTCGCGGTGTTGCGTGCCAAGGCGGAACCGTCAGCAGGTGTGGGCTGGTCGGCGTAATAATCGTTGTAAGTCAACCGGTCGGATTCGCTGGCCGGCACGAGGTCGGCGTCGCCGCCGGTGGCCTCGGCGTTGACGGAGATCGTGGGGTACCGGTAGACGCGCGATTCGTCGGGCTGTGCCGAAGTTTCCGGCGCGGCGGAGTCTGAGGCCCCGGTATTGGGGTATGGTTCTTGCGCGTGCGATGGTGTGCCAACGCACACCAGCGTGGCCGCGACCACGGCTTGGAGGGTTTGCAGTTTCACGTCGTGTTCCTCGGAGTGCGGTGGGGACGGTTCGTTGGAAACAATTGCTTTCCGGGGTTCTCCCGATTGATTCCACGAATCTCAATCGACGAACCGACGCGGTTGCCCTACCATTTACGTTGGCGGCGCCAAACACGCTACCGGCGCTAGAACTGGAAAGCGCGGCAGGTCCGCCACGTGGAGAACAACCGTTGCAACCGGACCACCGGCCAGGCAGGACGCTCACGCGTCTTTGTAGGGACCGCCCTCTGTGCGTTCCCCGAGCCGTGCTAAGCTAGAAGCTCACGCGGCAAGCGCCGCGCGGCGAACCAGGAGGCGAAGGTGCAAAGGGCGCTGCCGGCCAACAGCGCGCTGAAGGCCGTGGCCGAGTCCCAGTGTTGGCTGCCGAACTCGTACCAGTAGCCGCCCAACCATGTCGAAAGCAAGGCGCTAACGTTGGAAACCGCCATGAAAATGGCGAACACCGTGCCCGCCGCGCTCAGGGGACAGGCCCGAGCGGCCAGATCCAACTGGATCATGATCGCCGTCATGTACGTGAAACCGGCCAACACGCTGACCGAAGTGGCCCACTGCCCGTTGACCAGGTGCCAATAGGCGAGCGTGCTGACGACTCCGCAGACGATTGCGCCCGGAACCAACCAGCGCATCGGCACTTTTCGGCAATAGAAGCCGTACAGGACGCACGCCCCGATCGAGCCACAGGCGGCCCACGAAACGGTCGCGCCGTACGATTTCTCTGTGAAATTCAAGGCGCTTGTCATGTGCAGGTAGAGCACCGATTGCGAAAAGGGATTGAAGTGCCAGACGAACATGAATGCGCCGACGCAAAGCACTGACGGGGAACGCAACGTGCGCCAAAGCACACCCCGTGCCGAACTGAAGTGGGGCCGGGGTAGCGATTGACGCGGTTCTCGAATATAAAATACCGACAGGAGCGATGTCATCGCCATGAGTCCGCCGCAAAGCAAGTAGCCCAATTGTTGATGGTGCTCTTCACTCAAGAGACCGCCCCAGACGCCGGTGAGCAAGGTGGCCGCGTAACCGGCCCCGGCGGCGATCGACTGCAATCGGCCGGTAATCGAGAGCGTCTGGCCGGCTTCGATCAACATGGCGTCAAGCACGACGTCGGAGAAAGTGATCGCCAGCGCGGGCAAAAACAGGGCCGCGAAGAGCACGTGCCGCGCTCCGCTCGAGAGCGGTAACAAGTACAGACCCAGGAAGCAAACCGTGGTGGCGACCGCGGCCACCACCAGGTAGCTCTTGCGGCGGTATCCGGCCAGCGGTACGAAGTCGCACAGCAGGCCGCACAACGGCTTCAGGCACCAGGGACCGCCCAGGAGTGCCACGAAGGTGGCGATTTCCTGCGCCCCGCTGCCCCATTCCTTGAGCAACGACTGTGTCGGTTGTGTGATCAGGCCGGTGGTCGGCTCGCCGATTCCCTGGAGAAACGAAAGCGTTCCGAACAGAACGGATAGGCCAAAGACTTCCCGCCGCATTTCTCCGAGTGCTCAAAAAACGTGCTGCCGGGTGCGCGCCATGGGGCATAATTGCCCGCAAAGCTAGCATTCCCGTGCGAATTCGGTAAAAAAACAAGACATCCGCAAAAAGCGCGCCGAGCGATTGTGTTCGCGGCAAGCCGCGTCCGCCGCTTGGATACAATGTTCGTTTCCGCAAGTTCCGGCGGGAGACGTGCTTAAACGGAACTCTCGACCGTGGGGCCCTGGCCTTTGAAAGGTCCCCGGCGGCGGGAGATGTACTTCAATTGGCCGGCAGGGTCAACCCCGCCACAAAGCACGACTGGGCTTGTCCAACGGACTCCGCGTAGCATAACCTTGGGACTCATGGACATGGGCTCAGGAATTGACCCCAGTGGGTCGAACCGGCGCAGGGATGAACACGACGGTGAATAGACGGAACGAAATCGTCGATGCATTCAAGGCAGTCCTGGCCCCTCGTGACGAGGTGCTGGTCATCCATTCGTCGCTCGTGGGGCTCGGCCTCGAGCCTTCCGGACTCAAGTGGGACCTGCTGGCGGCATTGTCGCAGTTGGTCGGGGAAGGCAGGACGCTGGCTTTGCCGACCTTTACTTTCGGCTTCTGCGGCGGCAAACCTTACCATTTTCGCCGAAGCCGCGGAGAAACGGGCCAATTGGGGAATTGGTTCCTCGAGCTCACCGCCGCGACGCGAACGCCGCAGCCTATCTATTCTTTCGCCGTGGCCGGCCCCAAGTCCGCCGAGCTGGCTAGGGCGGCCAACTTGACGGCGCTGGGCGACGATTCGATCTTCGCGCTGGTCGAGCAACTCGACGCGCGGCTGGTCATGGCCGGCTGCGATTGGGACGCCTGCACTCAGTTCCACCGTTATGAGGAACAGTCCCAGGTACCTTACCGGCACTATAAGACGTTTGCGGGCGGCGCCGATTTCGGCGACGGCCTCGTCCAAGCCTCGACACGCATGTATGTCCGCGATCCGACCTTGCGGCCGGTCAACGACTTTTCACCCGCGGTGGCGAAGCTGCGTTCGGCCGGGCAGATCGCGGAACATCCTTTAGGCGCGGGCATGATCCAGGCGGTAAGCTGCCGCCGTTTGGCGGACGCGTGCCGCGAATTATTGGCTCAAAATCCCATGGCGTTCGTCCGGTGCGACGAGACCCGGCGTGGTGTACCGCTGCGCATCGCACTCCTGGGCCAGGCCAACCTCGAGCTTCTCCGTGGCGCCCTCGTAAAATCGGCCCGGGAGCTTTTTCCCGATCGCGAACTGGAGATTCACACTCCGGCGATCGGTCAATGGTTTCAAGAAATCGTGGCGCCTGAATCCAGGCTGAACCGCTTCCAAGCCGACGTTTCGATCGTCGTCGATCGACTTGAGGACGTGCTGCAAGTGGAATCGCTCGATGAGCTGTCGGACCTGGCCGACGCGGACGAACGCTTCGAACGTTACCTCGCTTTGCTGGGCGCCTACGCCCGCGGAAGACCGGAGGACCTTTTCGTCAACACGTTCGTCCCGATGCAACCATCGGCGTCGGGCACGGGCCCGCCGGATGCCTATCAAGGGGCGAACGCCGTCGCGCGCTTCAATGCGCGGCTTGTTGCATTTCTGGAAAAGCTGCCCCACGCCCGCGCGTTCGACCTTGCCCGCTCGGCCATCGCGTTTCGCGACGGGCCGCTCGTCGACTTGCGACTTTGGCACCTCGCGCGGTTCCCCTATTCGGCCGCGTTCAGCGACCACCTGGCCCGTCGATACCTCGGCTGGATCCTGGCGATGCAAGGCCGGACCGCGCGGCTCGTGGTGCTCGACCTCGACAACACGCTTTGGGGCGGCGTGCTGGGCGAAAACGGTCTGGGCGGTTTGCAACTTGGCGGTGACTACCCGGGCAACGCCTTCGCCGCATTCCAGCGGTGCCTGAAGCGGTTGGCCGGCCGCGGCGTGGCCCTGGCGGTGTGCAGCAAAAACGACGAGGAAGATGCGCTGCGCGCGATCCGCACGTTGCCCGCAATGGTGCTGCGCGAAGACGCCTTCGCCGCCTGGCGGATCAATTGGGAGCCGAAATGGCGGAACATCGAGTCGCTGGCGTCGGAATTGAACCTGTCGTTGGAGCATGTGCTGTTTGTCGACGACAACCCGGCCGAGCGCGAAGAGGTCCGCCGCCGGCTTCCGGCCGCCGGCGTTCTGGAGTTGCCGGCCGACCCGGCCTGCTACACCGAGGCGTTGCTCTCGTCGCCCTACTTGGAGTGCCTGGCGCGCACCGACGAAGACTTTCGACGCGGCCGGAGCTACCAGTCGCGTCGAGCGGTGCAGAGCCTGCGGCCGGCGTTCGAGCGGGTCGAGGATTTTTACGCGTCGCTGGCGAGCCGCATCCACATTCAGCCGCTCGACGAGGGCAACGCGTACCGGGCGGAGCAACTCGCGCAGAAGACGAACCAATTCAACGCCACGAGCCGTCGTTACACGCGCCGAGACCTTGAGGCCCTCGCCCGTGACGCGCCTTGTGGTACAGGCGTCCCGCCTGAAAGCGTAAATTGTGGTACGGGCGTCCCACCAGAAAACGCAAGCGTTTTCGTGATCGGCCTGGAGGACCGTTTCAGCGAGCGCGAGAACGTCGGTCTGCTCGTTGCCCGCTGGAGACGGCCACACGCTGGGGCGGTCGAGATCGATAACTTCCTGCTTTCTTGTCGCGTTCTGGGGCGCGGTATCGAGCGCGGCGTGCTGGGATGGCTTTGCCGCGAGGCGACGACGCGGGGACTAAGCGAGATTGTGGGACGGATCGTCCCCACACCGCGTAATACTCCGGTCCGATCGCTGTACCGCGACCACGGTTTCCAACCCGGCGAGATCGACGGCGAGTGGCGGCTCGATTTGCGATCGGCGGGTGCCGACGTACCGGATTGGCTGACGGTGGTCGACGTGGAAACGAGAGGATGGTGAGGCGCATGGACCGCCAATTCGACGACTTCTCGATCGGCGACGGCGTGAGCTTTGCCCGGCAATTCACGCCCGACGACTTTGCCGCGTTTTCAGCCCTCAGCGGCGATCGTAATCCGCTGCACCACGACGCCGACTACGCCGCGCGCTCGAATTTCGGCCGGCCAATCGTCCCCTTGCAACTGGCCGCCGCCCCCTTCTCAGCCATCGCCGGCATGTTCCTGCCCGGCCATCGTTCCCTCGTGCTCGACAGCCAGTTACGGGCGATTGGGCCGGTCGATTACGGCGTGGAGGTCGTCTATTCGGGCCAGGTCGTCTCCAAGCACCCGGCCCTTCGGGCCCTGACGATTCGCGTGATCGCGTTCGATGGCCTCCGCGTCCTGCTCGAAGGCCGTTTGCGCGTGCGGGTCCGCGACGACGTTCCGGCCGGCGCTTGGACCGACGCGAACGTACCGGACATCGAGAACTCGTCGCGACATCGTGTCGCGTTGATCACCGGCGCCACGGGCGCCATCGGCGGCGCCGTTTGCGTGGCGCTTGCCCGCCGCGGATGGACGTTGATCCTGCACCACCGCGTTGACGAAGACCTCGCGGCGAAATGGCAACAGACTTGTCGCCGTGAAGGATCCGATACTTATCTCTGGCGGTGCGACTTGGCATCGTCCGCCATGCGGCGCGAGGCGTTGGTCGGGTTGGCGAGCCTGCCCGCCGCTTCGCTGGTCGTCCACTCGGCCAGCCCACGCATCGTAGCACCGCTGGCGGAAACGATGGAAGTCAACTATGCCGCCTTGCGTGACCTGAGCGAGGCGTTGCTGCCCGGCATGTTGCGGCGGCAACGAGGGGAGATCGTGTTTCTTGGTTCCAGTGCCCTTGAGCACGCGCCGCCGGGCTGGGACGATTACGTCGCGGCCAAAGCCGCCGCGACGCACTACGTAAGCGCTTTTGATCGGCGCTACGCGCCCTACGGAGTACGCGGCACGGTCGTCGCGCCGGGCCGTGTGCGTGGCCCCTTTTCCCAAGCAGCCATCCCCTTATCTCCTCCCGATCCCCACATCCCCTTTCAAGAAGCCCTCCCCATATCTCCTCCTGATCCCCACATCCCCTTTCAAGATCATCGCCCGGCCGGCGCCGATTGCCTGTTGCCCGAGGAGGTCGCCGAAACCGTCGTGGACCTGGCGGAACGAGACGATCACCCTGCGGGTGGGTACGTCTCGGTCTCTCCCGGTGTCATCCGTCACGGCGCATGGGCCTTTCGTCCGTCGCCTGCGGCACCGGCCGGCACAGAACCGGTCGTGCCGGCGACTGCCGGCAATGACCACACCGAGCAAGGTCCGTCGCCTCACGCCTCGGTCCCTGCGTCGCCTGTTTTGTCAGATCACGCGGAATTGGAAGCATTGGTCAGGCGGACGCTGCATTTAGCCGAAACGACCGATCTGAGTGAAGCCGCGCTCGACGTGACGCCCGGTTGGGATTCGTTGGGGCACCTGCAATTGCTCCTTTCCGTCGAATCGGCAATGGGCGTCTCGTTCAGCTCTCAAGAGCTGAACCAAACGACGCGCTACTCCGAACTGTGTCGACTCGTCGCGTCGAAGCTGCGCCGGCAGTGATTGTACACTTTGCCTGTTTTTCCTCGTTTCCCCGAAAAAAACTTTGTGTGTTTTTCATCGTCACCATCGTCACGCATCGTCACGGGGCCCCCACCCATGAAGAAACAGCGTCCGCAGCGTCCGCCAAGGTCGGAACCCATTGAAACCATTGGCCTTGCGTTCGGATTTCGGGCTTCCCGCCAGCTTCCGCACGATCGAGCGGCAGCGTCCGCACCACCCTCACGTCGACGACGAATTGAGCCTCCTCACACCGAGGAACACCCGCCGCCGTTGATCAACACATTTTTCGGCCCCAATGCGATAAACCTAACGCTGCGGGGCGGCACTCGTATGGACGTCTCCCGACCACCGCTCGAATAGGCGATACCGGCACCCGTACCCACCCGTATCCGGACGGTTGCCGCCTGTACCCAGACGGTTGCCGATGCGCTCAAGCTGGTGTTCGGGTACGCAAGGATTCAACCGGCGAAGTCGTGGGGATGAAGAGGGGATATTGGGATGACCGGAAAGGCAAGAGAAAGAAAACGGGAATCGTAGGCCCGGCGTTACGGTCATCGTCCTGAGATTCCGGTTCCGAACCGCTCGCGGACCCAGGCGCGGAACTCGCCGATCCAGGCGTTCGAGTCGGCCCCGCGGCGGCGCGCGAGGAAAGGCACCAGGTCCGCGACCCTGAGGAATGGGAGGTTTAAGCTCAACTCCTGCTCGACGTACTCGCCGCCAGGCGTCAGGTGAAACGTGCGCAACGATTTCCCATCACAGCGCCAGATTTCGGCCACGTGCAGACCGGCGTAGATCGGCACTTTGGCGACGGCACTGCGAGAGACTTCGATCTCGACGGCCAGGTCCGGAGGCGGGTCCAACTGCTGATCGATCTCCTCCTTCCCTCGCACCAGCGGTTCATTGACGATGTAATAACACGTGTCGGCCTCCAAACCGCCCCGATTGTCGGGCCGTTTCCAGGTCGTGGAACCGAAACCCTCGATCGGAATCCGCAACTCTTCCGTCAGGGCCTCGATCAATCGGCCGATCCGTGTCTTGAGCGATTCGTGTTTTGGCGAAGGTGACATCAGCTCCAGCACTCCGTCGTCGTAGGTCATCTTGATGTGCCAGTTCTCCTCCAAGTCGCGCAGTGCCTCGTACAGCGCCCAGGGGATATCCTTGAGAACGATTCCCCCGCTGGGAGCGAGATGCTCGTCTTGCACGTGTGCGGGACGTTGTTCGACAGTGGCCATTGGGGGCCCTTTTTCACGGAGAGGGACGCGGCACAATGACGGCGCTCATTTGATTATAGCAAATTCCGGGCTGGAGTGCCGCCGGCGGCGGCCGATCGGGATGTGCGGATCTGATCGGCGAAATTCGAACGGGCCCAAGTTTGAAATTCCTGGATCCATTCCGAGCCGCCTGCGCCGGGGCGCCACTTGACGAACGGCATGAGGTCGGCCACACGCAAGAACGGGAGGTTCAAACTCATCTCATTCTCGACGTACTCACCTGCGATCAATTGGAACGAGCGCAGCGACTTACCGTCGCACCTCCAGACTTCGGGGACTCCCAGGCGCGCGTAAATCGGCTCCTTCGGCACCGCGCGGCGACTCACCTCTGCCTCGACGGCCAGGTCGGGCGGCGGGGCCAACGCCAGATCGATCTCCTCGCACTCACGCACGAACCGCTCGTTGAGAATGTAGCAGCACTCGTCGGCCTCCAGTCCGCCCTTCTTTTCGGAACGGTCGGCCTTCCAGGTCGTCGAACCCAGCGGCCGCACCGGAATGTGCAATTCGGCGGTCATGGTTTCGATCAACCGGCCAATGCGCTTCTTGATCGACTCGTGCTTGTTCGAGGGTGACATCAGCTCCAGCGCTCCGTCGTCGTAGGTCATTTTGATGTGCCAGTTTTCCTCCACGTCGCGCAGTGCCTCGTACAGCGCCCAGGGGACATCTTTGAGAACGATGCCCTCGCTGGGAGCGAGACGCTCGATTCGTTCGTCTGCGAGAAGTTGTTCGACGGTCGCCATCATCGACTCCTTGAGGGCCCCTACGCTCATGGTTCAGCGTTTCCGGGACGAAACTGCTCGCGCACCCACTGCCGAAACGCCTTGATCCAGCGGGTCTCATCGTCGTGGTTCGATTCGAGAAACGGCTCCAAGTCGGCCGGTTTCAGGAAAGGAAGGTTGAGACAGCGCTCCGCCGGGGCATATTGCCCGCCCGGTCCAAGCTGCCAACTTTCCAGGGATGAACCGTCGTAGCGCCAGATCTCCGCGACGCCCAACGCGGAGTAAAGCGGCATCTTGCTGTCGGCGCTTCGCGTGATTTCAACCTCCACGGCGAGGTCGGGTGTATCCTCTCGCTGCAAATCGTTTGCGTCCCGCCCGACGACGCCCGCGGCGTTGAGGATGAAATAGCAGCCGTCGGCTTCCAGACCGGCCAATTCCGCCCGTTCCTTCCAGGTAGTCGAACCGAGGCTGCGGATGGGCATATCGAGTTCTTCGACGATTGCATGGATCATTCTTCCGATCAAGCGCGCATAATTCTCGTGCTGGGCGGAAGGGGCCATCAGTTCCAAACTCCCGTGATCGTAGGTCATGCGGACGTGCCAGTTCGCCTCGATGTCGCGCAACTCCTCGTACAAGTTCCAGGGGACGTCGCGAAGCACGATCGGTGCCGTCGGCACTCGTGTTTTCGTTTTTTCGACGGTTGCCATTCGAAGCCCCTTTCACGGATGGGGACGCGGCGCGACGACGTCGCTCTTTCATTATAGCAACAACTCGGCCGGTGTGCCGCCGACAGCGGATGAGGGTGGTGGGCTACGGGTGCGTTGCTGGCCAACCGGTGGGTGGGGGACGATATGAACCAGCCACGTTGAACGGCTGAGCGGCACCCAACGGCTGTTCCTCAAGCGGCTGAATCGCCTAACGTATG
>Ga0307373_10005135_pt1 | contig 21630 bp, 21 predicted proteins | sample OX2MG_FD_202534 | JGI IMG/M metagenome (GOLD analysis project Ga0307373, IMG submission 202534) | Soil microbial communities from Risofladan, Vaasa, Finland - OX-2 | ecosystem: Environmental > Terrestrial > Soil > Coastal area > Acid sulfate soil | place: Finland: Risofladan, Vaasa | collected...
GAATCCCTGGCCCACCCGGAAGCCCACCGGCCCGGCCCCTGCCGTCACGGCGCCGCCAGCGCCTGGGCGATCTCGAGATCGGCCGCCGTCGTCACCTTGAGGTTGCGCGGGTCTCCGGGCACGACGCGCACGGTAGCCCCGAGTGCCTCGACCAGCGCGGCGTCGTCGGTGGCGTCGGGGTCGCGGGCGTGCGCCCGGCGCAGGAGGTCGGCCCGGAAGGCCTGGGGCGTCTGCACGGCGACGATCCCGTCGCGCGCCACGGTGGCGACGACGGCGTCGCCCTCCACGCGCTTCAGCGTGTCGGCCACGGCCATCGCCGGCACGGCCGCCTCGGCCCCCCCGGTGACGGCGTCCACCACGGACCGGAACAGCGCCGGCGACGCCAGTGGCCGCGCCCCGTCGTGCACCACGATCACCTCGGCGGAGGCGGGGACGGCGGCGAGCCCGGCTCGCACCGATGCCGCCCGCGTGTCACCACCGGGGACGACCACGTCGGCGCCGTACGAACCGTCGCCGGCCGAGCCCGGCTCCGGCGGGGTGTCGGGGATGACGAGGACGACACCGTCGGCCACGCCGCGCGCCGCGTCCACGGACCACTGCACCATCAACCGGCCGCCGAGCCGCGCGAACTGCTTCGGGGCGCCGAACCGGTGACCACTGCCGGCCGCGACCACGATCGCCCACACCGACACGGGCTCACCCCCCGTCCGGCGACGGCGCGCCGCCCGGGCGGAGCGGGCCCATGGGGCTCAGGGCAGCGCCTCGTCGAGGCGCTTCTCGGCGGCTTCCTCGTCGACGTCGAGCGCGAAGGTCAGCTCCGACACGAGGATCTGGCGCGCCCGGCTCAGCATGCGCTTCTCGCCGGCGGACAACCCCTTGTCCTTGTCGCGGATGGACAGGTTCCGCACGACCTCGGCCACCTGGTAGATATCGCCGGAGCGGAGCTTCTCGGAGTGGTTCTTGTAGCGGCGGGACCAGTTGGTCGGCATCCGGGCCTCCTTCTTGCGAAGGACGGCGAAGACCTCCTCAACCTCTTCGTCGTTGATGACCTCGCGCAGGCCGACCCCTTCGGTGTTGTCGGCGGGGACCATGAGGGTGAGGTCGCCGTAGGCGAGACGGAGAACCAGGTACTCCTTCTTCTCGCCGAAGGCCTCCTTGACCTCGCGCCGCTCCACGATCGCCGCCCCGTGATGGGGGTAGACCACCTTGTCACCGATGTCGAACACGGACCTCTCCCGGGGGGACGGCGCGCCGGCCACTCGCTCACGGCGGGGACGGACGGGACATTCTACCTGAGCGGCCCCGCCCGGCCCCCGAGCGGCGCCACGGTCAGCTGTAGCGGTCCAGGATGCTCACCTCGGCCAGGCGGGCCAGGCCGTCCTTGACCGAGCGGGCCCGGGCCTCACCCACACCCCCGACCTGCTCGAGGTCGCCGACCGACGCCCGCATGATCCGCTGCAGCCCGGCGAAGTGCTCGACGATCCGGTCGGCGAGCACGTCGGGGAACCGTGGCAGGCGGTGCAGGAGCCGGAAGCCGCGCGGCTCCAGGGCGCCGTCGGGATCGGCGTGGGCCGCCGCCAGCCCGAGGACCGACGACACCCGCCGGACGTCGAGCAGCTCGTCGGTCGACAGGCGGGCGAGTGCCGTGAGCGCGTGGTCGGGCTCGTCGTCGGGCGTGCCCCGGGCCCCCACCCCGTCGACGCGCGCCGTTCCGTCGACGCGCGCCGCCCCGTCGCCACGTGCCGCCCCGTCGACGCGCGCTGCCCCGTCGACGCGCGCTGCCCCGTCGCCACGCGCGGCGCGACGGCCTGCACCGGCCGGCTCGCGCCCGTCGACGCGCACCGACCGCCCGGCCTCGGCGCCGGCGCCGGCGCGCTGGTAGTCGCGCACCACCAGACGGCGGACGGGCTCGACGCCCTCGACCACCTCTTCGAGCTGGAGCCGCAGCAGGCGGCCGTTCTCGCCCAGCTCGACGAGATCGGCCTTCACCTCCTCGCCGATGCGGCACACGAGCTCGGCGGGCTGGAGCACCGCCACGACGTCGCGCACGGTGACGGTGTCGGCGACCTCGAGGGCGGACAGCGCGGTGACGGCGAGGTCGAAGCGCTGCCGGAACCGCTGCAGCGTCTGCAGGGCCTGGCTCACCCGCTCGTGCAGGCGGCGTTCGGGCTGCAGCACGTGCCGGACGTCGTGCCGGTAGATCGTGACGAGGCCCATGGCGGCCGACACCGACACCACGGGCACGTCGACGGAACGGGCGACGCGCTCGGCCGTCCGGTGCCGGGTGCCGGTCTCGATGGTGGGTATCGACGCGTTGGGCATGAGGTGGACGTTGGCGCGGGCGATCCGTCCGGCATCCGAGGACACGATGATGGCCCCGTCCATCTTGGCCAGCTCCGCCAGGCGCTGCGGGCTGAACTCGGCGTCGAGGAGGAACCCGCCGGTGCAGATCGACAGCACCTCGTGGCCGTCGCCCACGACGATGAGCGCTCCCCGATCGGCCTGCAGGACGCGCTCGATCCCGTCACGTAGCGGCTGGCCGGGCGCCACGAGCGCCAGGGCGTCGGCCATGGCCGAGCTGGGTCGCAGCTCCACCCCCGCATGGTACCCGCCGCCCCGCCCCGAAATCCCCGCAGCCCGGGCGCGCACGGCGATGCGCGACGGTGCGGCGGCGCGCACCGGCTGATCCCGGCGGGCCCTGGACGTCGGAGGCGACGCACCGTGACCGACCGCATCCCACGCGCGGGAGCGACGCCTCGGCGGCGCTCGGCGTCGGCGCTCGGCGTCGGCGGCCGGCCACGGGCCGCGACCCAATTGTGGGCGGGCCAATTGTGGGCGGGCCAATTGTGGGCGGGCCAATTGTGGGCGGGCGCGGCGGGGACGGGCGGGCGAGCCCGACGGCGCGACGCCCGTGGCCCGTCTCCGGCCCGCTACGACCCGGTCGCCAGGGCGACGGCCTCCGCCAACGAGCGGGCGTGGAGCACCTCCATGCCCCGGGGGCCGTCGGGGCACGACTCGGGGACGAGGGCGTGACGGAACCCCACCCGGGCCGCCTCGGCCAGCCGGCGCGGCGCGTGGGGCACCTGGCGGATCTCCCCGCCCAGACCGACCTCGCCGAAGACGACCAGGTCGGGAGGCAACGGCCGGTCCACGACGGCGGAGGCGACGGCCAGGGCCAGGGCCAGGTCGGCGGCGGGCTCGGCCACCCGGATGCCGCCCACGGCGGAGGCGAAGACGTCGGTGCGCGCCAACGACACCCCGGCACGCTGCTCGAGGACCGCCAGCAACAGGGCGAGGCGTCCACCGTCGACACCCTGGGCCGAGCGCCTGCTCGGCGTCTCCGCCGCGGTGCGCGCCGTCAGGGCCTGGAGCTCCACCAGCAGGGCGCGCTGGCCCTGCATGGCGGGGAGCACCGTGCTGCCCGGCGCGCCGGGGCGGCGGTCCCCGAGCAGCAGGCGGTAGGGGTCGGTCACCGCCGCCAGGCCGGTGTCGTTCATCTCGAAGAGCCCGAGCTCACCGGTGGGCCCGAAGCGGTGCTTGGCGGCCCGCACCGTCCGCAGGGCGTGATGCCGGTCGCCCTCCACGCTCAGGACGGTGTCGACCAGGTGCTCCAGCGTGCGCGGCCCCGCCAGGGTGCCGTCCTTGGTGACGTGGCCCACCAGCACGAACGGGACGCGATGGAGCTTGGCCAGGTGCACGACCATGTCGGTGCACGCCCGCACCTGCCCGAGGCTCCCCGGCGCCCCCGGCGTCCCGGGGTCGGTGACGGCCTGGACCGAGTCCACGACGACGAGCACCGGCGCGGTGTCGCGCAGGGCCCCGGGAACGGTGGACAGGTCGGTCGTGGCGAGCAGCATGAGCCCCGGGGGCAGCGGCCCCAGGCGCTCGGCGCGCAGGCGGACCTGCTGGGCGGACTCCTCGGCCGACACCAGCAGCACCCGCGCCCCGGTGGACGCCATCGACGACAAGACCTGGAGCAGGAGCGTCGACTTGCCGACCCCGGGCTCGCCGCCGAGCAGTGTCACCGAGCCCGGGACGAGGCCGCCGCCGAGCACCCGGTCGAGCTCGCCCAGGCCGGTCGGGACGGGCCCCGACTGCGTGGGGTCGACCTCGCCGAGAGGGGTGGGGTGCACGGCCGGCTCCGCCCACCGCCCCTCGGCGTCCGTGGCCGGCCAGCGGTCGGGTCGGGCGCGTGGCGGCACCGCCACCGTCTCGGCGACGACTTCCTCGACGAGGCTGTTCCACTCGCCGCACGACGCACAGCGCCCCGCCCAGCGAGCGGTGGCCTCGCCGCACGAGGTACACCGGTGCACCGTCCGCGGCCGTCCCACACGGGGAGGCTACGGGTCGGGTGTGTCGGCCGGCCGGGACCGCCGTCAGGGTGCGGTCAGGAGTCGGCGCCGGCGCCGGCCAGCTCGACCGGCGGCGGCTGCAACCCCGCGACCGTGCGGAAGACGAACGCACCGTCCTCGACGTCGACGACGATGGTCTCGCCGACACGGAATTCCTTCCACAGGATCCGCTCCGACAGGGCGTCCTCCACGAACTGCTGGATGGCCCGGCGCAGCGGGCGCGCCCCCAGCGTGGGGTCGTAGCCCTTGTCCGCCAGCAGCTCCTTGGCCGACGGCGTGAGCTCGAGGCCGAGGCCCTGGGACTCCAGCTGATCCGCCACGCGGCGGATCATCAGGTCGACGATCTCGACGACCTCTTCCTTCGACAGCTCGTGGAAGACGATGACCTCGTCGATGCGGTTGAGGAACTCGGGCCGGAAGTGCTGCTTCAGCGCCTCGTGGACCTTCGACTTCATCCGCTCGTAGGAGACGGCCTCCGACGTCTTGGCGAACCCGACCGACGACTTGCGCAGGTCGGCGGTGCCCAGGTTGGAGGTCATGATCAGGACGGTGTTCTTGAAGTCCACCGACCGACCCTGCGCGTCGGTGAGCCGCCCGTCCTCGAGGATCTGGAGCAGGGCGTTGAACACGTCGGGGTGCGCCTTCTCCACCTCGTCGAAGAGCACGACGGAGAACGGCTTGCGCCGCACCGCCTCGGTGAGCTGGCCGCCCTCCTCGTACCCGACGTAGCCGGGGGGAGAGCCGACGAGCCGCGACACGGTGTGCTTCTCCATGTACTCGCTCATGTCCAGCTGGATCAGGGCGTCCTCGTCGTCGAAGAGGAACTCGGCGAGCGCCTTGGCGAGCTCGGTCTTCCCCACGCCCGTGGGGCCCAGGAAGATGAACGAGCCGCTGGGCCGCTTGGGGTCCTTGAGGCCGGCGCGCGTGCGACGGATCGCCCGGGAGAGCGCCTTGATGGCCTCTTCCTGGCCGACGACCCGCTTGTGCAGCTCGTCCTCCATCCGCAGCAGCTTGGAGGTCTCCTCCTCGGTCAGGCGGTAGACGGGGATACCCGTCCAGTTGGCCAGGACCTCGGCGATGACCTCCTCGTCGACGACGTCGAAGAGCTCGAGGCCCTCGGCGCGCCACTCCGCCTCCATGGCCGTCTTGCGGTCGAGGCGCTCCTTCTCCTGCTCGGCGAACTTCTTGGCCTGGTCGAAGGCCTGCCGCTCGATCGCCGACTCCTTGTCGTGGCGGATGCGGTCGATCTCCTCCTCGAGCTTCTTGTAGTCGGGAGGCGTGGTCATGCGCCGGATGCGCAGGCGGCTGCCGGCCTCGTCGATGAGGTCGATGGCCTTGTCGGGCAGGTAGCGGTCGGCCAGGTAGCGGTCGGCCAGGTTGGCCGCCGCCACCAGGGCCTGGTCGGTGATGGTGACCGAGTGGTGGGACTCGTAGCGGTCGCGCAGGCCCTTCAGGATCTCGATGGTGTGCGCCACCGTGGGCTGCTCGACCTTGATGGGCTGGAAGCGGCGCTCGAGGGCGGCGTCCTTTTCGAGGTGCTTGCGGTACTCGTCGAGGGTCGTGGCCCCGATGGTCTGCAGCTCGCCGCGGGCCAGCATGGGCTTGAGGATCGAGGCGGCGTCGATGGCGCCCTCGGCCGCACCGGCACCCACCAGGGTGTGCAGCTCGTCGATGAACAGCACGATGTCGCCGCGGGTGCGGATCTCCTTCAACACCTTCTTCAGGCGCTCCTCGAAGTCGCCGCGGTAGCGGCTGCCCGCCACCAGCGCGCCGAGGTCGAGCGTGTAGAGCTGCTTGCCCTTGAGCGTCTCGGGGACGTCGTTGGCCACGATGCGCTGGGCCAGGCCCTCGACGATGGCGGTCTTGCCCACGCCCGGCTCGCCGATCAGCACGGGGTTGTTCTTGGTGCGGCGCGACAGCACCTGCATGACGCGCTCGATCTCCTTCTCGCGGCCGATGACCGGGTCGAGCTTGCCGTCACGCGCCAGCTGCGTCAGGTTGCGCCCGAACTGGTCGAGCACCGGGGAGCCCGAGGGCGTCTCCGACGAGGACGACCCGGGGCCGGCCCCGACGGACTCCTTGCCCTGGTATCCCGACAGGAGCTGGATGACCTGCTGGCGCACGCGCGCCAGGTCGGCGCCCAGGCTGACGAGGACCTGGGCGGCCACGCCCTCGCCCTCGCGCACCAGGCCGAGGAGCATGTGCTCGGTGCCGATGTAGTTGTGGCCGAGCTGCAGCGCCTCGCGCAGCGACAGCTCGAGGACCTTCTTCGCCCGGGGGGTGAAGGGCGGGGACCCCGTGGGGGCGGTGCCCGACAGGCCGATGGTCTCCTCGACCTTCTCGCGCACGGCCTCGAGCGAGATGCCGAGCTGCTCGAGCGCCTTGGCCGCGACGCCCTCGCCCTCGTGGATGAGCCCCAGGAGGATGTGCTCGGTGCCGATGAAGCTGTGGTTGAGCAGGCGCGCCTCCTCCTGCGCCAACACAAGCACCCTTCGTGCACGATCAGTGAAGCGTTCGAACACCAGACCGCCTCCCTCGACGGCTCGAATCCTGAGCAGAGTCTACCGGGCGTGCTCCAGGAACAGACACCACGACGCCCCGTTTCCTGTGAGCACGAGGACCCGTTCCCATCCCCGGTTCCATCGGCACCTCGGCCCCGAACCCTGACCAGGACCACAGACGGTAGTCAGGACCCTCCCCGGGAGGGGCCCGGGTGCCCGACGCCGGCGCCGGGCACCCGGGCCCCTCCCCCCGCCGCGCACCCCGCCACCAGGCCTCGTTGTCCCACATCGGGATCCTTCGCCTATCGTTCCCCTCTGGTGGACACCGCCCCCCTGCTGTCGCTCCCCTTCCTCCAAGACGACCTCGCACGGCTCGAGCCCGAGCTCCGGACGGCCGTCGGCTCGGGCGACCCGTTCCTGGACGAGGTGACCACGCACCTGATCGCCGCGGGGGGAAAGCGCCTGCGCCCCAGCCTCGCCCTGGCGGCCGCCACCCTCGGCCGGCACCCGGCGACCGCCGACGACCTGCAGGGGGCCGTCGCCGTCGAGCTCGTGCACCTGGCCTCGCTCTACCACGACGACGTCATGGACGAGGCGCTGGTCCGGCGGAACGTCGAGAGCGTCAACGCCCGTTTCGGCAACCTCGTCGCCATCGTGGCCGGCGACTTCCTCCTGGCCCGGTCGGCCGAGATCGCCGCCTCGCTCGGCACCGAGATCGCCGGGCTGCTCGCCAACACGCTGGGCCTGCTGTGCCAGGGCCAGGTCACCGAGGTGCGCGCCGCCTACAGCACCGAGCGCACGGAGGCGGACTACCTGACGACCATCGAGGGGAAGACCGCCGCGCTCATGGCCACGTCGTGCCGCATCGGCGCCCTCACCGGGGGCCTGGCGCGGCCCGAGGTGGAGGTGCTCACGAGCTTCGGCCGCTGCTTCGGGGTGCTGTTCCAGCTGCGCGACGACATCCTCGACGTCGTCGCCAACGACGAGGAGCTGGGCAAGCCCGCCGGCCAGGACCTGGCCGAGGGCATCTACACGCTGCCCGTGCTGCTGGCCCTGCGCGACCCGGCCACCGGGCCCGAGCTCCGGCCCCTGCTGGGTCAGCCGCTCGACCAGCCCGAGCGGGACAAGGCCCGCGCCATCGTGGCGGGCTCGCGTGCCATCGCCGACACCATCGCCACCGGCCGCCGCTACGTCGACGAGGCGCTCCAGGCGGCCGGGGCCGTCGGCGAGCAGGCGCTCGGCCACGCGCTGGGCGAGCTGGCCCGCTCCCTGCTCGAAGGCCTGCCCGTCTCCAAGTAGGCCCGGCGGCGTCGGCCGCCCGCGACCCGCGGACCGTGGGCCGCCGTGATCACGGTGGTCAGCGCTCGGGGCGCAGGGTGGGGAAGGCGATGACCTCCCGGATGTTGGCCACGTCGGCCAGCAGCATCACGAGGCGGTCGATCCCGATGCCGAGCCCCGCCGTGGGGGGAAGGCCGTGCTCGAGGGCGCGCAGGTAGTCCTCGTCGACGACCATGGCCTCCTCGTCCCCGGCGGCGTGGGCCACGGCCTGGGCCTCGAACCGGGCGCGCTGGTCGTCGGGGTCGACGAGCTCGGAGAAGGCGTTCACCAGCTCGCGGCCGGCGACGATGCCCTCGAAGCGCTCGACGAGGTCGGGGTCCGACCGGTGGCGCCGTGCCAACGGCGACACCTCGGCGGGGAAGTCCATGACGAAGACGGGGCCCCACAGATCGGGCTCGGTCGTCTTCTCGTACAGCTCCAGCAGCAGCTTGCCCGCGCCCCACGACGGGTCGGGGTCCACCCCGGCGGCGGCCACGCGGCGGCGCAGCTCCCCGACCGGCGTGTGCACGTCGACGGCCTCGCCGGTGGCCTCGCGCACGAGCTCGGCCATGGTGGCCCGGCGCCACGGCGGCGTGAGGTCGAGCTCGCGGCCCTGGTACGTCAGGCGCGCCGTGCCGCACAGCTCGGTCGCCAGGCCCGACACCAGATCCTCGACCAGCACGGCGAGGTCCCCGTAGTCGGCGTACGCCTGGTAGAGCTCGAGCATCGTGAATTCCGGGTTGTGGCGCGGGGAGAGCCCCTCGTTGCGGAACACCCGGGCGATCTCGAACACCTTCTCGAAGCCGCCCACGACGAGGCGCTTCAGGTACAGCTCGGGGGCGATGCGCAGGAACAGGTCGGTGCCGAGCGCGTTGTGGTGCGTGACGAAGGGCTTGGCCAGCGCCCCACCGGGGATGCCGTGGAGCACCGGCGTCTCGACCTCGACGAACCCCGTGGCCTCGAGGCGCCGGCGCACGGAGCTGATCAACGCGCTCCGCAGGGACAGGACCTCGCGGGTGCGCTCGTTGGCCCACAGGTCCACCTCGCGCTGGCGGAACCGGGTCTCGACGTCGGACACGCCCTTCCACTTGTCGCCGAAGCTGCGCCGGGCCTCGGCCAGCAGCACCCAGCGATGGACCTGCACCGACAATTCCCCTTTGCGGGTGCGCACCACGCGCCCGGTCGCCCCCACCCAGTCCCCGAGCGACAGCTTGGAGAAGCGGTCGAAGTCCGCGGTGACCTTCTCGAGGGCGAACAGCTGCACCTGCCCCGACGAGTCGCGCAGGGTGGCGAAGGCCAGGCGTCCCTGGGGCCGGACGAGCATGACCCGCCCCGCCACGGCGACCTCGTCCTCGGTCTCCTCCCCCGCGCCGAGCGACTCGTAGCGCGCCTGGAGCCCGGCGGCGTCGGCCGTGCGATGGAACGAGTACGGGACGTCGGCCACGGGGCCGCAGGCTATCGGGTCGGCACCACCCGCCCGCGGCCCCCAACGCCCCGCCGCCGCGTCCGGCGCCCGGCGTCAGCCCGGCTTGGCGTTGCGCTCGTAGACCAGGCGCAGGCCGTGCAGCGTCAGCCAGGGCTCACGGTGCTCGATGCACGCCGACAGCGGCGAGATGATTTCGGACAATCCGCCGGTGGCCACCACGGTGGCGTGGCCGAGCTCGTCCATGATGCGCCGGCACATGCCGTCGACCTGCGCGGCGTAGCCGTACAGCGCGCCGGACTGGATCGACTCGACGGTGGACTTCCCGATGACGCTGCGCGGCTCGACGAGCTCGACCCGGCGCAGGGCGGCGGCGTGGTGGAACAACGCGTCCATGGAGATGGCGATGCCCGGGGCGATGGCCCCGCCGAGGTACTCCCCGACGCCCGAGATGGCGTCGAAGGTGGTGGCCGTCCCGAGGTCCACCACGATGCACGGGCCGCCGTAGAGGTCGTAGGCGCCGATGGCGTTGGCGATGCGGTCGGCGCCGACCTCCTTGGGGTTGTCGTAGAGGATGGGCATCCCCGACCGCACGCCCGGCTCGAGCACGACGCACGGGACGTCGAACCACCGGCTCGCCATGTCGCGCAACGCCGTGGTGACACGCGGGACCGACGACGTGACCGCCACGCCCGTCACCACCTCGTCGACGTCGAGGCCGTCGAGGTTCAGCAGCTCCGACATGAGCAGGGCGTGCTCGTCGGGCGTGCGCTCGTCGACCGTCGACAGCCGCCAGTGGTGGGTGAGGCCGGCGGGCTCCGGTGGTGCGGGGGGGGCGGGGCGGCTCCCGCTCGGCGGCTCGTCGCCGGGGCCGAGGGAGAACAGGCCGATCACGGTCTCGGTGTTCCCGACGTCGATGGCAAGCAGCACGTGTCAGTCCTCCACGATGTCGAGGCCGAGGTCCACGATGGGCGCCGAGTGGGTGATGGCGCCCACCGAGATCAGGTCCGCGCCGGCCGCCGCGTAGGCCGGGGCGCGCTCGAGGGTCACGCCCCCCGAGACCTCCACGAGCACGGTGCCCGGCGCCTCGGCCGTGCGGGCGCGCACCAGGGCCACGCACTCGGAGACCTGGGACGGCGTCATGTTGTCCAGGAGCACCGCCGAGGCGCCCGCGTCGACCGCCTCCGACACCTGCTCGGGCCGGTCGCACTCCACTTCCACCATACGGCCGGGCCACCACCGGCGCGCCAGCGCCACGGCTTCTGCGATGCCGAGTCGCCCCAGGTGGTTGTCCTTGACCAGCACGGCGTCGGACAGGCCGGCGCGGTGGTTCCACCCGCCGCCGGCGCGCACCGCCGCCTTCTCGAGGGCGCGCAGCCCCGGTGTGGTCTTGCGCGTGTCGAGCACGCGCGTGGCGGGGTTGGCGACTGTCACGGCGTCGACGAAACGACGCGCCAAGGTGGCCACCCCCGACAGGTGGCACAGGAAATTGAGCGCGGTGCGCTCGGCGGTGAGGACCGATCGCATGGGCCCCGATACCTCGGCCACCACCGACCCCGGCGCCAGCCACCCGCCGTCGGGCACGCGCCAGTCGACGACGAGCGCCGGGTCCACCTGCGCGAACGCCTCGAGCGCGCACAGCCGACCGGCGAGGACCCCGTCGGCCCGGGCCACCACGCGGACGCGGATCGTCTCGGTCTCCGGGACCAGCATGGCGGTGAGATCGCCGAGCTGGCCCATGTCCTCCGCCAGGGCCCGCGCCACCGCGTCGCGCGCCGCGGCGCGCGGCGGGTCCGCGGGGCCCGACGACGGCCACGCCGCCAGCAGGTCGTCCATGGCGGCGTCGGCGCCCACGCCCGGCCGGCCCGGGCCCGCCGGGCCCGTCACGGCACGCCCGCGCCCGCGCCCGGCACCGCGCCCGCGCCCGCCTCCGGCACCGCGCCCGCGCCCGCGCCCGGCGGGGCGGTGCGGCGGTGGACCAGGCGGCAGCGCCACTGCGCCCGGGTGTCGGGATGGTCCCGCCGGGCGTGGGCCCCGCGGGTCTCCTCCCGGGCGTGCGCGGCACGCAGCAGCGCGGCCGCCACCGTCGTCAGGTTGGCGAGCTCGCCGGTGGCCCGGTCGCGGGCGAGCCCGGGCAGCGAGGCGCCGACCGCGCCCACCTCGTCGGCGGCCGCGGCCAGCGACGCCGGCGACCGCAGCACGCCGGCACCGTCGGTCATGGCCCGCTGGAGCCGGTCGCGCAGCTTCCCTGTGTCGCCGTCGCCGTCGCCGTCGCCGTCGTCATCGCCGCCACGGCCGCCGTTGCGCGCGGCATCGGCCGCGTCGGTGCCCGTCCCGGCCCACGCCGGTGACGGCACCGTGTCGACATCGATGCAGGCGATGCCGTCCGGGGCGTGGACCGCCCCGAGCAGCGCGCGCATCACCCCGGTCGGGGTGGGCCCGTCGTGCCCCGCGGCGATGGCCTCGGCCAGCCGCGCCCCGAACACCATGCCCTCGAGCAGCGAGTTCGACGCCAGCCGGTTGGCCCCGTGCACCCCCGTGCACGCCGCCTCCCCCGCCGCCCACAGCCCGGGCAACGCGCTGGCCCCGTCGAGGTCGGTGACCACACCGCCCGACAGGTAGTGGGCGGCCGGCGCGATGGGCAGCCAGTCCACCGTGGGGTCGAGCCCCGCGGCGTGCAGCGACGCCGCCACCGTGGGGAAACGGGCGTCGAACGACTCGAGCCCGGTGGCGTCGAGCCACAGGAACTCGACACCCTGCGCGGCCATGCGGTCGGCCATGGCGCGGCTCACCACGTCGCGCGCCGCCAACTCGTCCACGAAGCGCTCCCCGTCGGCGTCGCGCAACAGGGCCCCGTGCCCGCGCAGGGCCTCGGACAGCAGCGGGCGGGGCATCGCCGGGTGGTGCAGCGCCGTCGGATGGAACTGGAAGAACTCGAGGTCCGCCACGGGCACCCCGGCACGCAGGGCCATGGCCACGCCGTCGCCCGTGGCCTCCTTCGGGTTGGTGGTCACCGCGTAGAGCTGCCCGGCGCCGCCCGTGGCCAGCACCACCTGCCCGGCCCGTACCTCCCGGCGCTGGCCCTCGGGGTCGAGGGCGGTGACGCCGACGCACCGGCCGTGCTCCACCACGAAATCCACCGCGAACCACTGCTCGAGCACGGCCGCGGCGCTGCGGCGGACGGCGGAGACGAGAGCCCGCTCGACCTCGGCCCCCGTGGCGGCTCCGCCGGCGTGCAGGACCCGGGCGGTGGAGTGCCCGCCCTCGCGTGCCAACGACAGGTCACCGCCGGCCTCGCGGTCGAACACCGCGCCCAGGCGGATCAGCTCGTCGACCCGGCCGGGCCCCTCGTCGACCAGGACGCGCACGGCGTCGACGTCGCACAGCCCGGCGCCCGCTGCCAGGGTGTCGGCCAGGTGGAGGTCGGCCGAGTCCTCGTCCCCGCCCACGGCGGCGGCGATGCCGCCCTGTGCCCACCGGGTCGCCGACTGCGAGAGGTCGGCCTTGGTGAGCACGCCGACGCGCAGTCCCGGCGTGGCCAGCCGGACGACGGCGGAGAGCCCCGCCACCCCGGACCCGAGGACGAGGACGTCGAGTTCCACGGCAGGCGCGCCCCGGAGCGTGGGTCTGGGCCCGGGATCAGCTGGTGACGGCCCGGTGCAGCTCGGCCTCGAGCTGCGCGGCGCTCACGTCCACCACGGCGTTGGTGGCGTCCACGTGGACGACCGTGGGCTCGAAGCCGGCGAGCTCGGCGATCTCGTAGTCGGCGTAGGTGATGACGATCACCTTGTCGCCCCGGTGCACGAGCCGTGCCGCCGCCCCGTTGAGGCACACCTCACCGGGCCCGCCGACGATGGCGTAGGTCTCGAAGCGCGCGCCGTTGTCGATGTCGAGGACGGACACCTGCTCGTACTCCAGGATGTCGGCCAGCGCCATCAGCTCGGGGTCGAGGCTGATGGACCCCACGTAGTCGAGGTTGGCGTCGGTGACCGTCGCCCGGTGGATCTTGGACTTCATCATGCGCCGGCGCATCTCAACGCTCCTCTCCGGTATTGACGAGCACGAGCTCCGGCACCGGGGCGGGCGTCGCCGGCGCCCGCACGCCGTCGTTGTCGATGAGCCGGACCGAGCCGACCCGCGCCGCCACGAGCAGACGGACCTCCGCCTCCACGACCGACGGGCACCGGAGGGTCCCCGGGTCGACCACCACGGCGTAGTCGGGCGCCACCAGCGGCTCGCCCGCCAGCACCGCCATCATGACGGCGCGCACGCGCACCGGGTCGCGCTCGCCGCGCTCGACGCACGCCCGCCCGGCGCCCAGGGCGCGGTGCAGTGCCAGCGCGGCGCGGCGCTCGGTGCGCGTCAGCCGCGTGTTGCGGCTCGACATGGCCAGGCCGTCGGGCTCGCGCACCGTCGGGCACCCCACCACCTCGACGGGGATGGACAGGTCGGCGACGAGCCGGCGGACCACGGCCAGCTGCTGGAAGTCCTTCTCGCCGAAATACGCCCGGCACCGGCCCGCCAGGAAGAAGAGCTTGGCCACCACGGTGGCCACCCCGTCGAAGTGCCCCGGGCGCGAGGCCCCTTCGAGGCCCTCGCTGACGCCCGCGACGTGCAGCGTGGTGGCGACCGGCGCCGGGTGCCCGGGGTACATCTCCTCGACGGCCGGGGCGAACACGACCGAGGCCCCGCCGGCACGGGCGAGCGCCACGTCCCCGGCGAGGTCGCGCCGGTAGGCGGCCAGGTCGGCGGCGTCGTCGAACTGGAGCGGGTTGACGAAGACGGTCACGGCCACGACGTCGCATTCCGAGGCGGCGCGCTCGATGAGCGAGCGGTGCCCGGCGTGCAGCGCCCCCATGGTCGGGACGAGGCCGACGCGGCGGCCCACGGCGCGCTCGGCCTCGAGGGCCTCGGCGAATTCGGCGGCGGACGTCACCACGCGCACCCGCGCCGGGCGCGTCCGGCGGGAGCCGGGCCGGGCGCCGGCCCCGGACGCGGCCACAGTGCCGTCGGTGGCCCCAGTGCCGTCGGTGGCCCCAGTGCCGTTCGTCACGAGGTCGCCGGGCTCGGCGGCCGAGCCGGCGGGCGAGCCGGGCCCCGGACGCGAGGCGGCCAGGCGGCGGGCGAGATCGACACCGGCGTCGTACCCGGGGCGCTCGGAGGCGTCGAGGGCACGGCGGTGCCGTTCGAGGGTGGCCTCGTCCCCGCGGGCCGCCGGGCCGGTCAAGGCGGCCGCGGGGCCGAGCTCGGCGGCGTCGGTGAGGGCGGCGCGCGCCAGGCCGACGAAGGCGTCGAGGCCCAGCCCGGCGGACGCCGCCACCCGCTCCACCTGGCCCATCAGGGACACGACGTGGTTGGCGGCGATGCAGGCGGCGGCGTGGTACGCCGCCCGGTGCTCCTCCTCGACGACGACGATCGTGCCGTCGAGCGAGCGGGCCAGCCGCCGGGCGACGGGGTCGCCGGCCACGGCGAAGGTGATGCCGCTGCGCAGCCGGAGCCGGCCCACCTCGGGCGAGGGCAGCGGGACCAGGGGGTGCAGGGAGGCCCGGCGGGCATGGGGGGCCAGGACATCGAGGCTCAGGGCGCCCGACAGGTGCAGGACGACGGTCCCCGGCTCGGGGGTCACCGCCGCGGCCACGTCGGCGATGGCGGAATCGGGCGTGGCGATGACGAGTACGTCCACGCCCGACGCCGCGCCGGCGAGGTCGTCCCGGCGCGACAGCACGGCACGCACGTCGTGGCCGGCGTCGGCCAGAGCCGCAGCAAGCGAACGACCGGCCCGTCCAGGGCCGACAATCCGGATGGATGCCACCAGACCCCTTTCTGCGCTCCAGCCCCTTCCGGGTGCCGGTCGCGTCAGGTGATCGGATTCGTTCCTGTCAGTGTACCCACGGGTCGCACCTCCCCACCAGCCCGTTCCCACGCCCCGGGGGGCACGAGCTCGGGGGCCAGCTCCGCCAGCGGCTCCAGGACGAACCGGCGCTCCCACATGCGGGGGTGCGGGACCACGAGGTCGTCCTCGTCCACCGTGACGTCGCCCACGAGGAGCACGTCGACGTCGAGCGTCCGCGGGCCCCAACGGACGTCGCGCCGGCGCTGCGCCTCGGCCTCCAGCCGGCGGGCGGTCTCGAGGAGGGCCCGGGGGGACAGCGTCGTCGCCAGCTCCACCACCAGGTTCAGGTAGGGACCCTGGTCGGGGGGCCCGCCCACGGGCTCGGTCTCGTAGACCTGCGACACCGCCACCACGTCGGGGAGGCCGTCGACCGCCCGGCGCAGGATGGCCAGCCGGTCGCCCAGGTTGGAGCCGAGGCCGACGAAGGCGCGCACCCCTGTCGATCCCATCCCGGCCCCTCGGCCCGAGTCGCCTACGCGCCCGGCCCGACGGGCCCGCCCGAGCCGGCGGCGACCGGCCGACGGCGGTGGATGCGCACCCCCGTCGATCCCAGCGCATGCGGGAGCGGCGGCCGCAGCTTGCGGACGACGACGGTGACGCTGTCGACGCGGGCATCGGCGAGCACCGCGGCGGCCACGGCACCGGCCAGCGACTCGAGTAGTCGGTGCGGCGGGCCCGCCATCACCGCGGCGGCGGCCTCGGCGGCGGCGGCGTAGTCGGCGGTGGCCGCCAGGTCGTCGGTGGACGCCGCCGGTGCGGTGTCGAGGTAGAGGTCGAGGTCGATCTCGAAGGGCTGCGGCGCGGCCCGCTCCTCCTGGAGCACGCCGTGGACCGCGTCGAGGCGCAGCCCCCGGACCTCGATGCGGTCGCCGCCGGGACGCCGGTCCGGCGTCATGGCGACGCGCCCGGCGTCATGCGCCCCCGGACGCCCCGCCGGGGACGAGCTCGGACGCCCGGGCCACCATGTCGCGCCCCGGAGGGCCCATCTGATGGCCGACGAGGCGCTCCACGGCGTTGATGGCCTGCGGCCCGCCCGGGAGCCGCCCGCTCCACAACAGGTAGCCGGCCACGATGCCCATGACGCGGTCCCCGAGCTCCTCCTGGTGCAGCAGCAGGCGCTCGCCGGCGCGCAACCACCCGTCGAGGTGCCGGTAGAGATCGAGCAGGGTCTCGCGCACGTCGCCGGTGGGGGCCAGCGGGAAGTGCGACCACGCCACCTCGCCCTCGTCGTAGGCGGCGAGGTTGTGCGGCGACGGCAAGAGCGACACCACCCGGTTGAACCCCTGCACGCGCAACCAGATGATCTCCTCCTGCCGGCGCACGCGGCGGTGGTGCGGCGCGAAGCCGCCGGGTCGCTCGCTGACGGCCAACTGGTCCTTCACGACCCACGTGAAGTTTCGCGGGGGGATCCCCGCCGCCCACTTCCCCTTCACCCGTCGGCCCTCACCTGTCGCATCCCGTTGCCCGTGCACGCTCTCGCATGGATCGCCTGTCGTCCTGTCTGGTAGTCGGTCATCGTCGGCCGCCGCTCACCCGCTCATCGCCTGCTGCCGGGGAAGCGGGCCGGAGGCCAGGCGCGTGGTGCCCACCAGGACGGCGGCCTCCACCGTGCTCGCCACGTCGTGCACGCGCACCATGGACGCGCCGGCCAGCATCGCCCAGGTGGCGGTGGCCAGGGACCCCGGCAGGCGGTCGTCGACGTCCCCGGGCGGCCCGGTGGGCGTCGGCGCCAGCCGGCCCAGAAAGCCCTTGCGGCTCGTGCCGACCAGCACGGGGTGGCCCTCCGCCACCAGCTCGGAAAGATGGTGCAGCAGCGCCAGGTTGTGCGCGGGGGTCTTGCCGAAGCCGATGCCGGGGTCGAGCCACACCTCGCGCACCCCCGCCTCGAGCGCCGTGCGCGCCCGTTCGACCAGGAAGCCGTGCACCTCGGCCACGACGTCGTCGTAGCGGGGGTGGACCTGCATGGTGCGGGGCGCGCCCTGCATGTGCATGGCCACCCAACCCACGCCACAGGCCGCCGCCACCGGCCACAGCATTCCCGAGATGTCGTTGACCAGCGTCGCCCCGGCCTCGACGGCGGCCTGCGCCACCGCCGGCTTCACGGTGTCGACCGACACCCGCACATGGGGAGCGAGGGCCGCCACCACCGGCACCACCCGGCGCAGCTCCTCGGCCTCGGGCACGCGCCCGGCGCCCGGACGGCTCGACTCGCCCCCCACGTCCACCACGTCGGCCCCGGCGCCGGCCATGGCGAGGCCGTGGGCCAGGGCCCGGTCCGGGTCCAGGTAGCGGCCACCGTCGGAGAACGAGTCGGGCGTGACGTTGAGCACGCCCATGACCTGAGGCCGCATGCCCGTAGGTTAGAGCGGCCGCGTGGGGGCGGCGACGGGGGCCACGGGGCCACCCGGGGCTCGCGGGGTGGCGCCGGTGGGGCGGTCAGCGGCCGTGCACGTACTGCATCGCCTCGGCCCGGGTCCGGGGGTCGTCCCGGAACAACCCGCGGACCGCCGAGGTGATGGTGAGCGTCCCTGGCTTCTTGACGCCCCGCATGGACATGCACAGGTGCTCGGCCTCCACCACCACGAGCACGCCGCGCGGCGACAGCACCTTCTCCATGGTGTCGGCGATCTGCGTCGTCATGCGCTCCTGGACCTGGAGGCGGTGCGCGTAGGCGTCGACGAGGCGCGCCAGTTTCGACAGGCCCGTGACCCGGCCGTCCTCGCCAGGGATGTACCCGACGTGCACCTTCCCGATGAACGGCACCATGTGGTGCTCGCACAGCGAGGCGAAGGCGATGTCGCGCACCATCACCATCTCGTCGTGTTCGGCGGCGAAGGTGACCGTGAGATGGCGGCCGGGGTCGTCGTCGAGGCCCGAGAACAGCTCCTCGTACATGGCCGCCACCCGACGCGGCGTGGCCAGGAGCCCGTCGCGGCCGGGGTCCTCGCCGATCGCCTCGAGCAGCTCGCGCACCAGTCGCTCGACGCGCTCGACGTCCACGCTCACCGCCGCCACCGGCCCGCAGTCGACGGTCGTGGATCGCTCGACGGTCGTGGGTCAGTCGACACGGACCGGACCCTGGTAGACGCGGATGTCGGGCACGTTGCGGTAGCGCTCGGCGACGTCGAGCCCGTAACCCACCACGAAGTCCGGAGGGATGTGGAACCCGACGTACCTCAGGTCGAGCTTGGCCCGCTGGCGGCCCTCCTTGACCAGCAGCGCGCACACCTCGAGGCTGGCGGGCTGGCGGGCCAGGAGGCTGCGGCGCAGGTAGGAGAGCGTGAGGCCGCTGTCGACGATGTCCTCCACCACGAGGACGTGGCGGTCGGTGAGGTCGGAGTCGAGGTCCTTCACGATGCGCACCACGCCGCTCGTGGTCGTCGCCGACCCGTACGAGGCCACCGCCATGACGTCGACCTCGACGGGGAGCCGGATGGCGCGCGCCAGGTCGCTCATGAACACGAACGCGCCCTTCAGGACCCCGACCAGGAGCGGCGGCCTGTCGTCGTAGTCGGCGGTGAGCTGGTCACCGAGCTCCACCACCCGCTTCTGCAGGATGTCCTCGGTGACGACCACCCTGCCGAGGTCGGGGTCGTCGCGCCAGCGGTCGGCCGTCACCGTCGGGCCGGCGTGCCCATCGGGCTCCCCTCGGTCATCGACGGCGAGACTACCGGACCGCTCCGTGGGCGACCGGGGCCGACGACAGCGACCCGCGTCGGCGGCGGACGCGCACGCCCGGGGCCACGTCGGTGGCGGACATCTGGCCCCGGGCGACAGCCAGGACCCGGTCCACGGCGGCGAGGTCCGGCGGGTGCTCGGCGGCCCCCCGCAGCCACCGGCGCGCGGCGCGCCGTGCGAGCGGGGCCGGCGCGGCGGCGAGCGCCGAGGCGTCGGCGACGTCGATGGCGGCCGCCAGCGCGTCGAGCAGGGCGGCCTCCGCCCCCACGATCTGGGCCTGCCGGGCGAGCACGGGCACGAGGTCGCGCCCGGCCACGGCACAGGCGAGCGGCAGCAGCTCGTGGCGCACGCGGTTGCGCACGAAGCGGGGGTCGGCGTTGCTGGGGTCGTCCACCGGCGTGAGCCCGAGGACCGCGCACAGCGCCCGGGTGTCGGCCCGGCGGATGCCGAGCAGGGGGTGCCCGGAGCCGGGCCGCATCCCCGCCAACCCGTCGAGACCGGCCCCCCGCAGGAGGTTCACCAGGACCGTCTCCGCCTGGTCGTCCATGGTGTGCCCGGTGGCCGACCCCGCCGGCAGCACGGCCAGGCGGGCCGCCCGGGCACGGGCCTCGAGGTTGGGACCGGGGTCGACCTGCACCCGGACGGCCTGGAACCGGGCCCCGAGGCGGGCGGCGGCGGCGGCCACCACCGCGGCTTCGGCGTCCGACCCGGTCCGCAACCCGTGGTCGACGTGGACGGCGGTGGCGTCGCACCCGGCCGCCACGGCCAGGGCCAGCAGCGCCAGCGAGTCGGCACCCCCGGACACCGCGCAGGGGAGGGCGGTGCCGGCGGACGGGAAGGTGCAGCGGTCCAGGAGCTCCTCCACCGTGACGCCGGGCACCGGCGCGCCGGGCGCGCCGGGCGGCGCCGGGACCTCGCCGGGCATCAGCCGGTGGCGAGGCGGGCGGGGCCGACGCGCGCCACCCAGGTGTCGGGATGGCGGATCTCGTCCATGGTGGGCAGCATCTCCGGGCCTTCCCACACCCGGGAGAGCAGCCCCGGGCCACCCGAGGCCTCCACGGCGCGGATGAAGCGCTCGCCCTGCTCGTACTGGCGCATCTTGGCCTCGATCCCCACGAGCTGCTGCAGCACGCGGGAGGCCAGGCCGGCCCGGCGGCGGCGCTCGCGCAGGACCCGGGAGAACCACGCCGCGTCGGGCACGGCGTCGGCCCCGGCCCGGTCCATGGTGATGTCGCCGTGCCCCTCCAGCAGGCTCATCATCGACTGGATGCGGGCGATCACCTCGAGCTGCTCGGGCGGAGCGACGAGGCCCAGCATCCCGGCATCCTGCAGCGGGTTCTGCCCGGCCCGCACCGCCCCCGCCGCCCGGCGCAGCGCCTCGGCGAACCGGCGCGGGTCGGGGGTCATGCCCGTCATGGCCTGGTCGACGAGGGAGAGGAAGTGGCCCCGCAGCCACGGGACGCCCGTGAACTGGCAGCGGTGGGTGACCTCGTGCAGCGCGATCCACAGGCGGAACTGCTTGGCGGGAAAGCCGTGGCGGCGCTCGAGGGCCACCACGTTCGGGCCCACGTAGGACACCACGCCGCCGGTGTCCTCGGCCTCGGCCAGGAGGAGGTCGTACTGCCCGAGGACCCGGGTGGCCATCCAGCCGAGGACGAGGCCGAGCTGGGCGCCCGTCGCCGTGCCGGCGGCGCCGCCGAGGGGGCCGCGCAGCGAGGAGGTGTCGAACTGCTCGAGCATGGGCTCGAGCAGGCGGCGGAACGAGGCCAGGTTGGCCCGCACCCATCCCGCCCGGTCGAGGACCAGGGCGCCGGCGCTGCCGGTGGCGGGCCGGAGCCCGGTGGCCTCGATCACGAGGCCCTCGGCCATCGCCGTGGCCTCGGAGAAGTCGGCCTCCAGCTGGGCCGTCGTGGCGGCATCGAGGGTGCCGGCGCCGGGCGGGCCCAAAAGCGAGCTCCGGGAGCCGACCCACGTGGCCACGCGTTCGGCCACGTCCCACGACACGGGGCTGGTCACCGCCCCAGTGTAGGGAGCCGGCACGCCCGAGGTGCGCCCGGCCGTGGCCGGTGCGACCCGTCAGGCGATCTTCTTGCCCCGCAGCCTGGGTGTGCTCGGGCTGACGTGCAGGCAGCAGAACTCGTCGTCGTTGTAGATCGACAACTTGGTGTCGCAACCGGGCTCGGCACACACCCGGCCTCGGGCGAAGGTGCGCGACGGCCGGCCGTGGCCGGTGAACGCCGTCGCTCCGATCGACTGATCGCCCCCCAATTCGGTGCGGTCTTCCATGCCCCCTGAACCTCCCGCCGTCGGGTCTGTGTTGCTTCCCTATCGACCGGCGGGGCGGGGGGCGTGAGCGACCGGCCTTGTCGTTGTGCATCCGTTGTGATTTGCCCGGAGGCCCAGCAAGGAGGCTCGATCTGGCGGGCACAGCCGGGCCGGGGCGGGAGACGGGCCCGACTAGCGGTC
>Ga0307373_10005136_pt1 | contig 21628 bp, 17 predicted proteins | sample OX2MG_FD_202534 | JGI IMG/M metagenome (GOLD analysis project Ga0307373, IMG submission 202534) | Soil microbial communities from Risofladan, Vaasa, Finland - OX-2 | ecosystem: Environmental > Terrestrial > Soil > Coastal area > Acid sulfate soil | place: Finland: Risofladan, Vaasa | collected...
TTCGAGCTCTTTAGAGGCGAGCTCTGCCGTATCCAGAGAACCCCCACCGGTTCCAGAATTCACCGGCTGGAACTCAGACGCGAGTTCATGTACCAATCCGACCCTCATACTCTTCAGGTGCTCGTTCGTCCTGGCAATAAATTCCCTGCGGCTCTTTGAGGTTAATCGCTTGGTCATTGCGCTTTGCCTTTCTCGCGTCTGTTTTGTGGTTGCTTAAAATCCTTCTCGCTACCGGATAAATAGCACTCCGGCCAAAAAGCCTCCGATTCGGAATTTGATCACGCCGACGCCGCGTGGTGCTCGTTGTGCTCAATTCCATGCACCACCAGCTCGCTCGGCTGCGTGGTCTGCATAACGTCCCGCACCCTCGCAACCTCGGCCGCCGTGCCATGGGCGATAACGATGAACTTGTCGGCCTTGAGGGCCGTCTCGTATTTGATAACGCTGTCTTTAGGAATTCCGATGCTGAATAATCCCGCACCGACCGCACTCAATCCACCCATTACCACCGCGCCTTCGAGCACTCCGATGATCCAGGCGACCAGCGGACCAGCGACCAGCACCGGACCAATCCCCGGAATAGCGAAAGCGGCGGCTCCAAACAGCATGCCCCAAAAACCACCCCATACGGCTCCCAGTTTGCCCCAATACATCATGCGGTCGCCGGTATTATAGTAACCCCTGACATTCTCTTCGGAGTGGTAGTCCTTTCCGACGATCGACAATTTTTTCATGTCAACCCCCGACTTCTGCAAGCTCTTCACCGCCTCTTCCGCCTGTGAATGCGAATCGTAAATGGCTACCACTGAATTTGTTAGCGTCATGACTTTAACTCCGATCCTTTCCGTTTGAATGTTACCGAGGATGACTTAAATAATTCCACCACTTCGTACCACTGACGGAAGCGGTGCTCCCGACCATCGGCTAAATGAGTAATCAATTGTGCGGGCGAACGCGTCGGACAATAGTCCCTCCGCGTGTCGGCAGCTTCGACTACTTCTGCGGCGTATACACACTCCCGGTGCTGCTATTTGTCCTCAACGACGCCTCACTTCGCATCCCACCGGCCTGCGGCTTATATGCTCCGCACACACAGTAGCTGCGCTGGGCTGGATTGCTTTTCTCCCGACGATCATGACCGACGACGAAGCCAAGCAATTTCGACAGTGCAATTTTCATGTGCCTGCATCCCCTCCACCGGCCGCTTTTTCCCTGACGTTGCGGCCGGCGAGCCGGACGAGCTCCTGCCGGTGAACGCGACATATTGAGTTTGAACCTAAAAGCGTCGCGACAGAAGAGCGTTAAGTTCTTCAAAGCACACAGAAGGTCGATCGCGGGCTGAGGCGAACGAACAATCTGGTAAGGTAGACCTGCGGCACATTGCATTCGAGCACCGCGCAATCGTGATCAAGCGGGTGTTCGGAACCCGTCCACATACGGTCCACATCACTCGCTGTTCCGCCGGCCGGCGACACCACAGGATGTGGACCACAGAAAGAAAGAACGGATGACACTTATGCTCAATAAGGCAAATGCATTAAAAGGCTACACATTACACGGCCTCGACGGCGAAATCGGCAAGGTCAAGGAATTTTACTTTGACGACCGTTACTGGACGATTCGCTATCTGGTTGCCGACACGGATACCTGGCTTAAAGACCGGCAGGTGCTAATCTCTCCGTATGCGCTGACCGCAGTAAATACGTCCGATCGTTACATCGACATCGATCTGACTATAAAGCAAATTGAACATAGTCCTTCATTGGAGACCGACAAGCCCGTCTCCCGGCAATTTGAGGATGCCTACTCCGGATATTACGGATTACCGGGTTATGGCGTTCCATATATGTGGGGACCGTATCCCTTTATCGTTCGCGACCGTACAAACTGGAGGGAGCCCGTTCGCGATGATCAAGCGGGGGACCACCACTTGCGCAGCACTCGCGAAGTGAGCGGTTACAACATCCAGGCCACGGACGGCGAGATTGGCCACGTAAAGGATTTTCTAATCGATGAGCAGAACTGGGCGATTCGTTATCTGATCGTCGATACCCGCAACTGGTGGCCTGGCAAAAAGGTTCTGCTTTCACCTCGATGGATCGACCGCGTCAGCTGGAGCGAGTCAACAGTATTCGTCGATCTTCTGCGTGAAACCGTCAAGCAGTCACCTGAGTATACCGAAGATTCTCTGCTAACGAGAGAATATGAGACTGGCCTCCACCAATCTCACGGCCGCCACGGATACTGGGTCGATGAAGAGGCGCCCGGCGATACGTCCGATTGAAGCAAACAGCGGAAGAGGTGGCCTATGATTCTCACGTCCCGATCGAGCGACCACGGATTATCTGCCCGGTTCTCCTGCGTCTGGCCTCTCAAACCGTAAACAGAGCCCGCGTTGGCACCCGGCCGACGAAACTAATAAATCAGCGACGCGTTGGCGCAATCAAATGCTTACTTACTCTTTGCTCCCGTCCCCAGGTCTTCATTACCGTCAGGTACACCATCCGACACTTATTTTCGCCAAGACGGCGCGCCGCATCCATGGTTTTAGTTAGCACAGAGGCTTTCTGATTGTGAATACGAATACTCTTTCTTTGGAATTACTCCACAAAATCGATGCCTATTGGCGCGCTGCCAACTATCTGTCGGTCGGACAGATTTATCTCTACGACAATCCGATGCTGAAGGAACCGCTGACACTTGCGCATGTGAAACCGCTGGTCGTTGGACATTGGGGCACAACACCCGGCCAGAACTTCATTTACGTCCATTTGAACCGGGTCATTAAGAAGTATGATTTGGATATGTTCTACATTGCTGGTCCGGGTCACGGCGGCCCGGCGCTCGTGGCCAATGTCTATCTTGAAGGCACCTACAGTGAGATCTATCCAAATGTCAGTCAGGACGAAGCCGGGCTTAAACAGCTATTCAAGCAATTTTCGTTTCCCGGCGGAATCTCCAGCCATGTCGCGCCGACTACGCCCGGGTCGATACACGAAGGTGGCGAACTGGGATACTCGCTCAGCCATGCCTTCGGCGCCGCCTTTGACAATCCCGGCCTGATCGTAGCCTGCGTGATCGGCGACGGTGAGGCTGAAACCGGACCGCTCGCGACCGCATGGCAATCGAATAAACTGCTCAACCCCATCTCTGACGGCGCCGTTTTGCCAATCCTACACCTCAATGGCTACAAAATCAGCAACCCGACTGTATTGGCGCGTGTTGAGCCTGAGGAGTTGGAGCACTTCCTGCGCGGCTGCGGATGGACGCCCTACTTTGTGGAAGGTGATAAGCCCGAAAAGATGCATCAGCTGATGGCCGCCGCCATGGAAAAGGCCATCGAGAGCATTCGGAACATCCAGGAAAACGCGCGCTATAATAACAACACCACGCGGCCACGGTGGCCGATGATCGTCCTTAAATCACCCAAGGGCTGGACCGGTCCGCGAATGGTCGATGGCTTGCAAATCGAGGGTACTTTCCGTGCGCACCAGGTGCCGCTTTTGGTCGATTCCGATCATCCCGACCACGTCAAGCAGCTAGAAATCTGGATGAAGAGTTACAAGGCCGAGGAGCTGTTCGATAACAATGGCCGCCTGATTCAGGAGTTGGCGGACCTGGCGCCGAAGGGCGACCGGCGGATGGGCTCCAATCCGCACGCGAACGGCGGCCTTCTGCTGCGTGATCTGCGTATGCCGGATTTCCACGACCACGCGGTAGATGTTCCTTCGCCCGGCGCCGTCGACGGCCAGGATACGCTGGTGCTGGGTAGTTTCCTGCGTGATGTAGCCAAGCTTAATCAAGACCAACGTAATTTCCGCATCTTCGGTCCCGATGAGACACTCTCGAATCTCTTAGGTGCGGTTTTCGAAGTTACCAACCGTCAGTGGGACGCTCGCAAAGCACACAATGACGAATTTCTCGCTCCCGCCGGACGCGTGCTGGATTCAATGCTCAGTGAGCATCAATGCGAAGGATGGCTCGAGGGTTATCTGCTAACTGGACGGCACGGACTGTTCAATAGCTATGAGGCATTCATTAGGATTGTCGATTCGATGTTCAGCCAGCACGCTAAGTGGCTGAAGGTCACGCTGGAATTGCCCTGGCGACGGAAGATCGCCTCGCTCAACTATCTGCTCGCCTCTCATGTTTGGCAGCAGGATCATAACGGCTTTACCCACCAGGATCCCGGGTTTCTCGATCATGTCATCAACAAAAAGGCCGACATTGTGCGCTGCTACCTGCCGCCCGACGCCAACTGCCTATTGTCGGTTTTCGATCACTGCCTGCGCAGCCGCCATTACGTCAACGTGGTGGTTGCCGGGAAACATGCACTGCCTCAATGGCTGACGATGGAAGCGGCGGTAGTGCATTGCTCGGAAGGAATCGGCATCTGGCAATGGGCCAGCAACGACCGGGGCGCCGAGCCCGACGTAATAATGGCTTGTTGCGGAGACACGCCCACGCTCGAGATCCTCGCAGCCGTTTCCATACTATACGAACACCTTCCCGAGCTCAGAATTCGCGTGATCAATGTCGTCGATCTGATGAAGTTGCAGTCTGCCAGCGAGCATCCGCACGGGCTGAGCGAAACGGATTACGATTCGCTTTTCACCAAAGATAAGCACATTATTTTTGCCTTTCATGGCTACCCGTCGCTAGTCCATCGGCTGACCTACCGCCGCACCAACCGCAACCTGCACGTTCGCGGCTACAAGGAAGAAGGCACCATTACGACAGCCTTCGATATGCGCGTGCAGAACGACCTTGACCGCTTCCACCTTGTGCAAGACGTCGTCGATCGCCTTCCACACCTCGGAGCCAGGGGTGCATACTTGAAGCAGATGGTTCAGGACAAGCTCATCGAGCACAAGCATTACATCGACAAACATGGACAAGACATGCCGGAAATCCGCAACTGGAAATGGTACGACCCCAGCAGTATGAACGCTGACCCGATTACTCGTCATGAGCTAGAGGCTGCGGCAAAGTAATGACAAACGGCAAGCACCGCCATCACCCCAACGAAGGTCTGGACCACGACGGTGCTCATCATGGCTTCCATCGCCCTTACTGGAAACACGCGCATCATGATTGGCGTTTGATCGTCGCCGTCTCCTTGATGCTGATGGCCGTCTTCATCTATGTGATGAGCGACGATTTGACCTTGTGGCCTCGCGGTCAACGGCAGCAGACGCCTGCCAGCGCGGTCGCGAAATAGCAGGCCGCGATAACCCGAGGCCGCAGCCAATGATTATCCCGCTTTCTTGCGACACTAGTCATACGACTGGTATTTCATTACTTATGATATCTCCAGACGACGCTGACGAGAGTTGAACGATGTCTACTGAGCACAGTTCCGATCACGACGCGAAAACCTCAGCCGGTGCGGGTCATTCCGCGCCTAGTGGGTCCAGCTCGCATGTCGCTGACGTCAATGCCGCGAAGACTCGCACTGACGAGATTCGTAAGCGTGCCTACGAACATTTCCAGGCGCGTCAGGGCGGCAGTGCGCTCGGTGACTGGCAAAAGGCCGAGGCTTCAGTTTCCGCCGATGCGGCCGACGCGGATGGAGTCAAAGCCGACGCACCCGAAGCTGACGGCGCCAAGGCGGATGCTCCCAAAGCTAAGGGGACCAAGCCCGAAGCGTCCAATTCTGATGCAGCTAAGCACGATGCAGCTAGAGCCGATACGCCCAAGCCTGACGCGCCGAAGGCGGCAGATGCCAATGGTGTAAAGGTCCCAACTGATACCGAAACGATCCAGGAAACGTTCACCAAGTTCAAGTCGAGTATCGAGCATGGACTGACCCAGGAAGAGGCCGCGAACCGGCTCAAAAGGGACGGACCGAATGCGATCGAGGAGCAACACACCAGCTTGCTCATGCGGTTTCTGAAGTTCCTGTGGGGGCCGATCGCGTGGATGATCGAAATCGCCGCGGTACTCTCCGCAATCGTCCGGCATTGGGAAGATTTCATTATGATCTTCTTCATGCTAGCGCTGAATGCGGGCGTTGGCTTCTGGGAGGAATTCAAGGCCGACAACGAGATCGATGCGCTCAAAAAGCATCTGGCACTGCATTCTCATGTGCTGCGCGATGGCAAATGGAGTGACGTCGCGGCCAACACCCTGGTGACCGGCGATATCGTCATGGTCAAACTAGGCAATGTCGTCCCCGCCGACCTGAAGCTGATCGATGGCGATTATCTGAGCATCGATCAGTCGGCACTCACCGGCGAATCGCTGCCGGTCGACAAGAAGAAAAGCGATGTGGCCTATTCAGGATCGATCGTGCGCATGGGCCAGATGAATGGACTAGTCATCGCCACCGGAATGAATACGCTTTTCGGCCGCGCCGCGAAACTCACTGAGAGCGTTATGACCGTTTCCCACTTTCAGAAAGCGGTGCTCAAGATCGGCAATTTCCTCATTCTGATCACGCTTGGCCTTGTCGCACTGATCCTGATTGTCGCGCTATATCGCGGCGATCCGATGGTCGACACTCTGCTCTTTGCATTGATCCTTACCGTCGCCGCCATTCCAGTAGCATTGCCGGCCGTTCTGTCTGTTACGATGGCGGTCGGCGCGTCCGTGCTCGCTAAAATGAAGGCTATCGTCTCCCGGCTGGCCTCGATCGAAGAGATGGCTGGCATGGACATTCTCTGTTCCGACAAGACCGGCACGCTTACCAAAAATGAACTCACGTTGGGCAACCCGGTAGTTTTTAAGGCGAGCAACGTGCAGGATTTGGTCCTCGCCGCGGCGCTTGCCTCGCCAGCGGATGGCCGAGATGGGATCGACGAGGCGGTCGTCAAAGGACTCAGCGACCAGTCGGCGTTGAAGAGCTATCAAGTCGAACATTTCACGCCTTTCGATCCGGTCAGCAAGCGCACCGAGGCCGAGGTAAAACATGGCAACTTTGCCTTCAAAGTCGCGAAGGGCGCACCGCAAGTAATTCTAGATCTGGTCCGTCCCGACACGGAGGCACGCAACAAAGCTGACAAGCAGGTTAACGATCTGGCGGCCAAGGGCTTTCGCACTCTCGGCGTTGCTCGCACCGATGCGCATGGCAAGTGGGATTTCCTTGGACTCCTGTCGCTGTCCGATACTCCTCGCGACGACTCCGCCTCGACTATCGTCGCCGCGCGCACAATGGGTTTGCAGGTGCGTATGGTCACCGGCGACAACCTTGCCATCGCGCAGGAAGTCTCGCGCGAACTCAAGCTCGGACCAAACATCGCGGTGGCTGGCGATCTTTTTCCTGACGGCAAGGCCGACGACACCGGCAAGATCGACGCGGCCGACGGCTACGCACAGGTTTTTCCCGAGCACAAATTCAAAATCGTCAAGGCCCTGCAAGCTGGCGGGCATATCGTCGGGATGACCGGAGACGGCGTCAACGATGCGCCCGCGCTCAAACAGGCCGATTGCGGTATCGCGGTCAGCGGCGCGACCGACGCCGCTCGCGCGGCTGCTGACCTCGTGCTCACGGCGACTGGCCTTTTCGTAATCACCAGCGCGATCTCAGAGGCCCGCAAGATCTTCGAGCGGATGAACAGCTACGCAATCTACCGAATATCCGAAACCATCCGCGTCCTGCTTTTCATGACGCTGGCGATTCTTATCTTCAACTTTTTCCCGGTCACCGCGGTCATGATCGTACTCATCGCGGTCCTCAACGACTTCCCGATCATGATGATCGCGTACGACAACACGATCGTCGCGCCAACCCCGGTGCGCTGGGACATGGAACGTGTACTCACGGTCAGCTCGGTGATTGGCGTAATTGGAGTTGTCGCCTCCTTCAGCCTTTTCTTGATCGCGCAGAAATACCTGCACATGGCCCGGCCTATCGTTCAGAGCCTCATGTTTCTCACCCTGTTGGTTGCTGGACACCTCACCATCTACATCACGCGTAGCGCGGGAACCTTTTGGCAGCGGCCGTGGCCCAATTGGCGCCTGGTGGTCGCCTGCGAGGCTACTCAGGTCATAGGCACGCTCGCCGCGGTCTACGGCTGGGGCATGACGCCGCTGGGATGGAAATATGCGCTCGGGCTATGGGGCTATGCCCTCGTCTGGTTCATTTTCACCGATTTGCTGAAGATCGAAGTCTACCGCCTGTTACATCTGGGGACCGCGAGCCATCAGCGCCACCTCGCCAGAGTCAACGCCAGCCTCCATTCGGCCACAACGGGCAAGTCGGCGTCCGCCTGATGCCGGCACCGATTGCAATCAAGTTGCATTTCAAGCCGTTGGAGAGCCCGCAGACTGGCTGTCGTCCTATACCACGATCACTAGTTAGTTCCGAACTTTCCAGCTTTCGCAAAGGATCGAATTGGCAGTGAATATCAACGAATCTGAACTGCATCATCGTTCGGAAGCTACAACTTCCGGGCTTCCGCCTGATGCGTCTGCCTCGTCGCAGACTACCCAGTCACCTTCATCGATTACGCGGACCGGGACGTGGGCGAGCGGACTCGAATCGATCTTCGTCCGCCGTCTGGCGGTGGTCGGAGTCCTCGGCATACTGGTGATGATCGGGCTTTTTCTCTCGAACTATTCCAGCGACAAGGCCCGCTTCTACTGGTCCGCGATGTTTCCCGTCTTCGGCGTAGCCTGCGTGGCACATGAACTGGCGGCTGGACGCGCCTATGAAATCGCACTGTGGCGAATCCTCATGCGCCAGGCGCTTCATTGGATCGGACCGATCGTTGCGGTGAAGATCCTGTTTATGCAGCACGCGCGGGGCCAGATGGCGTCCGATGCGGTGGCTTTAACGGTCATCCTGCTGCTTGCGGTGACCTGTTTTCTCGCCGGCGTTCACTTCGACAGCAGCTTTTACTGGGTCAGCGGATTTCTCGCGCTGGCGGCAGTGATCGGCACCGAGATCGAAACCTATCTCTGGTTCGCTGTGGTGCTGCTGCTGATCGCCGTCGCAATCGCGCTGATTTCGGCGATTCTGCTGCGCCGCGGTTCCAGGGTCGGCGCGGAGCCGCCACACATTTCGACCTCGTGATGGCCGTAGCCCTGCTCAGTAACAGTCTATCGTCTTGAACGGGCTTCCAATGGTGCCCTCCACCACCTGAACTAGGAAAACGATGAACTACCGCAAGCGCTTCGTCGTCGGTCCGGGCGCCAAGGTCCGACTCGGCAAAATCGATCCGGGATTTAAAGACCAGCACCACGAATCGCACAAAGAGGCGGCGCCGGAGATCCAGAAACACGTCGACCGCATGGCCAAGGCGCAGTATCTGCTCTACGCCGACGGCAACCATTCGTTGCTCGTCGTCCTGCAGGCGCTCGATGCCGGCGGCAAGGACGGGGTGGTACGCCACGTGTTTTCCGCAATGAACCCGCAAGGGACGTTGGTCGCTATCTTCAAACAACCCAGCGAGGTCGAAGCCGCCCACGACTTCCTCTGGCGCGCCCATTTGCACACGCCGGCCAAAGGGCAAGTCGTGATCTTCAATCGGTCGCACTATGAGGATGTGTTGGTGGTGCGCGTGCACACACTGGTGCCGAAGTCGGTGTGGTCGAAGCGCTACGATTTGATTAACGATTTCGAACAGATGCTTTACGAAAACGGCACGCGCGTGGTCAAGTTCTATCTCCACATCAGCCCGGAGGAGCAACTCAAGCGCTTCGCGCAGCGCCTCGACGATTCGATGCGGCACTGGAAAATCAGTGAGGGCGACTACTCCGAGCGCAAGCTCTGGCCGGACTATATGGCGGCATACGAGGACGCCATCGAAAAGACCAGTACCAAACACGCCCCCTGGTACGTCATCCCGTCCGACCACAAATGGTTTCGCAATCTGGCTATCTCGGAGATCATCGCCGACACGATGGAGGATATGGGTTTCAAGCTGCCGGCCGCGCAAGTGGACATCGCCGAAATTCGCCGCAAGTATCACACTGCGGCGGTGCGGCAGGCCCGTCGCGGCGACCAGCTAGCCAACTCCCTGCGCAAGAAGTGAGTATGCCCTCACCCAACGAGCTAATAAACGTAATCCTCTGATATCCAAGGGATAGCGACGCGGAAAGCTGCGGCCGCGCGCTATTCCGCCACCCGGATGTCGCCGTACGTCCGACTTCCCTTCGCGATGACGAATAAACTACGGCCCCTCACCCGAACGCCCTTGACGCCTAAAGTGCGCAGCGCCTGCGCCTCTGCAGCGTCGCGCACCCATTGGGGCGGTCTTACACTCGAGGAGCGCAGCGCGGAGATGAAGCGTCGCGCAGCACCGCATCGGCCGTTGACGGTTCGCAATAGCATTCACGACGATTCGCGAAAAGACTGGAGCCATAAGCAGCTAGCGGACAACACATCGCGCATTGCGTTCAACGCGCAAAGAGTGCAGGTTTTTACGAAGATGACTGAATCAGCATCCCTGGAGAAATGCTTCGGCCTCGGAAAGGCGATCGTCAATCTGCGCGGAGGCGTGGCTCTATTTCTAATAGTATTGGTTTCTCTGCTAATACCCGTTCCATCCTATCCACGCCCCAGTTACGCAACCCGCGGTCTCCGTTCGATCAGAGAATGTTCACAGTGTGCGGTACCGTTCGCTGGCCGAAGCGCGAGCGACGAATGAACCCCCCGCTGCTTGCAACGAGTTTTTCTGGTACCGAGGGCGGGACTTGAACCCGCATGTCCTTACGGACGGTGGATTTTGAGTCCACTGCGTCTGCCGTTTCGCCACCTCGGCACGTGCGCTCGTGCGCTGCGCCCTTGACCCGCTTCGATCGCTCTGGCGGAGTTACCGCCCGCGGCCCAGGCAAAAATTGATTCTGCCAGAGCCCTACGCCCTATCCAAGCGCCGCGCCGCCCGCGATATGCCGCGCTAGACCATTGCTATGGTCATCATCCTGATAAGCGTCTCCGGTTCCGGCAAAACCACCGTCGGCCGCGTGATCGCGCGCGCAGGTTAATAATCGCATAGCTAATGTCGTGTCGCGTAAGTAACAATCGCGTTGCCGACGTTAACACCGAATGTCCTCAAGGCGTCATGGATCGCCGACATTAAACTGACTTATTGAGGCCTGCAAATTATAGTGACACCTATCCGGGGCCTACAACCCGTCCAAATGTGGTCATTCGGATCTTTGAGCTGTCCCTATATTATGCAGGACTCAATAAGAGACACCACACTAGTGGAATAGTGAAGAGCCACAAATCGCGGCTTGTCGCGCACGCAGCGCTATAGCACGGAGAGTCTCTGGCGACCTGAAGATACTTGCGCACACCTATAATGGCCATTGAAATGCACTGTCTAAATGCATTTAGCAATTTCCCGTAAATCGACGCGAGATGCTCTATCCTTTGTTATCTGCGGAACCGCATTCAGGATTAATCCGCTGCCTTCGGCACGCAAATAGTGATACATACTTCAGTGAGGATTTTGATCTATGAAGAAACTTGTCGTTTGGATCTTCCGTTCGATGGCGCTGGGGCTGTGCCTTTCATTATCGGCCTGCGTCCTTATCAACTCCGGCTCGATAAGCGAAAGCAGCGGTGGTGGAACGCCCGTAAAAGCGGAGTATAGCGACTATGGCCTGTTGCATCTGACCGCACCGGCCAATCTCACTGAGGGTGCAAACGGGGCGCTCGCCGCGCAATGTCAAAGCGGCATGATATCCGACGTACAGACGGAATTGTCGATGCGCGACTGGTTCGCGATCGTCCAATACTACACGGTCACGACGGCCGGCGTCTGTAAGTGAAGAGCGCACGAATGAAGAGTAAATCAAATAGTAAATCGAAGACCAGAGGAGTCGCGTCAATACTGCGGATATTGGCGGTCGGCGCGTTTCTCTCAATCTCACTATCGGCCTGCGTGATGATCAACTCCAGCACGATTGGCCAAACCACCGGTGCCGGCGCGCAGGTGAGCGCCATGGATAGCGACTACGGAATCCTGCGGCTGAGCAAACCGCAGGGTCTCACTTCAACGGCGAACGCGGACATGGTCAAGCAATGTCAGAGCGGCCTGCTGACGGATGTTCAGACGCAACTGTCAATGCGGGATTGGTTCCTGGTAGTCCAGTACTACACGGTCGCGGCCAATGCAATTTGTAAACCGCCGCCCCCGCCGCCGCTGCCACCACCAGCGCCGCAAGCGAAGATCATCCTGCGCGGAGTACATTTCGACTTCAACAAGTCCGCAATCCGTGCGGGCGACGCGGCAGTACTCGATGAAGCCGCGGCTACGCTCAAAGAACACCCGAACGTAGCGGTCGACGTGAATGGCTATTGCGACTCGATCGGCGGTGTCGAGTACAATCTCAAACTCTCGCAGAGGCGCGCCGAATCGGTCGTCGACTACCTGGAGAAGGACGGCATCTCGGGCGACCGCCTGACGCCGCACGGCTACGGCAAGACCGGCTTCGTCGCCAGCAACCGCAGCAGTGAAGGCCGCGCTGAGAATCGTCGGGTAGAGTTGGTTCCCGCGCAGTAAACGTCTCCACATTTTCTTCTAACAATGAGGGCGGGCGCCTGACGATCAGGCGCCCGCTCATGCATTCGGCTCTAGCCACTACGCCCGCCTGCCGAGTCAAATCGATCACGACGCGGGTGGATGGGGCGTGATTGCCGGCGCTGCGCCCGGCGCCTGTCGGGCAGCTTCCAGATCCCTCAGTGCAGCGTCGCGAGACGCCTCAATGTCGATACCGTTGAATTCGGCGGCGGCGGCTTCAAAAGCCTGCTGCGAATAAATGTTGGCCTGGGCAAATTCGCGCTCGTTCTGACCCCAGTACAGATAGGTACTGCCTTTCTGATAGCGCGTGTAGTTGTCGTTGAGCCGGACGGCGGACAGGCCCTTTTTGTACAATTCGCGCGCCTCCTCAAATCTTCTTTGGGTGAACAGAAACCAGGCGTAGGCCACGATCGCGCTGAGTTGGTAGTTGGAATCGGGGGCCACCTTGACCGCGCGGCTGTAATATCTATCCGCGGCGACGAGATCGCCGGTGAGCGCATTAAAATAGGCAATCGCGCTCCATTCGACGGAAGTTACCAGCGCGGGAATCTGGCCGGCGAGGTATTTGGCCTGCTGGATCAAAAAACGCTGCTGCTGGCCATAGGCTGGAGCCAGCCGCGCGGCATAGCCGGGATCGTTAAGACCCTCGTGCTGGGTTTTCTGTTGTTCGATCATGACTTCCGCCAGTTGCCGCAGAACCTCGCTCAACTGACCGCGTATAGTTCTTTGCTTTTCGTGCCATCCGCTCAGCGTGGACAGGACAAGCGCGACTAAAGAAAGCAGCAATGCGGCGGCACTGGTTAGTTCGGAGAAACTCATTTTCCCTCCCCCAAAAGCGGAGACGAACCCGCACGTGAGCATGGATCAGCGCCGATCCCCGTGCAATACGAGATAGCGCTTAAATCATTGTGCGGAATCGGTCGAGGTGGGACCGCGGGCGCGATGCGCGGCGCGGTTCAAGGTTGTGCGAGGATCAGGATCTCGGATTGGCGCGTCGCGGGATCGAGGCGCACCAGGTAGGCCGGGAGACCGCTCCCCTGCATCGCGATATTGGTTCGTGCGTCGCATCGGCATCGCGCGACGAGAGCATTGTTGACCCGCGCGAAGCGATCCAGATTGAACTGCGCTAGGGCTACATGGTTGTCCGGAATCCACAAATCAACCGAGCGTTTGCCGATTTTGACGTCGCTGGCCATGGGCGTCCCGGAAATGGTCATGTTGTCTTTGATCCATTGCCGGAAAGCGGAAACGCTCATCGCGTTGACGCGCGGATATTGGCGGGTCAGTTGCGAAATCGCAATCGCGAGCGCGTGTGAGTGGGTATTGGTGCGAGAGTCATCGTGCTCGACGGCTACCCATAGCTGGCGCGACCAGACTGAGAGGAGCCGGGAATCGGCATCGGGCAGCGACTTGTAGCGCGCGATGGCATTCTCAGCTTCGACGAAGTCGCGGTTGCGAATCGCCGCGGCGGCCTGCTGCGAGTATTGCGCGCGTTTGGCGGTTGCGAGCTGGTCAAAGATTGGCCGGCTCGCGCTGCCCGGCTGGTCAACGGCGGCGGCGCAAGCCTGGTATTGCCGCGAGAGTGAGTATTGCGGTGCGCCGATTTTGTATTCAGTGAGGCACAGACCGTCCGCGACCTCGCGCTGTTCGCGTGGCGATAGTTTGGGGTTGGCGGCGGCCTGCACAAACATCTGATGCGCCGCGGCGTAGCGCCCGAGCGCGATCTCCGACCGGGCCGTGGCAATCGAACTATTGGTGCATCCACTGATTAGCGAAACCAGGAGGAAGAGAAAGGGTGCCAGCAATACCGCGAGGTGACGCGCAAGCCCGAATCCGGATCGGCATCCGAAGCGGTCGTGAGCGAGGCGTGAGTTCGCAGCTTTCATTAACGTGGTGGCGCCTGATTTCCGTCGCCGAGTATCGGCCGAGCGGCGATCGTGACAAAAAATGCTGGGTTGCGCGAGAGCACCGGGCGCGGATGACGACGGTAACTAAATTAAGTCGGTCTTCAGCAAAATTTACTAGAACGACGCTGACACTGAGCACCGTCGCTCTGATCTGCTAATTGATTCCGGGCACTCTCAGGTGGCGGCGATCAGCGATATGGTTCAGCGCAAGCGCGGCGTGGCGGAGGAATTGCGCGGGCCGTAGGTGTCAGCGACCGGCGGCGGGCGCGGCAGCGAGTGGTGGCGCGAGGGCGAGCATTCGGAGTGTGAGCGCGGCGGCGGGCAGCGCGGCGCGCAGGTCGGCGATGATGCCGCTCAGCAGGACGGTGTCGCCGATCGCGGCAGTGGTCAACAGGCCGACGCGCTCGAGCCGCGCGGGCCGCGGCCGGGCCGAAGATACCGACGGTCGGCGCGCCCATCGCAGCGCCGACGTGCATCACACCGGTATCGTTGGACACCAGCAGATCGCAAAGCGCCAGCAGCGCAGCGGTGCGGGCGCTTTCGCCGCAGCCGGTCGCGTCGGCCACCGGACCGCGATAGCGATCGATAAACTCGCCGATCAGCGGACGTTCCGGCGCCTGGCCGGTGAGGATCACGAAAAGATTGGGCCACGCGCGCGCATCCGATCGGCCAGCGTATCGCGCACGTCGCCGGGCCGCGGCGGCTGATGGACCGTCGCGCCGCCGACCATGCGGGCAATCGTATTCACGCTGACCGCGTTGCCGCGTCCGATATTGAGCGCGAGCCCCTGGCCCGCATCGCAATTTATCGCGAGCAGGGTGGCGCGCACCACGTCGCGGACGTGGGTGAAGTCGCGGGTCAGCTCGCCGTCACCGCAAATCACCAGCGGCAGGCCGGCGCGCCGCGGCCGACCAGCACGTCTGACAGGCCGGTGACATTGTCGGCGTTGAACATTTCGTGGCAGCGCGGCGCGCGCGCGCCCGGCCGGGCGACCATACCCATGAGCTCAACAATGCGGCTGCGGTAATGCTCGACGAACGCATGGACCCGCGGATGCTTTACGTAATCGCTCGCGCGAGCGGCAATCGCCTGCCCCACCGCATTTTCGCCGAGACCGCCCAACTGGACCGACCCGATCATCGCCAGACTAATCGCGCCGTCGCCGCCCACTCGCACCTCGAGCTTCTCGATCTCAGGTAAATCTGCGACCGAGACAGTAAGCACGTCGCCGCGGCCGACCGGATAATCCACCGCGGTATCTTGTTGCCCGCGCCGTAGCGCCAACTGATGCAAGGCCCCCGCGTCGTCGCACCGCACGAAGCTATTTGCATCCGCAAGCGTTGCCACCGACGCAGCCGACATGTTGCGCGCAACCTCGCCCGAACCTGGCGCCGACGCGCCGCCGGCGCACGACGATAAGCACAGGATCACGGCGCAAATCGCGCCCCTGACCGCCGTAAGATACCGTGTCGAACGAACTCTGATATTAATCATGCGCCCGGCATCTCAAGCGAAATGTGACAATCGCCGGGGACTAAAGCCCTCACCAGTTTGTTTACCACCCGCTGTACCGCTCGACTTTACCGCACTCATAGCAACGATCCTGTGAACATTAGATTTCACTGTCGATAACTCAGAGCTAGCACTTGCTCACTTTTAGTCATCACATAGCCAGTTGCTCTGGGACGAATGCTACTAATGGCGGCAACGGCCAGAAGGTGTAGTGAAAGCGATGGATCGCCAAATCGACGCAACCGATCGCGAGCGATCCCGCGCCGCAAAGCTGCCGCAGGCGCAAAGGATCAACCGACGTGCCCCACTTCTTAATCGACCAATTGAGACCTACGCGAGTATCTAACGCGGTAGTTTGAGTATTTTGTAGCGCCACCGGTGCCTCATCGGGCCGCTCTTTAGAAGGCTACCGAGTGAAGCTTACGGATGGCGTCGGCCCGAGGCGACGGCGGCGCTACTGAGATTGTCAAATTGATAAATATAAGTCGAAGTAGCGCGTAGATGTGGCGGAAATAGATTAGCTATTTTGTGCGCGTCGATTGACGGATCGATTCGCGCGTCTCCCAAAACTCACACTCATGCCGGACCGGCTGCGTCGTCGGTGGTGACGTGCTCCGCGGTGCTGTGCTCATGATTTAGCGAGCGCTCGTTGAGCAGATCGTGAAGCGCGCCGAGCAGTATCGACTTGCTGATCGGTTTGCCGCAATGCAGATCGGCACCCGCGTCGCGGCAGCGCGCGACATCCTCGGAGAACACCGACGCGGTCAACGCCACGATCGGAGTGCGCGGAGCGTTACGCTCATGCTCCCATGCGCGAATCGCGCGAATCGCCGTAAGACCATCCATCACCGGCATTTGCAAATCCATCAGGACGGCATCGAAAGCACCGGCCTTGCAGACTTCGACCGCCACCGCGCCATCGCAGGCTTCTTCGATTGTACAGCCCGTCCGCGCCAGGAAATTGCGAATCAGCACGCGATTATCCGGCGAGTCGTCGGCGACCAGGATATGCGCCGGATGACCGTTGACGACGAAGCGCTCGGGCAATGCGAGAGGCGGCCCGGCCCTGGCGGCTGGGGTCATAGCGCCCGCGCCACCGCTGGTGAGTAGCCCGGTGATTGCCTCGAGCAGTTCGAGCCGTTTGACCGGCTTGACCAGGTAAGCGTCGAGCCCCGCATTGCGCGCGTGCTTCAACTGGATATTCAAATCGTCCGACGTGAGCATCATGATGATCGGCGGCTCTTCGTGCTCCTGCTTCACGCGCCTGGCGACCTCGAAGCCGTCCATCTCGGGCATGCGGCAGTCGAGCAGCATCAGGCGATACGGACGCCCCTCGTGCCGCGCCCTGGCGCAGAGTTCGAGCGCTTCGCGGCCCGACGCGGCCTCGCTTAATTCGACGCCCGCCCGAGTCAGGATCTCGCGCATGATTAACCGGTTGGTGTCGTTGTCATCGACGATCAGGATACGCGCGCCCGCCAGGGGAGTCGCCGGCGTTACGCCGGTCGCCCGCTCGGCGAGCGGGTCGCGAAGATCAAAGTTGACCGTGAAATGAAACGTGCTGCCGCGCCCGAACTCGCTCTCGACCCACACCCGCCCGCCCATCAGATTGACCAGCCGCCGGACGATCGCCAGGCCCAGACCGGTGCCGCCGTAGCGGCGCGTGGTCGAGGAATCGACCTGTGAGAAATCGGTGAAAATTTCACCGACCTTGTCCGCCGGAATGCCGATGCCGGTATCGGTGACCATGAAATGCAGTGCGCCGGGCTGCTTGGCCTCAGGATCGCGCTCGACGGTCACCACGATCTCCCCGTGCTCGGTGAATTTGAGGGCGTTGCCGATCAGGTTGACCAGGATCTGGCGCAGGCGCAGCGGATCACCGATGAGCCTGAGCGGTATGCCGAGGGCGACGCGCGCGGCGATTTCGAGTCCCTTGGCGTGTGCGCGGACGCCCAGGGTCTCGATGGTCTTTTCGATAACGGTGTCGAGGTCGAGGTCGGTGCGCTCGAGCGTCAGGCGCCCGGCTTCGACCTTGGCGAGGTCGAGAATATCGTTGATCAGCGACAGCAGCGCGTTACCGTTGTTGCGCATGATGCCGACGAACTTCTGTTGCTCCGGATCGAGCGGCGTCTCGTCGAGCAGTTCCGACATCCCCAGGATCGCGTTCATCGGTGTGCGAATCTCGTGCGACATGCTCGACAGAAATTCGGTCTTGGCTTGCGATGCGGCCAGCGCCATCTCGCGCGCCGCGACCAGGTCGACCGTGCGATCGCGCACCTGCCGCTCGATTTGAAGATTGACGGTTTCAAGATTCGCCCGATGGTCGGCGATGCCGCGCATCTCGCGCAGGCTCTGCACGACCGAAAAAATCAAAAACGTGTCTTCGAACACCACCCAGCCGACGTGCTCGAGCCAGCGCCACGGCTCGACCATCGCCACCCCGTAAATCGATTGCGGCCAGAAATAACCCCGCAGACAATGATCGAGCGCGGTCACCACGGTGCCCGTGATGAGCACCGTCCAGTCGCGGTAAACCGCCAGGAAGGCCAGCGCCCCGAAGATTTGAAAATGGGTCTCGATCCGCCCGCCGGTCAGATGGATCAGCAGCCCGGCGTTGATCATCTGGGCGATCGCGATCACCTGGCGAGTCAGGCGCCGCCCCGGATAGAGCACCGCCAGCGCGATCGGCAGGCCCGAAACCGCGGCGCCAAGAAATAGCGCCGCCCATACATGAATGTTGACCGTACTCTGCGCCCCCGCCCAGGCCCACGGCGTCAGCCACAGCGCCGCCGCGATCCCGGCCAGCCACTGCAAGCCAAAGAGCCAGATGAACATGCGGTCCGTGCGCACGAAGATCGCCGCGCGCATCTGCGCGAGCAGCGCCGCGCTGCGCGCGGCCAGCGCCGGATCGGGCGCACCGTCGTTAGCTTGCGCTGCCGCCCTGGTTCGCGCAGCCGGATTATCGTGCGCCGCCGTTACCCGCTGCCAAACTCGCGCTAGCGAACGCATCGGATTGCTCTCCCCGCGGGCGGCCCGGCCGGCTCGAACAACGGGCAGCCAAAGACCGGCGTGATGGCGCGCGGCCCGGCAGGAGTTTCCATCAGCGATCGAATTTCACTCGCCCCGAGATTATCGCCCCAATGACCGCGTGCGACGGTGATGCCGCCGCTGAACAGCAGGCGCCCGGCGCCGTCGTAAACCATCGTCTGCCCCGAGGTCGCGGCGCCAAAGCGGCGCGCCTCGCCGCCGTCATCGGCGACCACCGTAACGCCCGGTATGCGCGCCGCACTGAACCACAAATCGGTCGTCGCCCATCCGCCGGTCGTGCCCGGCGGCTTGACGAACACCACCAGCGCACGCATCCGCCCGCCCGCATGCGCCATCAACATCGCTAATTCGCCGACCGTGGCCCGTGTGCATGGACATCGCGGATGCGCGATCATGACGAGCGTGAAGCCGTTCGCCGCGCGCGCCAGGGTACTGGCCGCGGGCCATCGTGCCGGCGGATGCCCGGGCGCGCCCGGCGCCGTCGAGTAGCGCGCGAGTCCCGCCATCCCGGCGATCACCGCGCCGAGCCAGATCGCGACGACCGCGCCCAGCACGATCGCTTTGACGCGGCCGATCGGCGGCATCGCCTGGTCGGGGATCGACGGGCGATCGCCGCCGTGACCGGCATCTCCGATTCGCGCATTTGAGTGGACCATCGATGAAATAAGGAGCAATTCAGAGACCACGCCCAGTCCGCGTGTGAGACCGAATTGCGCCACCGGCGCCATTCGGCACGCCGCCCCGATGTCCCGTAATCGGTCAGATGGCCCGCCGGTGTACCATCATGCGTTAGCGAAATCCCGGCCCTCGGGCGCCCCGATCGGGTGGCACTCTTGGCGCATTGCGACACCGCGGCCGACAGGCATATCGTAAATCCGTGACACCTGCGGCCGTTTTGCTGATGCGCGTGCCGCGCCGCCTGGCAATAGAGGATCGATGCGATGAAAGTCGTCGTGGACCACAATCTTTGCGAAGGAAATGGCCGCTGCGCCGAAGTCGCGCCGGAGGTCTTTGAGCTGCGCGACGACGACCGCAGCCATGTGCTGGCCGACCCTCCGGCACCGGGCTCGCGCCCTCGGGTTGAACTGGCGGTGAGCCTCTGCCCGCGCCAGGCGATACGGCTGATCACCGAGTAATCGCGGATCGTGCGGCGCACGCGGATAAATCGATCGAAGCGACCGTGACGGAGGGATTAAGCAACGCCATGGCAGCCTTGACGCCGGACACCGTCGACATCATCGATCCCGATCTATACGTGCAGCGCGGCTACCCGCACGACGAATGGGCCGTGCTGCGCCGCGACGCTCCCATCTATCGTTACGAGCGCGCCAACACCGATCCTTTCTGGGCGATTACGCGCCACGCCGACATCGTCAACGTCTCGCGCCAGCCGGAACTGTTCCACAGCATCCAGCGCCTGTTTGTGACGATCAACGAAGAGGGCTCACCGGCTCCCGACGAAACGATTCTGCGCCAGCTCCTCAATATGAATCCGCCCGAGCATGGCGCCTATCGTGCGATCGTCAACCGCCGCTTCACGCCGCGCGGCGTGCAGGGGGCTGCGCGAGCAGATCGATCGAATCACGGCCGAGGTGCTCGACGGCATCGTCGATCGCACCGAATGCGATTTCGTCACCGAAGTCGCCGCCAAGCTGCCGCTGGCGGTGATCGCCGAGATGTTCGGTATCCCGCGCTCGGACTGGGCGATGATGTTCCGGCTGAGCAACATGATGATCGGCCCGGGCGACGCCGAGTATGCCGGCGACGAGACGATTCTCGAAACCCTCCAGCGCGCGCGGATGGAGTTCTTTCAGTACTTCAGCCAGCTCTGCGAGGACCGCCGCAAAAATCCGCGCGACGACCTCGCCAGCGCGCTCGCCAACGGCCTGGTCAACGGCGCGCCGCTCCCGATCTTCGAGCTAATGTCGTATTTCGCGCTGCTCATCATCGCGGGCAACGAGACCACCCGCAACGCGACCAGCGGCGGACTCCAGGCCTTCATCGATAATCCCGCGCAATGGGCGCGGCTCAAAGGCGACCCGTCGATGGTGCCGGGCGCCGCCGAGGAGATCGTGCGCTGGACCTCGCCCGTGATCCAGTTCACGCGCAAGGCCACCGCCGACACCAATCTATGCGGCGTGCCGATTCGCGCCGGCGACGAACTGGCGCTGTTCTATCCCTCGGCCAACCGCGACGAGGCAGTCTTCGACCGGCCCGGCGTCTTCGACATCGGACGCAACCCCAACTGCCATATCGCCTACGGCATCGGCGAGCATTTCTGCCTCGGCGCCAATCTCGCGCGGCTCGAATTGCAGGTGATGTTCCGTCAGTTGGCCGAACGGCTCGAATTGGTCGAATCGGCCGGACCGCTCCAGCGGATGCGCTCGAACTTCGTCGGCGGCATCAAGCACATGCCGATTCGCTATCGGATGCGGCCGCGCGCCTGAACCTATCGCGCGCTTGGCGCCTGAAATTCCCGCCGCGCGCGGCGTGCGCGATTTTCACGGCGCGGCTTCGTCGGCGTCGTCGCTGTAAATCGGTGGCTTTCCGGCGTACGGATAGCCCGAATCGAGCGCTTGCTTGAGCGCCGCGTCATCGCCGTAGATATCGTTGAAGAACTGCACCTCGCCGTCGGGCTGCACGATCGCCGTGCGATAAATGATCAGCACCGGAATCGGATGCGCCAGGTTG
>Ga0307373_10005137_pt1 | contig 21628 bp, 13 predicted proteins | sample OX2MG_FD_202534 | JGI IMG/M metagenome (GOLD analysis project Ga0307373, IMG submission 202534) | Soil microbial communities from Risofladan, Vaasa, Finland - OX-2 | ecosystem: Environmental > Terrestrial > Soil > Coastal area > Acid sulfate soil | place: Finland: Risofladan, Vaasa | collected...
GGCCAGCGTCCGGTGTCAGGCCAGCGTCCGGTGTCAGGCCAGCGTCCGGTACCGCCCGCAGGTGCCGCACCCGCCGGGTGCCCGGCCGCTGCCCCGTGCGCGTTCCACCGGGCCGCCCGCCCTGCCGCGACACGCCGGCCGGATGGCTCTCACCTGTGGCCCCGGCCCGCCCCCGACCAGGTACGGCAGCCCTGGCCGGCCGACCTGGCTTTCCCGTGGTCATCACGCTCATCACGGCCTCCCTGGTCGAATGAGAGTTCTATCGTATCCTTGTTCTATAGCACACTGATTCGATCGAACGTTCGTACGACACCGTTCTACCGCAGGGGTACGACATTTTCGTGTCACCTCGAACAGATGTTTGAGGTCTAGCGCCGGAAGCGCTAGCGTCGCCCCTGAACCCGCAACCACATCCGGAGGTGAGCAGATGGATCACAGCTCGGAAGACGGCGGGGCCCACCGTTCCCCGGCCGGCGCCCGGCACGCCGGACCGGGTACCGGGCCGGACTCAGGGCTGGACACCGAGCCCGGGGGCAGGCCCAGAGGCAGGCCCGGCCGCAAACCCAAGGGCAGCGTCCCCGCCGTGGTCACCGAGATACCCGATCACCCCGACCCGGACCACGTGCTGACCTGGCGGCAGCGCAAGGTGCTCCAGGTGATCAGGGAGTCGGTCCAGCGCCGCGGCTATCCCCCGTCGATGCGCGAGATTGGCGAGGCGGTCGGCCTGACCAGCACCTCCAGCGTCTCCTACCAGCTGTCCACCCTGCAGACCAAGGGCTACCTGCGGCGCGACGCCGGCCGGCCCCGCACGGTGGAGGTCCGCCTGCCGGGGCACCCGGCGGTCCGCCCCGACGCCGAGGGCATGGACGAGTCGGCACTGGACATCACCTCGCAGGAGGCCGCCTACGTGCCCCTCGTGGGCCGGATCGCGGCAGGCGGGCCGGTGCTCGCCGAGGAGGCGATCGAGGACGTCTTCCCGCTCCCCAGGCAGATCGTCGGCGATGGGACGCTGTTCCTGCTCAAGGTGGTCGGCGACTCGATGATCAATGCGGCGATCGCCGATGGCGACTGGGTCGTGGTCCGGCAGCAGCCGGTGGCCGAGAACGGTGAGATCGTGGCCGCCATGATCGAGGGTGAGGCCACGGTCAAGACCTTCAAGCGGTCAGGCGGCCACGTCTGGCTGATGCCGCACAACCCCGCCTACACACCCATCCCCGGCGAAGAGGCGACCATCTTGGGCCGCGTCGTGGCCGTGCTCCGGCGGGTCTGACAAGAGGGCCGCTCCGGGACGGTGACCGAAGGCCGCCAGGCACACGGCGGCGGCCGCCGTGCCGGAGCGGCGCGATCAGACGGGAACGACGTTGACCAGGCGCGGGGGCCGCACGATAACCGTCCGCACCTCGGCGCCGGCCAGTGCCCGGACGACCCCGGGGGCGGCCAGTGCCTGCTCCCGCAGGTCGTCCTCGGTGATGCCCGGCGGCACCTCCAGCCGGTCGCGCACCTTGCCGTTGACCTGAACCACACAGGTGACCTGGTCCTGGACCAGCAGCGCAGGGTCCGCGGACGGCCAGGCGGCCTGCGCCACAGACGGCTGGTGCCCCAGCATCTCCCAGCATTCCTCGGCCGTGTAGGGCGCGAAGATCGACACCATGACGGCCAGGGTCTCCGCCGCATCCCGCACGGCCGGGTCGCCCGCGCCCGGCCCGGAGTCGATCGCCCGGCGGATGGCGCTGACCAGCTCCATCAGCCGCGCCACAGCGACGTTCAGCCGGTAGGCCTCGACCAGCCTGGTGACATCGTCGATGGTCCGGTGGGTGACCTTGCGCAGTTCGGTGTCGCCAGGACCCTGGCTGGCCTGAGCGGCACCGGCTTGTGCCACTACCCGCCATACCCGGCCCAGGAACTTGACGGAGGCATCGGGGTTCATGTCCGCCCAGTCGATGTCATCCTCGGGGGGGCTGGCGAAGATCATCGTCAGGCGGATGGCGTCTACTCCGTGCGCGGCCAGCTGCTCGCCCAGGTCAACCCCGTTGCCCAGCGACTTCGACATGGCTCTGCCCTGGTTGATGACCTGGCCCTGGTTCAGCAGCCGCGTGAACGGCTCGCCGAAGTCGATCATGCCCATGTCGTTCAGGACCTTGATGAAGAACCTGGAGTACATCAGGTGCAGGATCGCGTGCTCGACGCCGCCCACATACAGGTCGACCGGGTTCCAGCGGCGCACCGCCTCGACGTCGAACGGCCCGTGCTCATAGCCAGGTGAGCAGTAGCGCAGGAAGTACCAGGAGGAGTCGACGAAGGTGTCCATCGTGTCGGTGTCGCGCCGGGCGGCACCGCCGCACTTGGGGCACTCGGTGCTGACCCAGTCCCCGGCGGCGGCCAGGGGCGAATTGCCCTTGGGCGCCAGGTCCTGCCCGCGCAGGTCCGGCAGGATCACGGGCAGCTGATCCTCGGGGACGGGGACTTCGCCGCAGCCGGAGCAGTAGACGATCGGGATGGGCGTGCCCCAGAACCGCTGCCGGGAGACCAGCCAGTCCCGCAGGCGGTAGCTCACCCCGGCCCGGCCGTGGCCCTGCTCGCCCAGGATCTCGGTGATCCTCGCGATGGCGGCGGCCTTGTCCAGGCCGTCGATCGGCCCGGAGCTCACCAGCGTGCCGTCGCCCACCGTGGCGATGCCGGTCGTGGCCGGGTCGGGCTCGCCGGTTTCCACCACGACCCGCACGTCCAGCCCGTGGGTGCGGGCGAAGTCCAGGTCACGCTGGTCGTGGGCGGGCACGGCCATGATCGCCCCGGTGCCGTAGTCGGGCAGTACGTAGTCAGCCGCCCAGACCGGGATGTGCTCGCCGTTGACCGGGTTGACCGCGTGCCGTCCCAGGAAGACCCCGGTCTTCGGCCGGTCCGCCGACTGCCGTTCGATGTCGGTCAGCTTGCGCACCTGCTTCACGTACTCGGCCAGCGCTTCCCGCTGCCCCGGCGCGCACACCTGCTCGGCCAGCGGTGAATCGGCGGCGATGACGAAGAACGTCGCGCCGTACAGCGTGTCCGGGCGGGTGGTGAACACCGTCACCGGCTCGTCCAGGCCCTCGACCTCGAACCTGATCTCGGCGCCCTCGGAGCGGCCGATCCAGTTGCGCTGCATCAGCAGCACCCGGTCTGGCCAGTGGCCCTCCAGCGGAGCCATGTCCGACAGCAGCCGGTCGGCGTATTCGGTGATCTTGAAGTACCACTGGGTCAGCAGCCGCCGGACGACCTCCGAACCGCACCGTTCGCACCTGCCGCCGATCACCTGCTCGTTGGCCAGCACGGTCTGGTCCACCGGGCACCAGTTGACATAGCCGTCCTTGCGGTAGGCCAGGCCCCGCTCGTAGAAGCGCAGGAACAGCCACTGGTTCCAGCGGTAGTAGTCCGGGTCGCAGGTCTGCAGCCGGCGCGACCAGTCGAAGGACACCGCGTAACGGCGGAACGAGGCCGCCTGCGTGTCGATGTTGGCGTAGGTCCAGTCGGCCGGGTGGGAGTTCTTGCGGATCGCCGCGTTCTCGGCAGGCAGCCCGAAGGCATCCCAGCCGATCGGGTGCAGCACGTTGTGCCCGCGCAGGAAGTAATACCGCGCTACCGAATCCGCGATGGCATATGCCTCGGCATGCCCCATGTGCAGATCACCCGATGGATAGGGGAACATGTCCAGCAGGTAGGTACGCGGCCGCTCATCTGCTGGATCGTCACTCGCCCGGAACAGGCCGTCCATGCCGGCCCAGCGCTCCTGCCACTTCTCCTGGACCTCGCGGGGGTCGTACTGGCGCCGTGCCCGCTCGGCACTGTCTGCGGCTGTCATGATCTTTTCCTCACCCACGTGAATTCGGTCCGGCTCCGGCAACAGAAAAGCCCCCCGGTCACGAGGGGCAGCCGCGCCAACAGGATGTAGGTCGGCGCGGCTAGGTAAGGAGCAACCGAGCGGAACGCATGCGTTCAGGGTAGCGCAGTCCGTGACCGTCCCGCATGCGCGAATGGCGGCGCGGTCATCGTAGGCAGCCCTGTGCCAGCGGCCGGCCGGGCCTGATGAGGTGCCCGGCCTGCCTGCCGCCCGGATGTCTGTGACCGGCCGGAATGTCCGTGGCCGTACACAGGGCGCTAACCCGGGTGTGCCATCCCCGCAACATCGGTGGCCCACGCTGGGGAGGTGAACACAGACCAGAGCACGGTGATCGAGGACCCGGCGGTGACGGGCGCCGCGGGGCGGGCCAGCCACGATGACAGCCTGACTGACCAAGGATTCGGCGAGGCGGAGCCGATGCGGCGGATCGCCCTCGTCGCGCACGACCGGCGCAAGCAGGACATGCGCGAGTGGGCCCACTACAACCGGGGGGTCCTGGCCCGGCACCGCCTCTACGCCACCAGCACGACCGGCCGCCTGCTGCGGGAAGATCTCGGCCTGCCGGTGACCTGCTTTCAGAGCGGGCCGCTCGGCGGCGACCAGCAGATCGGCGCGCGGATCGCGGACGGGGAGATCGACCTGCTGGTGTTCCTGTGGGACCCGCTGGAACCGCAGCCCCACGAGCACGATGTCAAGGCACTGCTCCGGATCGCGGTGGTCTGGAACATCCCGGTCGCGTGCAACCGGGCCAGCGCTGATTTCCTCATCTCGTCGCCGCTGATGAACCGGCCAGCCGCCTGACCAGGGGGTTCACCGGCCATTCTGCCGATAAGGCTTTCTTGCGCCTTTCTTAACCGGCGTCCCCATATGATCCCCCGTTGCCATCGTTGATAGGGGAAGCCAATACGAACGGCGTCGCCGCCCTGCGGAGCAGGGCGGGCTTCACCGTCCTGCGGCGGCTGCCCGCGGCCCGGCCTGGTGAGCCGCGCGGCGCGGGCAGCTCGCTGTGCGCGGGCAGCTCGCTGTGCGCGGGCAGCCCGGTGCGCACGGCAGCTTGCCGCGCGCAGGCCCAGTCCTGCTCGGTAACCCGCCCCGGCCTGCTACGTTCAGCGGGCTGGACGGCAAGCGAGCAATGCCGCCAGTAAGCAGCAAAAAGCTACTGGAAATTGCACAAAGCAACGCGTCCCGCTTTCCGTCTTGACCGGCGCCGCAGACCCCAATAATTTCGTTGCCGCTGCCTTGCGTGGCAGGTCAGCGAGGCAAGGCTCCTATGCCACGATTGTCCATCGTGATCTGAGATCGCGGTCCGGCAGAGAACAGCGGGGATTCTCCGTCATGCCAGCGATATTTTCGCGATGGGGCTTGTTTCGGGGGGGTAATGGACATTCTGTATTGCGCCAATTGTGCATGGCCGTGGAAGGGGATGGCGATGAGGGACAGCGTGACTGGCGCTGCCGATGCCTGAAACCCCCGCCCCCGAGACCGCCACGGAGCCGATCGCTGTCGTCGGCATGGCGTGCCGCTTCCCCGAAGCGGCCCACACCGCCGAGTTCCTTGAGCTGTTCCTGACCGGCCGGAGCTCCTTCCGGCGGCTGCCCCCGGTCAGGCTGGACATGAGCGACTACGGGGAGGCCTGGCCCGCCCGGGCGGCCGTGATCGAAGGCTGGCGCTTCGACCGCGCCGCGTTCGGTGTCACCGAGCCGGCCTACCGCGCGGCCGACCCGGCCCACTGGCTCGCGCTGGAGACAGCGGCCCGTGCGCTGGCTGACGGCGGATTCCCCGGCGGCCAGGGCCTGACCCGGGACCGGACAGCGGTGATCATCGGCAACACGCTCACCGGTGACGTGTCCCGCGCCTCTGCGATGCGGGCACGGTGGCCCTACGTCCGCCGGGTGATCACCGCCGCGCTCGCCACCGGGCAGGTCCCGCCCGAGGCACGCGCCGGGGTGATCGAGCGCGCCGCCGCCGGGTTCCTGGCCCCGTTCCCCAGCATCGGCGATGAGGGCCTGGCCGGCAGCCTGCCCGGGGCGATCGCCGACCGGATCTGCGGCCATTTCGGCTTCCGCGGCGGCGGCCACGCCGTCGACTCGACCCATTCCTCCTCGCTGCTCGCCGTCGCGTCGGCCTGCTCGGCGCTCGCGGCGGGCGACATCGACGCTGCCGTCGCGGGCGGCGTCGATCTCAGCTTCGACCCCTTCGAACTGGCGGGGCTGGCGAACACCGGTGCACTCGCCGGCAGCGAGATGCGGATCTTCGACGCGCGCCCGACCGGATTCTGGCCGGGCGAAGGCTGCGGGCTCATCGTCGTGATGCGGGCACGCGACGCCCGCGCCGCCGGGGTTCCCGCGTATGCGGAGATCGTCGGCTGGGGGGTTTCGTCAGCTGGCAATCCCGCGCTCACCAAACCCGGCTCCGGCAGCCTGCTGCTGGCACTGCGGCGCGCCTACCAGCGGGCCGGGATCGACCCAGCCGCCACGCAGCTCATCGAGGGGGACGGCACCGGTACCGGGTCCGGGGACCTCGCCGAGCTGACCTCACTGGCGGAGATCCGGCAGGGAGCGTCCGGCCTGGCCGCGCTGGGTTCGGTGAAGGGCAACATCGGTCATGCCAAGGCCGCGGCCGGGGCGGCCGGGCTGATCAAGGCCACACTCGCCGTCGCAGCCGGGGTGATCCCGCCAACCACCGGCTGTGTCCGGCCGCACCCGCTGATCACCAGCGAGGACGCCCGGCTGCGGGTCCTGCGCACGGCCGAGCCCTGGCCGGAGGGAACCCGCCTGGCCGGGGTCAGTGCGGTGGGTCCCGGGGGAACCAGCGTGCACGTGGTCGTGCGGCGCGACGTCCATGGCGGCCGCAGGCGCCGGGCACCGTGGACCGCCCAGCTCACCGCGGCGGCCGGCACCGGGCACCGCCGGGGCGGGGCGCCCCGGCCCGGCCTGGTGGTATCAGGCCCTCCGCGTACCGAGGCGTACGTGTTCAGCGGGCCGGACCGCCATGCCCTGACCCGCGAGCTGACCCGGATCGGGGATCTGGCGCCCTGGCTGTCCGACGGTGAGCTGCACGACCTGGCCTGCCAGGCGGGCCGGGCCTCCAGCCCGGGATCGATGCGGGTGGCGCTGGTGGCGAGCACCCAGGACCAGCTCGCCGGGCTGGCCAGGGAGGCGGTAGCGCTGCTGCCCGGGCTGCGTCCCGGCAGCCTGACCCTGGCTCCTGGCATCTACGCCGCCGACGGTGGCCGCGGGCGGGTCGCGCTGCTGTTTCCCGGCGAGGGGGCACCGCTGGGCGCGGCACCTTCGCGGGCCGCCTCCGGTGAGGCCGGCACGTACGACCCCGTGCTGCAGCCGGGCATCCTGGCCGCATCCCTGGCCGGATTGCGCTGGCTCGACCAGCTCGGCGTGGTCGCCACGACGGCGGTCGGCCACGGGCTGGGCGAGATCACGGCCCTGGTGTGGGCCGGCTGCCTATCCGAGCCCGACGCTGCCCGCCTGGTCTCCCAGCGCGGCGCCCTGCTGGCTGCCCCGTCAGCCGAGCGGACGGCCCTGGTATGCGTCGACGCTGACGCCAGGACGGCCGCGGCCTTGTGCGCGGGCAGTGATCTGGTCATCGCGGCCGACAACGGGCCGCGATGCCAGGTGCTGGCGGGCCCGGTGGCAGCGGTGCGGGACCTGACCCGGCGGCTGGCGGCCGATGCCATCCCGGCCCGGGTGCTCGACGCACCGCACGGCTTCTACTCACCCGTCCTGGCCGACCGGGTGGCATCGCTGCGCAGCGTGCTGTCCGAGTTCTCCTTCCGCGCGCCCGCCCGGCGGCTGCTGTCGACGGTCACCGGCGCCGAACTGGCGTCGGGAGACGACATCGCGGCGCTGCTCGCGGCCCAGCTCACCGCGCCGGTGCGGTTCGCCGGGCCGCTCGGGCTGGCCGCCAGCGACGCCGACCTGCTGGTGGAGACCGGCCCCGGGCACGGCCTGAGCCTGCTCGCCGCCGACTGCTGTGACGTGCCAGCGGTCAGCCTGGGCTCCGGCCGGGCCGATGTGGCGGCGACCGCCGAGGTCATGGCGGCACTGTTCGCGGTCGGCGCGGTGCGGTCGCTGGCGGCGCCCTTCTCCGGCCGGGCCGCCCGCACGATCGACATCTGGCGGGAGCGGGTATTCATCGCCAACCCCTGCGGATCCGCTCCCCCGCCCGGCATCAGGGCCTGGGAGACCGAAGCGCGCGGGACGGCGGGCGACCCGGCCGCCGTCCCCCCGCCCGGCCGGCCGGCCGCAGACGACCAGGCTCGGCCGGCCGAACCGGCCCAGGCCGAGCCGGCCCAGGCCACGATTGCTACACAGGCGGCACAGGCCACGGAGGCCACCCAGCCGGCCCAGGCCACGGAGGCCACCCAGCCGGCCCAGGCCACGCCCACGGCCAGGCACGAGGCACCTGCGCTCACCGACGCTGGCCAGGTGGCGGCCCCGCCGGTCAGGCCGCAGGCTGAGCCGGAACCGGGACCAGCGCTGGCCGCCCATAGCCCGCGCCACGCTCAGCCGGCCGCCGGGTCCCCGCCAGATCACCCGCCCGCAGGCGCCGCCACGGCTGCCGCCACCGCCTCGCCGCCCACCAGCGCGCCCGCGCCAGCCAGCGCCGGCAAACCAGCCGACGCCCCCGCGCCCCCTGACGCACGCGGGCACACTGACGCACGCGGGCACACTGACGCCCCTGCACGCGCAGACGCCCCCGCGGCTGCCAGCGCCCCGGCGGCTGCCGATGGCCGCGATGCCCTCAGCGGGCCTGGCACCGGCAGCCCCAACCCCCGCAAGCACGACCCGGCCAGCCACGACCAGGCCAGCCACGACCAGGCCAGCCACGAGCTGGGTGGGCGCAAGATGGGCCGGCCCAACCCCGCCAGCCACGACTCCGGCGGGCACGAGCTGGGTGAGCACGACCTCGGCGGGCAGCCGGTCGCGTCGTGGATCCGGTGCTTCGCCGAGCAACTGCGCCCGGCGCCGCTTGGGCCCGCCCCGGACGGCCAGGGTCCGTGGCGGCTGCGAGCAGCCACCCGGCAGCCGTTCGGCCGGATCGCTGGTGATGTCTTCGCCGACGATCCCGGTGCGGACCAGGTGCTCGCCATCGTGGCTGACCCGGCCGGCCCCGGTGGCGCCGCCACCCTCCTCGACGCGGTCCGGGAGGCGGTCCGCGGCCGGCGGCTGGTGGTGATCACGACGTCGGCCGGGCTCACCGGGTTCTGCGCGACCCTGCATGCCGAGCAGCCCTCGCTCGGCATCACCGTGATCAGGGTGCCGGAAAGCCTGGCCGGGCTGCGGGCCGCACGGCCGTACGCGGCCGCGGTACCCGGTGCGTTCCGCGAGCTCGTGCTCGACGAATCGGGCACCGCATTCACCCCCTCCACGGTGGTGGCCGAACCTGCCGGGGACGGGACGTTCCCGCTCGGGCCAGCCGACGTGGTGCTGGTCAGCGGCATGACCGGGCTTGGCGACCTGGCCTGTGCGGCGGCGCTGGCGGGGCGGGGAGCGGCGCTGGCGATCATCGCACCGCCGGGGCCGGAAGGTCCCCGCGTGAGCGCCCACCTGGCCCAGCTGCGGGCGGTGGGCATCCGGGTGAGCCGCAAGAAGGCAGATCCGGGTGAGCCAGGGCAGGTCGCCGCCGCCGTCCGCAGCCTGGAACGCGGGCTCGGCCCGGTGACCGCGATCGTCCACGCGGCGGGCCCCGGCCCGATCGAGCGGTGCGCTCAGCTATCCGAATCCACGCTCCGCACGCACCTGGTCAGCCAGCGGGCCCGGCTCACCCACCTGCTGAGCGCGGTCGCGGCCGAGCGGCTCCGGCTGCTGGTGACCTTCGGGCCGGTGTCCGCGCGGTACGGGGCCACCGAACGCGGCTGCGGTGCGCTGGCCGGCGGGCTGCTCGCGGAGCAGGCGTCCCGGCTGGTCACCGGGCCCCGATGCCAGCTCCTGCACGTCGACTGGCCGCCGTGGGCGGAGCAGGCAGACGGCCCGGATGGCGGCGCGGATGGTGGCGCGGCGCCGGAGCCGGCTGCTGAGCCCGGGCAGGTCGCGCCGATCACGGCGGCCGCCGGCGCACGGCTGCTCCTGAACGTGCTTGCCACACCGGACTTCCCGCGCCGGGTCGCGATCCACGGCCGGGTGGGGGTACCCGCCCCCATGGCGCTGCGGCCCGGCCCGGCGCAGGCGGCCCCCCGCGGCCGCTTCCTGGCCGGCATCCGGGTCCTGTACCCGGGAATCGAGCTGGTCGCCGACACGCGGCTCACCCTGGCCTCCGATCCGTACCTGGCCGACCACCGGGTCGACGGCCTGCCGGTGCTGCCGCTGGCCATGGCCCTGGAGGCGATGGCACAGGCCGCCTCGGCGCTGGCTGGCCGGCCGTGCACCCACCTGACCGGGGTCTCGATGCCCGCGCCGGTCGTGCTGCCGGGCGGGCCGGCTGACGCCGAGGCCCTCATCCGGGTCAGCGCGCTGCGCCGAGGCGACACGGTGGAGACGGTCCTGCGCTGCGGTGAGACCGGGTTCCGGGTGGACAACGTCACGGCGACGTTCCGGGCCGCCCTCCCCGCCGGAGCCGGGACCCCCGCGGCTGGGACCGGCACGTCCGCTGGCGCCTGGCTGGCCGGGGATGACGCGCCGCCAGGCGGGATCGTGGACGGCACCGACCTGTACGGGCCGGTCTACTTCCAGACCGGGCGGTTCCGGCGGGTCGCCTTCCTGCCCGAGGTCACGTCCCGCTCCTGCCAGGCGCTGGTGCGCGGCGGCGACGACCAGCCCTGGTTCGGGGCGGTGCCCGGGCCCGTCGACGCCCCGCTGATCCTGGGCAGCCCAGGGCTCAACGATGCGACGTCACATGTGCTGCAAGCGTGCGTTCCGCATCGCAGGGTGCTGGTGGCCAGCTGCGACTCCCTCACCGTCGGTGGGCGTGAGGTGCGCGGCGCTGTCCAGGTCAGCGCCAGGTGGCGGCCGACGGCCACGGACGGGGCCTGGGACGTGACCGCGACCGATGCGACCGGGCAGCGCATCGTGGCCTGGACCGGACTGCGCCTGCGCGGCGTCGGGCCGCTGGCCAGCCCTCCGGCCTGGCATCCCGCGCTGCTCGCCGCCCACCTGGAAGGACGCGCCGCGGAGCTGGGCCTGGATCCGGACCTGCGGGTGGCGATCCGCTGCGACTGGGCACCACCCGGCGCCGCCGGTCCCGCCGGCCCGGCAGGCACCCCAGGCCCGGCAGGCACCCTTGACCCGGCGGGGTCACCCGATCCGCTGGACCCCCCGGCCCCAGGCGGCTGGGCGCCGTCCCCGGACACGCCGTGGATCTGGTCGGCGGCTGGCACCGGCTCGCTGGACGGCCTGGTCCTGCGGTTGCGGGCCAGCCAGCCGGTGGCCTGTCACTGGGAAGCCGCGCAGGAGTCCCGCGCAGATACCGGCCTGGATGGCGGGATCCCGGGCGGCGTGGCAGCCCCGTTCGGCGCGCTGGGCGAGTCCGCAGCCGAGCTGGTCCGCTTCGGCCGTTCGCTGCTCGGCCGCCCGGGCGAACGGGCGGGCACGGTCTCCGCGCGGCTGCGGGCGGTGGCGGCCTGCCTGGCGCTCTCGCCCTGGCAGCCGGGCACGCCGCTGGTCATCGACGACGCGTGCGAGGGTGGCTGGGTGCTCGTGCGTGGCGGCACCACCACGGTGGCGTGCACGGTCGCCGGGATCATCGGCGTGCCGGGCCCCGTCGCGCTGTCGATGGCGACCTGGCCCGCCGACGGCCCGGAGCGGCTCCCACCCCGGGAGAGCGGAGAGGAGTCCGCATCCGCGGCCGCGAACGGCTCCGGCCACTGATCCGCGGCCCTCAGGGGTCGCCCAAGACGTGTCCTAGGCCCACATCACGCGGGACTGCTCGGCGAAACCCGCCAGCAGGTTCGCGTCGCCGCGGACGTCGAGCCCGCTGGTACCGCGGCGGTTCCACAGCAGCAGGTACAGGTCGGCCGCGGGCCCGGTGACGTCGCAGTCGGCCGGGCCGGCTCCCCGCGAGACGGTGAGCGAGCCTGGGGCCGCGTCCACCCGCCAGTGCGCTGTGCCTTCTGCCCCGTCGTCGGCGTGAATGGCCAGGCAGCCCGGCGGGCCGGCCCAGGTCCCGCGCTTGGCGCTGCGGCCGACGAAGCCCATGATCAGCTCGCCGACGCCGTCAGCGGCGAACCGCGGCGCCAGCCCCGCCGCGGATGCTGCGTGCCCGTCCCCGGCCGGCCCGTCCCCGGCCGGCCCCTCCCCGGCTGCGTTCGCAGCGGCCTGCTCGGCGTCCACCCGGTGGACCGCGGTCTCGTGCGCCTGCCGGCGGGCCCAGAACGCCAGCGGCGACGGCGCTTCCAGGAACGTCCAGCAGGTCATCCCCGGGCCGGCCGCGGCCAGGGTCCGCACCAGTGCGGCGTGGCCCGCGCGGAACCAGCCGTCCAGGTCGGCGTCGGGGGGCCCGTCGCCGAGAATCTCCGTCTCGGAGGCCCGGTCGACCCAGCTGGGCTGCTGGTCCCGGACGTAGTCGGTGGCCCACCGGTGCACGTAGCCGAGGTGCTTGAGCAGGTCGCGCACCTGCCAGCCAGGGCAGGCGGGCACAGCGGCGTCCAGTCCCGCCCGCTGCGCGGCGGCGGCCAGCGACTCGCTTTCCCGGCGCAGGCAGTCGATGTAGTAGTCCACGTCGCAGGGGCCGTACCCGGGTCCGTCCATGCGCCAAGCATGCCCGTACCGGGCAGGTGGCGCGAGCTGCGTGCCGGGTACCTGTCCGGCCCGCGACTTCCGGCCGCCGCCCGGGTTTGCGACCATAGGGCGAAACGGAAGTCTCACCAGAGAGTGGTCCCGCGCGTGACGGCACACTACCCCGCGATGTCGCTGGCAGATATCGACCTGTCGGACACCGAGTTCTGGGGGCGGCCGCTCTCCGTGCGGCGGGCCGCCTTCGCCGCGCTGCGTGCCGCGGGCGGGCCTGTCTTCTTCGCCGAACCCGAGACACCATTCGCCGAACGAGGACCGGGGTACTACGCCCTGGCCCGGCACGCCGACGTCGTCGAGGCGAGCAGGAACCCCGAGGTGTTCTCCTCCGGCAAGGGCGCGACCTCGATCCTCGACCTGCCAGCCGAGTTCAACGAGTACTTCGGGTCGATGATCAACATGGACGACCCGCGGCATGCCCGGCTCCGCCGGATCGTGTCACGCGCGTTCACCCCCCGGATGATCAAGAAGTTCGAGGGTGACGTGCAGATGGTGGCCGCCCGGATCGTCGACGACCTGCTCGCTGGCGGCCCGTGCGACTTCGTGGGGCAGGTGGCGGCGCGGCTGCCGCTGACCATCATCTGCCAGCTGATGGGCATCGGCGACGGCAGCTACGAACGGGTGCTGCACAACACCAACGTGATCCTGTCCGGCATGGACCCCGACTTCATCAGCGAGGACATCAACGAGGCGGTCGGCCAGATCCTGGCCGCGGGTGCCGACCTCGCCGAGCTGGTGACCGCGCTGGGGAACGAGCGGGCCGAGCATCCCGGTGACGACCTGGTCACCTCGCTGGTCACCGCGAACATCGACGGCGAGCAGCTGACCAGTGCGGAGCTGGCGTCGTTCTTCATCCTGCTGGTCGTGGCGGGCAACGAGACCACCAGGAACGCCATCTCGCACGCGCTCATGCTGCTCACCGAGTTCCCTGACCAGCGCGAACTGCTGATGGCTGACTTCGAGGGCCGGATCGGCGGCGCGGTCGAGGAAATCGTTCGTTATGCCTCACCGGTTATTTTCATGCGCCGCACGGTCACCCGTGACTTCCACATGAACGGGCACGACTACCGCGAGGGCGACAAGACGGTGCTGTTCTACTGGTCGGCGAACCAGGACGAGACGGTGTTCGCCGACCCGGCCCGGCTCGACATCACCCGCTCGCCCAACCCGCACGTCGGGTTCGGCGCCGCTGGGCCGCACTTCTGCCTGGGCGCGCACCTGGCCCGCCGGGAGATCAGCGTGATGCTCCGCGAGCTGCTGACCCGGATCCCCGACATCCGGGCCGCCGCACCGCCGGACCGGCTGCTGTCCAGTTTCATCAACGGGATCAAGCACCTGCCCTGCGAATTCGGCGGCTGACGCCGGCGCCAGCCAGGGCTCAGCCAGGCGCTGGCCTGGGCCTCAATCTGATAACGACGTGTAATTGACATGTCGCAGCGTGTATAACTAGAGACCCCCGGCCAGCAGTGGTACCTAAGGGGGGGTCTCGCCCGGGACCGGCCTGGCCATCCGCACCAGGCAGGGCCGGTCGCGGTCGCGCGCAGGCGGGCGAGGGCTGCGCTGAGCCGGGGGATCTTCGTCCAGCGGGCGGCGCCACTCGGGGGCGTGGCGCCACCCTGGACGAAGGTGAGCCGCCTCGGCGCTGCCGTCAGGACCTGCCCGGCCCGGCCCGTCAGGACCCGCCCGGCCGTCAAGCCCGGCCCGTCAGGACAGGGCGTCGATGCGCCCGGCCAGGTTCATGTCGGCGGCGGTCAGGCCGCCGGCGGAGTGGGTCGACAGGGTCAGCGTGACCCGGTTCCAGGCGATCGCGATGTCCGGATGATGGTTGGCCTTCTCGGCCAGGTAGGCCACCGCGCCGGTGAACAGCATCGCGGCCCGGAAGTCGGCCAGCTCGACCGTCCGCGTGATGGTACTGCCGGTGCGGGTCCAGCCGGGCAGCCCGGCCAGGGCCGCGGTGATCTCGGTGTCGCTCAGCAGGTCCATGTCACCACCCTGGTACGTGCCTGACGTCCAGTCACGTGCGAGCCTACTCCGGCGCGCCGGGGCCAGGCCGGCGGCTGCGGTACCGGTCCCGGTAGTCTGACCGCGCCGGCCCGCACGAGATCGTGACCGGCAGTGACCAGCTTGGGAGTAGCTCGCTGATGATGACGCGCGACGATGCGCAGCCCGCCGGCGGCCAGCCCCGGCCCACCCCACTGCGCGCGGTCCACGAGCGCCTCGGCGCCACCATGACCCCGTTCGCCGGCTGGCTGATGCCGCTGCGGTATGGCAGCGAGATCGCCGAGCACCGCGCCGTCCGCGGGGCGGCCGGCCTGTTCGACCTGTCGCACATGGGCGAGATCGCCGTGACCGGGACCGGTGCTGGCGAGGCGCTGGACTACGCGCTGACCGGCCACCTGTCGGCGCTCACCCCCGGGCGTGCCCGGTACACCATGATCTGCGCGCCCGATGGCGGCGTGCTGGACGACCTGATCGTGTACCGGCTCACCGGCACCGAGTTCCTGGTCGTCGCCAACGCCGCGAACACGGCCGTGGTCGCCGCGGCCCTGCAGGAGCGGGCAGCGGGGCACGAGGCGCAGGTGCGCGACCGGACCGGCGACTACGCGCTGATCGCCATCCAGGGCCCCCTCGCCAGCGGCATCCTCGCACCGCTCACCGACATCGGGCTCGATGAGGTCCGCTACTACGCGAGCCACCGGGCCGTGGTCGCGGGACACCCGGTCCTGCTCGCCCGCACCGGCTACACCGGGGAAGACGGGTTCGAGCTGTTCACCAGCCCCGATGACGCCGAGCCGGTGTGGAACGCGCTCGCCGAGGCCGGCGGCGCTGACGGCCTGGTTCCGGCCGGGCTGGCCGCCCGCGATACGCTCCGCCTGGAGGCCGGCATGCCGCTGTACGGCAACGAGCTGGGCCCGGACGTGACCCCGTTCGAAGCGGGCCTCGGGCGGGTGGTCGCGTTCAGCAAACCAGACGAGTTCGTGGGCCGGGCCGCGCTGGCCGAGCGGGCCGCGGCCGGGCCGCTGCGCACCCTGACCGGGCTGACCGGCGGCTCGCGCCGTGTTCCCCGGCACGGCTACCCGGTGCTGTGGGACGGCCAGCCGTGCGGGATCGTCACCAGCGGCGCCCCCTCCCCCACCCTGGGCGTGCCGATCGCCATGGCCTACCTGGATCCCGCGACCGCCGAGCTGGCCGGGGCGGACGGCGGCGGCCGGCTGGCCGTGGACATCCGCGGCAGCGCCGAGCCAGCCCTGTTCACCAGCCTGCCGTTCTATCACCGGCCACGCTGACCCCGGCCGGCGCCCACCATTCCCACAGGCCCAACCGTTTCCACAGGCCCCGTTTCCACAGGCCCCGTTCCCACAGGAGAGTGCGACCATGACCATTCCCGCCGACCTGCGCTACACGGCAGAACACGAGTGGGTGGCTGTTGACGGTTCTGTCGCGTCCATCGGCATCACCGACTACGCCCAGCGCGCCCTGGGCGATGTCGTGTACGTGTCCGTCCCCGGGCCCGGCACCAGGGTCACCGCTGGCGAGCCATGCGGGGAGGTCGAGTCGACCAAATCGGTCAGCGACGTCTACTCCCCCGTCAGCGGCGAGATCACCGAGGTCAACGCGGACATCGACGACGACCCCGGGCTGGTCAACTCCGACCCGTACGGGGCTGGCTGGCTGATCAAGGTCCGGCTCGACGACGGGCCGGAGCCCGGTGGCCTGCTGAGCGCTGACGAGTACGCGGCGCTGACCGAAGAGCCGGAGTGAGCCAGGCCGGCTACCGGCGGCGGCGGCGCCACACCGCGTAGGCGATCACGGCCACGGTGACCAGCGCCGCCGTGCCGCCTGCCAGCCGGACCTCGGGACGTGACACCTGCTCGCGGACCCGGGCCATGCCACGCCGGGCCACGTTGGCCGGGCTGACGCGCTCGGTCAGCGCATCGATGGTGCGCGCGAGGTTCTCGCGGGTGCGCTCGATCTCCTTGATGAGCGCATCCGGGTCGCGCACCGCGACCTCGCCGTCCGGCTCCGCCATGACAAGCATCCCTTCATCCCTGGAGGGTTCTTGCCGCTAGTCTCCCAGGCCCAGCCAAGATCCGCACGCCGGGCCCGGACGTCCCCGGCATTTTCATGATCGTGGTGGCTTTTATGCGCCACACGCATGAAACCCACCACGACCATGAGGCGAGGGCAGTCCCGGGCCCGGGACTGCCCTCGCGCTGAGGCTGCTCAGCCTCCTGTGGCCAGGCGCTGCGCGTCGTGGATGAGGAGCTGGCAGCCCAGTGTCAAGCCGGCCGCGTTGTGAACCGGGACGTCCCCGAACGCGGCCGCCTCCAGCTCGGCCTTGATCACACCGGCAAGGTGGTCCCGGTGCTGTGCCAGGTGGGACAGGGCCTGGTCGGTGGCGAGGTAGCTGGCATCACCAGGGCTGCTGCCCCCGATCGCCGCCGTCGCCGCCTGCAGGGTGGCGGTGCCGAACTCGCCGACGCTGGAGTTCAGCTGCTTGTAGCAGGCACCCAGTTCGGCAACGCCCGGGGCACCGAGCGCGTGGTTGGGATGAGCGAGGATCTCGGTGATGACCCGCCCGTCGTGCTCGTAGTCATCCCTCAGCCCAGCCAGGTACAGCAGGGTCGGCCGGACGTCGGTCTCGTCGGCCCAGGTACCGGTGGTGCCGCTGCCAGGGACGGTGACCTGGCCGCTGTTCGGCCCGTCGCTGTTCGGCCCGGCGCCGGCAGCCGTGCCATCGAGCCCGAGGTGCCCGACGCCCGGGCCGGCGATGCCCAGCCAGTTCGTGTCGATCTCGGCTGCGTAGTCGCCGTGGTCGTAGGCGAAATTCGTGTTCTGGGTGACGCATGGGCTGCAGGTGGCCGGCCCGGTGGACAGGAAGTAGTCCGGCTTGGCGAACAGCGCGAACGTGGGCGTCCTGGCCGGGTCCGCGTTCACCATGTGCAGGATGCCCTCCTCCGTGGGATCCGCCAGGTAGTTGGTGATGTTCTGGGTTGTTTTCGTGTACGGGTTGAAGGCGGTGAGCCCGGCCACGTCATGTTCCAGCGTGCGCACCGCCGGCGTGCCCGGTCCCGGGTTGCCGGTGACGTAGAACTCCGGTGCGCTGTCGGACTCCACTGTGAACGGCGTGGTGTCACTCGCCTGGGTGGCCAGCAGCCCGGTCAGGTTGCCGGCCAGTTCGCCGAATGATCCGGCCGGGTAGGTGCAGGGCACGTCCGGGGTGACGGTGGTGCCGCTCACGGCTGCCCCGTCGCAGGTGGCCGGGGTGGGCTGGGCCGCACGGTTCGCGTTAGCGCCGGACACGTGGTCGCCCTCGTCGGAGCTGACGACGAACAGCGTGTTCTTGGCGGTGATCCCGTCCGCGGCCAGGCGCTGGAAGAAGGTCGCGAATGCCTGGTCGTAGTACTGGGCCTGGGCCACGTAACAGGGGCTCCCGGGACCGAGCGCGGGCGGGGCTCCCTGGCACGCGGTTACGCCCGGAATGTGCTCGTTGCCGTGGATGTCGGAGATGTAGCCGTAGGTCACCGGGACACCTGACTCCTGCATGTCCGCCATGTAGGCCAGCGTCTGGGCGGCGTTGATGCTGCCGAACCCGGGGAAGCCGGGGTGGTTGGTGAGGAACGCGCCGTTGATCTGGCTGCCGTTCTCATCGACCAGGTTCCCGGTGGCGTTGGTCACCTGGTAACCGTTGTGGGACAGGCTGGGCGTGCCGGCGCCGAGCTGCGGCGCCACGTAGCGGTGACCGAACAGGCCCTGGAAGCCCGCGTAGCCGCCCGGCTCGTTGGGCAGCACGTCGCTGACCGCGGTCGGGCTGGGCGAGGTCTGGCCGTACTTGGCCCCCTGTGCCGTCGAGCGGAACGCGCTGCCCGGGGCGCAGTGGACCCCGAGGCCGACGTAGTCGGCGGTCTCGGCGTCCTTGAAGGAGTCCGGGTCGGCGGCCAGCTGCTGAGCCTCGGGTGAGCTCGCGCCGAACACCTTGGGGATGTCCACCCCGGTGTTCTCCAGCACCATGTTGGCGGTGGCCACCTCACCGACGTTGCAGCCGGCCCGGGTGAAGGGAGCCCACGGGGCCGGGGTGACCGTGGTCGGCGCCGGGGGATGCTCCGCCGTGGCGGGCGGCACCGGCGAGTAGACCATGGACGGGTTGGTGTCGTGGCCGGGGTTCGGGGTGGCCGCGGTGTCGAACACCGGGTCGGTCCAGTATGCGAACGAGCCCGCTGGGTCGGTGGTGCCGTCGGTGTTGAACGTCCGGTAGGAGTTGCTGACCGGCATCCCCGCCCGGTCGCCGTACAGCCCGGTGTAGGTGGTCAGGCTGTCGTTGGCCGTGTGCGCGATGAGCGGGGTGTGGTTGTTGGACAAAAGGGTCCCATTGCCCTCCAGGAATTGCAGCAGGTGCGGCATCATCTCCAGGTCGGACGGGACGTTCGGATTGTCGCGGAAGAAGTGCACGTTGTCGAAAGTGATCTCGACGACATGCCGGACGCCATTACCGAGGTGGCAGCCTGCGGTCCCGTGCGAGGTGACCGCGGCGGCGGCCGGCGCAGACACGGCCGCGCCCACGGCAAGCCCCGGCACGGCCACCACCGCCACGGCGATGCTGGTCAGCAGCGAGGCGTGGCCGCGGAGGACGGCGAACCTGCTGGCCAGACGCTTCCAATGCTGATGCTGTGGCATGAAGCCCTCCCTCTGCCCGCCGCCCGGGCGAGCAGCACCGGGCGATCCTGCCGGTGACGCTAAAGGCGCCGCCCGAACCTCCGGCGACAGTTGGGGGAAGCGGAGGCCAACATTACGGTGATCAACGTCAGCCAATGGCGGGCCAGCGCGTCGCCCTCCCTTTGTACACCGGCGGGGCTAAGGTGGGCGATCAGCATTCCGAGAGGAAACAAGACAGCGTCCGCCAGGTTAGGGGCGGGCGGGAGTGGCGTGCGCGCACGCACCGTGGAGGGTGTCATGAGCACTCCGATGAGCCCGCCGCCGGGCAGCGGCGGCCAGCCGGGACCCCCGGTCTATGCCGCCCCGGCCAAGAAGATCCGGCCCGGCCGGATCTGGTACCTGGTGGCCGTGCTGGTCTTCGTCGGCGGGGCCGCCTGGCTGACCGCCGGGCTGCTGTCGCTCGCCTCCCAGATCGACTCCTTCCCGCGCGCCCCGATCCCGCAGGGCGGCCAGGTCAGCCTGGATCACAGCGGGGGGTACGTCGTCTACTACGAGGGCCCCGGCGCGCAGTCCGGGCACATACCGTCCTTCCAGGTCCGGGTGATACCCGCTTCGCCGGGCGCGGCCGTGCGGGGCCTGGTGCCCTACACCACATCGGTGACCTACGGCTTCGGCTCCCGCCAGGGCCGGGCGGTGCTCACGCTGCAGGTCGACAAGCCGGGCCGGTTCACGGTCGAGACCCCGGGCCAGCCCAGCCTGCCCGCTGGCAGCGATCTCGCGTTCGGCGACAGCGTCGTGGGTGGCATCGTGGGCATCGCCGTCCCCAGCGCACTGCTCATGCTGGTGGGGTTCGCCGGGTTCATCGCCATCCTGGTGATCCGGTTGGTGCAGGTCAGCCGCGCCCGGTCGGCTGCCCGGATGGCGGCTGGCGGGCCGCCGCCCGGCTGGCCCCCCGCTGGCGGTCCACCGCCCGGTGGGCCACCGCCCGCGGGGCCGGCCCCGGGCTGGTCGCCGCCTGCGGGGCCACCGCCCGGGCCACCCCCAGCGCCACCCCCAGCGCCGCCCGCGGGGCCGCCCCCCGGCTGATCCTCGCCTTCCGGGCCGCCCATGTGCTGGCCGGAGCGAGAGCGGGTGAGCGCATAGGATGCGGGCATGGCGGTGAGGGCGGTCATTTTCGACTGGGGCGGGACGCTCACTCCCTGGCACCTGATCGATCATGAGGAGCTGTGGCTTACCGTCTGCGCCTCGCACTTGCCCCCGGGACAGGCGGAGAAGGCCGCGGCGGCGATCTGCGCGGCGGAGCAGGACCTGTGGCTGGCAACCAGGAACTCACACCGCAGCGCCACCCTCGCCCAGGTCTTCGAGCGGGCCGGGGTGACAGCGACGGAGGATCTCCTGGCCAGCTACTACCAGACCTGGGATCCCCATACCCTGACCGACCCGGACGTCGCTCCGCTCATGCAGGACCTGCGGGAGCGCGGCATCAAGGTCGGGGTGCTGTCCAACACGATGTGGCCGCGCAGCGCGCATGAGCGGGTGTTCCTGCGCGACGAGGTCCTCGGGCTGATCGACGGCGCCGTGTACAGCAGCGAGATCCCCTGGGCCAAGCCGCACCGGGAGGCCTTCCTGGCGGCGATGGCCGCGGTCGGCGAGGACGACCCCACGGGGTGCGTGTTCGTCGGCGACCGGCCCTATGACGACGTGCACGGCGCCAAGAGCGTGGGGATGCGCGCCGTCCTCATCCCCAACAGCGATGTGCCCCCGTTCGACGATGCGGTTCCCGACGCCGTCATCACCCGCCTGGCCGAGCTCACCGGCCATGTCGACGCCTGGTGACGAGACGGGTCAGGGCACCGCTGGTGCCGCGATGACCGCGATTGTCGCTCCGGCGGCCCGGACCAGCTCCGATGGCGCGAGCTCGATCTCCAGCCCGCGGCGGCCGCCGCTGCAGAAGACGGTCGGGAACTCCAGCGCGGAGGCGTCGACCACTACCGGCAGGCGCCTGCGCTGGCCGAGCGGTGAGATGCCGCCGGCCACGTAGCCGGTGGCCCGCTCGGCCGCGGCCACGTCCGCCATCGCCGCCTTCTTGCCGCCTGCGGCAGCGGCGAGGGCCTTGAGGTCAAGCTGCCTGGCCACCGGCACCACACCGACCGTCAGCGCGCCGTCGACCTCGGCCACCAGTGTCTTGAAGACGCGATCCGGCGTGATGCCCAGCGCGTCGCTGGCCTCCAGGCCGTAGGAACCGCGCCGCGGGTCATGGTCGTAGGAGTGCACGGAGTGCGCGACACCGAGCCTGGCAAGCAGCGCGGTCGCCGGTGTCCCTCGTCCCGCCACACACCGATCGTAGCGGCGCGGCGGGGTG
>Ga0307373_10005138_pt1 | contig 21625 bp, 21 predicted proteins | sample OX2MG_FD_202534 | JGI IMG/M metagenome (GOLD analysis project Ga0307373, IMG submission 202534) | Soil microbial communities from Risofladan, Vaasa, Finland - OX-2 | ecosystem: Environmental > Terrestrial > Soil > Coastal area > Acid sulfate soil | place: Finland: Risofladan, Vaasa | collected...
AAATCACAACCTATAATCTTCATCGCTCGGCTCCTTCCCTCCGAGCCTTGGTCGTTCAACGCCGCCAAGTCTACTCGCTCGAAGGAGCCGACGCCTTTATCCAATCAGCGTCTCGCCGGCGTTTTTTGTCTGGATTGGCCAGATGAGACACGCAGTCCGGAACCCGCGAGCCGTCACGAATCCCGTGCGCCGCCATGGGATTCAATTGGGCCGGAAGGATTTGATTCTGAATGATTCAAGCTGCTCGTTCTTATGCCCCATGTAGTGGTCTAAAAGTCGCCCCTCAATACGTTCCGGCGTCCACACTGCGGCGCGCTCCAGACCCAAACATTCCTGACGGCTGGCGGTCCTAATCTGGCCGTCCTCGTAAATGCTGAATTTGCGCGCATCAAGCGGATCTTGAATGAACTTTGGAGGAGTTCGCAGCCCATCATCGCGTAAAACGTGACCGACCACCGGCCAGCGACCGCTCCTAATCGCACTGTGCATTACGGCAGCAAAGAACAATATGGGTAGGGTTACAATTCTGCTGACCTGCATGTCCTCCGTTCCACGAGAATCATAGAATGCAAGTGAAGCCTCAGGAAGTACGCGCGCATACGTGTGTGTGCCGTCTTCGAAAGGAATCTTAACGATGTCCCCAATCTTACGCCTTTGAGATTTAGTCTTTACCATACGGCAGGTAGCTCAGCCTCTCCGCGTTGATTCGCCCATAATCATCTCGCCGAGCACGATACCACCCCGCCAAGTACCTTCCGAGATTGTTTCGCGGGTGCTCCACACTCGCTTTGAAGCTGTGAAGAAAGCTCTTGCAAAGGAGCGCGTGTTCCGTAATCTCGCGTCATGAGCGGAGAAAACGGGTCGAGCAGGCAAGCGTTGATTCGCTACGTCAACCGGCAGCAGATGAGCTGGCGCGCGACAGATGTTGAGAAACTGGTTGCCGAAGATCATCCGGTGCGGGCCGTTTGGGAGTTAGTGGGCGGTCTGGACCTACGCCAGTTCTATGAGGCGATTGAGAGCAATGTGGAAGGAGGGGGGCGACCGGCATTCGATCCGCAACTTTTGATTAGACTGTGGGTGTACGCCTACAGCCAGGGGATCGGTTCGGCGCGGGAAGTGGCGCGGCGCTGCGAATTTGATCCGGCGTTCCAATGGCTGGCTGGGTTGCAGGAAGTAAACTACCACACGCTCGCGGACTTTCGCGTGAACAGAGGGAAAGAGTTGGATGAACTGTTCACGCAGGTGTTGGCCGCACTCAGCAAGGAACGGCTGATCACGCTGGAGCAGGTGATGCAGGACGGAACGAAGATCAAGGCCTTGGCCAGCACGCGAACGTATCAGCAGGAGGAAAGCATTCGCGAGCATCTGAGACGGGCGCAGCAGAGAGTGGCGGAGTTGGGCGATCCGCTCCAGGAAGAGACCGGCCCCAGGGTGCGGCAGGCGCGCGAACGAGCCCGGCGCGAGCGACAACAGCGGCTGGAAAATACGCTGGAAGAGTTGCGGAAATTGCAGGCGAGCAGGTCTGGAGAAAAAGCCAAGAGCAAAGCCAGAGCGAGCACGAGCGATCCGCAAGCCAGAGTCATGAAACAGTCCGATGGAGGATTGGCACTGAGCTACAACGCGCAGATTTCCGCCGATGCCGCGCAGGGACTGATCGTAAGCGCCGTGGTAACCCAGGACGCCAACGACACGGCGCAACTCTTGCCGGCCGTGGACCGGCTGGAAGAGCGTCTCGGAAAAAAGCCGAAGCAGATGGTGGCCGATGGAGGTTACACCACCCGGGAGAACATCGAGAAAATCGCCGGGCGAGGGGTAGATTTTCTGGGGAGCCTGGACAAAACCGCAAGCGGGGCGACGGCGCCACAACGCCTTCCACCGAACGTTTTCGTTTACGAGCCGGGGAGCAATCGCTATCTTTGTCCCGAGGGGAAATGGTTGCGGCCCCAAGGGCGTCATCCCCATAAGAAAAAAGGCGGTCTGACCGCGCATCGTTACGAAGCCAAATTCAGCGACTGCCAATCGTGCCTGCGCAAACCGGAGTGCTGCCCGGAAAATCAAAGCCAAGGGCGCGGACTGTTGCGATGGCAAGAGAGCGCCGTGGTTACTGCGTTCCGAGAAAAGATGGCCACTAGGGAGGCGCAGGCACAATATCGCCGCCGTGGCCGGGTTGTGGAGTTTTGTCACGCTTGGATCAAAAGCAAACTGGGGCTGCGGCAATTTCATGTGCGTGGTCTGGCCAAAGCTGGAACGGAACTGCTGTGGGCGTGCTTCACTTACAACCTGCAACAATGGATCCGACTACGGAGGGCGATAACGCAGGGCGCCTAAGAACAAAGCGGCAGCAGAACTCTTATCGGCAAGGGCTAAAATCCTAGCGACACAAAACCACCGCACGAATCTCACTTCAACGAAAAACCCAGTCACCAAACGGTTTCTTCACAGCTTCTTTGTGAGCGTGGGGCTTTCGGGTGGTAGCGAATGGCGCGCTTGAGTCCAAATGGACTAGGCCGCCGCGAACTCCGCCTTCGCAATCGACCATGCGCCCCTGGTTTTGATGTACTCGACGTTGAGCACACGGCGCTCCGTGCTGCGGACAAACGCGCTGCCTTGCGCGTGGGCCATCTGCGCCAACGTGCAGTCCTTCGCGATTGGCGTTCCGGTTTCCACAACGCAATGGAATCGTCCGGCAGCGCTCCTACCGTCCGGCGAGACTTCAATCGCGTCGGGTTCTCCGAAGTGGTCCGCCGCAATGCCGCGCACAAGTCTTCCAAGCGCGGCATCATCATCATCGGCGAAAAGCGTCGTGGCAGCAGGGCTGGCTTCGCTGTCATTCGCACGATTGATCTGCCTCAGCCAGTTTTGATGCAGCTCGCGAATCGTGGCCTGATCCTCCAACTTCGCCAGACGCGACTTCAGCCCATCATCCGCCAGCACCACAGCGGGAGCCGCAGCTGCCGCCAAGGGCACCGCCAATATTGCGCCGTTCTTCAGAAACGTTCGCCGCGAGGAAGTGGGTTTGTTCGTCATTCCAGCCTCCCCGATTCCCTCACGCGATAGAATGGCACCACGTCGAGCCTCCCCACCAACCGCTCGTGCGCTCCGATCGCGCCCATGTTCAGGCCCCTTGCGCCACAGACGTAGCCGATTCCCACGTCGCGCATCGCTTTCAGGTTGACCAAAATGGTGCCAAGAGTGCCGTTACAGGCCTCTTCCAGCCAGTACATGAAATACAACCCGTCGCGAATCTTCACGTACCCAGCGGGCCCGCTCCATTCCAGCCCGCCTGAGTCGGTGTCCGTGAAAATCACCCACGAGAGCGAATGAGGGGTGGTGTAAACGTGCATGGATGTCAGGCCGGGGCTGTAGTTCTGGGTGATCGAACGGCCAACCATCTCGTCGGTCAGCTCGTGGCGACGATACTTCGGCGGAATCAGCCCGTCCATCTCGATGACGCCGAAATGGATCTTTACTCCCGCCTCGTTCGCGAAATACGGCGTGTTCAGATACCCGTTGAAACAGGTCACCAGGCCTTGATCGAAATCCGCCACGACCATGTGCCCGTCGTGGTTGGGTTCATCCTGCAGCAAATGGCCGAATAAGAATACTCCCGGGCATGATTCGTAAGCATGGTAGCGTGCCTTAATCCACTCGGCGCGGCCACCCTTGCGGTAGTGCAACGTCTCGGCGTCCTCGAAGCGGTATTCCATCGCCGGCAAAGTGTCGTAGCGAAGCGTCAGCTTCTTGCCCGCCAGCCAGTCGGAGTTCGGCCCCAAGTTGCCGGCCATCCCTGCGCCCGCGCCGCCAGCGCGGGCCGGCCCTGATGGAGCTTCAAACGCGGTCGAACTTTTGGCGCACACGGCGTCAACATCAGCCCTAGTCATTTTAGGCATCGTTTCAAACGGCCGGTAAACTCGCCGTGCACCTTTTACCGCGGGCTTGCCGGGAGCGGGCGCCGGAGGCTCCGCGCCGCGCTCGTCGCCAAGCTTTTCGAAGCGGGCGAACTGTCCGAGCCACTTGCCGTTTCCGCGAAAAACGTAGTATTCGAGTTCGTCGTTGGCTTTGAAGCCGAGCCGCGTGCCGACTTGCTCAATGCGGTTCAGGTCCATCACATATCCGGTGAAGGTGCCGGAAAATTCGCATTCCGTGCGCGTGTAGATGTAGTGGTTTTCATCGATCTTTACGTAGTCAGAAGGAGCGCAGAAGCTGAGTTCGCCGCCCAGGCGCGACAGCTCCACAAAATTCGAGTAGCTCGTCGAGGGATAGAGTTCCAGCGTTTCCGCGCCGGCATCCTGCTTCCAGTAAAAGCCCTTGCCCTCCATACGGTCGGTCGTGGCGTGTCGCGCTTTCGGCGCATCCTGCCCCGGCTGCTCGACGTAGCCGTAATAAATCTCGCGCTGCACTTCGCGATTGTCCTTGTAGCCGCAGAACCACAGATCGAAGACGGTCGCCAGATTGGTGCTGCGGTCGATCGCCACGGCGTAACCACGCACAGTGTTCGGAATCATGTGCGAAAAGAACACAATGCTATCGAGCGTGAACGCGCCATACCCGGCGTTCACGGCGCTGGAGTTCCCGTCGGTGAGCGAAAGCTGCTTATTCCCGTTGAACGTGTAGCTCAGCGTTGGGCCATTGTCGGTTACGATGCGGATCGACTTGCCCGCAAACACATCTGAGAGCGGCGAAGCGCTCGTCGGCCCGCTGACTGCGCTCAGTTTCTCTGAAATCTGCTCTTTCGTAAGCTTGGTGTAAGCGATGCGGTGCATCTGCTCCTTGGGATACGGCGTTCCAGGCATTCATTACCCCCGTCCATAACTGCTTCTTAGCGGCCACCCTTCCGCATCGCGCGTGCACGCAAGGCGTTGCGGCTTGCGTGCTTACGCGGTGCAGATGCTATAACCGATCACGATTTTTTTCAACTGCCGCACCGCCTCGAATCTCAGGCTGTATCTCTAAGTTCAGATTCTCTCGCTATGGCCTTGAAACGCGTAGATTCCCTTGCTACACTGAATCTGGACTGATTTAGTCCTATATGTTCTATCGTTATAGTTTGGGGGCTCTGAGGGAATGGTAAGGCTCGGCAAGTTAACAGACTACGGGCTGGTGCTGCTCACCTGCATGGCGCGGAGCCATGGCGCGTCTCTGCGCACTGCCCGCGACCTCGCCCTCGAATCGAAGCTTCCGCTTTCAACCGTCAGCAAGCTGCTGAAGGGCCTGCTGCAAAGCGGACTGCTCATCTCCCATCGCGGCATCAAAGGAGGCTACATCCTGGCCCGCGATCCGCACGAAATTTCAGTGTTGGAAGTGATCGCCGCCGTCGAAGGTCCCATGGCGCTCACCGAGTGCAGCACCGACGTAAGCGGCCTTTGCCACATCGAAACCTGCTGCCCCATTAAAACCAACCAGCAAATCATCAATCAGGCGGTGCGGGGAGTGCTGGAGAAGGTCATGCTGTCCGATCTCGCCAACCCCATGCGGCTAACGAATATTAGGGACGTGCGCGGCAGAATCGTGCCGACCATCGCGTCCGGGAGCATTCAATGAGTTCGAATACCGACACGATCCGCGAGTTAGCCCAGCAGGAATATAAGTGGGGCTTCGTCACGGATGTCGAGCACGATAGCGCTCCCCGCGGACTGAACGAGGGCACCATTCGCTTCATCTCCGCCAAGAAGAACGAGCCCGAGTTTATGCTTGAATGGCGGCTGCGCGCCTATCGCCACTGGGAGTCGCTCGAAAAGGCCCAGGCTGAGCCCAAGTGGGCGCACATCCATTACGATCCCATCGATTATCAGAACATCATCTATTATTCGGCGCCTAAGCAGAAGCCGTCGATCAATAGCCTCGACGAACTCGATCCCGAAATTCGCCGCACCTACGAAAAGCTCGGCATTCCTCTGTCCGAACAGAAAATGCTCGCGGGCGTGGCCGTAGACGCCGTCTTTGACAGCGTTTCCGTCGCTACCACTTTCAAGGCCAAGCTTGCCGAAGCCGGCGTGATCTTCTGTTCGTTCTCTGAGGCTGTGCGCGAACATCCCGATCTAGTGAAGAAATATCTCGGCTCCGTAGTTCCCTACACCGACAACTTTTTCGCGGCGCTGAACGCTGCCGTTTTCAGCGACGGTTCGTTCTGCTTCGTGCCTAAGGGCGTCAAGTGCCCCATGGAGCTTTCCACGTACTTCCGCATTAATGCCGCGGAGACGGGACAGTTCGAGCGCACGCTGATCGTAGCTGAGGAAGGCGCTTCGGTCAGTTATCTCGAAGGCTGCACCGCTCCGATCCGCGATACCAATCAGCTCCACGCCGCGGTGGTCGAGCTGGTAGCGCTCGACGACGCGCAGATCAAATATTCCACCGTCCAAAATTGGTATCCCGGCGACAAGAACGGCAAGGGCGGCATCTATAATTTCGTCACCAAGCGCGGCAAGTGCCTGGGCCGCAATTCGAAAATTTCTTGGACGCAGGTCGAGACCGGCTCTGCCATCACCTGGAAATATCCCAGCTGCATCCTGCAGGGAGATAATTCCGTCGGCGAGTTCTACTCCGTCGCGCTGACCAACAATTATCAGCAGGCCGATACCGGCACGAAGATGATCCACATCGGCAAAAATACGCGCAGCACCATCGTGTCCAAAGGCATCTCGGCCGGCCATGGAGAAAACACCTATCGCGGCATGGTTCGCATCCTGAAGCATGCCACCGGCGCGCGCAATTACACGCAGTGCGATTCTCTGCTGATCGGCGATCAGTGCGGCGCGCACACGTTTCCGTACATCGAAGTAAAGAACTCCACCGCGCGCATGGAGCACGAGGCGTCCACTTCGAAGATTGGCGAAGATCAACTCTTCTATCTCCGCCAGCGCGGACTGAAGACAGAAGACGCTGTCTCGATGATCGTCAACGGATTCTGCAAGCGCGTGTTCCGCGAGCTGCCCATGGAATTCGCAGTCGAGGCGCAAAAGCTCCTGAGCGTAAGCCTGGAAGGAAGCGTCGGATGACGGCACCTTCTGAAAGAGCATCCGTGCCTCGGGTGGAAGCGCGATCCTTCAAGCCTGCTAACACGCGTTCCGTGTTAGCAGGCTTGAGCTTGGGTATTCGCTTTTCTTTCGAAAAATTCACCCCGGAGGGGCGGAACGGTCAATCGACCTCTGACACATGTAACTTGTTCAAAATACAAGCCCGAGACCTACCAAGGGCGGAACATCCCGGTGCATCTCAATGAGCCTTCTCGAAATCAAAAATCTGCACGTCACGGTGGGCGGCAACGAAATCCTGAAGGGAGTGAACCTGACGTTGGACGCAGGCGAAGTCCACTCGATCATGGGACCCAATGGCTCGGGCAAAAGCACGCTGGCGCAGGTTCTGGCCCGGCGCGAAAGCTACGACGTCACCCAGGGCCAAATTCTCTTTAATGGCAAAGACCTGCTGGCCATGAAGGCCGAAGAAGCCGCCTGCGAAGGGCTCTTCCTTGCCTTCCAGTATCCGGTGGAAATTCCCGGCGTCAGCAACGCTTATTTTCTGCGCTCGGCGCTCAACGCCGTTCACAAATACCGTGGCCAGGATGAAGTGGACGCCATGGATTTTCTTCCCAAGCTGCGCGAAAAGATGAAGCTGTTGGAAATGGACGAGAAGTTCCTGAATCGTTCCGTCAACGAAGCGTTTTCCGGCGGCGAAAAAAAGCGCAATGAAATTTTGCAGATGGCCGTACTCGAACCCAAGCTCGGCATTCTCGATGAGACCGACTCCGGTCTCGATATCGACGCGCTGCGCATCGTCGCCAGTGGCGTGAACGCCATGCGTAGTCCGGATCGCGCGTTCCTGGTCGTTACGCACTATCAGCGCCTGCTTAACTACATCGTTCCGGATCGCGTTCACGTCCTCGTGGATGGCCGTATCGTCAAGTCCGGGGGGCCAGAACTCGCATTGCAACTCGAGGATACCGGATACACCACCGTCGGCTCAGCCGCGGGCGCCGCATAGGAAATGGGAGCGAGTAAGGTGGCCAGCGCAATTCAATCAACTCAGGCTCTCGAAACTTACGCCGAGGCTTTCGGCGTCTTCGAAAAGGAAGCCGTGGGACGCGAGCTTTCCTGGCTGCGCAAACTGCGCCAGGAAGGCTTCGAGCGCTTCAGCGCTGTGGGCTTCCCCACCACGCGCGACGAAGACTGGCGCTTCACGAATCTTTCCGCCATCGCGCAGACGCCTTTCCGCTTGGTTCGCAACGGGCATGCGCTTCCAACGGCCAGGCAGATTGAACCGTTTCGCATGGCTGGGGCTGCGTGTACGCTCGTGTTCGTCGACGGCCGCTTCGCTCCGGCGCTTTCATCGCTTGGCAAGCTGCCGCGCGAAGTCACAGTCGCAAGCGTTGCTAGCGAATTAGCCAAACATCCAGCGGCCATCGAGCCGCACCTCGGCCGCTATCTGAACATCCAGCGCGATCCGTTCTGCGCGCTCAACACCGCATTCATCGAAGACGGCGCGTACATCCACATCGCCAAAAGCGCCGTAATCGAGGGCCCGATTCATTTGCTCTACGTCGCCACGCCGCATGAATTTCCGGTGGTTAGCCATCCGCGCAACCTGATCGTGGCCGAAGAGAATAGCCAGGCGACCATCGTCGAAGACTACGTTTCGCTCGGTGGCATGGCTCTCTGCAACACGGTCACGGAACTTGTGGCCGGCGAGCAAAGCGTCATTGCGCATTACATGATCGAGCGCGAAGACGCGCAGTCATTCAACGTCTCCACGCTGCGCATTCAGCAGGGCCGCGCCGCCGACGTGGCTTCGCATTCGCTTTTGATGGGCGCCGCGCTGGTTCGCAACAACGTCCATCCAGTGCTAAACGGCGAAGGCGGCGAGTGCCTGATCAACGGATTGTTCGTCGGCAGCGACCGGCAGCATCTCGATAATTACATGCTGGTCGAGCACGCCAGCCCGCGTTGCGCCAGCCGTCAGTTTTACAATGGAATTCTGGCCGGCCACGCCCACGGCGTGTTTCATGGCCGCATCATCGTGCACAAAGACGCGCAAAAGACCGACGCCAAGCAGACCAATCGTAACCTGCTGCTCTCCGATACCGCGCAAATCGATACCAAGCCGCAGCTCGAAATCTATGCCGACGATGTGAAATGCACGCACGGCGCGACGATCGGCCAGATAGAGGAAGATGCCCTGTTTTACCTGCGCTCGCGGGGCATCGACGAAGCCTCCGCGCACCGCCTGCTTCTAATGGCATTCGCCAACGAGTGTCTCGACCGCATGAAAGCAGGCCCGGCGCGAACGCACGTGGATTCGCTGATTCAAAGCTACGTGGCCTCGGTTACCGGTTCTGCCGCGATTCAGGCGTCTCCGGCGGCCGTCGGAGATGTCAAATGACCACCGCCGCCAGACAATTCGGAACCCAGTTGCACGCGCCCGGAGCGAAGCCCGCACCGCTGGACATCGGCAAAATTCGCGCCGATTTTCCGATCCTGCAGCAGAAGGTCCACGGCAAGCCGCTCGTCTATCTCGATAATGCAGCCACATCGCAAAAACCGCGCGCTGTGATCGACGCGATCGTCGGTTACTACGAAACGTCGAACGCCAATATCCATCGCGGCGTCCATTTTCTTTCCGAGCACGCCACCGAGCAGCACGATGCAGCCCGCCGCACCGTGCAGCATTTCCTGAACGCGCATTCGTCCAACGAGATCGTTTTCGTACGCGGAACCACGGAAGCCATTAACTTGGTGGCGCAAACCTACGGCCGCGTTCACGTCGGCAGTGGCGATGAAGTGCTGATTACCGGCATGGAGCACCACTCGGACATCGTTCCCTGGCAGCTTCTTTGCGGCGGAAAAGACGCTAAGCTCTGCGTTGCTCCCATCAATGATGAGGGCGAACTCCTGATCGACGAATTTGCCGATCTGATCGGTCCGCGCACCAAGCTGGTCGCCGTCACGCACGTCTCGAACGCACTCGGAACAATCAATCCAATACGCAGAATCATCGAACTGGCGCACCAACGAAACGTCCCCGTCCTCGTGGACGGTGCGCAAGCCGTGCCGCACATCAAAGTGGACGTGCAGGACCTCGATTGCGATTTCTACGCCTTCTCGGGGCACAAAATCTACGGGCCCACCGGCATCGGCGTTCTTTACGGAAAAGCGGCGTTGCTCAACGCCATGCCGCCGTATCAGGGCGGCGGAGACATGATCGCCTCGGTGACCTTCGAAAAATCTACATATAACAAGATCCCCTTTAAATTCGAAGCGGGCACTCCGGACATCGCCGGCGCCATCGGCTTGGGCGCGGCCCTGCGTTATGTTTCAGAAATCGGCATCGACCGTATCGGCGCACACGAACACGAGGTGCTGGAATATGCTACTTCCAAAGTTTCCCGAATTCCCGGCGTGCGCGTCGTCGGCACAGCCGGCCAGAAAGCAGGAGTACTCTCGTTTCTTTTCGAGAACGTACATCCGCACGATATCGGCACGATTCTCGACCAGGAAGGCATCGCCATCCGCACCGGGCATCACTGCTCCCAGCCGGTGATGCGGCGCTTTAATATTCCCGCTACGGCGCGCGCCTCGTTCGCGCTCTACAACACGCGGGAGGAAGTCGATGCACTGGTTCGCGGCATCGAAAAGGTTCGGGAGGTTTTCGCCTGATGTCCGACCTGCGCGATCTCTATCAGGAAGTGATCCTGGAGCACAGCAAAGCGCCACGCAATTTCCACGATCTCGCGGATGCGAATCACAAAGCGGAAGGCTTCAACCCGCTGTGCGGCGATCAGTTCACGGTCTACTTGCACATGGACGGCGACACTGTCCGCGACATCAGCTTTCAGGGCGCTGGCTGCGCCATATCGAAAGCATCCGCGTCCATGATGACGCAGATCGTGAAAGGCAAATCCCGCGCCGCAGCCGAAAAGCTTTTCCATCGCTTTCATGGGCTGGTGACGGGCGAAGAGCCTCCGAAAATTGGAGAGGATCTCGGCAAGCTGGCGGTATTCTCCGGCGTCTCAGAATATCCAGCGCGCGTGAAATGCGCCACACTCGCCTGGCACACTTTACAGGCCGCTCTCGAAGGGCAGGCCGAAGCAACGCTGCCCGACGAGGAGTAATTTTTCAGGTCTTTCTGATGAGCATAACGAACACACCTGTCAAACTGAGTCGCGAATCCGAAGTGATCGAGATTCCCAGCGGCGTGCACATGAAGCTTCCCGCAGGCGCGGAAGTGCGCGTGATGCAATTCGTCGGCAGCAGCTACACCATCGCTTCCGACTACGGCATGTTCCGCATCGACGTGAAAGACGCCGACGCAATCGGCCTCACGCCGCCTGCCGCCTCGGGCGCTCCCGCGGGTGATGAGCAGCCGAAACAGGTGTTCAGCGAAAAGCTGGTGTGGGACCAGCTCAAGACCGTCTTCGATCCCGAAATTCCGGTCAACATCGCCGATCTCGGCCTGATCTACGCCTGCGATATCACGCCCATCGATGGCGGGGAGCATCGCATCGACATAAAAATGTCCATGACAGCGCCGGGCTGCGGCATGGGCAACGTGCTGAAGTCTGATGTGGAGAGCAAACTCAACAGCCTGCCAACCGTCAAGCAGGTTAACGTCGAGCTGGTCTTCGATCCACCGTGGGGCCCGGCGCGAATGTCCGAAGCCGCTCGCTTGCAACTCGGTTTCGACCTCTAGTTCAATTCAGCCCGAGTGCTACCGCAATAGCACGTACCGCCCGCCATCGGTGAAAAGAATCACCAAATTCATCACCACCAGCATTAGATCGTAGTGCCAGCCCTGCGATTTCTCTCCCCAAAAGCCGGTTTTCCATACGCGAATTTTTCTGTCGACGGCCCCGAACATGATCAATATGAGCCCGATCGCGGCAAGTTGAGTAAACACGCCGAACATTACTCCGAGGCTCCCAGCGATTTCAGCTACGCCCAGAAACAGCGTGAAGCCCTTGCCCGTACCGAGACTCTTGCCGCGCTCGCCCGGCTGCCGAAGATCGTTCCAGCCGCTGGCGATAAACACAACTCCGACCATCAGCCGCAACAGGAGAAAGCCAACGTCAGCGAGGCGAGTGAATGCAGGAAACATGCTCGGCTCCAGCGCAGAATCCGTCGGGATTATACCCGACACGGGCAGGCTAGCAGTTTGCGGAAAAAAGGCGGTGAGGTATGGTGCGGGCTTACTGATGGGAGGGCGGATCACCGACTCGATTTAGTCCGGCGGCCGCTGCGGTGCTGTGCTCTCCGAGCAGCCTGCGCGATCCGGTCCAAACAAGCTGCAGCCCGGCTATGATCGCGATCGTGGCGATGGCGAACTTCAGCTTCTTCGACGGCACCCAACGGGCCATGATGCAACCGAGCACCACTCCCGGAACTCCGCCTTCGAGCAAGCGAACCAGCACCGTACCGCTGATCGAGCCGAACTCCCAGTGAAAGGCGCTGCCGATCACGGCCAGCACTAGCCCAAACAGCAAATCCGTGCCGACCACTTGCGGCGGCGTCATCTCGGAAAAGTTCAGCAGCAGAACGGTGCCGAGCGCTCCAGCTCCCGCGGAGGAAAAACCGGCTTCCACGCCGATGGGAAGCGCAAGCCACGGCAGCCATTTCGAGTTACGCTGCGCGAATGCGGGATATTGCACCTTGGGCGCGAAGGAAATGCTGGACGAACCCGCCAGCAGCAGGCCTAAAACGATCACGACGACGGGATTTTTCGCCGAGCCGCTCAGCATGCGCAGCAGCAACGTGCCGATCAGTAGCCCGGGAATCGCGCCGCGCAGCAGCAGCCACAAATAGCGAGCGTGAAAATGCCTGGCCGCCAGATAGAAGGGCGCGGCGATCAATCGCATTAGTCCAGCGTAAACGAACGCCGTTCCGACCGCCATGCTCGCCGGCAACTCCACCAGCAGCACTAGAGCGGGGACGGTGAAGCTTCCGCCTCCGATGCCCGTCAGCCCCATGGCCAAGGCGACGAAAAATCCGATCAGGATTTGCATCAATCAGCTCGTTTGGATTCGGTGTGAATGCCGCATTCGAGTTTGTTTCCGCCCCAGCGTCCGGAGCGCGGATCGGCGCCCGCGGCTGGAATAGCGGTGCATGGCTCGCAGCCGATGCTGCGGTAGCCGGCGTCGTAAAGCGGCAGATAGTCGATTTTGTGGCGGGCGGTGTGTTCCCAGACCTGTCCCCAGGTCCAGGCGGCGAGCGGGCTTACTTTAAGGAGGACTTTTCCGCCCGGCAGAACGTGGTGCTCGACGACCTTCAGATTTTTTCGCGTGGGCGATTGCTCGCGGCGCAATCCCGTGAACCAGACGTCGAAATTCTCGAGCGCCGCGAATAGCGGTTCCACTTTTCGCAGATGGCAGCAGCGGCCGGGATCGGTACGGTTCAAAATGCCGAACTCGGCTTCCTGTTCGGCCACGGATTTTTTCGCGGCGAGATTTCGTACGTTCAAGTTCCATGCGGCAGCCATTCGGTCGCGGTAGGCGTAGGTGTCCGCAAAATGGTAGCCAGTATCGAGAAAAAGGACTGGTATCGACGGCAGCCGCTTGCGCAGCAAATCGAGCACGATCATATCCTCGGCTTGAAAGCTGCAGGTGATGCAGATCGTTCCCTTCTTCGCGACCGCGGCATTTTCCTCGATCACGCGATCGATCACGCCGTCAGCGGAAAGCAGTTCGAATTCTTCGGCAAGGGCCGGCTGGCTCATGAATTCCCTTTCTGCGAATCGGAGTGTTTGTCGCGCCACTTGCGCAGCACTTTCATAATGCGGTCGGTGGCTTCCGCGTCCGTGTCGTCTTCGATGTTCACGGCGAAGAACGAGTCGGGGCCGTAAATAGCGCGGACCACGCGCTTCTGGTCCGTACCGTCATCCAGGGGCGAAAAAATCGTGATGTGGCCGGAGAGCTGATAGGCCTTGGCAACGGTGACCAGTTCGTGCGCGAGGAAATCGTTGGGACCGGCAAGCTGCACATGCCAGCCTTCGTCGAATAGCCGGCGCTCCAAAAGCTCGGCAACATGCGGCCGCCCCTTCAGCCAAACGGCTCCGGGCGGATGACCGAAGCGCAGGACGCGCTCTTCCTTGGTGGAATGCCGACGCTGCGCCGAATGCTGCTGTTCGATGGCCCGTTCGACGATTCCCGCGCCCACGGTGGCGTTGGTCAAAGGATCGATAACGATGAAACTGCCCGTGGTGCGGTTCGCTCGATAAGGATCGAAAAACAGAGGTAGCGTGGTTTTCACGTCCACGGCGGCGATATCGTTCATGTCCAGCTTCTTGGCCGGGAGTTGCTCGAGCGTATTGATGTCCACGCGATAGCGAATCTGATTGATGCGCGCGCGGACCGTTCGCGCGGTGTGCTTCAGCAAGTAGATCTTGTGCGGATCGAGCGGCTCGGAATGCATCCACACGAGCATTGCTTGAAATTCAGTGCCAACCGAGGGCAGATCGCTTTCGGCCACCAGCATGTCGCCGCGGCTGATGTCTACTTCGTCTTCCAGAGTTGCGGTGACCGAGTCGCCCGGCGCAGCCGATTGCGGTTCAGTTTCAAAAGCGACGATCGAGCGCACGCGCGTTTTCACTTTCGATGGGAGGACGACAACCGCTTGGCCCGCACGCAGAGATCCTGACGCAACCTGGCCGGCGAATCCGCGAAAACTCGCATCCGGACGGATCACGTATTGCACTGGAAAACGCAGCGGCGCGTCAGGGGAGGCGATGCTCGCCGGAATGTTTTCGAGAAACTCCAGCAGCGCCGGTCCTTGAAACCAGGGCATGCGTTTGCTGCTGCGGACGACGTTGTCGCCTTCGAGCGCGCTCACCGGCACGGGATACACGTTGCGGATTCCCAACTGATTTGCGAAATCCTTGAATTCGGCGACGATGCGCTCGAACACATCCTGCGAAAAGCCTACCAAATCCATTTTGTTGACGGCGACAATGATGTGCTGCACGCCAAGCAAGTGAGCGATATAGGCGTGGCGGCGCGACTGGCGCAGCACGCCTTTCGTCGCGTCGACGAGGACCACCGACGCATCGGCTGTGGACGAGCCGGTGGCCATGTTGCGCGTGTACTGTTCGTGGCCTGGCGTATCGGCGATGATGAATTTGCGGCGCGGCGTTGAAAAATAACGGTAGGCAACGTCGATGGTAATGCCCTGCTCGCGTTCGGCGCGCAGCCCGTCGGTGAGCAGTGAGAAATCGATCGCGCCGCCCGACCGGTTAATCTTGCTCTTTTTGACAAAGGCAAGCTGATCTTCAAGGACGGCCTGGCTATCGTAAAGCAGGCGGCCAATCAAAGTGGACTTGCCGTCATCCACGCTGCCCGCAGTGCTGAATCGCAACAACGTGCCGGCGGTGGACGGCGCGGGAACGATCGGTGATGACGCGGTGTCGCCAGTGGGCTCCACAGGAGTGGTGGCCATTTAGAAGTATCCCTCGCGTTTCTTAATTTCCATCGAACCTTCTTCGTCGTGATCGATCACACGGTTTTCGCGTTCCGAGCGGCGAAACGAAACCATTTCCTCGATGATCGCTGGCACGGTATCGGCGTCCGAGCGGATCGCGCCGGTGCAAGGCACGCAGCCGAGCGAGCGCATGCGGCATTTGATCATCTGCGGCTTTTCTCCCGGCATCAGATGCACGCCGGTTTGCAGAATCAGGATGGAGTTGCCGCGCACCACGGCTTCGCGCTCCTTCGCAAAATAGAGCGGCACGATCGGAATTTTCTCCGCGTGGATATAGAGCCAGACGTCGAACTCCGTCCAATTCGAAAGCGGGAACACGCGAATGCTTTCGCCTTTGTGATGACGGCTATTGAAAAGGTTCCAGAGTTCCGGGCGCTGGTTCTTCGGATCCCATTGGCCGAGCGCATCGCGGAAGGAATAGACGCGCTCTTTGGCGCGCGATTTCTCCTCGTCGCGGCGCGCGCCGCCGAACGCGGCGTCGAATCCGCCTTCGGCAAGCCCGTCGAGCAACGAGCGCGTCTTCAGCAGGCCGCAACACTTTTGCGTGCCAAGCGCGTAGGGGTTCGCGCCATCGTCAAGAGCCTTCTGATTTTTGTGGACGATCAGCTCAGCGCCGACGTGCTTCGCGTACCAGTCGCGGAACTCTATCATTTCAGGAAATTTATAGCTGGTGTCGATGTGCAACAGCGGAAACGGAATCTTGTCGGGATAAAACGCCTTCTGTGCCAAACGCAGCATCACCGACGAGTCTTTCCCTATGGAATAGAGCATCACCGGGTGCGCGAATTCCGCGGCGGCTTCTCTCAGGATAAAGATGCTTTCGGCTTCGAGCATCTTCAGATGCTCCAGGCGCCTGGCGTCCAGCAACGAAAGCTGCTCAACTTGTGCAGTACCCATAACGCGTGTCCCCACTTTTCTCGAATCGGCTGCAAAACAAAAAACCCGCCTCTTGGACTTGCTCCAAGGGCGGGTGGCGTTCAAGCCTAGTATGGCTTCGAAGCTAGATCATGAAGTCCGGCGCCCCGGCATAACACACGTTTGTGCTGGTACAACAAGCGCTACACGGGCGTAGAGGCGCAAGAAACATTACATTTAGCAGCGTAATCGATGGCCCGGGCGGTGTCAATAGGTGGAGCAGGTACTCTCGTAGTCAACCAACGCAGTACTGATACACGGGCGTACATCCCAAATCCTGGGCCGGCACTGGTCATAACGGCGCGAGCAGTGAACGCAAAAGCGCTGTTGCGGGCGACGCGCATAGCTCATGCCAAGCCCCTTGCTGTACTACGTCGCCCTGCTCCAGAACTATCGCCCTTTCCGGGCATAGGCGTCTAAGAACTTCGGCCTGGTGATCCACGGCGATGATGCTGAATCCGACCTGATGGCTCCAGAGGACTAAGTCATCAATGAGTTCGCGCACCAGCTGGCGGTCAAGACCGGCGAAAGGTTCGTCCAGCAATACCAGAGGGGGCTTTCGCGCTAGCATTCTTGCCAAACCGACCCGGCGAGCTTGACCGCCGGAAATCCGCGCGGCGGGAGCGTTCCAGAGCGACGCCAGCTTGAGACGCTCGCGCAGAGTGGCCAGCCAATCTGCTTGATCGGCGTCCGCCGCATCTTTCTTGGACAATCCGAACGTGACGTTCTCGCCGACGCTCAGGTGTGGAAACAGGCTCGGCTCTTGCGTGAGGTATCCGACCGGCCTGTGGTGCAGCTGAAGAGACGGCGGAAAGAGGCGGACGCCGATGACGTCGATATAGCCGGCGTCGGGTTCTTCGATTCCAGCGATACACGCGAGAACCGTGCTTTTGCCGGCCCCGGACGCGCCAAATAGTCCGACGGATTCTCCGCCTTCGAGCTTGAGCGAGAAGTTGACGTCGAAATCGCGGCGGCGCTTGGTGAATTGAGCGTCAAGCATGACTTCGGCGCTGGGCGACAACGTGAGCGAGCCACGGCAGCGGCAGGGCAACCGCGATAAAGACGACCAGAAGTGGCATTATCGCTGGAAGACCGAAACTCTGCAAATCAACCCAGAGTTGGACCGGCATTCCGGAAGGATAATACGCGGTCACGACAACCGCTCCAAATTCGCCGATCGCGCGCACCCAGGCTATGCTAAGTGCAACCGCTAAACCTACGCGGGCTAGCGGAAGTGTGACGCGAAAAAATACCTTGGCCGGCGTTTGCCCGAGCAAAGCAGCCTGTTTCTGCAGCATTGACGGCACTGCGTCGAGCGCCGCAACCGCGCCGAGGACGTAATATCCCATCGCGACGTAAACCTGAGTGGCGACAAACGCCGTGTCGCTGTTGGTCATGGCGATGCCGTAATGTTCGAGCAGTCGGCCAACGCTTCCCAACGATCCAAAAGCCAAGGCAAACAATATGCCGAGCGCCAGCGGCGGTAGCAGAATCGGTATTAACAGTATTGCTTGCCAAACCAGCCGTTCGCGTGATTTACACTTCGCGATGTAAGCGGCCATCGGCGTGCCCAGCGCGACCACGATCACCATAACAATGAGAGTCAACACGATAGACACACGGACAGACGAAAGGCCTGGGCCGCGTACTTGTTCGCCCCATTGCCATGCGCCAATGTGAGCAAACAGAGCGGAGAACGGGTATAGCAGCGCCAGCGCGAACAGCGCCGCGGCGATGCGCGCGATCCAGCGGCGGGTCACGACTGTGCGTGCAGCTCGGACGCGCCGTCCGGCGGATTGTATTGGTAACGCCTGAATATCGATTGTGCTTCCCTGCCCTTCAGCCACTGGACGAAGGCGGCCGCGCCTTTTGGATTGAGTGCGTCAGTGAGCGCGGCAGCGTAGTAAATCAGCGGCTCAGGATAATAAGTTTTTTCGTTCACCGTAAGCGTCAGATCCGGATTCTCGGCTCGAATGTTTTCAGAGCTCAGATTGATCTGCTTCGGCAATGATATGTACGGCAGATTGAATGGACCTGGCTGAATCTTGTACGCGGAGGAGGCGTCCAATTCGCCGCTTTGCAACCTGGCTAAAACGGTGGGCTCACTGAAGATCTGCTTGGGATTGACGGTAGGCCCCAAAACCTTCTGAACCAAATCCGGTTGTTGATAGATTTTCGCGGCGAGCATCATCGTGAAAATGATGTTGCGCCCTTGCGGATCGGCGGCCGGATCGGTGCGTCCAAAACGCATCCCCGGCTCTTGCAGCACTTTCCACCATTCAGCGCTTCCTTTGGCCGCAGCTTCGAACTGGGAGGCGAAGCGGCTCTTCGGGCTGTACGCAATCACCATTTCCGTGTGGGCGATCGGCTCCGCGGTTTTGGCCTTACCCGCGCGAATTACCGTCTCCATCGGGGTGGGCGTGACCGGAATGAAAACGTCCGGCCGGATGGTCCCGCTAGCAATCAAACGCGCCAGCGCATTCGAGCCTTGCGCGCGACCGTGCATGTCGAGTCGCAAATCGCCGCGGGCGGCAGACTTCAGCGGGCCTTCCATCATCGAGCCCATCGAACCAGCATAGGCGACGTCGAGGAACGGGAGAGTCGCGGCCGACATGGCCGCCGGAATGGCAGCTGCAGCGACCGCGCCTACCAAAAGGCCACCGCCTAGCGCGAACATTTGTCGGCGTGTGAGATTCTGGGCTGTTCGAGACATAGAGAGCCCGCGGAGGGGCCCGAACAGGAGGCCCTGGGAGCTGACACTACGATTTAATACGACCGATATCGCTATTGTCAAACAGTATTACCGGCCTGCAAAGCGCGAGGGGCTAACGGCCGGGTTGTGGGCGCTAACACCTGCGGCGGACGTGCGCTCGTTCCGTGAGCACATCCGCCGGGAGCGATGACGCAGATTACGAAGCGGCGTACGCCCGCTGCGCGACCGTTCTGCCCACAGCTGGCGCGATGGCGCGAATCTCGTCCATCAAGTGCGCGAACTGATCCGGATAGAGCGACTGCACGCCGTCTGAGAGCGCGCGTTCGGGATCGGGATGAACCTCAATGATGAGCCCGTCCGCGCCGGCCGCGACCGCCGCGCGGGCCATCGGGGCCACCTTGTCGCGACGGCCGGTGCCGTGCGACGGGTCGGCGAAGATCGGCAGGTGCGAAAGGCTTTTGATCACAGGAATCGCGGCGATATCGAGCGTGTTGCGCAAATAGGTGTCGAAAGTACGGATGCCCCGCTCGCACAGAATTACTTTGTAGTTGCCGCCGGCCATGATGTATTCGGCGCTCAGCAGGAGCTCTTCCAGGGTGGCGGACATTCCGCGCTTCAGCAGAACCGCCTTGCTGGTTTCGCCGAGTGCTCGCAGCAAGTGGTAGTTCTGCATGTTGCGCGCGCCGACTTGCATCACGTCCACGTAGGGCAGCATCACTTCGATCTGCGACGGGTCCATCACTTCGGTGACTACCAACAAATCGTTCTTGTCCGCCGCTTCGCGTAGCAGCTTGAGGCCCTCTTCGCCCATGCCCTGGAAGCTATAGGGCGAACTCCGCGGCTTGAACGCGCCTCCGCGCAACAGCTTCGCGCCAGCCCGGGCGACGCGCGCGGCCACGTCATGAATCTGCTCGCGCGATTCCACGGCGCAAGGCCCAGCAGCCACCACCACTTCCCTGCCGCCGACGATCACGCCCTTGCCCAAGTCGATCTGCGTGCCTTCGGGTCGCATGCTGCGTGCCGATAATTTGAATGGATGCGAAATTTTGACGATGTCTTCCACACCCGGCGCCGACGAAAGCGCTTCCAGCTCGCTGCGGTGACGCCCGCTATTGCCCACCACGCCGATCACGGTACGCTCCTTGCCGCGAATCAAGTGGGCTTCGTAACCGCACTCCTTGATGCGCGTGACGATATGATTGATTTCCGCTTCCGTTGCTTCATTGCTCATGTTGAAAAGCATTGTTTCTTGCTCCTCGCCGATGGTAAGAATGTCCTAAGAGTGCGTGCTGCTCGCGCGCGCCGCGGCGGGATACGATCCCAGAATCCGCAGACCCACTACGAGCTTTTCCAGTTCCGCCAGTGCCGCGCCGACTTCCGAAGCGCGCCGCGACGCCTGCAAATCCAGGTAAAACCGATACTGCCAGGGCTGCCCGTGGACCGGACGGCTCTCAATCTTCATCAGATTTAGGTTGCGCCGCGCGAAAGGCTCCAGCGCCTGAAATAGCGCCCCCGGCCGGTGATCGAGCTGAAAAACCAGCGAGAGTTTGTTCGCGTCTTCAGGCGAGGCCTGCGCGCCGTCCGATGCGCGCGCCAGCAGCAGGAATCGCGTGTAATTTTCGCGATTATCTTCCAGATGCTCGCGCAGAATCTGACCGCCATAGATTTTCGCTGCGAGCTGGCCAGCGATCGCCGCGCGCGACTTGACTCCCGCGTGGATCACGTCGCGAACGCTTCCCGCTGTGTCTTCCGTTGCAATTCTTTTCAGCTGCGGATGCTCGCTGAAAAATCGTTCGCACTGCGCCAGCGCCACCGGATGCGACTCGACAACGGCGATATCCTCGAACTTCGCGCCCGGCACGCCGATCAGGTTGTGCGCGATGGGAATGATCTCCTCCGCCAGGATGCTCAAGTCGCTTTCCACCAGCAGATCGAACGAACGGTGCACCGAACCCGCCAAACTATTTTCGATCGGCGCCAGCAGATAATCGGCGCGCGCTTCGTCGATGGCCGAAAACGCAGCCTCGAAAGACGGCCGCGGCACTAGCTCGATTTTTTCGCCCAGCAGTTTCAACGCCGCCTCCTCGCTGAAAGCTCCGCGCTCTCCCTGAAAGGCCACGCGCGCATTGTCCTTCACTCGCATCGGCGAAAACGGCTCCCTAGCTCCGAACCACTCCGCGCGCACGATTCCCCTTCGGATTGCGCTTCGCGTAGCCGTGCCGCTCCTGCGTGCGTATCGACTCGTTCAGCAGCAGCTGGTAAATGTTCTTGATCGCTTCGCTATCGAGCGGACCGGGATTGAGCGCCTTCATGCGCGAGAGGATTTCCTGCTCCCGCATCGGGGCCCGCAACGCGCTGCCGCTTTCGTTCTTCAACCTTCCAACCTCCAGCGCTAATTCCGTTCGCAAATTCAAAAGGTGCAGCAGGGCCGTGTCAATCGCGTCGATTTTTCCGCGCCAATCATCGATTTTCATTTCCTCGAGCCTCCCAGCTCTGTGCCACCCCGAAACGCCGCTCGTTTTGGGGACTATGGCTGTTTTCC
>Ga0307373_10005139_pt1 | contig 21624 bp, 15 predicted proteins | sample OX2MG_FD_202534 | JGI IMG/M metagenome (GOLD analysis project Ga0307373, IMG submission 202534) | Soil microbial communities from Risofladan, Vaasa, Finland - OX-2 | ecosystem: Environmental > Terrestrial > Soil > Coastal area > Acid sulfate soil | place: Finland: Risofladan, Vaasa | collected...
GGCATAGGCGAGGTCGTTGTAGTTGGGGAAAACGAGCGAGGGGCGTGCCAGCCCGCGCGCCTGCGCCACGTCCACCTCGGCAGCGGCGATGCTGGCCGGGAGGACGTGGGTTACGAGCATCCCACCGTCATCCCTGAGTAGTCCGATCTCGACGCGGTGGGGGCGCAGCACCGGGAATTGTTCCGGCGCCGTCTGCGTCAGCGCGAACCCGGTGATTCGTTCGCCGTCAGTTTCCCACCGTGAGCCGATAGTGTTCAGGGATGGCGTCTCCAGCCAGAGGCGCGACCATTCCTTGAGATCCCGGCCGCTGCCAGTTTCGAGAGCGCCGAGGAATTCGGCGAGCGTGGCGTTCCCGAAGGGGTACGTGCGGAAGTAGTGCCGCATACCCTCACGGAAACCGTCCATTTCGATGGTTGCCACGAGCTGCTTGAGCACCGACGCACCCTTGCCGTAGGTGATCCCGTCGAAGTTCAAGAAGGTTTCGTCGGTGTCGCGCACCTGCCCCGAGATGGGATGCGTGGTGACCAGCTGGTCTTGCCGGTAGGCCCACTGCTTCATGCTGGCGTTGAAGTCCTGCCAGGCGGAGTGGAAGCGCGTCGCCTCGTCGAGGCAGAGGTAGGACATATAGGTAGCGAAGCTCTCGTTGAGCCAGAGGTCGTTCCACCAGCGCATGGTGACAAGGTCCCCGAACCACATGTGTGCCATCTCGTGGAGGATGGTCTCCGCCCGGCGGCGGCGCTGGTTTTCGGTCGGTGGGTCGCGGAAGACCATGGACTCGTTGTGCGTGACACAGCCGACATTTTCCATGGCGCCGGCATTGAATTCGGGGACGAAGACCTGGTCATACTTTCCAAACGGGTAGGCAAAGTCGAAGAAGTCGCTGTAAAAGTCCAGGCCTTCGCGCGTGACCCGCAGGATCTCATCGCTGTCCAGGTGTTTGAGCAGCGATTTCCGGCAAAAGAGGCCCAGCTCGATCCCCTTGTGCACCGCCCGCACGGAAGCATAGGGCCCTGCGATCAGCGCGAACAGGTATGTGCTGAACGGCTTCGTCTTTTCGAACTTGTGCCGTCGCCGGCCGTCGCTGGCCGTCGCCTCAGTCGCCTGGCGAGCATTGGCAATCGCCTCCCATTCCGGGGGAGCGGTCACGGTCAACTCATATGTGCCCTTGATGTCCGGTTGGTCGAAGCAGGGGAAGAGCCGATGCGCCTCGTATGGTTCAAAGTTGGAATAGAGGTATTCTTCGCCGTCTTCCGGGTCCGTGAATTGATGGAACCCATCGCCCTCGTGGTCGTAGTCGTTCTGATAGGCGAGCCAGACTTCGTTGTCTGCGCGCAGGAGCTCACCCGGGAGCGTGAGCCGGTAGCCGTTCCAGGACGGTTGGCGGATTGTCGTCCCGTTCAGCTGGAGCTGCTGGATGCGCTTGCCGCGGAAGTCCAGGAACAGGTCGTCGCTGCCGGTCGCTGAGAAGCGGATCGTCACCTCCGCCTGGTAACCCTCGGCGCCACGGACGAGGTCGAGGACAAGTTGGTAGGCGGCGCCGGAAACGCGCGCCGCGCGCGCTTCGGCCTCAGCCTGAGTGAGGATGTCGCGTGGAATCTCGGTGACCGTCATGAACGTCCTTCGCTCGGGGTTTGGGGCGGCGCCTTCCGTCAGGGGACAGGCGTGGCCGGAGCGGATGTCGCTACAGGCTACAGCGTTCGGCCGCCCTGCGTCAGGCACCCCTGATGTTCTCGTGGCCATGCCCGGTTCGCCGCCATTCGTGACAAGCGGTACAATCTCGCTCGACCTATCGCCCAACGCAGGTGCCAGCCCAACGCATGAGTAATCTCGACGCGGTCAACGCGCTTCTTACCGCCATCAACTTCGATCGCTTCGATGAGATCGAGTCGCTCCACAGCCCGGATGTGGTCTTCTCGTCGTTTCGCGGCCCGACGCTCCACGACAACGTTTCCGTGGAGGACTGGCACCGCACATTCCTTCGCGACTACGCCGACTGCAACTACGCAAACCTGGAGTACATCGAGGGCGGGGACAACGTGGCCGTACGCGCGACGATCGAAGCCAAAGGGTACGACTGGCGCCCGTTCAGCCAGCGTGTCGTGGAGCTGTTCACCGTCGCGGATGGCCTCGTTTCCGAGCGCAGGCTCTACGGCATGCTCCGCGACGTCGAGCTGGATAAGCCGGCAACAGCCGCGATGAACAATGCGCTCGAGTCCCGCGGCGGCAGTGCCAGCGCGACCCGGGGCATTGTGGATGGCTTCTTCTCGGCGTTCCTCGGTGGCGACGATGATGCGGCCGCGGGCTTTCTTGCCGAAAAGGCAGTGCTCATCGATTCGGTCTATGGTCTGGCGAATGGCCCGGCCAATATCATCGCCCTGCTGCGTGCGCGGCCGCTTCCCGCCTTCGGCCGCCAACGCGTCACGCGGGTCCTTGCCGGGGAAAAGGACGGCCTCGCGGAAGTCGCTATCGACCCGAGCAGGCCGCGTGAGGCCCATTGGCTGCGCATCGTCGATGGCAAGGTCCTCGTCATCGAAAGCTACTGGATGCTGCGTGAAGTTGGCATCGTCGAAGGCGACGACGTCCGCCAGCAGCGCCAGATCATCCTCCCCATCTGAGCCCATTTGAACCGCCCGGCGGCAGCGGCCGGCGCATCCGCTTCGCATCGACTACTCCAACGAGGTTTCTTGATTATGGCCACGATGTTCTACGACAAGGACGCCGACCTCTCGCTGCTCAACGGCCGCAAGATTGCCGTCATCGGCTTTGGTTCCCAGGGTCATGCCCACGCACTGAACCTCAAGGACAGCGGCTGCGACGTCGTCGTTGGGCTCTACCCGGGGTCGAAGTCGTGGGAGCTGGCCGAAAAGCAGGGCCTCCGCGTGCTCAGCGTCGAGCAGGCCTCGAAAGAAGCCGACATCATCATGATCCTCGCGCCGGACCACGTACAGAAGGCGATCTATCAGCAGGGGGTTGAAGCGAACCTGAGCGAGGGCAAGATGCTGATGTTCGCGCACGGCTTCAATATCAACTTCCAGCAGATCCAGCCACCGCCGTTTGTGGATGTGACCATGATTGCGCCGAAAGGCCCGGGCCACCTCGTGCGCCGCGTGTTCACAGAGGGCGGCGGGGTCCCCTGTCTTGTCGCTGTGCACCAGGACTACAGCGAAGTAGCCCAGCAGGTGGCGCTCGCGTATGCGAAGGGGATTGGCGGGACGCGGGCCGGGGTGCTCGAAACGACCTTCCGCGAAGAGACTGAGACGGACCTTTTCGGCGAGCAGGTGATCCTCTGCGGGGGCATCTCCTCGCTCATCAAGGCAGCTTTCGAAACGCTTGTGGAGGCCGGTTATCAGCCCGAGAGCGCATTTTTCGAGACCATGCACGAGCTGAAGCTGATCGTGGACCTGATCTACGAAGGCGGGCTTGCCAACATGCGCTATTCGATTAGTGATACCGCCGAATATGGCGACTACACGCGCGGCCCGCGTATCGTCACCGAACAGACCAAGGCTGAGATGAAGAAGATTCTCCGCGAAATCCAGACCGGACAGTTCGCGAAGGAGTTCATCCTCGAAAACATGGCGGGCCGCCCCAACTTCCTCGCCACGCGGAGGCTCGAGTCCGAGCACCTCGTCGAGCAGGTGGGCGGGGAGATGCGCGCCATGATGACCTGGCTAAACCCACCGAAAAATCGCTAGCAACGGCCGAGCCACATTCGCGCCAGCGCACACCTTCCGGTGAATGGCGCGTGCTTCAAGGCTCCGCGCTCCGTACTCTGCCAGCATGCACGTCTCAGCGACTGAGTTCGTGGGCGTCCTCGACCGCATTGGCATCGTCGCTTTCGCCTTCTCAGGCGTGGAGGTAGGCGCGCGCCGGCGGCTCGACCTGTTCGGCCTGCTCGCCATGGGCGTCGTGACAGCCACCGGCGGCGGCCTCATGCGTGACGTCATTCTCGGGCACCTGCCGTTCGTCATCGCCCGTGAGGACTATCTGCTCTGGGCCCTGGGGAGCGCAGCGATCGCGATCGCCATCGTCTGGTCGCGACGCACGCTGCCCCACGGCGTACTCGCGGCGGCCGATGCGGGCGGGCTTGGCGCTTTTGCCGCCGCCGGTGCACTTGCTGCCATCCAGGCCGGCCTGTCTTTCCCCGCAACACTGATCCTCGCGGTGCTCACCGCGACGGGTGGTGGTGTGCTACGCGACCTTATGGCCGATCAGGTGCCGCTCGTCCTCCGCGCTGAAGTGAATGCCACCGCGGCGGCCCTTGGCGGGACGGCCCTGTGGGCACTCGATCCGGTGTCCACCGGTGGGGCCGTCCTGGCCGGTGTCGCGTTGACCGCCTTCGTCCGCGTGACAAGCGTCGCGCTGGACCTTCACCTTCCCGTCCCGTCCGACCGTTCTGAGGGGACTCAGCGGCGCCTCCTATAACGCTGATCGCCGGGAGCGTCGGCGATTTCCCCGCTCGGCTGCAGTCAGGCAGAATGGGTGCCATAGACAACGTGGCCGCCGCTGGACGACTGGCGCTGGCCCAGGAGAATGCATTGGACCTCCGATTTGGCGAACGCGAAGAGCAGTTGCGCACGGAAGTGCGGACGTTCCTCAAAGAGCATCTCAGCGAAGAAGGGGATGAAGGAAGCACCTTCATGGCCCGCGATGACGAGGCCTTCAACAAGGCCCTCGAATTCAACCGCGAACTCGCGAAGCGTGGCTGGATCGCTCCCGCATGGCCGAAAGAGTATGGCGGGCTCGCTGCCACCATCGCCGAGCAGATGGTATTCAACGAAGAGTTCGGTTATTTCGGCGCACCCGACACGGGGACGCGTGGCTTCGGCGTCGGCATGATTGGCCCGACGCTGATCGTCCACGGTAGCGCCGAACAGAAAGCCCACTACCTGCCGCGGATCACCAGCGGCGAAGACATCTGGTGCCAGGGCTACAGCGAGCCCGGGGCCGGTTCCGACCTCGCCAGCCTCCAGACCCGCGCCGTCCGCGATGGCGACGACTACGTCATCAACGGCCAGAAGATCTGGACTTCCGGCGGCCACCGCGCCAACCAGATGTTCTGCCTCGTCCGCACCGACCCGGAAGCGCCGAAGCATCGCGGCATCAGCTTCCTGCTCATCGACGACATCAAGAACCAGGCGGGGCTGACCATACGGCCGCTGATCAACATGGCCAACCGCCACCACTTCAACGAAGTGTTCTTCGAAGATGTGCGCGTGCCCGCCCGCAACCTCGTCGGCGAAGAGAACCGCGGCTGGTATGTCGGCATGACGCTGCTCGACTTCGAGCGCTCGGGCATCGGCACCACCGCAAGCCAGAAGCGCACGCTGGAGAAGCTCGTGGCTACGCTGAAGGACGGGCCAGCCTGGAAGCGTGAGAAGTACCGCACGAAGCTCGCTGAACACGTGGTGGCGAACAACGTCGGCCGCTACCTCGGGCTGCGGGTCGCTTCGATGCAGGCCAGGGGGCTCGTGCCGAACTACGAGTCTTCAGTGATCAAGATCTACCAGTCGGAGCTCGGCCAGCGCATCTACAACTTCGGAGTGAACATGCTCGGCCTCGCCGGCCAGATGGTCCCCGAAGAGCCGTTGGCGCCGCTCGGCGGTGGCATGCCCGAGTCCTACCTGCAGGCCGTCCCGTCGACCATCTACAGTGGCTCGAATGAGATCCAGCGGAACGTGATCGCGACTCGAGGGCTGGGCCTGCCGCGCGGTTAAGTTCCCGGCTGGGACGTTTGCCGCGCATTGCCCGCCTCTGCTAGCCTGCGACGACTGGAGCGAGGTGCGGCAATGCGTGTTGGCAAGCGTCTGAGGATCATTCTTGGTGCACTCGTGGCAATAGCCGCTGGTGGGGTCGCGGCGTACTTCGCATTCGCAGCCGGCGGGGGCACGTCCGCGAAGGCGGAGCCGCAAAGGGGTGTTGCCGTCGGTTTTTGGGTGAGCGGTAGTGCGAGCATCGCCGACGCGCACAAGCAGGTCGATGCACACTTCGGGATGACCACGCAGCTGCCAAGCAACGTCCCACCGGGGTTCGCACTGAAGGCTATCTCCCTCGCTCCGCACTCACCTGGTGGTACTCTGAAAGAGGAGACGCTGGATTACTACCAGGAGCGCTTCGCGCCCCCCGCGGCCGGGCAGACGATCGCCCGCGATGAGCCGCACATCCAGGTCCGTGCGCGGAACATGGAAGGCACCGAGGGCGGCCCGACTACCCCGATCGACCTTGGCCTTCCCGGGTACACCGCCGTCGCCAAGACGCTCTCACCCGCGGAGCGGCAGGCGGCCGGGAGCGGCACCGGTGGGGTCTACCTCATCTCCGGTAACGGCCGCAGCTGGGAAATCGTCGTGTGGCCGTCCTCTCCGCCTTCGGAGGCTGACCTTTTGAGGTTCCTCAAAGGCATCCCACCGAAGTAAAGCGTCGCTACGCGGGCGGTTGACCGCCGCCCGCGTACAATGACCACGTGCTCGCCCCCCAGGAGTTCGAACGCCGCGTCCGTGCCACGGGCACCGTTGCCCTGGCCGCGATGGTGCTCTTCTTCGGTGGGCTCGCCTACTGGCAGGTCTTCCGCACCGACCTTGCGAACGACCCCGGCAACCCGCGCATCGCCGCTGCCTTCAGCGACCCCAACCGCGGCCGGATTCTCGACCGCATCGGCAACGTCCTCGCCGAGTCGCTCCCCAACGGTCAGCGGCACTACACCGATGCCTCGTTGGCGCAGGTGCTCGGCTACCTGAGCCCCCGCTTCGGCTCGCATGGCGCGGAGCTGGCGTTCAACGACCTGCTCTCCGGCAGCGCCGGCGGGTCCTGGACGGGGGCGCTCAATGCGGAGTTTCGCCGCACGGGCGTCCACGGCCTCGATGTACGCCTCACGATCGACCCGAAAATCCAGGCGGCGGCGGCCAAAGCACTTGGTGCCCGCAAGGGTGCGGTGGTCGCACTGGACCCTCGCAACGGGCAGGTGCTGGCCATGGTCAGCTACCCCACCTATGACCCGGGGACGCTCGACACCCACGGTGCGTCACTCGAAAAGGACCCGAACGCGCCCCTGCTGAATCGCGCCACCCAGGGCCTCTATCCCCCCGGCTCGACCTTCAAGACGGTGACCTCATCCGCTGCCCTGACCGCCGGGATTGTGACACCCGACACCCCTCTGACGTGCCCGGGCGAGCTCGTGTTCGATGGCTTCCCCGTCTCCTGCTACAACGCCCCGCAAGGCGTCGGGACCTATCCGTTCAGTCACTTCTTCGCGTTCTCCATCAACCCCATCTTCGCGCTCATGGCTACGAAAGTGGGTTGGGGCGGCATGCTTTCGATGGCCCATGCCTACGGCTTCGGCTCAGCCCTCCCCTTCACGATAGACACGGCCCCAACCCAGATCTTCGATCCGGGGACGCGTGAAAGCCAGACACTGCTCGCCAGCACCGGCTTCGGCCAGGGCCAGATCCTCACCACTCCTCTGCAGATGGCTGTCATCGCAGAAACCATTGCCAACGGCGGCGTCATGGAGGGGCCTCACCTCGGGTTGGAGGCGCTCAACGGCTCGCGCGTCGTGCAGGACCTCGGCGGTCACTCCTCGCGGCGGATTGTGAGCACGTTGGTCGCCAACGAAATCCGCGACATGATGGTCGGCGTGGTCACGAACGGTCAGGCGATCGGCGTCAGCATCCCCGGCGTGCCGGTCGCCGGCAAGACTGGCACGGCCGAGACCGGGCATGGCACTTCCGACGCCTGGTTCCTCGCCTTCGCCCCTGCGGACAACCCGGTGATAGCGGTCGCGGTGGTCATTGAAAACGGTGGCCGGGGCGGCGAAGTTGCTTCTCCGGTGGTGGGCCAGGTGATCAGGGCGGCGCTGGGCAAATGACCGACGAAAAGTTGCCCCGCCTCGAACACCTGCTTGACCTCACTGCCCGGCGCGTGAGCGGCAGCAGCGTACATCCCCTTGAAATCGTCCAGCGCGTGGTGGAGGCGGTCGAGGCCGGCGTGCGAGACGGCATCGCCCCCAACGACATCCGGGTTACATTCCATCCCTCCGACTTCGAACGCTATTCCGCGTCGCTGGCTGCGCTTCGCAACGAGATCGCGCGAGCGCTCGAACCCTTTGAAAGGAGGCGCGGCTTGCGGCGCATCGGCGAGCGCACTATCTCCTTCGCGCGTTCGGGTGCTGCGGAGGGGCATCCCGCCATCGCCGTGGCGTTCGCGAACAGCCAGCAGCCGGTCAATCCTCGCTTCGGAGTCACGAGACGCGTCGCCCGGATCGAAGGCGTCGCCCTGATTGTCGAAGGCACCGGCCGCGTCCCGCTCACGCACCTCCCCTTCTTGATCGGCCGTGCCGCCGGGAACGACCTCGTCCTCACGAGCCTTTCGGTCTCTCGCGCCCACGCGGAAGTCGTGCGCGAAGGCGGCGAATTCGTCCTGCGCGACCTGGACAGCCACAACGGCCTCGTTGTCGATGGCAAGCGTTACGAGACTGTCCACCTGGCAAACGGCCTGACCGTGTTGATGGGCGACATCTCCCTCCTTGTGGAGATGGCAGAATGAGTGCCGCGACCGAACTGCTGCTGCTCCGGCTCGGGCTCATTGCGATCGTCTTCGCGTTTGCGTTTGGAACCGCCATGACGATGCGGGGAGGGCTGCGATCGACCGTGGTGGCGATGCCCTTGCGGAGGGCGGTTGCCCGGCTTGTCCTCATCGTCCCGGGTGAGACGGGGCTTGCAGCCGGCACGGAGTTCGCCGTTGCCGGGGAGATGACCATCGGCCGGGATAGCGGCAACGGCATCGCCCTTGGGGACCCCTCAGTCTCCTCTCGCCACGCCAGGATTGCGCGAGTAAATGGCCGCTGGACGTTGACCGACCTCGGCAGCACGAACGGCACCGCCGTGGACGGCCGCGCCGTGGATGGGCGAGGCGTCACGCTCGGCAGCTTCGCGGAGCTGACCTTCGGTGCCGTCGTCCTGCGCTTTCAAGCCTGAGCGTCGGGCGAATTGGCGATCCCGAGCAGGAGCCCAATGAGCACGAAATTGACGACGAGGCTCGATCCCCCGTAGCTCACAAATGGGAGCGTGATCCCGGTCGTTGGGCTGAGGCGCAGGTTGCCCGCAATGATTACCGCCGCCTGGATGGCCAGCAGCAGCGCGATGCAACACACGAGCATCCGCCCGAAGTCGTTGCGGACGCCGAGGGCGACGCGTAGCCCTGAAGTCAGCAGCAGCACATACAGGAGGATGAGGCCCATGGCCCCTGCCAGGCCGAGCTCCTCTGCAATCGCGCTAAAGATGTAGTCTGTCGAGACCACGGGAATGGCCGTCGGTTTGCCCAGCCCGAGGCCCGCCCCGGTCACGCCGCCCGCCTCGATCGCATAGATGCTCTGGAGCGTCTGGTAGCCGCTGGTCTGGGCGTGTGCCCCGGGGTCGAGCCAGACATCGACGCGTACGCGCACGTGGTTGAAGGCGAGATAGCCCGCGGCGACGGTGAGGACGAGCAGGACGGCGCCGACACCCACGAACAGCAGCCGCCCGGTTGCCACGAAGAGCGCCCCCATGACGAGGAGCAGCAGAAGTGCCGTGGTGCCCAGGTCATGTAGCAGCCCGATCACCACGGTCGAAGCGGCCAACGCCATGAGTAGCGGGATGACGTAGGGCAGCGCGCTGTATGTGCGGCCGCCAAAACGCATACGCGGCCGCGCCAATACGCCGCCCGAATCCGCCAGGTAGGCTGCAAGGAATACCACGAAGAAGAGCTTCACCAACTCGGTTGTCTGGACAGACTGGCCGCCGATGCGAAACCACAGGCGTGCGCCGTTGATGGTTGTGCCAAATATGCCTGTAGCGATCAGCACGAGCACGGTCAGGAGCGCGGCGGTGTATTTGTAGCGCCGCAACTCGCCATACCGTGCCGAAGCGACAGCAGCCGTCACCACCATGGCGGCGATGCCGATGGAGATCCAGTTCGCCTGTGCCTGTGCCACATCCGGCGCCAGCCGCAGGACGAAAGTCAGCCCGACGGCCGAAAGCAGGAGAACTATTGCAAAGGGCTGCCCGGCCGCTCGCGGCGCGACGAAGCGCAGCCCGACGTGGCCGAGGAACGCTGAAAGCAGAAATTGCGCTAGGATCCGGTTGGAGTTGGCCGGCATGCTGAATGCCGCTACATCGAGCGCGCGCCACGCGAACACGACAAAGGCCGCGCTGGCGGTTAGGAGCAGCAATTCCGTGTTGCGATCCCTGGAGAACACCCCCGCCGCTCTCTCGCGGGGCGTCATCGCCACGTGAAGCCATCGGACGTCATAGATGAACGATATCGCCTGGAGGCGCTGCTAGGAACTGGCGGCATGGCCGAAGTGTGGCTTGCCGAAGATCTCCGGCTGGATCGCCCGGTGGCAGTCAAGGTTTTGCACGACGGCTCGGCCGGTGCCCAGGAGGGAGATCTGGTCTCCAGCCTCGAACGCGAGGCGCGAGTCATCGCCCGGCTCCAGCACCCGAACATTGTCGCGGTCTATGACACGGGCGTGTTTGAAGGTCACCACTACCTGGTGATGGAATACGTTCAGGGCTACACACTTCGGGAGCTGATGGCGGCGAGCGGTCGCGTCCCCGAACCCGACGCTTTGCGTTATGCCGTCCAGGTCGCGGGCGCGCTTCAATACGCGCACGAGCACGGCGTCGTCCATTGCGATGTGAAACCCGAGAACATCCTCATTTCGGAAGATGGCGTCCCAAAGGTCACGGACTTCGGGGTAGCCGAGACCGTCACCCGCACTCTTTCGCCAGAACAGGCGCGCGACATCGTCGGGACCATTGCCTATCTCGCCCCGGAAGTCATCCAGGGAGCGCAAGCTGAGCCCCGTTCGGACGTCTACTCGCTGGGCATGACGGTCTACGAGATGGTGGCCGGGCGCCTTCCCTTCGCGGGTACGACAGCCGCCGCCTCGGCCGGGCAACGGCTGGCGATGCCGGCACCGCCACTGCGAGCGTTCAATCGCGAAGCCTCGCCCGCGCTAGAGTCGGCCCTCGCGCGGGCACTGGCGCTTGTCCCGGCCGAGCGTTTCAGTTCAGCCGCGGATTTTGCTGCGGCGCTGCGGCGGGCCGCGTCTCCAGTCGCGTCTCCGCCAGTTCGGCGTCAGCCGGCGATCGTGGGTGCGCAGCCGCCATCGGGCGCATCGGCTCGCCGCCAGCCCACGGCGCGCGTACCCCGCGGGGTCGCCGCCCCACCCCGCCGGCCACCGCGCGATAGCGGCAGCGGAGCGGGGACGGTGCTGGCGATCATCGGCATCCTGCTGCTGGCGGCGGGCGCGGGGTTGGTGGCCGCACTGGTCGTGATGCGGGGCAACAACGGGGGCAGCGGAGTGCCGTCGCCTACCTCGCTCCCCTCCCCAACTCCTCCCCCGCCCACCGCCGTGCCAACAGCAACACCCACGAACGAGCCAACCATCACTCCCACGGCCACCGCTACGGCAACGGCCACGCCGTCCCCCACGCCGCAGGTCCCGACGGCCACGCCGACCCGGCGCGGTGCCACAGCGACACCCACGTTTCCGAACTTCCCCAGGCCCAGTTCCACTCCACCCAGACCGCCGTGAAGGCGCGGGCGCCATCGGGGCGGGCTATGATTGGCCTCGGCAAATGGCGGTGAACGGCGACCGGCGCTGCGGCCGCGAGCAGGAGGAGAATCGTAATGCGAATCGGCATTTCGTTGACGAGCTTCCACGCAACGGACGATGTGCGTGCTGGAGCCCGTTGGATGATTGAACGTGCGGCTGCGGCCAAGAACGCGGGACTCGATTCTCTCTTCATCGGTGACCACCATGCGATGCCTGCTCCCTACTACCAGAACACGCCGATACTGGGACGCCTCCTTGCCGAATGGGGCGACAAGCCCGCAGGCTGCCTCTTTCTCCTCCCCCTCTGGAACCCGGTGCTGGTCGCCGAACAGGTCGGTACGCTTGCATCGATGATGTCGGGGCGGTTCATCTTGCAGTGCGCGCTTGGCGATGGACGCCAGCAATTCGGCGCGATGGGCGCGAACATCAAGCACCGTCCGTCGCTCTTCGAAGAAGGGTTCGACATTGTGCGCCGCCTGTTAGCGGGCGAGACCGTTAGCAGCGACCGGCGCTACGAGGTCCAGTCGACTCGCGTCGCACCGATCCCGCCTGAGCCGGTCGAGTACTGGGTCGGAGGCAGCGCCGAGCCCTCTATCGACCGCGCAGCCCGGCTGGGTGACGCCTGGCTCGCGGGCCCGGAGCTCACTCCAGAACAGGCCCGGCACTGGGCTGCTTACTACCGGGAACGGTGTGCTGTGTACGGGCGCACCCCGGCTTGCGTGGCCATCCGCCGCGACATCTACGTTGGTCATGATGCAGCGGATGCGCGCCGCGTCGCCGAGCCCATCCTCCTCGCCGGATATCGTGGCCACGACTCCTCCGCTTCCACCTATGGCAGCGCGGCAGAGATGGCCGGTCACTTCGCCGAATACGCGGCTATGGGCTACACCGACATCATCGTCCGCCACCTGACCGACGATCAGGCTGCCGTGCTCGGGTCCATCCAACGCCTGGGACAGGTTCGCGAAGCGGTCGCCGGTATCTGAAACGCCCCGATCAGAACGAATCGGGCGTATGTGGCGGATACTCGGTATGGAAAAGTCGGTCAGCAGTCCGCAATGCGCTTTCCACACCCTCCAGGCACCCTGCTCGTGCCAGGTGCGTCGCCGTCCGGCTGCCGGCGATGAGTGATGCAAGCGCGTTCGGGTTGAGCGTAATGTCCGGCGCGTGGCCTGTCCGGGTCACAGACGTCGTCGTGCCGTCGGTTTCGAGCAGGAAGCTGCCGTTGTTCCAGGGGCAGACGTCGTCCCCATCGATCGCGAAGAAGAGTTCGCCGCGCCCTCCGTAGGGGCGCTGCGGCAACGCCTTCTCGACGTCGACAACGCGCAGCCAGATTGCGTCCGCTGTCCCACGGTTCAGCACTCTCGGCTCGAGGAGCAGGTCTGGTGCGGGGTCGTCTTCGCCGATGCAGCCCTGCATCTCGACGCGGCCGACGAGGTCGTGGCGGCGGATAAAGTCCCAGAGCCCACGCCAGGCGTCGATGTCGAGGCTGACGAAGTCGCGCACGGTCATCACCTGGTTGGGGCCTGGCTCAGCATGGTGTTCTTCTCGCGTGTGGTAGACGAGGTAACCGCGTGCCTCGCCGCTGGCGTCCCGGTAGATGGCCACATGCGTCGTATCGCCCTTCGTGCGGGGACGCATCGTGCTCAGCTCCCAGAGCACGGAGGAACGATGAATGTAGAGGTTGCGCGGCGTGGCTGCCTGCACATAGACCTGCTTGATGGTCGGCATCGCCTCATCCTTCGGTTCCATCGTCACGGAGCCGGAGACGGGCGCGTCGAAGGCAAGCTGTGCGAACCGCGGGTCAAAACGATAGGACACCTGTGTTGAAGCGAGGCCGTAGCCGAAGCGCTGGTAGATCGCGCCCATACTCGCCCACAGGATCGCGCAGGATTGGCCGCGCTCGCGCATCGTCCCGAGGCCCTCTGTCATCACCCGGCGCAGCAATCCCTGCCGCCGCCGTTCGGGGAGTGTGCCCACAGCGGTCACGCCGCCCATCGCCACCGGTGCCCCGTTCAGGCGGACCGTGAAAGGCAACGTGCCCATGGTGCTCACGAGACGCCCATCGACAAACGCACAGGTCGTCCACTCGGGCAGCATGCTGGCAATTTCGCTCTCGACGTCCGACGGATCGTTGTTGGCAAAGACATAAGCGACCACTCGTCCGTAGGCATCGAGCTCTGCTTTGTCTTTGCAAAAGCGAATTTCAATCATGGCTCTGCTCCTCATCGCCACCTCAGGCGCGTCCTGCTCGGGGGAGTATACGGGTGGATGTGGTCAGGGTTGTAGCGGCGTCAGGAGGCCGTCGGCGGTGGCGTAAATCTCGTACGTGGCGCACGTCTGCAGCGACACGAAGCCCCGTGCCCAGGTGGGCGTCGAGGCGTCGCCGTAGGCGAGCCAACGGGGGTTCGCCGGGTCATTCAGCCACTGGAAAGCACCGCGAAAATTCCCGGATAGGCTCCCCAGCGCGTCCCGGACATCTGCACTGGCGCCGATATAGACGATATCGTTCCAGCCCGTTTTGACGGCCACCGGTAACGGCACCGAAAGGGAGAAGCCTGTGTTGATGTTGACTGTGGACGTGGCAAGGAACCAATAGGCCTCGCCCGGGTCGAGGGTTGCGAGGGTCTGTCCCGGGCCGCCCCCCGCGAACCAGTGGCTGAAGGTACCGGTGCCGTCATCGAGGTGGTAGATCGCAGTGACCGCACCCGCGGTTGCACCGGAATCCGGAAACTTCGACCCAAGCGCGGCAGGCGCGGACCCGAAAAAGCCCACGTGGTTCCAACCCGGGGTTAGCGTCACGTTCCCACACTGCGCGACACCGGTGCCGACGCGCGCGCTTGGCCCGAACTCACTGGTGTTCCCGGCGGCATCGGTGACGAGAGCCGTCACCCATTGGCCCGGGCTCACTGCGGGACTGTCGAAGGCGAAGGCGCCTGAGCCGTCGGTCAATGTGGTGCCGCCGGGCACTGGCGTCGCTCCATAGTCGTGGGCCCCGCCTGGAGTATGGAACGCAACATAAAGTTGCACGCTGCAGCCGGAGCAACTGGCACCCGCAACCCCGGAAATCCGAGACTGGATGGCTCGCGTCATCACCGGGTGATCGAGCAACCCATTCGCCCCACCGTGCCCGGCCGACCCGTTTGCATTGGTAACCCCGTCGCCATTCAGGTCGATTGCAAGCCCACTGATCCCCCCGAAGATATTCTGGATGAAGCGGTTGCCCGTGACCGAGACGCCGCTCACATCGGCATTGACCACGATCCCAGTGTTCGCGGCGTAGATCGCGTTGGCTTCAACCGTGGTGCCCCCGGACGGCTGGCTCAGGTCGACGCCGGCACCGACGGGTGCCGCAGTCCCGGCCGGGGCGCGCCCGATGATATTACGGCGGATCACCACACCGCCAAACGGTGTGGCGGAAGACGAACCCACGCGCACCCCTGTCGGGGCGTTGCCGATGACGTTGCCGCATGCAGTGCAACCGCCGGGGTCCCCCACCGTCACGTTCGCGGCGGACACGAGCACGGCAACTTCCACTGTCGCGGCGCTGCCGTCGCTCGCGAACCCGATCACGTTTCCCGAGACAATCCCAGCTGCGCCGGTTACTGCAATACCGGCCGCGCAGGAACCGATGCGGTTGCCCTGTTTGGCGCTCGCGTCGCCTCCGATTGATGCAGCGGGCCCGCTCGCAAGAACACACGCGGCCGGAAAGCCCTCGATAACCAGTCCCCGGAGAGAGTCGCGCGCGCCGGCCAGGATGATGCCTCCGGCGGAGCTTGCAAGCGCCTGGCCGTAGGCGGAGAGGATCACTCCGGCGCTCGAAGCGTCGATGGTGACATCGTCCCGCGTAACGGGAGGGAGCGCATCGCTGGCGATCGTGACGGTTACCGGCGCAACCGCCGGGAACACCGCCGCGTCAAAGGTGATCGCAACAGGCGCCCCCGAGACGTCGGCGTTGGCCGCCGCTATAGCAGCCCGCAGCGTGCAGCCGGTTGCGTCGGGACAAACGCCCGAGGCGGAATCGGTGGCGCTCGTGACCGTGATGACAACCGGCACAAGGGCGGCCGATGGCTGTGGATGCAGCACACCGCCAATCGCGATGACCAGCGAGACAACCAGGATCGCTCCAAGCCCGGCGGCTGCGCCAAATCTCATCTCGCCACGCTACGGCTGGGCGGCGTCCTACGGCAACTCACCGTCTGGGGCTAAGCCCGGAGGCATTACTGTTCTTTCCCCACGTGTTAGAGCGCTTTGAAGACGCGACGCCCATCGAGCCGCACGATGCGCCCCATCCCCGGGTGTTCCCAGTGGCCAGCAAGCCACGTCCGGCCCTCCGCAATTGAACGATCGAAGAGGGCGTCGCGCGTCCTTCCGGCCAGTTCCGGGTCACTATCGAACGGGGGCGACCAATCGGGGTGCGTCAGTTGGACGGGGTGGTGGCTGGCATCCCCGACGATGACCGCTCGTTCCCCGGCCGAGAATATCCCAATCGAGACGTGCCCGGGGGTGTGTCCTGGTGTCGCCAGGAACGAAATGTGTTCATCGACGGCATACTCCGCATCCACCAACTCCGCGCATCCGGCGGCCTGAAGTGGCTCGACGCACTCGACCAGATGAGCATTCGACGGCTCGCTCAAGAATTTCGGTTGCATCCAGTGCTCCCATTCCGCCGTCTGGAAGAGGAATCGAGCCTTCGGAAAAAACACGCGGCGGCTCCCATCCTCGGCGTCGACCGTGTTCCAGCCCACGTGGTCGATGTGCATATGCGTGTGCACGACGACATCGATATCCGACGGGGCCACGCCAGCACTGTGCAGCGACTCGTCGAGGTGGCCAACAGGGAAGCCCGGCCGCCGCCGGCTTCCGAGCCCGGTATCGACGAGGATATTCTTGCCGGCGGAGCGCACGAGGTAGCAGGTGACTGCCATCGGCAGCAGTCCGCGCGCGTCTACTTGCTGGGCCCATTCGGCGAGAAACGCATCGGCGTGTGCCGGCAGGAACTGGCGCGGGTTCATGAGGAGTCCGGAATCGAGCAGCGCCGTGATCTCGACGTCTCCGATCGTCACACTGTGCATGGGCTACCTCCCCGCGGGATTCTACGCCCCGCTTGGGCAGACAGACGAACGGGAGGTCACTTGGCAGCGTTTCGCCGGGCGACTTCGGCCATCGCCTCGCCTAGGCGGTGGATGCCTTCCTCGATGTCCTCCATCGCGACATAACTAAACGCCAGGCGAATGTGCTGCGTAGCCTTGCCGTCGGCGAAGAACTGCGGGCCCTGGCCGACGATCACGGCTCGTTCGTTGGCAGCCAGGGCGACATCGCGGGAGCTCATACCCGGCCGCAACTGGAGCCAGAGGAAGAAGCCACCTTCTGGCCGCCGGTATGTGCAGTAGCCGGTGCAGTAACGCGCAAGCGCTGCCTCGACCCGCTCGAGCTTGCGGGCATAGATGCCACGCAGCTTTTCGACGTGGCGGTCGAGGTCACCATTGCGCACGGTCTCTGCGATGACACGGCCGAGGAAGACACTGCTGCCCATGTCAAAACGGACGGCAGCCATGCGGCTGACCAGACTGGACGGACCTGTCGCCCAGCCCATCCGCAGGCCGGTCGCAAGAATCTTGGAGAAGCTCGAGACCTTCACTCCGTGGTCGCCGCCGCTGAGTGCGAACAGCGATGGTGGCGGCGGCGTTTCGAACCAGAGTTCGCAGTACGCATCGTCTTCGAGGATAAATGTCTTGTAGCGCACGGCAAGTTCCAGCACACGCTCGCGCCGTGCAAGGCTGAGCGTGCAACCGGCAGGGTTCTGATGCGTTGGGATGCAATAGAGGAACTTTGCCCGTTTGCCGGCGTCAGCGAGTCGCTGGAATGCTTCTTCCAGGAGTTCGACACGCATGCCCTCTTCATCCATCGGCACCGGCACCTGATCCACGCCGAACGAACGAAAGGTGCGCATGCTCCCAGGGAAGCTCGGACTTTCGACGAGGATCGTATCGCCCGGGTCGAGCAAGGTCTCGCAGACCATGCCGATAGCGTGGGCAGAGCCCGAGGAAACGATCACCTGGTCGATGGAGACGGGGATCCCCTCGATGGCTGAGGAGCGTTCAGCGATTGCTGCACGAAGCGGCGTCGGGCCGAAGGTTCCGCCGTATTCGAGTGCTTCCTTTTGTTCATGCTCGATGACTGCATGGGCAGCCTTCAACAGGACGTCGCCGGGGAGCGAGGGGATGTCGGGCAGCCCACCGGCGAACGAAATGACAGGGCCACGGTCGGGCGTGGCAGCCGCCCACACTGACGGGCCGAGGATTTTTGCCCGTTGGCTCACGACCTCCTCGAGATTTTCGGCCGTCCAATAGAGTTCGTCGGTCACGTTATCCTCCCCCGGTCGCATCCTGGCGCTGCCACCCGCGCCTCGCCGGGCCCTCTCAAAAGTATACGGCGTCTGTCCGCCTGCGAACGCGGAGACTGGAGCGCCAGGGCCGTTGGCCTGGCGGTCGGGGACAACGTTGACACTCGACGAAATACTTGACCGGCCTGCTATACTGCAAACTCACCCGTTTGCGTCCTGCAGTTTGGGATTGTTTTCACAAAGTCGCGGCTGATATGTTTGTCGCCGCCGCGGCCCTGCACATTCCCTTTCACGGCGCGATCCACAGGGACGAAGGATGACGACACCGATGGCCCATCCAGGACTGCCTGCGGCCCAGGGGCTCTACAACCCGGAGAATGAGCACGACAGCTGCGGTGTGGGCTTCATCGTGCATCTCAAGGGCCAGCGTTCCCACCAGATCATCGATGACGGCCTGACGGCGTTGGAGCACCTCAACCACCGCGGTGCATCTGGCTCGGAGCCGAACACCGGGGACGGAGCGGGCATCCTCATCCAGCTGCCACACGAATTCTTCCGCCGCGAATGTGCCGCGCTGGGAATTCGCCTGCCGGAGGCGGGGCACTATGGGGCCGGCCTCTTTTTCGGATCGAAGGACCCCCGAGCGACCGCCCAGGCGACGGCCGTCTTCACCGCGATCGTCGAGGAGGAGGGCCAGCATCTTCTTGGCTGGCGCGACGTCCCAACGAACAATGCCGAGGTTGGGATTTCGGCACGGGCCGTCGAACCTTCCATGCAGCACGTTTTTGTCGGACGGGGCACGGGCGTGGTTGATGACGACGCGTTCGAACGGAAGCTGTATGTCATCCGCAAGCGATTTGAGAAGGCAGTGGACCGCTACGGCCTGCGGGATCAGGAATACTTCTACTTTCCGAGCCTCTCCTGCCGGACGCTGGTCTACAAGGGCATGCTCACAGCGATGCAGCTCCGGAGCTACTTCCCGGACCTGTCCGATCGTCACCTCATCTCGGCGCTGGCAATGTTTCATTCGCGCTTCAGCACGAACACATTCCCCAGCTGGGAGCTTGCTCACCCGTATCGCATGATTTCGCACAATGGCGAGATCAATACGAAGCGCGGGAATATCAACTGGATGACCGCGCGCGAAGCGCTCTTCGCATCTCCGCTTTACGACGACATCCACAAGATCCTTCCGGTTATCAACGAGCACGCCAGCGACACTGCCTGCCTGGATAATGCGCTCGAGCTGTTGGTGCAGTCCGGCCGCTCGCTGCCGCATGCGATGATGATGCTCATCCCGGAGGCGTGGCAGGGTCACGAATCGATGAGCGAGGAGAAGAAGGCTTTCTACGAATACCAGAGCTGCCTGATGGAGCCGTGGGACGGCCCCGCTTCTGTGGCCTTCACGGATGGCAAGAACATCGGCGCCGTGCTCGACCGCAATGGCCTCCGGCCCTCTCGCTACTACGTTACGACCGACGACCTCGTGATCATGGCTTCCGAAGTCGGCGTCCTGCCGATCGCTCCGGAAAAGGTCCTCCACAAGGGGCGCCTCCAGCCGGGAAAGATGTTTCTCGTCAGCCTCCAAGAGGGGCGCATCATCGACGACGCGGAGCTCAAGTCTCAGCTCGCAGCCGAGCGCCCCTACCGCGAGTGGCTCGACCGTAACCTCATCCCCCTGTCCTCCATCCCTGAAGCGGAAGCGCCGCAAGTTCCGGATGCGGACGATGTGCGGCGGATCCAGATCGCCTTCGGGTACACGTCCGAAGACCTCAAGTACATCCTCGCGCCGATGGCGCGCAACAGCGAAGAGGCTATCGGGTCCATGGGTTCGGACACACCTCTGGCGGTGCTCTCCGACCGTCCCCAGCCGCTGTACAACTACTTCCAACAGCTCTTCGCCCAGGTGACCAATCCGCCGCTCGATGCGATCCGCGAAGAACTCGTAACGTCCGTCAAGACCGTGATCGGGCCCGAAGGAAACCTGCTCGACCCCGACCCGGAGAACTGCCACCTCGTCAGCCTCGAATCACCGTTCCTCGACAACGTGGAGCTTGCCAAGTTCAAGTCACTCCAGGACCACGCGCTGCGGGCGACTGTGCTGCCGATGCTCTTTCCTGCCAAAGCAGGCCCGGCCGGGCTTGCGCCGGCGCTCGATGCGCTCTTCGCCCAGGCCGACCACGCCATCGCCAACGGCGCCAAGGTCCTCATCCTTTCGGACCGGGGCATCGACGCCGAGAACGCCCCCATCCCGTCGCTGCTCGCCGTTGCCGGGCTCCACAACCACCTCGTCCGCGAACGCACGCGCACCCAGGTAGGGCTCATCGTGGAGACAGGCGACGCGCGCGAAGTGCACCACTTCGCGCTCCTGGTCGCCTACGGCGCCGGTGCTATCAACCCATACCTTGCACTCGACACGCTCGCAGACATGCAGCGCAGTGGCCTGCTGGACGAGGGAATGACGGCCGATGAGGCCCTGAGTCATTACCTCAAGGCAACAAAAAAGGGCGTCGTCAAGATCATGTCGAAGATGGGCATTTCGACCATCCACAGCTATCGCGGCGCCCAGATCTTCGAGGCGATCGGCCTCTCCGATGCTCTTATCGACCGGTATTTCACCAAAACGGTCTCGCGCATCGGCGGTATCGGCATCGACGAGGTCGCGGTGGAAGCGCTTGCCCACCACACTCGCGCCTTCCCGGAACGGGATGGTGGCATCGAAGAGTTGGAATGGGGCGGTCAATACCAGTGGCGGCGCGACGGCGAGTACCACCTCTTCAACCCGGACACCGTCTTCAAGCTGCAGCACGCCACGCGCACCGGCCAGTTCAACATCTTCCGTGAATACACCGCGTTAGTGAATCAGCAAAGCGAACGACTCGCGACGCTCCGAGGCCTCTTCGACTTCAAGCCGGACCGTCCTGCCATACCGATCGACGAAGTCGAGTCTGTCGAGAGCCTGTTTCGCCGCTTCGCGACCGGGGCGATGTCGTTCGGTTCGATTAGCGCGGAGGCACACGAGACGCTGGCGATCGCGATGAACCGGATCGGCGGCAAGAGCAACACCGGCGAAGGCGGCGAAGATCGTCGCCGGTTCGTCGCCGATGCGAACGGCGACTCCCGGCGAAGCGCGATCAAACAGGTCGCCTCTGGCCGCTTCGGCGTGACGAGTGAATACCTCGTCAACGCTGACGAGCTTCAGATCAAGATGGCTCAGGGCGCCAAACCCGGCGAAGGCGGCCAGCTTCCCGGCGCAAAAGTTTATCCATGGATCGCGGCTGTCCGCTACGCGACTCCCGGCGTCGGGCTGATCAGTCCGCCCCCGCATCACGACATCTATTCGATCGAGGACCTTGCCCAGCTCATCCACGACCTCAAGAACTCAAACCCGCAGGCACGAATCAGCGTCAAACTCGTCGCCGAAGTTGGTGTGGGCACCGTCGCGGCAGGCGTGGCGAAGGCTAAGTCCGACGTGGTACTCATCAGCGGCCACGACGGCGGCACTGGCGCCAGCCCGCTGACCTCGCTCAAGCATGCGGGCGTCCCCTGGGAGCTTGGCCTTGCCGAAACACAGCAAACGCTGGTGCTCAACCGTCTCCGCGACCGCATCGTGGTCCAGGTCGATGGCCAGCTCAAGACGGGCCGCGATGTCGTCGTCGGCGCTCTCCTTGGTGCCGAAGAGTTC
>Ga0307373_10005140_pt1 | contig 21619 bp, 19 predicted proteins | sample OX2MG_FD_202534 | JGI IMG/M metagenome (GOLD analysis project Ga0307373, IMG submission 202534) | Soil microbial communities from Risofladan, Vaasa, Finland - OX-2 | ecosystem: Environmental > Terrestrial > Soil > Coastal area > Acid sulfate soil | place: Finland: Risofladan, Vaasa | collected...
GTAACGAATTTATTTTTCACAAGACACCTCTCAAGTTGGAAGAGCCGTCCTGAATACCCGGCTCCCAGCCCAATAAAAATCGCTTCCTTCCTAAATATCACGTGCGCTGGCCGATTGCATTTAGGTCTGATGCACCGCGCGCGGTCCTGCGATTCCGTTGCTGATGGTTGTTGAGGTCCGCGAAACGATGCTGGTTACGCCGGCGATGGTTACGATGGCACCCGCAATCACCGTGCCAGTTTGCCGCCGTCTCATAATTGACCCTCAGATTGAATAAGTGCTTACTCCTTCCACAATCCCGTGTCAATCGGAAAGCAGAACCCCCGGTGGATTCAAAAAGCGTTTCCCCACGCTCAAAGATTTACAAAGCCGCGGCTTTCTTTCTCTCAGCAGACGACGGCGTGATTACCAGCAGCGGAGAAATAGTTCAAGCTGACCGTCGCCAGTTCCGATGCAGGAAATTTAGCCTGAAAACGCGTGTCCGCTTCCAGTCCAGCTTCCCGTGCACAATCCAAAAAAATGGGAAGTTCGACCAAATACTGGTCTGAGAACCCGTGCGTTCCGTCATAGGCGACAGCGGGTGTCTTTTCAAGGTTCGCCGCGGCAAGTTCCGGGGGCAGCGTATGGAGCTCCAACACGAGCAACCCAAAACGGCCCACGTAGGGGGCCCACCGCCGCAGATGCCGAACCAAATTCTCTTCCAATTCATCCGCGCTAATTTCTTGCCCCAAGTAAGCGAAAGCTCCGGTCGTTCGCCCAATTCGTTCCCCTCGAATGTAATTGGCCGGAGGCGAGTAAGGGCGATTGTGATCGAGAAAGGACCGGACATGAAGCAGGTCATGAATGTCGTACCCCAGCCCTTCGAGGTCGCTCGCCAATTGTGCCGGGCGGTTGATATCGCCTGGAATCACATGAAATAAGGGTATTCCAGCCTTTCGCAGGTTCTGCTTCGCGACGCGGCGGGCTACTTTATTGAAGTCGGCGCCGATTAGCATCAATGGGTACTTATCGAGCGCGCCTCCACGCAGGGTGTGGTTCTTCACCACAACATACAGGTGCTCCAGAAGAGTGCCGTCTCCGCAGCCCATGTCACAGATTCCGCGAGGCTGAAGGTTCAGAGGACGGTTGAATATCTCGACGATAATTTCCTCGATTTTTTTGAAGTATGTCTTATGCGCTCCGCCGCTCCCCCAGACGTTCATGGCGCGGTTGACGAGCAACTCGACACCATTTTCATCGATTCGCGGGATTCGCGGATTCCCAAATAACAGAGTGCTGACGTTATCGAAGAGCGGAAGATAGGAGACCGTTACGCCATAGGACGTTGCGATCTGGGCAGCATAACGGCCACAGGGGGTGAATACAACTTTGTTCCGGTCGCACGCAACCCAGCCTTGTGTGGCCAGAAGGTCCAAGATGGCAGCCAGACTTGCGCGGTTTGCAGCAAAGGAGCTGATGTCCACGGGCCCTTGTTCCATTTGGGCCAATACCCCGCCCCGCGCCAACGCTACCATCGACGGGCCGATCAGCATACCGTCCAGTTGCCGGCGCATTTGGTTGCGTACTTTTGCTTCGGCGGGGTCTGCATGCGGGTGGATGCCCCAGGATTCTTTGGATCTGCGAACCAGTTCTTGCAGAGAAGGCATGACAGGCCCGTCGGTCTTTCCGTAAAGAAAGTCTTCGAGAAAGATGGCTTTGGAAACGAAGGAAGTCACCTCTCCGTAGAGCATCGGACCCAGTTTGAGGGCGATGCTGCCTTCCTGGGTCAATTCGTAGGAGGGCGATTGCCTGTTATCATTCGCCTTCTGCTTGAGCCAACCGCACGAAGCGAGCAGCCGAAGCGCGACGCCCATATAGCCGCGGCTGGCGTGGGTTTTCTCAACCACTTCATCGAGCTTTCGCGATGTGGAGGAAGATTCAAACAGGTCGAACACCCTCCGGTCCGAGAGCGCTTTGACCGTAGGTGCGATCACGATCCCCGCCAAGTGGTTAAAAACCGCGGCTCGAACTTCTGCTTTTTCGTCCTCGGCCATAAAATCCAGAACAACAAGAAGATCAGGCTCGGCCTTCGAACAGATCCCGCCCTTCGACTAAAACTCGCATCTTGCGATCCGCCACGCTGCGCTGCAGCATCCAGAAGCCACAATCGGGATTAATATAGCGGAGTCGCTCCGGCCCAAGAGTTTTCACGATGTGCTCAATCCGCGACGCGATGAGTTCGGGCGCCTCGACTTCATTGTCCTTGATGTCCACCACGCCTATTCCGAGTCCCATTCCCGGCTTGAGATCGGTGAACACTTCCAATTCGTCCATGCCGCGGCGTGCAAACTCCAATACCAAATGGTCCGCATGCAGCAAATTGAGAAACGGGATCAGTTCGCGCCAAAAACCTCGGAGCTGGGGCTGTCCCCCATAATTCCCGAAGCAGATATGAACGGCCCTTTCATTCAGGATGCCATCCAAAACATGATTGATGGCCTCGGCCGCCCATGGCGCGTCCTGGGGGAAACCCACGATGCTGGCTTCATCGAGCTGCACGACGTCTGCCTCGATCATCTCCAGTTGCCTTCGAAGAACGACGGCAATGTCCATAGCCAGTCCGGCGATGTCTTTGTAAAAACAGTTCGTGAGGAGCCTGGCCAGCATGTGCGGACCGGTGCAGGTGAATTTGAAAGGGGATTTCGTAAGCGCCCGTGAAAATTCATAATCCGTTGGAAGGTTCAGCGTCCCCTCGCTGATTTTTCCCTCGACCATCCCGGCCGTGAGCAAGCGATATCCCGAGGCGCGATCGACCCGAAAGCGGTCGTAGTCGGAAAGGGAAAATTGCTTTCGGATCCCGTCCATTCTCGAAACGAAATAGTCCACCATCCCATTGGTTTCTGGATGACTGGGATCGAAGCGGATGAGCTCGCCATCTACAAGCAGGTCCAAGCCCGCTAATTCTTGAGTCTTCAAGACGGTCATCACCGCGTCCCTCAATACCAGGCGAGAGGTGTTTCCGATCAACCACGAGGGGACAGGATAGCTGCCAACGCAGGTCGTCTTGATGCGGGGAGTCATAATTTGCTGCCAGCCGCCAACTTGCGGCCTCTTGACAACGGCATTGTAGATTGAAACCAGTTGGTGTCAATACGCAATGATATTTCGCAATGTGAAACGTCTTCGCACCGGTCTGGCGAGGCAATGCGCCGGCTGGAAGGGATCGTTCGCGGCGGCCGCCCTTTATTTTGAATCGATGGGCGGGCGGGAACGAGCGGCTAGCCGTATGGCTTCGGCGAGGTGGATGGCTTGGCGCCCGGTAGCCTGTAAGATCTGTTCCCTGCAGCTGAAGCCATCTGAAACAATCAAAGTGTCCGCCTGGGCTTGCCGCACAGCTGGCAGCAGTATTCGCTCTCCGATCGCTTGCGAAATCACATATTTGTCTTTTTCGAATCCGAATGGTCCGGCCATGCCGCAACATCCGGAGTCGAGGGATTGCAGATCCGCGCCCATTTTGCAAAGCAAGGATTCTTCGTCATTCATTTTCATCAGGGCTTTGTGATGGCAATGTCCGTGCAGCACGACTTGACGCGAAAACCGCGGAGGCTGATAGCCGGGGACATGATGTTCGAGAAATTCGCTGAGAAGAAAAGTCTGATTCCGGAGGCGATTCGCCCGTTCGTTCGCCGGAAACAGATTGCGCAGTTCATCGCGAAAAACCGAGGCGCAACTGGGCTCAAGGATAACGACCGGCACACCTGCATCAATTTGCGGCCCGAGCACTTGAAGGATCCGTTCCAGATACCCTTTGGCTTTGTGAAGCATTCCGAAATCATAGAGTGGCCGCCCACAGCACATATGCTGGCGCGGAACGCGCACAGCAAAGCCTGCATCTTTCAACACCTCTAAGGCTGCCTCGCTCGTTTCCGGGTGGAAGTAGTTGTTGAAAGTGTCCATCCACAGGATCACCTCGCGACGCTCGGTTGTCGTCTTCCTTGGTGTGGCTTCTCCCTCGAGACTGAGTATTCGATGCTGCCGAGCCCATTTCCGGAAACTCAACCGAGCGAGTGCAGGAATTTGACGTTGCGGAGCCAAACCGAGTGTTTTTCCCAGCAACCAGCGAAGAGCGGACGCGTGACTCAAAAAATTGACGGTTCGAGGTGCAAGCGAAGCGAATTGCAGCCACCGATCGATTATGCCGAAGGCATACGCGCGCAGCGGCCGGCGGTTGCTTTCATAATAGTGGGAAAGAAACTCCGCCTTGTATGTGGCGAGATCGACGTTCGTGGGGCATTCCGACTTGCAGGCCTTGCAGGAAAGGCACAGATCGAGAGACTCCTTGACGTATTCACTCTTCCAGCCGTCGCGTATGACTTCGCCCTGCAGCAATTCAAAGAGCATGTGAGCGCGGCCGCGCGTGCTGTGTTCCTCTTCGCGCGTCGCCATGTAGCTGGGGCACATCGCGCCAGAATCTTGTTTGCGGCATGCTCCCAGGCCGATGCAGCGGAGCGCAGCTTTGGCAAAGGAACCGTCGTCGTCGGGAAATTTGAAATGAGTGGCGGGCTCGAGCGGCTTGTAGTCCGCTCCTAGACGAAGATTTTCCGCGGGCAAATAAGGATCGATCACCTTGTGAGGATTCAGTTTGTTTTCAGGATCCCAGGCCAGCTTGAATTCGCGGAAGGCCTTCATCAGCTCCGCGCCGTACATCTTAGGAAGCAAGGCGCCGCGCGATTGCCCGTCTCCGTGCTCTCCCGAGAGCGAGCCACCATAACCGATCACCAAGTCAGCGGCCTGCTCGATGAATTCCGTATATCTCCGAATCCCATTTTCACTTTGTAGATCGAAATTAATCCGCACGTGGATGCAACCGTGCCCAAAATGACCGTAGAACGCCCCCTGATAGTCATATTCCATCATGAGTTTGCGGAGATCGCGCAGGTAGGGTCCGAGCTTTTCGGGCGCGACGGCGGAATCGTCCCATCCCTCCCATTCGGGAGGAGCGCCAGGAACAAAAGCGGCCGATCGAGGCCCCGCCTCACGGATATGCCACACCGCCCGCGCTTCGCTGTTTGTGTAGATTCGAGAGGTTGGTGAATTAGCGACCCGCTTTAGCCGCTCCACAAGCTGCTGCGCAAGGTGCTGCGCTTCGCCCGGTTCGTCGGAACCGAATTCAACCAGCAGGAAGCCGCCGCCCTCGGGGAAAAGTTCGATGTGGGGGTGCTTCTTGCTTTTCAGCGCTTCGATAATGCTTCCATCCATCCCTTCGAGGCCGATCGGATGGAGTTCGAGTATCTCCATCACGTGGTCTGCCGCGTGAAATGCATCCGTGTAACCGAGTCCGACCAGCGTCCTGTGCTGGGGGCTGTGAATAAGCTTCACTTTAGCTTCGAGTACGACTGCGCAGGTGCCTTCGGTGCCTACGAGAGAGCGCGCTACATTGAATCCATTCTCAGGCAGCAATTCGTCCAGGTTGTAACCGGACACACGTCGCGGAATGCGAGGAAACCGCGCGCGGATCAATTCGCCGTACTGATCCCGAATCGCCCGCAGCTTCGCGTAAATCTCTCCTGGGCGGCCTCCTTGCCGCACAATTGAATTCATCGCTCCATCATCGGTCGCTCCCACCGTCATCTGCGTGCCGTCATACAGTAAGATCTGCAACTCTTCCATGTTGTCAACGGTCTTACCACCGAGCAGAGAATGCGTTCCGCAGGAGTTATTGCCGATCATGCCGCCAACGGTGCAGCGGCTGTGTGTGGAGGGGTCGGGCGCAAAGGTTAGATGATGCGTCTCCGCCTGCTTGCGCAGAGAATCCAGAACGATCCCAGGCTGAATTCGCGCCGTTCTCCTGCCGGGATCCAGATCGAGAACCCGGTTCATGTATTTGGAAAAATCGAGTATTACAGCGACATTGCAGCACTGTCCCGCCAGGCTCGTGCCGCCCCCACGCGCTAGAACGGGCGCTCCGAATTTTTTGCACGCCGCAACCGCCGTGATTACATCTTCCGAATCGCGGGGAAGCACCAGGCCGATGGGAATCTGGCGATAATTGGAACCATCCGTTGCGTAGAGAGCGCGACTGCCGCGATCGAATCGCACCTCGCCTTTCACTTTCCGCTTCAACTGGCTTTCCAGCTCCGCGGCTTGCGAAAACGAATCAACAGGTTTAGCGTGAGAGCTCAGGGGCAGTGGGGTGCGCGGGTGCAAGGTACCTCGGTTCGAATCCGGTCAAGAAACACCGGCACTGCAAGGATTTGATGCCGAACTCCGGCCTGTCGAATCACAGGCCGGAGTTCGGCATCAACCAATGGTGCGGATTCTTGGTTATTATTTCTGGTTATTGCTCCAGATCGGTGTCGTTGACGTTGTCCTCGCAGATATGTTCCTCAATATTCCAATCCGGCCGCTGTTCAAACGTCATCTCCCCAACCACCGGCTTCTTATACGTCACAGGATCGTCGACCGTGATGCCCACCTTCAACGTATCAGGTCCGGTTCGGTGGATGCGCTCGATGACGTGCATCTTGTCGGAATGAGGATGGCCATCCCGGTCGATCCACGTCTTGTCGTTCAAACCGACCGTATCCACTACCAGTGTGTCCCCCTCCCAGGTGCCAATCGAATCTCCCATCCAGGTGGGCTCGAGATCTTTGGGATGACCCCGACCATCTGTATAAATTCGACGCACGAAATGGTCGTACTCGAAAAGTTCGAGCACCTCTCCAGGCACTTGTATGATCTGAATCGGAAACAGATGCATATAGACGCGCGGAACGCCGGGCGGCTCGCACTTGATCGTGGGATCGTTCTCTCCCCGGCTGACGGCATCGGGTCCGAATCCCGGTCGATTCTCATGAAACTTTGCCAGGCCCCATGGGGTCAACAGCGAATTCGTCACCTTGGGATCGGCAAAGCAGCAGCTCGCATAGGACCGGGCGGACGGATCGGGGTGGTGCGTCCAGATGCCGCTGATATTCGGATCGTTCGTCAAATGCATTTGGATATCCCCGGATCCTCGTTTCGTGGAAGATGTCGCGGCGGACGTGGCGCTGGTTTGCGCGAACGCAACCGACGTGAATACGAGCACGGACACGGCCGCGAGCGCTGCGGCGCCCATCAAGCGATGACGCATGGCGATCTCCGGTATAGGTCTCATCGATAATCGTTTCCGTTCGGGTCAAGCACACGGCCGTCGGCCAATGTGACCTTCTCCACTCGCATAGCGAGTTTCCCGTCTTTGGCCGGATTGCCTATTACAGTCACCTGGTCTCCCACCTTGAGGCTTTCCTTGCTCCAACCTCGGCGCGAGAGCATGTTCGGAGTCGTCATTTCACCGATCCAATGCTGCATATCGCCCTTGTCGTCTTTCCCATCGATGTAAATTTCCGCGTGTGGGTTGATGAATTCGAAATTTGTCACTACGCCCTTCACGGTTACTTCCTTGGTCATGTTGTAGGTCGCTACCCCATGATGGGCGAACGTGGAAGCCGAAAGGAATAAGATGGCCATGGGCGCCAGAAGAACTGTCGCTGACTTTATTTTCATGTGCCACTCCCAGAAATAGTGTTTTGCCTGGCGAGATTCTAGTCCGCAAGAGCCCCTCAAGCAATAGCAAAGCCCCGCCAACGATACAATCTCACAGGAGATCACGCGACAAAAACTTTGATAGGAAGCCACAAGTCTTCGGTTTGAAATAGCGAGCCGCGTCGGCGAGAGTCACCGGGAGTCCCCTGAATCTCCATATTATCGTGGTATTCGTGGATATGGTATATACGAGGCGTATGAGCTGCGCTCGGTGGCGCCTGCAGTTGCCTTCTCGCTCGCTCTTGCAGGCCACGAGCCCCGGCGCCGCAGAAAGGAAATGTATCGCCATGACAACGGGACTGCGAAGCGTAAAGATCGCTCCTAAGGGTATGGGACTCAACGATTTTGTCGCGTTTCAGGAAGGATACTTCACGGCGGAAGGTTTGGACGTCGAGTTTGACTGGAAGACATTCCGGGGCACTCAGTCGAGCTGGAAGGGTTTGTCCTATTTCGAGAGGCCAATGGACAAGCCGTATGCCGATGGGCAGGAGATAATCCAAGGAGCCTGCGCCTGGGGCAGCATCTGCAATGCGAGCGCAGGAATGGGTCGGTTCGTAGCCGAAGCCTACGGCGTGTCCCCGTGGGCGATTTTTGTGCGCCCCGATTCCCCGATTCATCGTCCCGAAGATTTGAAAGACGTTCCCATCGCGGTTGGGATGCGCGCAGGCAGCCACTTCAACGTGCCTTATCGGCTGGAGAAGTATCTGCCGCTGGAACATATTAAACCGCTCAACGTCGGCGGGTTCGGTGCGAGGCTGAAAGCACTTCTCGATGGCGAAGTGGATGCGGCAAGCCTGCTGCCTCCGCAGATTGCCATGGCCGAACAGCTCGGGCTGCGGAAGGTCATCGAGGACACATTCCACACCTTGTGGTGGGTGCCCGAGACTACCGCGCCCGAAATCGTGCAGAGTTACCTTCGCGCGCTCGATCATGCCGAGCGGGCGTTGGAAGCTGATTTGCCGAAATATCTCCCGCTGTGGAAATACGCGGTTCCGCCGGAGTTCGAGAGCCGCGACTGGGATTTCACACGTTTCGGCCGCGGCGAGCGGTTCGTCTATAAACCGATTCCGCGCGAAGAATTCTCTGAGGTTCTCGATCAAGTGCGACGCTGGGGCCTCGATCAGTACCTCAAGGAACGCGACTTCGACCATCTAGCGGCTCCGCTTGGCGCCTGAATCGATGAAGTGTTGCCGTGGTATCGGCATGGGATGCGAGGGCCTGCATTTAGCATTTGTCAGGCCCTCGGTGGAATTTGGGCCATCGGCCATGACGCAGCTCGGTTTCTGAAACAACTGGAAAGCTCAACGATTTTCTCTCGGGTGCGGAATCGGCGTTCCCGAGGGCATCTACGAAAGGGTTCGCTTGCGAAAAAACAGCCTGAAGATCCCGCTGCTGAGCTTTGCTTTTCTTGCCCTTTCGCAATTCTGGCAACCCCCAGTCGCGGCTCAAGCGGCCAATCCTCCCGAGGTGGCAAGCCTCGCCGCACGGGTGCGCGATACGGGCTTTATTCAGCTCACCGCCGATGGGTTCGATCGTCTTTCACCGGACCAAAAGATGGACGCCTACTGGCTTTCGATGGCAGCCATCGCGGTGAACCCCATCGCCTACGATCAAAACTCCGTCTACGGCTTGCGCGAAAAGCACCTCCTGGAAGCTATTTTGACCCACTCCAGTGGCGTCGATCCGGCGGCGCTCAAGAAGATCACGGACTACACCATGCTCTTCTGGGGCAATCAGGGAAATCACAATGCTTTCACTTCGGCGAAGTTCTTGCCGGATTTTACTCCCGTCGAACTGAAGATGGCCGCCGAACAAGCTCGCAAAAATGGCGCACCGCTTGGTTCCGAAGATGCGCTCACGCGAGAGCTGCGTGAGCTTGACAGACCCATCTTCGATGCGAGTTTTCAACCAATGCTCACGGTGAAGAATCCCAAATACGGAGAAGATCCCCTGGAGGAAAGCGCCAACAATTACTACTCGGACGTCACGCTCAAGGATTTGATGGGGTTCACCGAACACTACGCTCTCAATTCGCGCCTTGTGAAGCAAGATGGCAAGCTCGTGGAAGAGGTTTATCGGGCCGGCACACCGGACGGCAAGGTGCCCCCGGGCCTCTATGCCCGTGAGCTCGGCTTGGCGATCCGGGATCTTCAACAAGCGCTGCCGTACGCCCCGGATTCTCAAAAGAAGGTCATCAACGATCTGATCCGCTATTATCAGACGGGCGATCGAGCGGATTGGATCGCGTGCGGCATCGACTGGGTTCACGACAAGAGCAACCCCGATTTTTCCAACGGCTTCGTGGAAGTCTATAAAGACCCGCGCGGCATGAAGGGAGCGATCCAAGGATTCGTGACGGTGGTGGACGAAAAGATGAACCGCCTAATGACGGGATTCGCCGCGAATGCCGCTTATTTCGAGCAGCGCGCTCCCTGGGACGCCAAATACAAGAACCCGAACCCAAAGCCGCCCGTGGTGAACGCCGTCGAGGCTGTGATCGAAACGGGTGACTTTGAAGTGGACACCATCGGAGACAACCTGCCGAACGAAGCCGAGATTCACCAGAAATATGGCTCGAAGAGCTTCATCTTCACGGGATCGATCCGGGCACTGAACGACGCAACGGGGCACAAAGTCGGGGAGGAGTTTTCCAGCTCCCAGGCGGAGATCGACCGCGCCGTGAAGTACGGCGACCTCGCCGAAGACCTTTTCACCGCCATGCACGAAGTGATCGGGCACGGTTCGGGGATGCTCGACCCCAAGCTCACGCACGAACCGGCGTATTACTTGAAGGAATACTATTCGACGCTTGAGGAAACGCGCGCCGACTTAATGGCTCTGTGGAACTTCTGGGATCCTAAGCTGATCGAGATGGGCGTGATGCCTAACGATGACGTAGCCAAAGCGGCGTATGACAGCGAAGCCCGCGCGGCGCTTTCGCAGCTCCACGAGGTGCCCACTGGCGACACAATTGAAGAAGACCACCGCCGCGGCACGCAACTCATCGTGAACTATATTCGCGATAAGACGGGCGCCATTCAGCCCGTCGAGCGAAACGGCAAGGTCTATCTGGTCGTAACCGATTATCCCAAGATGCGCCAGGGTGTGGGCATGCTGCTTTCCGAATTGATGCGCATTAAAGCCGAAGGAGATTATGACGCGGCGAAAGATTTAATCACCAAGTATGGCATCCACTTCAACCTGGCGTGGCGGGACCAAGTAGTGGCTCGATATAAGACCTTGGACATTCCGAACTACTGGATAGGGATCAATCCGCAGCTCGAGCTACGGAAAGGCGCGGGAAATGGAGCGGGTACCGTATCCATCAACTACCCGCGCGATATGGTGAAGCAGCAGTTGCGATACGCGAAGTTGGCGGGGGAATAGCACGCCGCGGCATTTTCTGGCTCTCATGTCCGCGATTTTCAGAATACCTCACACGCCGTCGTCGCGCAGCTGCTCAATGCCGTTGCCTGGTTTGCGCGCCACAGTCTATAATCCGCGCGCGAGAGGTGTGTGTAGGGGAGATTTAATGAGACGTTTTGCCGGACGGACGTTGATGATTGGCGTGGTGTGCAGCGGGATCACGGTTGTGCTGGTGAGCTGGCCTATCTCCGCCACAAGTGAAGACCATCCAGCGATTCAGGCGGATCGTGCCTTCGTCCAAGACGTTGCAAAAGCTGATACGACGGCGGTGGGCAGATTCCTCGACGCTGATTTCATCTGGACCGATGCCAACGGCAAGCCCCTCACTCGATCGCAGGCCCTGGCAGATCTGCCAAAGCCATCCATCGCCGACGAAACCGGCGCTCGAATCACAGATCGAGACTACGGCCAGGTTGAATTGATCGAAGCTCACAGCGGAAAAGCAAATATTCTGCGGATCTGGGTTGAGCGTCCGGCCGGGTGGCGCCTGCTTGTCTACCAGGAAGCGACACTGCTTACGGGAACTCCCACCCCGGTGGCTGGCTCCGCCGAAGCCTGCGTCAATCCGTGCAAAACTCTGCCATACAAGGCCAAGAACCAGACGGAACGCGACGTTCTAAATGGCTACATGGCGCTGCAAACCGCCACCGTCTATCACAACTCGGCGGAGTGGGGAAAGTATGTGGCAGACGAGTTCTCGGCAGCCAGCTCCAACAGCAGCAAAGTCCTGGACAAGCCGACTCGAATGGCCGACCTCGAGCGCAGCAAGATGGCTGGATATGCGCCGATGCCGGTGGTCTCCTTGCGGATGTTTGATTTTCCCGATGCGGCCGTCTTGGTCACTCAACATCAGCCCGTGCACGGCAAGCCGTTTCACATCACGCGGCTGTGGATCAAGCGCGACGGACATTGGCAGGAAACAGTGAGTTATCAGACTAGGATGCAAAGTGCGCCCGCTAAGCCATAGGCAGCGCGCGCCAGCATTCTCTTATCCCAATTCGAATAAACCGGTGCAATGGAGCCGAACCCTCGAGGTGTTTTTCTAATGCGTCAACTTTCGAAAAAAGTATCCGCAATTCCTGCCGTATTTCTGGGCATGGGAATCTCAATCGGGTTGGTTGTGTGCGGTTTAATTGTTGGTCTCAATTTGGGCCAGCCAACTGCGGCAAGCCCCCTGCCGGCGACAGAGGCGGCATCGGTAGCTGCGAAATCCCCTTATATAGACGTCCACACGCACCTGGACCAGAAGAATGCTCCCGGGTCCGTTCAAGTCGCGCTCCAAGCCATGGAAACCGAAAACGCCGAAAGGTTCGTTTTTCTGCCGTCGCCGTTTTCGCCGGACGATCCCACCCGATTTGACGATGAGGTCCTCCGGTCGGCGGAAAAAGGCCATCGGGACAAACTAGCTTTTCTCGGCGGCGGCGGCACTTTGAATGTCATGATTCAGGAAGCGGTGCGCGCCGGCAAGGTGAGCCCCGAACTCGAGAAAACATTCAAAGCGCGCGCCGAAGAAATCCTTCGCCAGGGCGCTTCCGGTTTTGGCGAAATGACGGCGGAGCATTTCGCGACGGGGCCGGGCACCTACTACGAATATGCGCCGCCCGATCATCCGTTGTTCCTATTGTTGGCCGATATTTCCGCCGAACACGGCGGCGTCCCCATCGATCTCCACATGGAAGCGGCTCCTCAAGCCATTCCGCTTCCGGCTGGCTTGAAGTCGCCGCCAAACCCACCGCAACTGCATGCCAATATCGCAGCCTTCGAGCGTCTGCTTGCGCACAATCCGCGCGCAAAGATCGTCTGGGCTCATGCCGGCTGGGACAACACCGGCTATCGCACTCCCGAGCTTTGCCGGCGGCTGCTTCAGGCGCATCCCAACCTATACATGGAGATCAAAGTGGATCCCGTGGAGGTTGGCAAAAATTCGCCTCTCACCAACGGCGGAAACGGGAAGATCAAGCCGGAATGGCTTCAGCTTTTTCGGGATTTTCCCGACCGATTTGTGATCGGCTCCGATCAGCACTATCCACAGCCGCCGAAGGGTCCTCAGCGATGGCAATCCGCGGTCCTATTGCTCAATCAGCTTCCCCCGGACTTGCAACGTAGGATCGGGAGAGAAAATGCGATGCGCATATACCATCTCTCTGGAGCCGCCTCTGCGAAGAACTGATCTTCAGCACCGGTTCGTCGCCGCGGCCGAAGAATGGCTGTGCCGGATCCGGCGGTCGTAAGCGCCCGCCCAACGCCCCAAGCTGATGCCTAGCGCGGCTGCGAGGAGGGCGGCACGATGCTCTTGATCCGCATGTACGTCACCAAGTTCCCGTAATGCTCGTTATTGTGCCCGTAATTCAAAATGAGCAGGCTCATCCGCGGAACCTCAGCCTTCCGGCCGTTCTCCTGGGTGATTTCGACCATTTGCATGCCGGATGCATCAGTCAACGCATCATACACACCGTCGCAATAATTGAAGGCTCCTTGGATGGCTTTCACCAGCCCGTCCTTGGTCGTGACTTTCTCGAAATTATTTCCCGCGTTGGGATTCTTTTCGCCTTTGGCTTGCGAGCACCAAAGATAATTAAAGTTCGCAAGGTGCCCGACAATTTGTCCGTAGGTTCGCACTTCCATTTGTGGCCCAGGCCGCATGCCGAAAATGTCTTCCGGCGCATTTTCCGCGGATTTGAGAATGTTCGTTCGATTGGTCCTGTACGCGTTGTTCAGCCAAGTGGCAAGTGCGCCATTCGAGGACCCCTGGCCCGTCTGCGCCAGGGCTGGAAGAGTCAGCAAACAGCCGAGCAGCAGTGCTAGAATAATTTTCTTCATCGGTTTGTTCCCCCATAGGTTTGCGTTTTCATGCGTATTTCGCCAGCCGCGATCAGGCGTTCTGACGAAATCAGGCGTCCGTTACGCCGGCGGAAGTCTCAAAACATTGCGTCTATCCCTCCGCTGGACGGTACTATACAACGGCCTGCGTGCACCTAGAAGACGACTGCGGAATCGCCAAAAATCACGGAACTCCGAAGAAGCGATCCGGAGCCGCGACCGGAAAATGGAGTTTTCCGCTGCGCCGGCCGGGAAAAACCGGCGCTGAGCTTCCAGCCGGGACCGTTTAACCGAGACGCTCCTGCTCCGATAAAACCTCGGCGGCGGCATGAAAGGCCGAGTTCGCCGCAGGCACGCCGCAATAAATCGCCGCCTGCAACAGCAGTTCCTTGATCTCGTCTGGCGTAACGCCATTATTGGCGGCCGCCCGAACATGCAGTTTGAATTCCTCCGGCCGGTTCAGCGCGATGGTCATGGCAATGGTAATCAGGCTGCGCGTATGCCGTGGCAAACCGGGCCTCGTCCAGATCTCACCCCAGGCGTATCGTGTGATGAGGTCCTGAAACTCTTCCGTAAAGGAGTTCTTTTTCTCGATCGCGCGGCTCACGTATGCCTCGCCGAGAACTGCTCGCCGCACTTCGATCCCTTTTCCAAAACGTTCACGATCTTCCATGGTGTCCTTTTTCTCCTGAGAAAATTTCGTTTAAAGCTGGACTGCGCTTGCAGCGAGCGGCGAACGCGACACACCTGAGAAATTTGCGGTGCAACGCTAGTGTGGGAATGAAGCCAATCCCGGCGTTTTGCCGGGCGGCAACGGAGTCCTTGCCACATTCAAGATCATGCCAAGCATGGAGTAGTAGCCAGTTAGGCCGGTCAAGTCGACCACGCCCTGCTCGCCGAATTTTTTGACAGCTCGCGAGTAGGTGGCATCACTGATGCTCTTATGCTGGTGCAGTTCCTCGCAGAAATCATACGCAATCTCTTCGTCCTCCGTCATCTTCGCGGGGCGGCGTCCTTCGGCGATTGCCGCGATCACGTCCGGTTCCACACCGGCTTTTTGGGCCAGCTCGTAATGAGATTCCCATTCGAATTCTTGTGTCCATTGTCGCGCCGTATAAAGAATGATGAACTCCGTGAGCGTGTGCCCAAGACTATTCTCGAACCGAAGATATTCTCCCATCTTTTGCAGCCGGTTCATGAACTCGGGGCTGCGGAGGAGGGGTATAAACGGCCCGACCAAAGTTTCTCGGGGACCCGACGTCAATTCCGTTGCCGCTTTTTTTTGTGCATCGGTCATCTTGTCAGCGGGGATCGGAGGCATGCGATCCTGCGCGACGGCGCTTCCCACCAAAGAGAATAAAATGCAGGCACTCAGAGCAGTTTGGGCGAGATTCACGAGCGTTCTCCTACCGTCGACCAGCGCGGCTCATTATAGCGAGCGCATCCTGGAGATCAAACGCCAATCATCCCTGTGAACTGTGAAAACTTTTGCTTTAGGCGCAACGCATCCGCTTCTTGTCTCCGATACTTTTGGAGTCTAGAATTCCGTACAGGAAATTGAGAATCATCCAAGGAGAGTTCATGAGATTTTCTTTTACTCGCGCGCTCGGCATCGGTGTCTGCTGCATGGGGCTATGGTGTTCGCTAGCCAGCAGATCGGTTTCCGCCAGCGATCAGGAAATGGTTCAGGCCGATCATGCGTTCGTTCAGGCCGTGGCCAAAGCAGATAAGGCTGCGCTTGGGAAACTTCTCGATGCGAATTTCACCTGGACGGATTCGGATGGAGAGACAGAGTCGAGAACACAAGTGCTCCAGGAGTTGCCCAGACCCGGGATAAACAATGAAACCGGCGCCGAGCTAAAAACTTATACCTATGGGCAGGCCGGCGATGTGCAGGCTAATCTCGGGCTCGTTCACGTCTTGCGCGTGTGGGTAAAGCGTCCCTCGGGCTGGCGGGCGTTGGCCTACCAGGAGGTCACTTCGCTGGACAAGACTCCTTCGTTTGCGCCGGGCGCGGGCAAGGTTTGCGTGAATCCGTGCAAGGAGGTGTCCTACCGGCCGAAAAACGAAACCGAGCGGCAAGTCATCACCGCTTATGAGGGGCTCGAGACCGTGGCCGAGGCACACAACTCCGCAAAATTTGCCATGTACGTTGCGGACGAATTCATCGCGGCAAGCTCGAACAGCAACAAAGTTTATGATAAGCGAAGCCGTATGGCGGACTTTGACCGGTCTAAGGTTGCCGGAGTTGCGCCGACGCCCCTCATTTCCGCACGCATGTTCGATTTCGATGATGTGGTTGTCATGATATCGATACACCGGCCCGACCGCGGCAAACCGCTTCATGTCACGCGCATCTGGGTAAAGCGTGACGGAAGGTGGATGGAGACTCTAAGCTACCAGACCACGATTAAGGTGGGTCTCGCCAAACCGTAGGTAGCACGACGCCGGCGCGTCATCGAGAGCCGGCAGCTTCGATCATTTGGGCTGTGTTTCCGGGACCGACTTTTCCGCTAGCCCGGCTCCCGAGGACTCGCTGCTGACAAATGTTTCGAGCATATCGTACAAAGACGAATCGACCTGCGCTCTTTGATCCCTGGTCAGCAATTTGCAGATTTTGGAGAACGTCCGCGCCTGCAACGACGTGATCTGCGCATAAAAAACACCTTGTTGATTGGCGAGCTTGCCGATTTCGTCGTCGCTTCTGGCTGCTCTGGCGGCCAGAAATACGGACTGTCTTGCTCCATTCAATTGGCCCTGAATGGGTTTGGCCATTTGAAGCGCGTCGTCGAGAATTGCGCGCAATTGCTGCTGCTGGGAATCATTCAAATTCAATAACGCCGCTAAAACATTGACGGTGCCTTCTTCGTTCATCACACCGGCCTCGCCAACAGCGCCTCCCTTGCCGTTCCTCCCATTGCGAGACTGAGCGAACGATACCCCGGCGCAGAGCGAGCCGATCAACAAGAGCCGTGCCAGTTTGCAGATCATAGTTACCCCTCCGGCATTCGTGAAGCCGTGTGCCAGCCCGGCAGGCACCCATCACGCCGCAAATAGCGCCATCAGCGTGACGGCAACTCACTGGACCATTATGGCCCCCGGAGGGATTTAACGGACCGAGATTTGTGCGTTTCGAGGCTATGTCAGGAGAGAATGCTGCCACGCCGTGGACGCCGGTCGTTGGATGCGCTGGCGCCGGAACCGTGAACCGAATCTTGCCCAGCCTTAGCGTCGGAACAACCGATCCAGAGAGAGAAAGTTTTGGTCGCGATGTGCGAGCAGATAGTAATACAGGAAGCAGTAAATCAGTTGCAGGCCGGAGACGATCCAATCCTGTGCGAGGTTCGTGCCCACGACCAAGCAGAGCATCACGAACGCTCCTCCGATCAGCGCAAAACGGGTGGCAAGCCCAAGTATGACCAACAACCCAAACCCGGTCTCCAAATAGGGCAACACGGCTGCAAAAGCTGGCAGCGAACTGGCGGATATTAAATGAGCATGTTCGAAATAATGGTTCAAGTATGCGAGAAAAGCAGCATGGCCAATCAAAAAACGGTCCAAACCGTGCAGAAAGATATTGGCACCCAGTGAAACGCGCAGAATCGCATAGGCAATCGCCACATCGGAGAATCGAGCACTCGCAGCGTAGCCTTTACCTGCCAGCGAGCCGGGGTCTGAACCTAGTCTTGAAGGGATGCTCGTCGCGTCAGCGGAATCGCTCATTTGACCACCTATGCGCTACTTGAAACCAGCTTCGATCAGTTTCTAGAACCCGCGGCATTGTACACGAGTGCATTTTTCACAACAAGGAATTGTCGGTCTCGCGCGGAATTGCTGGCTGAAATTGAAAAAATGGCCGCGAATGCACATGCTTGTAGGGGTATTGCCAGTAGCTAATCTCAAAGCGAGGTCCATCATTTTCCAGCAGGAAAAGAATGGCTTCGCAGGGCGTGTATTGGGCGATCACCCGTTTGCTACGCGCACCGGTTTGCCGCTGAGCCATGCGGAAATGTTTTCAACCGTGTCGCAATAGAACATCTTGTAAGTATCCCGAGTCACATAGCCAATATGCGGCGTCGCGAGCACGTTATTAAGCGAACGAAACGGATGGGGCTGTGGCAGCGGCTCCGTGTCATAAACGTCGAGCACGGCCCCTGCAATCGCTCGATTTTTCAAGGCATCGATCAGCGCAGCTTCGTCAACCAATGGACCGCGCGAGGTATTCACCAGATAGGCCGTCGACTTCATCAATGCGATCTCAGCGGCGCCAACAATTCCTCTTGTCCGGCCGCTCAGTACCAGATGAATGCTTACGATATCGGAGTCTCGAAATATCTCTTCCTTGCTCACGAGCTGCGCGCCACGTTGTTCGGCAGTTTCGCGCGTCAGGTTCTGGCTCCAAGCGATGATCTTCATTCCAAAGGCGCGCGCCACGCTTGCACTGGCCGAGCCAAGACGTCCGAGACCGAGTAGCCCGATCGTCTTTCCTTCCAGGTCTCCGCCAATCGAGGTTTGCCAGCCCCCCGCGCGCAGCGATGCGGATTCCGCCGGCAGGTTACGCACCATGGCAAGAATGAGCGCCCAGGTAAATTCAGCCGCGCCGTGAGGCGTATACTGCGTGCCGCATACGGTGATGCCCCGCTCTTTCGCGGCAGCCATATCGATCGAAGCGTTTCTTGGACCCGTCGAACAAATCAGCTTCAGATTAGGCAGTTGCTCGAGAATCGAACGAGGAAGAGGTGTACGTTCGCGCATCACGCAGACGACCTCGAACGGTTGCAGCCTTGCAATGATTTGTGTGGGCTCCGACAGATGGTCCCGGAAAACCGCGACATCGGCTTTTTCCCCGAGGACCGACCAATCGGCCATTTCCAATGCCACACTCTGATAGTCGTCGAGGACAGCCACTTTGACCGTTTTGCCAGCTAACATTAATGGATCTTCCGCTTCCTTTCTCATTCGAGCAAGCTGCTTCCGTGAGCGAACGCTCCGTAAGGCCTTTACCATATCACGCCTCTCGGATGACGCTTAAAGCCGCATTAATTTTCTAATAGCTCAGGTTCAAAACCATCCTGGAGCCGTTCGACTTCGGGAGAAACAGCCAGCGCGCTGGTGCTCAAACGTTGTCTCGTCCGTCAAAACGCCTGCGGCGGTCTCTGCGCGAAATGCAAGCGCAAATTCAGCTTTTCTTCTACAATCTTTCACTTTGCTGCCACCTGCCAAAGTTCGTCTGACCACCAACCAGATACGAGGCTTCTGGGCATCCTGGGGTGGATGGACCCTCGACGGCATGGACTCGTTCATTTATTCGCTCGTTCTTGTGCCGGCTCTTCGCGATCTTCTACCTAGATCGGGAATTCCCGCCACCACAGGGAACGTAGGATTCTATGGAGGTTTGCTATTCGCGCTGTTTCTCGTCGGATGGGGTTGCGCAATTTTCTGGGGGCCGGTCGCCGACAAGTTCGGCCGGGTAAGAACGCTCATCCTCACCATCTTGTGTTACTCCATTTTTACTTTTCTCGCCGCGATTAGCACAAACGTCTGGGAACTGGCAATCTTCCGTTTCTTGGCCGGGATCGGCATCGGGGGTGAATGGGCCATGGGTGGCACTTTCGTCGCCGAGGAATGGCCGGAAGAGCGCCGAAAAATGGGTGCGGGCTTGATGCACACGGGCTACTACTTCGGAGTTTTTCTGGCAGGGATTGTCAATTATTTCGTCGGCGAAAAATATGGCTGGCGGGCGATGTTCGCGATTGGCGGAGCGCCCGCGCTCCTGGTTGGCTTTATTTTATATGGCGTTCGCGAGCCCGATCGCTGGAAGGCTCACGCGAATCGGTTGCGCAGATGGTCGATATCTCGCCCCTTTTTAGCTTTGTTTACCCCCGAATATCGCTGGCGCACGATTCTGAATTCCGTCTACGTTCTGGTCTCCATTATCGGGCTCTGGGCCGGTTCGGTTTATATCCCGGCTGCGGTGGTCGAAATTGGCGCTCGCGCAGGACTTTCAGGAGCGCTCGCGTCCCGCGACGCCTCTTACGCAACCATGTTGCTCGGAATTGGAACAATTATCGGCTGCTTACTTTTGCCTCCGATGGCGGAATTTCTGGGGCGTCTCAAGACGATGGCATTATTTTTTCTTTGCATGATGATTGCCATCGCGCTTGGCTTTGGCCCTGTCTTTTATCTCCGGCAGCACGCCCTTGAATGGTTCTTCGCCTTCGTATTTTTTCTGGGGATCGGCGGCGCCAATTTTGCGATGTATACGCTGTGGGTGCCCGAGCAATATCCAACGGAATGCCGCGGCAGTGCCTTTGCCTTTACAACGTCCGTTGGCAGATTTGTCGGTGCGGGCTTCACGTTTCTGGTTGGCGCGGGCGTCGCGCACTTCCGCACCATCGGCATCCCCGTTTCGTTTACCGCCATTGCCTTTCTTATCGGATTGCTGCTGCTGCCTTTTGGTATGGAGACCAAGGGCAAGTCCCTTCCAAATTAGCCCCATGAACATTTTCATTCCGTTGGCGATCCAAACTTCCTTCCACGTTCAGGCTACGCGTGGCCTGAACGTGGTTTGACCGACCCTCCAGCGCACCGCTATAATCGTTTTTTGAATTGGTACGGGAATTTATACTGTCAGGGCGTAACTTGTTTCAGGCCGTGCGGAGCGGTAAATCGCGATTTGTCGAGCGAGATGCAGGAGTACCCCTGCAGGAAACTCCAGACGATAATTCAGGAGACTTTATGTTAAAGGCAACCCAATTGCGCCCTGGCATGATTATCAAGCACGAGGACGACCTCCACGTGATATACAGCGTGGACCACCGCACGCCTGGCAATAAGCGCGGCTCGATGCAAACCAAGATGCGCAACCTGCGCAATGGTGCGATGACCGATTACCGTTTCCGAGCCGAGGAATTTGTCGAAAAGGTCGTAGTGGACGAAATTGCGTTCGAATACCTCTACAGCGACGCCGAAGGTCACCACTTCATGCACAGCGAGAATTACGAGCAGCTTCAGCTTCAGGACGATGTAGTCGGAGATACAAAGGATTACCTCATCCCGAATCTGTCCGTGAAAATCGAGTATTATGACGATAAGCCCATTGGCGTACTTCTACCCGATACGGTGGACCTCACGGTAGTCGAAACCGAGCAGACTATTCAAAAGGCCACCGCCAGCGCGGTCATGAAGCCTGCGAAGCTCGAGACGGGACTTGTTATCAACGTGCCGCCATTTGTTGGTGCGGGCGACAAAGTGAAAGTCGACACTTCGGAGGGCCGTTATATTCAGCGCATTCAATGAATGGCACACGCCTTCCGCACTTTTCACCTGGTGCACGACGCTTCTTGTTTTCTGCTTCATTAAACACCACCGAAGTCTTACCTCGCTTTTGAATGTATAGAGTTCTTATGTGGATATAGAAGATCATTTCTCCTCAACGCTGCCGTCCCCTGCCCACACCCTCCGAATGAAAAAACCTCGCACGTTGGATAAGTTCTTGGCATTTGTTTACGCACGATTGGAAGCCTCAGTGGATATCAATAGTGTGGAACGCAGCCGCGGCTTCGTAAGCATCTGCGAATGTGTATCTATTTATGTCCATAAATGAACAGATGTTGGCCGTTGCTTCTCCTAAGATACAGGCCTATGGTGGAAGGGTAAAAACGAAAACAAACTGTAAGGCTACCCGCTAATTTAGACCGTCAGGGCGTCCGAGTTTAGGTCAGTTGCAAAAGCCAAGAAGGCCTCGTGCGGAGTGCGATTTTGGACTCCGCGGTGAGGCCGGTCGTGATTATATTCCTCGATCCAACGA
>Ga0307373_10005143_pt1 | contig 21607 bp, 29 predicted proteins | sample OX2MG_FD_202534 | JGI IMG/M metagenome (GOLD analysis project Ga0307373, IMG submission 202534) | Soil microbial communities from Risofladan, Vaasa, Finland - OX-2 | ecosystem: Environmental > Terrestrial > Soil > Coastal area > Acid sulfate soil | place: Finland: Risofladan, Vaasa | collected...
TTGTTGTTAGTGCTTCTTGCCGTTGGATGGGACGACCGCGAGGACGTCCTTCTCCGAGACGATCAGGTACTCGATCTCGTCGAGCTTGAATTCATTGCCGGCGTACTTGGCGTAGAGCACCTTGTCACCGACCTTGAGCTCCATCGGCACCTTGGTGCCGTTGTCCAGGATCCTTCCGGTCCCCACGGCCTCGACGATGCCCTCCTGGGGCTTCTCCTTGGCGGTGTCCGGAAGGACGATCCCACTCTTGGTCCTCTCTTCTTTCTCGACAGGCTTGACCACCACGCGGTCGCCCAACGGTCTCAGGTTCATGTGCGCCCTCCTCAGCGAGCTCGATTGATTAGCACTCCCCAGGCCCGAGCGCTTAGCACTCAGGTGGGTCGACTGCTAATTGTACTACCGCACGAGGACGAGTGCCTAAACCTCGGGGTCGCTCGGGACCGCGTCGGCGGCCCGGATGATCTCGCGGGCGGCCTCGGCCTGCTCGTCGGGGACCATCAGCTGCGCGGGGGTCAGGTTGATGCCGACGCCATACGCGTTGTCGCCGAACACCTCGACCCGGATCCCATCAGCCTGCAGGACCGCTGCCAGCAGGTCGGCCTGGATCCGCTCGCCCCGGAACACCACCTGCCAGCCCTTGACCCCCATCAGCCCCATCCTAGAGAGGGATCGACTTTCAGGGAGCCATCCTCCCCACCCAGCTCGGAGGTGAAGAAACCGGCCGCGGCGATCATGGCCGCGTTGTCCGTGCAGAGGTCGAGCTGAGGCATGGTCAGGCGGGCGCGGCCGGCGACCACCTCGGACGCGCGCCGGCGCAGAAGGGTGTTGGCCGCCACCCCGCCGCACACGACGACTTCGGAACACCGCTCCACCGAGAGCGCGAGGTCGAGCTTTTCCAGCAGCGACTCGACGACCGACTGCTCGAAGGACGCGGCGAGGTCGGCCCGCTCCTGTGGGCCGGCCTTCTCCCCGAGGTCCCGCAGGCGGTACAAGAGGGCGGTCTTGAGGCCGCTGAAGCTGTACTCGAGGCCTGGGAGCGAGGGACGCGGCAGCGGCTGACCGCGCGCGTCGCCGGTGCGGGCCAGCCGGTCGAGGGCCGGCCCGCCCGGATAGCCGAGGCCGAGCATGCGGGCCGCCTTGTCGAAAGCCTCGCCCGCGGCGTCATCTCGGGTTCTCCCCATGACTTCGAAGCGGCCGTGGGCGGGCATGCGCACCAGGTCGGAATGGGCGCCGCTGACCACGAGCCCGAGCAGCGGCGGCTCGAGGTCGGGCCGGGTCAGCATGGCGGCGTAGATGTGGCCCCAGAGATGGTTGACACCCGTGATGGGCTTCGACCAGGCCGCGGAGAGCCCCTCCCCCAAGCCCAGCCCGACCAGCAGGCACCCCGCGAGGCCCGGCCCGCGCGTCACCGCGATGCGGTCGACGTCAGCCGGCCTGGCCCCGGCGCCCTCAAGGGCCAGCTCGAGGATGTGGGGAAGCCGCTCGAGGTGGTCGCGGGCGGCCAGCTCCGGCACCACGCCCCCGAACTCTTGGTGCAGGTCCACCTGGGAGTGGATGACGTTGGACAGGATCCGGCGCCCATCTGCCACCACCGCCACCGAGGTTTCGTCGCAGCTGGTCTCGATCCCAAGGGTCAGCTTCACAACCGACGCCTCCGCGCCCCCGCTCAAGACTGCTTCCTCAGCTTGAGGGAGAGCGCCCCATAAGCCTGCGCCTGACGCTTGTGGAGCGCGACGTCGTTCCCGCGCTCGACGCCGCTCGCCGGCGAGCGCCGGTTGCGCCTCACCGCACTGTCGAGCACGCGAGAGCGCGTCTCGCGATAGAAGGCGGCGTCCTCGAGCGCCTCCAGGATCAACGCCAGCTCGTCCTGGGTGAGCGCCACGGGTTCGGTCATGGTCTGGATCTGGATCGGCGCCGGCGGCACCGATCGGGCCCTATTCGCCCCCGGCGATCAGCTCGCGGCGCAGGCCGCGCACATCACCCTCGATCCGCTCCAGGTTGGATTCATACGCCCGGCGGAAGCGAGGTGAGTGGATCGAGTCAGACCACATCACGATCGCGTCCTCGCCGTTGTCTGTGTAGTAACCCTTGCGACGGCCGATGACCTTGAATCCGAACCCCTCGTACATGCGCATCGCGTTGTCGTTGGTCGTGCGCACCTCGAGCGTGACCCACTTCGCGCCCATGTCATAGGCCGCCTGCACCAGGCCCGCGAAAAGGATGCGGCCATAGCCATGGTGGTGGAGGTCATGGCGGACACCGATCGTCGTCACGTGAGCCTCGTCGTACATCCGCCACATCCCACCGTAGCCGACGATCGTCGGGTCGAAGTCGGATGACCTGACCTCCGGAGGCCGCGTGTCGAGACCCTCCTGCCGCAGCACCACGTAGTGCGCGCTGGAGCGCGACGCGAGCTCGCGATAGTAGGCATTCCGGGGCCACGGCGTGGCAAAGATCTCGCGTTCGATCTCCTGCACCGTGTTGACGTCCGATTCGCGCATCAGCTCGATTGCCAGCTGCTGCCTGATTTGAACCATCAGACCCTCGAGGTGAACGACTGCCTGTACTCGAGTTTGAGACTACCATAGGCAACTTCGCCTGCCGTCGCGAGGATTCTTGCCGCCGCCTCGCCGAACGAGCGAAGCTCGGCATCGGGGACGAATTGCAACCCGGCCGCGACCATCGATTGCCGGGTGGCTTCACGCAACCAGCCGACGAAAGGGAGGTCGGTGGTCAGCTCGTGCGGCTCGGCCAGCCCGGGCTGGCCACCCGGGCGCATGAAGTACACCCTGCCCCGCCCGGCTTCGGCGACCGCGACCACGTCCTGGTCGCTGCGCGCTGCCTGCAAGTTCAGCGTCGGCAGCGGGACGATCGGCACGCCCAGGCCGATCGCAAGGCCGAGACCGAAAGAAACGCCGACGCGAAGCCCGGTGAAGGACCCAGGGCCGGTCGCCACGCCGACCCGGGAGATGGGCTCCGCCGCGCCCAGGGCGCGGTAGCGGCCGGGCAGGTCGAACGACCGGCCCGACTCGTGGAGCTCCTCCCGGTAGACCGCCCCCGACTCGTCGATCAGGGCGATCCCCGACATTGCCGACGAGGTGTCAATGGCGAAGATCACGTCTGGTCCGCAGCATCCGGCGGTCTCCGCCGAGATGCTCGATTTCGATGACCGCAGCGCCCCCGAACTCCAGCCGCTCGCCCCACTCGACCAGGACCGCGCCCTGGTCCGCCAGCTCATCCAGGCCCAGCTCCGCCAGCTCAGGCGATTTCTCGATCCGGTAAAGGTCGACGTGCGCCAGTTGGAGGCGACCCGGGTAGACGCGCACCAGCTGGAAGGTGGGGCTGGCGACAGGCGCTTCCGAGCCGGCGCCCCTCGCGACGCCACGGACGAAAGTCGTCTTGCCGGCACCCAGCTCGCCCTGCAGCAGGACCACGTCACCCACGCGCAGCCGGCGGCCGAGCGCCTCGCCCGCCGCCTCTGTCTCCGCCGGCGAGCCGGTGACCTGCTCAAGCAAAGTGGTCGTAGCCGGTGTGCGTGACCTGGACCGGCTCGCCGCTGAAGCCGACCACATTGATCGCCTGGTCCGCGGTGAGGGCGCCGATCGGATTTAGACCGGCGCGCTGGATCAGCTCCTGCGGGCCGGCACAGACCAGCTCCGCCTCTTCCCCACCCATCAGCGCATCCTCGAGGGTCGCACCCTCGACGACCGGCACGTCGGCGGCGCGAAGGGTGCAGCCTGCGTGCGCCATGAACGCAAATTTCTCCATCTCTCTCAGCAGCCCATCGGAGATGTCGCCGCAGCACAGGCCGAGCTGGTTCAACCTCCGCCCCTCGTCCAACCGCGGTGCGAGGCGCAGCGGACGGCGCTCACGAAGGGCGAGCGCAGAGGCCCCCAGGGGGCCGCTGACGGCGACGGACCATCCAGCCTTGGCCTGGGATCGCCGGAGCGGCCGTGTCTCGGTTCGACCCGCAACCGTGATGGACAGGACTGCCGGGCCCTCGATCGAGCTCATGTCTCCACCCACGATCTCGAAGCCGGACTTGCGGGCAAGCTCTGACATCCCTTCATACAGGCCGTCAAGGTTCTCGACCTTCCATCGACGCGGCATCGCCAGGGAGACAAGCGCCCAGGACGGCGCGGCGCCCTTCGCGGCCAGGTCTCCGAGCGCCAGCGCGAGCGATCTCCAGCCCGCGTCGGCGGCGCTCATCCAGGTCAGGTCGAAGTGGACGCCTTCCACGAACATGTCGCAGCTGACGACGGCAAAACCACTCGCATCGGCAAGCACGGCCGCGTCGTCGTCGGCCGACCGGGCGGCCAGGTACGGCTTGATCCGCTCTAGCAGGCCGAACTCGCCGAGCCCCCAAACCTCGCTCATGAATCCAGCATCTCACGCAGGCGGCGTGCAGCTTGTTCGGGGTCGGCCGCCGATGACACGGCACGGATGACGCACACGCGACGCACACCTAACGCGATCAGCTGCGCCACATTGCCTTCGTCGATGCCACCGATGGCGAAGACCGGCACGCCAGCACCGGCGGCGGCCGACACGGCGGCCACGCCGCCCGGCCCGATCACGACCTTATCCGACTTGATCGGCGTCGCGAAAGCAGCCCCTGCGCCCAGGTAGTCGGCCCCCTCGGCGACCGCTTCGCCGGCCGCGCCAGGGCTCGAGGCCGAGGCTCCGACGATCAGGCGCTCACCCCCCACCCGCCGCGCCGACCCGATGCTCAGGTCGTCCGGGCCAAGATGCACCCCGTCGGCGCCGGAGAGAAGCGCGATGTCCACGTGGTCGTTGACGACGAAGAGAGCATCGCGGGCCAGATCCCGAAGCCGGTGGGCCAGTTCGAGCAGCTCGCCGCGTGGCAGCGTCTTGTGGCGCAGCTGAAGCACATCTGCTCCGCCACGCAGGGCGCCCGCGGCGGCATCGAGCACGCGCTCAGGAGCGGCGTCCGCCGTGATCACGTAGAGCCGGGCGGCCTGCAGCCGTTCCCGGCGCGTCAGGACAGGATCTGACGCAGCTTTTCCCGGAAGGCGGGCGGGGCGGTGTCGCAGTCGCAGGAATGCCTGACGAGGCGCTTGAGATGGGCCTGGAACTCGTAATGGTCCTCGCAGTGCGGACAGCCCTCGAGGTGAAGCTGCAGCTCCAGGACCTCGGTGTCGTTCAGCTCTCGGTCGACGTAGCGGTCGAGCTTCTCGGAACAGTCCTGGCAGTTCATTGCTGAGGAACCTGCTTCATGCCGCCGGTGTGGACGATACCCGATTCGACTGCATAGTCATAGAGGGATTTTTGGAGCTGCTGCCGGGCCCGATGGAGACGGGACATCACCGTGCCGATCGGGACCCCAAGGGTCTGCGCGGCGTCCTTGTAGGAGAAGCCTTCCACGTCGACCAGCAGCACCACCTCTCGGTGGAGCGGGGGCAGCTTTTCGACCGCCTCCACGACCTCTGAGGCGGCGAGCTTGTTCAGGACGTCCTCCTCGGGCTTGGCGCCTTCGTCGCGGAGCTTGTCGTACAGGACGAACTCACCGACGTCGTCCAGGCTGACGTCCTCTTTGCGCGAGCCCTTGAACCGATCCCAGAAGAGGTTGCGCATGATCGCGAACAGCCAGGCCTTCATGTTGGTGCCCTGCTGGTAGCTGTGCTGGTAGCGGAGGGCCCGGAGATAGGCCTCCTGGACCAGGTCCTGTGCCTGGTCGGGATCGCGTGTCAGCCGGAGCGCGCCCCGGTACAGAGTGTCCAGATGTGTCAATGCCTCTTCCGCGAAGGCAGTTCTTGCGGGACTTTCCGCCATCTCTACAGCCAGTGTAGATTCACCTGCCCTTGCACCATCTGTAATGACAGGGGGGCGGCCGGTATTCCGCCCGGCATCAGGGCGCGGAACTGTAACGTCGTTCGACGCGCGGCCCGATCGAGGTCAGGACCTCATAAGAGACCGTGCCCGACCAACCGGCCACCTCCTCCGCGGTGATCCGCTCATCTCCGTCGCGGCCGATCAAGGTGGCGACGTCGCCGACCAGGACGCCCGGGACGTCGCTCACGTCGAGCGTGACGGCATCCATGCTGACCATCCCGATGAGCGGCGCCCGGCGGCCCCGCACGAGCACCTCGCCCCGGTTGGCGCGCGCTCGGAACACGCCGTCGGCATATCCGATGGCCACGGTGGCGACGCGGGACCTGGCGGATGCCGTCCACCGAGCGCCATAACCGACGGTCGTTCCTTTCTCCACCGTCTTGACTTGCGTGACCACGCTCTTGAGAGCAAGCGCAGGCTCGGTGCCCGGCCACTCGCAGCCGTAGATCGATATGCCGCACCTCACGGCATCGAGCGCGAACTCCGGGTGGCGAAGCGCGCCCGCGGAGTTGCACGCGTGGCGCACGCCTGGGTCGACGTCGAAGGTGGCGAGAGTGTCGAGGAAGCGATCGAACTGCTGCCTGGTCATCTGCTCGTCGGAGTCCGCGGAGGCGAAGTGCGTCCAGGTGCCGGCGAGGCGCAAACCGGGTGAGGTCTCGATCCGCCGAGCGAGCACGGGGGCTTCGTCGGGGCTGCACCCGAACCGGCCCATGCCGGTGTCGATCTTGAGGTGGACCGGCACCACCTCGTCGCCGCCGCCCAGGGCGTCCACCATCTCGCCGCTGAAGATTCCGATTCCGCAGCCGGTGGCGGCGGCCGAGTGAGCCTGGTCCGGAGTGATCCCGCCCATCACCAGCACGTGCTCGGCCGGCAGGAGGCCGCGAAGCTCGTGCGCCTCCTCGAGCGTCGCCACCGCCAGGCCCGCGGCCCCGCCTTCGAGTGCAGAACGCGCGACGGGCATCGCGCCGTGACCGTAACCGCCGGCCTTGACCACGGCAAACAGCCGGACGCCTTTGGGCAGGTGATCCAGGATCAGCGCGCAGTTGGAGCGCACGGCGCCCAGGTCCACCTCTGCGGAGCGCAGCGAGGCGGTCAGAGGCCGCCCTGGCGGAGGATGTTCATGACCACGGGGATCTCCAGCAGGAGGTCGCTCGCGAGCAGTCCCGAGTCGCCGAGGCGCCCGGAGATGCGCCTACCGGCGGCGGCGTGGATGTAAACGCCGGTGACGGCCGCCGCAAACGGGTCAGAACCCTGGGCGATCAGCCCGCCGATGATCCCGGACAGCACGTCTCCGGTGCCGCCGGTGGCGAGGGCCGGGACCTCGTGCGGGTCCTCGCTGGTGCGCCCGTCGGGATGGGCGACCACCGTGTGCGCACCCTTCAGCACCACGATCGCCCCCCACTCCTTGGCCGCCTTGCGCGCGGCCGACGTTCGGTCGGCGGCGATGGCGTCGGTGGTCCTGCCCGTCAGGCGAGCGAGCTCGCCCGGATGCGGGGTGAGGACCCGGTGCTTGCCGAGCTTGCCCTTGGCGCGCGGCGAGTCGGACAGCGCGTTCAAGCCGTCGGCGTCGATCACCAGCGGGCAGCGGGCGTGGAGCGCGAGGTCGAGCACCAGGCGCCACGTCGAGCTGTCGCGCCCGAGGCCGGGCCCGATGATGCCCACCTCCGCGGCAGCCATCTGTCGGAGGATCGAGTCGTACGCCGCGTGGCCGACCGCGCCCGGGGCGACCTCCTGCACCGGCGTGGCCATCACCTCCGTGCACTTGGTGGCGAGGATCGGATAGATGGTGTTGGCCACCAGGAGCCTGACTAGGCCGGCCCCGGTGCGCGCGGCCGCGGTCGACGTGAGGTACGCCGCGCCCGTCAAGCCCAGGCTGCCGGCCAACACCACCGCCGTGCCGAACGTGCCCTTGTGGGCGTCGTGCGGGCGCTCGGGCAGCACGACCGCGTCTGGCGCCGACAGAAGGTTGGCGGAAGCCTCCGGCATCTCCAGGTGCGCGGTCGCCACCGCCAGGCGGCTGTGGTGGGTGATGCTGACCTCCACCCGCGCGCCGCGGTGCTCGCCGATCAGCCGTGCGCGGGGTGCCCCATTGGGGCCGGGCAGGACCTCGATGCGCCGCCGCGGGAAGCAGATACCTGTGCCGTCGAAGCATTTGATCACCGCCTCCTTGGCCGCCCATCGGCCGGCCAGCTTCTCCGCGTCCCCGGCGCAGTAGGCCTGCTCGGAGGGGGTGTAGACCTTGTTCAGGAAGCCGTGGCCGGAGCGCTTGACGGCGAGCTCGATGCGCTCGACCGAGACCGCGTCAACGCCGATCCGCTGCATGGACACATTGTGGCGTTAGTGGCGAACGCCCCTCCCCATCCCCCGGCCTTCGGCCGGGTAACTCCCGCGGGGAAGTGACTATCTGGCTATTCGACGGTGACGGACTTCGCGAGGTTGCGGGGCTGATCGACGTCCTGGCCCAGCTCGACCGCCACGTGGTACGCGAAGAGCTGGAGCATCACCGTGTTGAGGATCGCAGCGGAGATCTCCTCGACCGCCGGCATCACGAACTGGTCCGTCGCCACGCCGTCGAGTGACCGGTCGCCTTCGGTCACCAGGGCCAGCACCGGGGCGTCGCGAGCCACGATCTCGTGGACGTTGCTCGCCATCTTCTCGCTGGTGGAGCTGGCCGTGCAGATGGCGATCACCGGGAACTGGTTGTCCAGAAGGGCGATGGGACCGTGCTTGAGCTCGCCGCCGCTGGTGCCTTCCGCGTGCAGGTAGGAGATCTCTTTCAGCTTCATCGCGCCCTCGAGCGCGACCGGGTAACCGAGGCCGCGACCAAAGTACATGAAGTTGCGGTAGTGGCCGTACTTGTGGGCGAGCCCGGCGATCTCCTTGTCGCGCAGGAGCAGGGTGCGAACCTGGTCCGGCAGCGCCCGCATCGCGTCGACCAGCTCGTGCCGGCGCTCGAGCGATACCCGGCTGTTGGCGTTCGCGAGACGCAGGCTCAGCAGCGCGAGGCTCACCAAGTGCGCGGCGAGCGTCTTCGTCGACGCGACGGAGATTTCCGGTCCCGAATGAAGGTAGATCGCCCCGTCGGCATCGCGCGCCACCGAGCTCGCGAACACGTTGGTCACCGCGACCGTCATCGCGCCCCGCTCTTTGGCGCGCTGCATGCCGACGAGCGTGTCAGCAGTCTCGCCCGACTGTGTGAGGACGACGGCCAAGCTCTTCGGCCCGAACGTCGGGCGGCGGTAGCGGAACTCAGACGCGTCCATGGCCCGGGCGGGGATGCCTGCCCAGTCCTCGACGAGATACTCGCCGACCATGGCGGCGTGTCTCGACGTGCCCATGCCGAGCAGCACCACCTCGTCGATCTTGCGAAGCTCCTCATCGGAAATCTCGAACTCGCGGAACGAGACGATGCCGTCGTCGGTCAGGCGTCCGCGCATCGCGTTGGCGACCGCCTCCGGCGTTTCGTGTATCTCTTTCAGCATGAAGTGGGCGAAACCGCCCTTCTGGGCCTGGCTCACGTCCCAGTCCACGTGCACGAACTTCGGCTGGACCGTGACGCCGTCCAGCGATGAGACCTCGACGCCCAGCGGGGTCACCGCCGCCACCTCGCCCTCGCCGAGCACCAGCACCCGCTTGGTGTACGGGATGATGGCGGTGATATCGGAAGCGACGTAGTACTCGCCCTCACCGACGCCGACGACGAGCGGCGCGTTGAGGCGAGCGCCGACCAGCAGCTCGGGGTCGTCACTCGAGAACATCGCGAGCGCATAGGCGCCGCGAATGCGCTTCAAGGCCTGCCGGACGGCGGCCAGGAAGTCGCCCTTGTAATACGACTCGATGAGGTGCGGAACCACCTCGGTGTCGGTGTCCGACGTGAACTCGTGGCCCGCCGACTGGAGCTCGGCTTTGAGCTCGGCGAAGTTCTCGATGATCCCGTTGTGGACCACGAAGATCTTGCCCTTGCAGTCGGTGTGCGGGTGGGCGTTGACGTAGGTCGGCTTGCCATGGGTCGCCCATCGGGTGTGGCCGATGCCCAGCGTGCCTGTCGGCATGTTGGCCTGCAGCTTCTCGATCAGGGTGTCGACTTTGGCCTCGGACTTGGTGATGCTGGTCCGGCCGGCCGCACCGGCCTTGGGGAGCTCCAGGACGGCGACCCCGGCCGAGTCGTAGCCACGGTACTCGAGCCGCTTGAGGCTCTCCATCAAGATCGGAGTAGCTTCCTTGTCGCCGAGGTAACCGATGATTCCACACATCTCTTTACTTGAATACAACTCCCAGGACGTTTGTTTCGACCAGTGCTTGAAACGGCGCCGGCGGGGCGGAGGTTACGCCTTTAGGGGCTCGGTGAAACGCTCGGGTTGGCCGAGATCGAGTACTTCACCGTGGCGGTGGCGACGTTGCCTGTCACCCCGGACCGGTATGGGATGGCGACCTGGAAGGTCGCATCCGAGGTTCGCCCGGTGAGGTCGACCGGGGGCAGGAGGATGGACTGAATTCGCCCGAGGACGACCTGGTCGCCCGTGATGATCACGGTTGCCGGCGTGATGGTGATAGCGGTGATCCGGTAACCCGCGGGAGGCGGGTTGGCTGGAGGCTGGTCGATCAGCGGTACGGTGCTGCTGGTGGAACCCGCCGCCGCTTCGATATGAACCGAGGCCGAGGGGACGTCCAACTGGGCGCACGGCACCGTGGCGCATGACGTCAGGTCCAGCGGGCCGTTGCTGTTCTGGAGCTGGATCAACTGGTTGGGCGAGTCGATCGTGCCGACATTGACCTGGGCCGAGTAGGAGACGAAGGCGGTCAGGTTCGTTTCCCAGCTGGTCGGACCCGAGAAGTGGACGACGCATGGGTTGGGGTTGGACGTCCCGGGGCAGATGGCGACTTGCTTGGTGATGCTCCAGCCCGAAGCAGCACGCGCGTTCACCTGCACCGGGAGCTCCTTGACCTGGAGCGTATCGATGTCAACCGCGATCGGTGGCGGATTCTGCACGGAAACCTGCTGGGGCGGGAGCGTGGTGTGAGCCACGATGTTGAGCTGCACCGCCGGACCCGGTTTCGCATGGGTGACGTCGACGAAAGCGGTCACGTTGGTTGTGTTCACGTGGCTGATGGCATCCGCCAACCCGGTGTAGGTCACGGTCGTCCTCGCCGGCGGATTGATCAGGATCAGGTTTGGCGGCATCGTGTAGTTGAGGTTGACCGTCAGGCTGCCGCTGGTGGGAGGGTTCTGGGAGAAAGCCACCGCGCCCAGCATCAGGATGGCGAGACCGATCGCCAGCAGCTTGAGCCGCCAGTCCTCGAGGATCAGGTTCACTTGCGGAACCTCAAGAAGCCGTTGCCGTTGGAGCCGGTGGGCACCTTGACGCTCACCCTACGACGAAGGCTGTCGGGGTCGAGGTTGCGGCTGATCTTTCCCTCCTCGATCACCGATATGTTCCCGGTCTCCTCCGAGACGACCATGACCAGCGCGTCCGAGGCGAGCGACAGGCCGAGCGCCGCGCGATGTCGCGTTCCAAGCCTCTCGCGGACGGTGCCCTCCTCGGGCAGAGGCAGCAGGCACCCCGCCGCGATGATGCGATTGCCGCGCACGATCACCGCGCCGTCGTGCAGTGGCGAGTTGGGATAGAAGATCGACTGGAGCATCTCGGCGGAAATTTCGCCGTTGATCCGCACGCCGGTGGCGGCATAGTCCTCGAGTCCCACCTCGCGCTCGAAGGCGATGATGGCGCCGGTGTGCTTGGTGCTCAGGCGCTCGGCGGCCCGGATCGCCTCCGAGACCGCCTGGCTGTACAGCCGGGTGTTGTAGTTCGAGAGGGGACGGCCGATATGGCCGATGCGGCCGATCTGGTCGAGGGCTCGCCGCAGCTCGGGCTGGAACATCACGATCACACCGATCACGATGAAGAACGCGGCGTTCCTGAACAACCACGACAGAAGGATGAGGTTGAACTGTGTGGCCACGACGCCGACCACCGCGAGCAGGACCAGGCCGACGAGGATCTGCGTGCCCTGAGTGCCTCGGAGCAGGCGCAGGAGCTGATAAAGGATCAAAGCGACTACGGCGACGTCGACGACCTCGACCAGGGCGATGTGCCTGGCCACCTCGGCGAGCTGCAGGAAGAACTGGTGGATCGCGGCGATCATGCCCCCGCTCCGAACAGCTCGGCCATCAGCGCCATCTGCGCGTACAGGCGGTTGCCGGCCTGCTGGAACACGACCGATCGCGGGCCGTCGATCACCTCATCGGTCACCTCATCCCCGCGATGGGCGGGGAGGCAGTGCATGAACACCGCGCGCGGGGCGCGCTCCATCACCCCCTGGTCGACCTGGTAGCGCCGGAACGCGGCGACACGGCGGTCCTTCTCGGCCTCCTGACCCATCGACGCCCACACGTCGGTGTAAACGGCCGTAGCGTCGTCGATGCCCGAGATCTCATCTGTGAGGGTGATCCGCAGAGCGCCCGGGGCGATCTGGGCCGCCCGCTCCATCACCGACGCCGGGGGTTGGTGGGACCGCGGGCCGACCACCGTCAGGCGGAGCCCGCTCAGAGCCGCAGCCTCGATGAGCGACGTGGCGATGTTGTTGCCGTCGCCGATGTAGACGAGGTGCTGGCCCGAAAGGTCGCCTCCAATTTCTTCCAGCGTCATCAGGTCGGCCAGGATCTGACACGGGTGTGAGCGGTCGGTGAGGCCGTTGATGACCGGCTTCTCGGCCGAACGAGCGAGCTCGACCAGGTCTTGATGCGTGCGCAGGCGGGCGATGATGCCGTCGACGTATCGGTCGAGGACGCGGGCGGCGTCCGAGATCGACTCCCTCACGCCCAGCTGGACGTCCTGCTCGCCGAGCGTCGTGGTCGAACCTCCCAGGCGGGCGATGCCGACCTCGAACGAGACCCGCGTGCGATGCGACGGCTTCTGGAAGAGCATCGCGACGTGGGCTCCCTCCAGCGGCCTCTCTCGCCACCGCCCGGCCTTGATCTCGTGAGCCAGGTCGAGGAGGTGACGCAACTCCTCGCGGCTCAGGTTCGCCACGTCGAGAAAGTCGCGCCCGCGAAGCGTCTGCACAGCAGCGATCATGATCGCTGAGCTTAGAGACGGGGTTCGATAAGTTCACCGGACACGACCGGCGAGCTCGCCAGGTCACGCGCTGAATCGAACTCGGGAAGCCTTGAGCGCAGCTTGGCGTCATCCCGCAGCCGCAGGATCAGGTCGCGGCAGGCGGTGGGCTCGAGCCCGAAGACGGCCGGCCGGAACCTGAGCGGCGCCTCGTTGCGGGAGTGGATGGTGAGCCGGTCGGTGAGCCGGAAGTCGGGCCATGCGTCGGTCTCGGCCAGGGTGACCGTCTCCATGAGCGACCACACGGCCCGCATCTCGTGCTTGGCTTGGATCACCACCAGGCGGTCGCGGAAGAGGGCGAGCTTGCGCTCGGGCCACCTTCTGAGCTGGATTCCGGCCCAGGCCGCCATCGCGAGGCCGCCGGCGGCCCCCACCCCAAGCGCGATCCCGGCCAGCCTTCCGGAGGGGATCGCGAACGCGATCGCGGCCAGGGCGCCGAAGGCCGCCGCGCACGCCAGCCCGGCAGCCCCGAGCGTCAAAATCGACCGGCGCGATCGTACGTAGATCAAGCGCACCCCACCAGCTAGTAGTGTATTCCCGCATATGGACGTGATCGCCGAGCGAGCGTCGATCGACAAGGCGGTTTCAGGCCAAACGGTCTGTACGGTTTTCGCCGCGGCGGCGTCGAAATGGGGCGATCGCGACGCCCTGCACTGGAAGGCCGACGGATCATGGCGGTCCCTGACCTGGCGCCGATACAGGGACGAGGTCGCCGCCGTCACGCTGGCGTTGCGGTCGATGGGATTCGGCCCCGGCCAGTTCGGGCTGATCATGGCCCGCAACGCGCCCGAGCACGTCATCGCAGACCTCGGGATCGTGCACGCCGGCGGCGCGGCCATCAGCGTTTACAACACCCTGGCGCCTGAGCAGATCGAATACGTCGCCAACCACTCTGAGGCGACCGTGGCCTTCGTCGAGGACGAAGGCTTCCTGGAGAAGTTTCTGGCCATCCGCTCCTCCACCCCACACCTGCGCCACCTCGTCCTCGTCCACGGCTCGGCCCCCGACGGCGTGCTGTCGTGGGATTCCCTGCTCGCGAAAGGACGAGAAATGTATTCGGCGGACCCCGGTTCGTTCGAGAGCTCATGGCGCGCCGTCGGGCCGGAGGACACGATCTCGCTGATCTACACGTCGGGCACCACGGGGCCACCGAAAGGGGTCGTCTACTCGCACAACAACGTGACGTGGACCCTCGAGTCAATCCGACGGTTCTACGAGCTGGAGTCGCAGACGCTGGTCAGCTACCTCCCGCTGGCACACGTGGCGGAGAGGTTCACGTCCCAGTGGGGAGGCATGTACAACGGCCACGACGTGTGGCTGTGTCCCGACCCAAACTTCCTGCTCCCATACCTTCTGGAGGCCCGGCCGACGTACTTCGTCGGCGTCCCGCGCGTCTGGGAGAAGCTCATGGCAGGCATCCAGGCCGGGATTGCCGCTGAGCCTGACGAGGGCAAGCGCCGGATGGCCCAGGGAGCACTGTCCGCTGCGATATCGGCGTACCGGCTGCGACATGACGGCCAGCCGGTCCCGGCCGACCTGGCTGCGGGCGTCGAGCAGGCTCAGCCGTTTTTCATGCTGTTGCGCTCCAAAGTCGGGCTGGAGAAGTGCGCGACCGCCATCACGTCAACCGCTCCGTGCCGCCCGGAGGTCCACGAGTTCTGGGCGGCGATCGGGATGCCCATTTTCGAGGTCTGGGGCATGAGCGAGCTGACAGGCCCGGCCACCGCCGTGCCGCACGACGAGCACGCGGCCCCGTCCATCGGTAAGGCGATTCCAGGGGTCGAGGTTCGCCTGGGCGAGGACGGCGAGATCCTCGTGCGCGGCGGCAATGTGATGGTGGGGTATTACCGGGATCCGGCGAAGACCGCGGAAATGGTCGACGCCGACGGATGGGTTCACAGCGGCGACATCGCGGAGCTCGGCGCCAATGGCCAGTACCGGATCATCGACCGTAAGAAGGAGCTCATCATCACGTCGGCCGGCAAGAACATCTCACCCGCCAACCTCGAGGCCCTGGCCAAGTCGAGCCCGATCATCGGGCAGGCGGTCGCTGTGGGCGACGGGAGAAAGTTCATCTCCGTGCTTGTCGTGCTCGACCCGCAGGTGGCTCCCGCGTGGGCCATGGGGCGCGGAGTCGCCGCCACCTCGATGGCCGAGCTGGCCGACCACCCGGCTGTGGTCGACGAGGTGCGGCGCGCGCTGTCGGTCGCGAACTCCCACCTTTCCAGGGTCGAGCAGTTCAAGCGCTTCACGATCCTGCCCTCCGAATGGTCGCCGGAATCGGAAGAGCTCACGCCGACCATGAAGCTCAAGCGGCGCGTCATCCACAGCAAATACCAAGCGCAGATCGAGGCCATGTACGCCAATCCGCCGGGCGGCCATTCTGTTGATCCAGCCCTGGAGACGGCCGAAGCCTAGGTCTTTGCCGCCGCCTTCGACCTCGCCGCCGGCTTGAAGCCCATGACCGCCTCGGTGAACAGGCGCGTAGCGAGCCGGCTCTTGGGCTCGCCGGCACGACTCGCGATGCGCGCCAGCTGATCCACGACTCGCGGCTCTACGCTGAGCCGGTACAGCTGCTTGACGACCGGGGGTTTCTGTCTCATCGCCATTTCCTCCTGGTTCTTAGACCAGGATGGTGCGAGAAAGGCGGGGTAGTTTCCTACCCCGCCTGTTAAGAGCGTCTTTGGCTGCGCCTCAGCGCAGGGTCGTCGAGCAGTACTGCGCGAACCCGCCCATCGGGCTGGTGCAGTTCTTGGTCTGCTGGAACTGGAGCGCCCCGCCGAAATCCTTGGTCGTTCCGGGGTAATCACCACCGAACGTGAAGGTCTTGGTCGAGCTGCTCGACGCGTAGAAGGGGTAGGTGCAGAAAGGAGTGCCGTAGTTGGCGGCGCCGCAGTAGTGGTTGACCTCGGCCTCGCCGCCGAAGTCGCTCACCGCCGACCAGTTCTGCGGGCTGCTGCCGTCACCGAACGTGACGCTGAGGATCTGCAGGGGCTGGAACTGGAGCCACGTCGGGACGTCGTACGAGAAGCAAGGCGGCTTGGTCGCGCTGCCCGGCAGGCAGAACTGCCCGGCCGGGGTCGTGTAGTTGCCCGTGTGACCGATCTCCCAGACCAGCGAGTTGGGCGCGTCGTTGACCAGGCCCCAGCTCAGAGCGTTGCCGAGCGTCTGGGTGTCGAAGGCCGGCATCAGGGGACCGTCGATCTTGCTGTTCAAGATGATGGTCCCCGAGTGGCCCGTGGTCTTGTCGGAAACGGTGATGTGCATCCCGTCCTTGGCGGCCGTGACGTACTGGTGGTCGGTGATGATGTCGCGCGCGTGCATTACCAACGGGCCGCCCGTGGCCGAGTCGGTGAGCATCGCGTTGAAGGCGGCCGATTCGGAGTTGCCGGTCTTGGAGACCTCCCATACCGGGGAGCAGGCGGTGTACGTGTTAGGCGAGTACGTGACGTTGAAGCCGCCACCCGCCGTGCAGCCCGTGGTGACGCTGTTGGGGTAGAACTGCAGCTCGAGGAAAGCCTGGCCGAAAAGGCTGTTGGGGTCTGTAACTGTTCCGCCCATCCAGAACGTAGGACCCACCGAGTCGACCTGGGCGCCCCCGTTGGTCGGCAGCACAATGGCCCACGTCAGATCCTGCGCCGACCCCGGGTGGTTCGAGAGCGGGTCGATCTCCGGCTCGTCATGGCCTGTGCATGAGTGCGTGTACCAGACGAAATCCTGCGGGTGATGCGCAATGCAGAGCGCCTGCGCGTTGGCGCTGCTGCCGGTCGCGCTGACACTGAGCGCGAACGGGCCCGTCGCAAAAGCGGCGAGACTGAGCGCCGAGCCTGCGGCGCCAAGGACGATCTTCCACCTGCCCATACCACCAACCCTCCGGTTCTTCAGCCGACCCTACGCCCAATCCTGAAAGCGTTTCCGGAGAGTTTAGCCACGTCCCGCCATCCACGCAACATTGGATGCACTCGAGCACGCGCCAGGTGTCCTTCAGTCCATGTGGTCGGTGCTCATCCCCAACCGGCCGCGGGCTACCGGGAGGTCGCGGTTACCGCTTTGTGTACTGCGGTGCCTTGCGGGCGCGCTTCAGCCCGTACTTCTTGCGCTCTTTCATCCTGGCGTCGCGGGTGAGCAGGCCGGCCTTCTTCAAGACCGCGCGGAAAGAAGGGTCGAAGTTGATCAGGGCTCTCGCGATCCCGTGCGAGATCGCTCCAGCCTGGCCGCTAGTGCCGCCGCCGATCACCTTGACGCTGATGTCGAACTTGCGCTGGGTGCTAGTCACCCTCAGCGGCGCCAGCGCCGCCATCTCGAGCACGCGCCGCCCCAGGTAGGCCAGGGGGTCCTTGTCGTTGACCGTGACGTGACCTTCGCCCGGCTGGATCCGCACACGCGCGATCGCGTTCTTGCGCCGGCCGGTGCCTCGATTGAACGTGTCAGCCAACCTTCATCTCTCCCTTGGGGTCGAAGGTGATGACCTTCGGCTTCTGGGCCTGGTGCCCATGCTCGGCCCCGGCGTAAACGCGAAGCCGGGTGAGCATGTCCGCCCCAAGCGTGTTTCTCTGCAGCATGCCGCGCACCGCGGTCATGATCGGGAACGTCGGGTCCAGCTCCTGCGCCTTCTGCAGCGTGCGCTTGCGCAGGCCGCCAGGATACCCGCTGTACCGCGTGTAGACCTTGGTCCCCATCTTGGTTCCGGTCACCTTGATCTTGGACGCGTTGATGACGACCACGTGATCGCCGCTGTTCAGGTGCGGCGTGAACGTCGGCTTGTGCTTGCCGCGCAGGATCTTGGCCACGCACGAGGCAAGGCGGCCGAGCACCTGGTCCGTGGCATCGACCACGTACCAATCGCTCTGCAGATCTGCGGCCTTCGCCGTCCACGTCTTCTGTTTGCTCATAACTCCTTGATCAGGACGCCCAGCGCGCGCCCGGCGTTCCCCTAGTAAATCACTTCCACCAACGTCAGACCCCCCGCGGGGGCCGTCCGAGCCGCCTCGCGGCGGTCTCGCGCTCGAAGGACCTTTCCCACCCACTCGGGCGGCCGCCGGCCGCGACCGACCTCGGCCAGAGCCCCGGCGATGCTCCTCGCCAGGCCTCGCAGGAAGCCCTCCGCAACCAGCTCGAGCTCGACGAACTCTCCGTGCCTGACGACCCGCGCCGAGCGCATCTCGCGCACCCGCGCGTCTTGCGGCTCCGAAGCCGAGCAGAAGCTGGTCCAGTCGTGCTTGCCGATCAGCGCCCGGGCCGCCACAGACATCGCGTTGACGTCCAGCGGACCGCGCACTTGCCAGCAGCGACCCCGCTCGAGGGCCGTCCGCGAAGGGCGGTCCAGGTAGCGATAGCGGTAACGCCGCCAGCGCGCGGAGTAGCGAGCGTGGAAATCATCCGGCACGGCTTCGGCCGAGACCACCGCCACGTCATCCGGCAGGCGCGCGTTGAGCGCCCCCACCAGCCGCTGCGGCGAGATTCGTGTCTCGGTGTGGAAGCTGACCACCTGACCTTCGGCGTGGGCGCCGGCGTCGGTGCGCCCTGCCGCGTACACCTTGTGCTCTGCGCCCGTCACCTCGAGCAGGGCCCGTTTCAGCTCGGCCTCCACGGTGCGACCGTGGGACTGCTGCTGCCAGCCGGCAAAACCCGCCCCGTCGTACTCCAGCACGACCTTGATATTCAATTTTTAACTTCTACGGACTCGGGGACTCAACTCTCCTCGTCCGGCGCTGCGCGCCACCTAATCAACCAGTTCGATGATCACCATCGGTGCGGCATCGCCGAGGCGCGGGCCCTTGTGGATGATCCGCGTGTATCCGCCCGGCCTCTCGGCAAGGCGCGGCATGAGGCTCGAGAAGAGCCTCTCCACCACCTCCGGCTTCGAGACGTCCTCGCTGACGCGCCGGCGCGCGTTGAGATCCTGCCCCTTCGCGGTCGTGATGATGCGCTCGACCCAGCGTCGAAGCTCCTTCGCCTTTGGCTCGGTCGTCGTGATACGGCCGCTCTCGAGCAGCGACGTGCACAGGTTGCGCATCAGCGCTTTGCGTGCGTCGGTGTCGCGGTTGAAGTGGCGGCCGCTCTTTTGGTGTCTCATCAGCTCCGAAGTACGGTGCCCATCTCCTCGGGCTTGATAAAGCCTTTCTCCACGAGCTTCTCCTTGATCTCGTCGAGGGACTTCCGGCCGAAGTTTCGTAGCGCGAGCAGCTCCTCCTCACGCTTCTGGAGCAGCTGGCCCACGGTCTGGATCTCGTTTGCCTTCAGGCAGTTGAACGCGCGCACTGAAAGGTCGAGCTCCTCGATGGGCGTGTCCGCCAGGCGGTTCTGGCCGGTCTTCTCGCCCTTGCGCTCGTCCTCGCCCTGCTTGATGCGGTCCCCAAAGCTCACGAAGAGCCGGAGGTGCTGCGTGAACAGCTCGGCGGCGTGGCTCACAGCCTCTTCCGGCGACATCGTGCCGTCGGTCCAGACCTCGATCAGCAACCGGTCGTAATCGGTCGACTGGCCGACACGGGTCTTCTCGACCGTGAAGTTCGCCTTTTCCACCGGGGAGAAGATGGCGTCGATCGGGATCACCCCGATCGGCTGGCCTTCGCGCTTGTTGCGGTCCGCCGGCACGTAGCCCTTGCCACGCTCGACGTTGAGCTCGATCCGCAGGTGGCCCTTGGCGGCCAGGGTGCAGATGTACAGGTCAGGGTTGACGATCTCGACGTCGGAGGAAGCCTGGATGTGCGACGCGCGCACCTCCGCCGGACCCTTGACGTCGAGCAGCAGGGTGACCGGGTCCTCGGTGAAGCTCTTCAGGCAGAGTCTCTTGAGGTTGAGGATGACTTCCGTCACGTCCTCTTTCACGTGCGGGATCGCGGTGAACTCGTGCGCGACGCCATCGATCTGGATCGAGGTCACGGCCGCTCCCCACAGCGAAGAGAGCAGCACGCGACGAAGCGTGTTGCCGAGCGTCGTCCCGAATCCAGGGTCCAGCGGCTCGATGTCGAACTTGCCGTAGTTCGCGCTCGTCTCGAGCTTGCGGACCTTCGGGGTCACTGTCATCTGGGTGTCAATTGCCAACTTGGGTGTTTACCTCCGTCCCTTTACCGAGAGTAGAACTCGACGATCAACTGTTCCTCGACCCCGGTCTCCATTTCGTGGCGGTCCGGCCGGGCGAGGACCTTGGCGGACTTGTCGTCGGCGTTGAAAGCAAGCCATGAAGGCACCGGCCTCACCTTGGAGGATTCCAGCGCCACATCGGTGACGCCGTTTGCCGGCCTGACCTTCAGCACGTCTCCAGGCTTCAGCTGGTACGACGGCACGTTGACCGTTCTGCCGTTGATCTCGAAGTGCCGGTGGCTCACCAGCTGCCGTGCCTGCTTGCGCGACGCGCCGAGGCCGAGGCGGTAGACGACGTTGTCCAGCCGCAGCTCGAGGTGTCGCAGCAGGTTGATACCGGTCACGCCGGGTTCGTCCGTGGCCAGGTTGAAGTAGATACGGAACTGCTTCTCGAGCAAGCCGTAGATACGGCGAGCCTTCTGCTTCGCGCGGAGCTGCAGGCCGTAGTCGGACGTCTTGCGCTTGCGCGCCTGGCCGTGCATGCCGGGCGCGAACGCGCGTCGCTCGATGGCGCACTTGGGCGTGTAGCAGCGCTCGCCCTTGAGGTAGAGCTTGGCGCCCTCCCGGCGGCAGAAGCGGCAAACCGGGCCGCTGTAATTGGCCATGCTCTAAACCCTCCGCCGCTTCGGCGGCCGGCACCCGTTGTGCGGGATCGGCGTCACGTCGGTGATGGCGCTGACCTCAAGGCCCGTCGCCTGCAGCGAGCGGATGGCCGCCTCGCGGCCCGCGCCCGGGCCGCGGACGAAGACCTCGATCGAGCGCATGCCGTGCTCCAGCGCCTTCTTCGCGGTGGTTTCACCCGTCTGCTGCGCCGCGAACGGGGTCGACTTGCGGCTGCCCTTGAAGCCCTGCGCCCCCGCCGAGCCCCAGGAGATGACGTTTCCGTCCAGGTCGGTGATCGAGATGATGGTGTTGTTGAAGGTGCTCTGGATGTGAGCCTGGCCGTTGACAACGTTCTTGCGCTCGCGGCGCCGCGTGCGGACGACTTTCTTCTTGGCCATTACTTGCCTGCCTTGACCTTCTTCTTGCCGGCGACCGCGCGCTTGGGACCGCGCCGGCCGCGGGCGTTGGTACGGGTGCGCTGGCCCCGGACGGGCAGCCCGCGGCGGTGCCGGGAGCCGCGGTAGGAGCCGATCTCGGTCAGGCGCTTGATGTTCATCGCGACCTCGCGCCGGAGGTCACCCTCGATGAGGACGTCCTTCGCGGTCGCCATGCGGTCGATGATCTGGCGGAGCCGCCCGACCTCTTCCTCGCTCAGGTCCTTGGTGCGGGTGTCGGGGTTGAGGTTCGCCATCTTGACGAGCTTGGCGGCCGTGGTGTTCCCGATGCCGTGGATGTACGTCAGAGAGATCACGACCCGCTTCTGCGGGGGTATGTCTACGCCGGCGATTCTCGCCATTTAACTCCTTATCCTTGCCTTTGCTTGTGTTTCGGCGTCTTGGAGCAGATGACGCGCACCACCCCGTTCCGCTTGATCACCTTGCAGCTCGGACACATCTTCTTGACGGACGGACGTACCTTCATCTCCAAATCTCTCTAATTCGCCCGCGCGATCT